>Ga0105240_10004447_pt1 | contig 21379 bp, 16 predicted proteins | sample KBSC54metaG_FD_80426 | JGI IMG/M metagenome (GOLD analysis project Ga0105240, IMG submission 80426) | Corn rhizosphere microbial communities from Kellogg Biological Station, Michigan, USA - KBS C5-4 metaG | ecosystem: Host-associated > Plants > Roots > Rhizosphere > Soil | place: Michigan, USA... | reverse complement strand
CGGGGACGAAGCTGACCGTGGTGATCTTTGTGTACGCGGTGCCCGGGTTTGCCGGGTCGTTGGTCGGGAAGTAGCTGGGGATCTGATAAACGTCTACTGTCATATTAATAAGGTTTTGCTGAAGGTACGGGGAATGGGCGGTTGGTGGGGATAAAAGATTGTTAAGAATGTCTCGTGAGACGTGGTTGGGTTTAGCGCATGATCGTTGCAGTGACCAGCGCCTTGTAGGTGTCGCCGATGGGTAGCTGGTGGCCGGCGATGCCGATGCCGGCGGCGGTGAAGGAGGAGATATGGTGCGTGTTGACGACGTAGGACCGGTGGATGCGGAGGAAGCCTTTGCCTTCGAGTTCTTTTTCCATGTCGCTGAGTCTGTATTTGGCGACGATGGTCCTGTCTTTTGTGACGACGCGGATGTAGTCTTTTCTGCTTACTACGAATTGTATTTCCTGCAGGTCAAGTTTGAAATATTTATACCCTGATTTGAGGTAGATGAACTGCGGCTCCGAGGAGGAGAGGACGCGGGTCATGGGCTGGTGAACTATCCGAAGGTAGCGTTCCACCGACTTGAAGAAGCGGTCGAAGGTGACGGGTTTCAGCAGGTAGTCGACGACGTCGAGGTCGAAGCCATCGAGTGCGTATTCGCGGTAGGCCGTGGTGAGGATGGTCTGCGGAGGGTTGCGCAGGGTTTTGAGGAGGTCGAGTCCGGAGGGACCTGGCAAGCGGATGTCGAGAAAGAGGAGGTCGATGGGTTGGTTGTTGAGGATCGCGAGGGCCTGAATGGCGTTGGAGCAGGTGGCGGGGATCCCGAAGAAAGGCAACTGGGCGATGTGTTTTTGGAGCAGCTGTATGGCCAGCGGTTCGTCGTCGACGAGCAGGCAGCGAATGTTGGTGCTCATGACGCGTTGTTTAGGTTGAGTATGAGGGTAGCGTTGAATTTGTCGTTGTCGCTGCTGGTATCCAGTGCGTGGCGGCCGGGATAGAGGAGGTCGAGTTGCTGGCGGATATTGGGCAGGCCGATCTTGCCTGGGGTTTCGGGAGCGGGTGGGGTAATGATGCTATTGGATACTGAGTAGCGCAGGCTGTCGTGGGTGACGCGGAGGTTTATCTCGATAGTGGGCTGTCCGGGGTCGTGGCTGGCGCCGTGTTTGAAGGCGTTCTCCGCCAGGGAGAGGAGGAGCAGCGGCGGGATGGATGTGTCCTGTTCGATGTGGCTGGTGAAGCGGAGGCTCAGGCGCTGGTCGTAGCGCAGGCGCTCGAGCTCGAGGTAGTTATTGAGCAGGCCGATCTCGCCGGAGATGGGCACGAGCGTGCTGTCGCATCGGTAGAGGATATAGTCGAGGATCTCCGCGAGTTTGCCGATGCTGGTCGAGGTGACGGGGGAGTTCAGTATGGAGAGGGCGTAGATGTTGTTGAGGGTGTTGAAGAGGAAGTGCGGGTTGAGCTGGGATTTGAGCAGGCGCAGCTCGGTCGCGATCTTTTCTTTTTCGAGGGTCAGGGTGCGTTGCTGGTGGTAGAGGTGTTCGGTCAGCAGCTTGATGATGACGAAGACGAGGGCTACGGAAAAGATCTGGAAGAAGTAGACATAGATGAGCTTCGGTATATCGGTGAGCAGTTCGCGATTGTCTTCGAAGGCTTTGGGAGGGATGCCTGCGAGGGGTTCAGCGATGCGGACGATGATGTAGCGGGCGAGGAGGCAGATAAGGTAGCTGCCTGCCAGGAATGCCGCAGAGGCAGTGATATATTTTTTCCGGTAGAGGAAGGCGGGGATGATGAGATAGGCCATGAAATAGGCGGCTATGATCTCGGTGGACATGTAGAGGCCGTCGGTGATGAGGGAGAAGCTGAAGGAAAATTTCCTGCCATCGTAGTATTTGCTGGAGCTGATGCCGAGGAGGTAGACGATGAGCCAGAACAGGATGTGGCTGGCCAGCCTGTGTTCTCTCTGGAAGCGGAGAATATGGTCGATCGGGCTCATGGCGGTGTAATAATAAGTTTTTTTGCGGGATATCAGGCCGGGTCGTCGACGAACCGGCAAAACCGCCCCCCGAACCGGGTAGGGCGATTTTGGGGATGGGTTGGACGAGTTGTCTCTTTCTTAGACGTGGTTTGCCCCGAATATTGGGCAATGGGAAAATTCATAGCCTTATTGTTTATGGTTGTATCCCTGGGTGTCCGGGGACAGAAGAAGGACAGTCTTGCGCCGGTGACGGTCACCGGGAGGAAGCCGCTGGTCGAACGGCGGTTGGACAGGACCGTTATTAATGTCGATGGAAGATTGGGTGTTTTCGGGGAGACGGTGCTGGAGACGCTGCGGGGTTTGCCGGGGGTGCAGGTGAGTCCGGAGGGCGCGGTATCGTTGAACGGGAGGACCGGGGTACAGGTATATCTGGACGGGAAGCCGACGTATCTGTCGGCGGAGGATCTGGCGGCTCTTTTGAATGGGATGTCGTCGGCGGGGGTGTTGCGGATCGAGATCATGACCAATCCTCCCGCGAAGTATGGCTCAACGGGGGCGGCGGGGATCATCAATATCGTGCGGAAGAGGAATTTGGCGGCGGGGTTCAACGGGAATGTGAGCGGGAGTTTTGTGGAGGGCTATTATCCGCGATACAATGGGAGTGTTTCCGGCAGTTATAAGAGTGACCGGATGAATTTTTCTTTTGGGGATGTGTATACCTACAGCAAGACCCTGTTTGGGCGGCGGCTGACCAGCGATTTCCTGGACGTCAACGGGAAGTTGCTGAACGAGCAGGTTTCGGACAACCGGAATGTTTCGTGGAGGAGGACGGACCGGCCTTCTGCCGGAATCGACTGGTATCTGTCGCCGAAGACTACGCTGAGTCTGTCGGGTATGGCGGGTTTTGGGACGGCGAGGGATGTGATCAGTTCAATGCTGGACAGGAAGGGCGCGACGGTGAACCACGAGGATTTTACGAGCCGGGACAGGGACCGGCCATTGAACTATATGAGCACGCTGCAGTGGGCGCAGCAGCTAGGCAGGAAGGGCGGGGCGTTTACGGTGGATATGGATTATTCTGCTTTCTTTAACGGGCTGGTGCAGGTGAACCAGGGGGTCGTGTATGATACGAGTGGCCGGGTTATCGGGGATGATAACGGGGAGTATTCTATGAAGCGTAGGCTACGTATTTTTTCGGTGCAGGCGGATTATGTGCAGCCGGTTCGGGGTGGGCGCTGGGAAGCGGGGTGGAAGTCGAGCCGGGTGAAGGTCGATGTGGAGGATACGGCGCAGGGGGAGAGTGTGGTGAATGTGGAGCGGGTTGATGCGTTGTATGGTCAGGTGAACCGAAGTGTGGGTAGGATGGAACTTCAGGGGGGAGTGAGGGTGGAGCGGTGGGAGCTGACGCGAAGGTATTTTCGGTTGTTCCCGAGCCTGTTTGCGGGCTATAAGCTAGACAGTTTCAACGCGGTGGTATTACGGTTTGGGAGGAGGGCGGAGAAGCCGGATTATTCCGAGATGATACCGTTGAGGAGGCCACTGACGGCAACCTTATATTTCCAGGGGAATCCCTGGCTGCGTCCGCAGCTGACCTGGCATGGCGAACTGGGGTGGTCGTGGAAGAATAGGGTATCTGTTACGGTGGGTGCGGATGATGACCGGGATTATATGCGGACGCTGCCGTATCTGGATTCGGGAGGCGTGACGATCACGAGGCGGCCTACGAATATCAATGCACGGTCCTGGAATGTCGATCTGGCGTATACGGGGCGGGTGACGGGGTGGTGGAATATGGATAATACGGTTTCCGTCTATGAGAATATTTTTTCGGAAGGAGGTTTGGTATCGGTGGACTGGACGTTGAACAATAGTCTGAGGCTGGATGATCGCTGGTCGGCGGAGATTGGGGGAGAGTGTGAGTCGAAGCGAAAGTTTGCAGGTTCGGAGTTTGGGGCGTATTATCTGGTGAATCTGGCGGTGCGGCGTTCGTTGTGGAAGGGCAGGGGAAGTGTTACGCTTAATGCGCATAATATTTTTCAGAGTGAAGGCGGGTGGTCGCAGGATTCTTATCCTGGGCTGCATCAGTATACCGGGGCTAGATACTATACGAGATACGTGAGTTTGGGAGTGGCGTATCGCTGGGGGCGGGGTAGGCTGACGCGTAGTGCGGCGCGGTCGGGATCGGAGGAGGAGAGGGGCAGGGCGGGGAACTAAAGAATTTTGTAGGTGTTGATCTGCGTGTGCGGGTTGTCGTCTTCTATGGAGAGAAGGCGTTGCCAGCGGTAGTGGAAGGGGGATTTGTCGAGGTAGACGCCGGAGCCGGTCAGGGAGCCGACGCGGGTGTTGGGGCCGGATGCTTTTTCGATGTTCTCGCGGATGAGGTATTGTGGTTTTGGTTGGTGTTCGGTGATGAGGATGTGGGGGAATCCGGGAAAGCAGTTCCTGGTAAGCGTGAGTATATCGTTGTTGGATAGGTGTTGCAGAACCTGACGGATCAATAATAGATCGGCTGGGGGTATTTTTTGGTGGAGGGTATCGAGGCAGAAAAAGTGAATTTTTTCGGAGCCGAAGTTGTCGTTGTTGTATTGGATGAGGGATGGGACGACGTCTACTCCGTTGTAGGAGATGGAAGGGTTTTGCTCGCATATGCGGCGGCCGATGTTGAAGTCGCCGCAGCCTATATCGGTGATGGCGGTGATGTTGTGCGTCCTTATGTAGTCGGTGATGAGGTGGATGTACTCGGCGCTGGATTGGTTGTAAGAGCCTGAGCCGGAATAGTATCTGGCGCCTTCGGGGAGGTAGTTGGCTTCTTTCCCGTGGGCCCAGAGGCCGTTGTCGTATATTTCGGAGAAGATCTCGCTGTGGCTCTTTTTGCTATACTGGTCGTCGGCGCCGATGTGTTTTAGTCTGAAGCGTTGGTAGTGGATGCGAAGGGTTTGGTAGAGTTTTGCCGGGAGTATGGATCTTAGTAAAGTCATGGGCAAGCATTTATTTAAAGAATAAGGTTTATTTGCCATTTGTGTGCCAAAAAAGGACGGCTTACGAATGCACGCAAAAACAAAGCCTCCGGGATTTGACTCCGGAGGCTCTCACCTGCGTGTTGGTGTCTTAGCTCATTTACTTACTGGCAAGGGTCGCCCTGGGGGTGTTTTCGGACACGGATCAAATGAATCTTATATTGAATACATATAAATCATTTGAACAGCTTGTTTGACGTGTTCGTGGCGGATACTGTTGGCTGCCTGCGGGTCCCTTTCCATAGGGTGCGGACCAGCGTGTTTTACGCGGGCTGCCGGGTCAGCATCACAAGCCGACCGTCGGGCTTTGTAATACGAATATAAAACGTGCAATCGGTATTTATATTATTTACCGTCGGGGAAAGGAGGAAGATAGTGGGTTTGTATTAGAGTTTTGGGGCAGAGAGGTTGTATTTGTGTGCGAGGGCTACGAGGCTTTCGATCATGAAGGGTTTTTGAATATAGGCGTCTGCGCCGGCGTGCCGGGCAAGTTCTTCGAGGTCGTGGGTGCCCGAGAAATAGATGACGGGGATATGGCTGGTATGGGGCGAGGATTTGAGCGCTTTGATGGCGGCGTCGCCCTGTATGCCGGGCATTTCGTGGTCCATGAAGATGAGGTGGGGGTCGAGTTTTTTGACCTGGTCGATCAGGTCGTCGACGGTATCGAAACCAGGAATTGTATGGACATGGAAATTGCGTCTTTCAAAGATGAGCTTGCATACAAGCAGGTGGTCGGGATCGTCGTCGACAAGAATAATTTTGGGGTTTTCCATCAGGCAGGCGCGTTAGAGAATTTGATTAACCAGAAAATGCGCTAAACTCATGCCAAATTGAAATTTGAGCCGAAAATTGGGATTAAACTGAAGATATATTGAGGGCTTTCTGATTTTATAATTAGATTATTATCATATGGTTATCGGAAAATTAACGCTAGTTTATTTCTCCTGCGGTGCGCGGGTCTCCGTTAATAAAGGACGTTTTTACCGGACCAAACGAGTTATTTTATGAAACTGCCGGTCCTGGTACTTCTATTTTCGATGTTTTCTTTTTTTGGAAGAGCGCAGGTAGTGAATGGTGCGCCCGGGGAGTGATCAGCGGGCGGGTGAGTGCCGGAGGGGGGTGAATACGAGATACGGATAGAGTTTGTTGGTTATGAGTCTCATGAAAAGAAGGTGGTGATTGGAGAAGGTCAACAGATAGAGTTGTCTGTAAGCATGGTTGCGAAGGCGGGGCAGCTGGCGGATGTCGGTGTGTTTGGCAGAGTGAGTCAGGAGGAAGAGGCGGGGGCCCGTCAGAAGGAGAAGCGGTCGGCCAATATCGTCAATGTTATTTCTGTGCAGGCGGTGGAGCGATCGCCTGATATCAATGCCGCAAATGTGCTGCAGCGGGTGAGTGGGGTGACGATCCAGGGCAACGGCGGTGCGCACGAGGCCTATCCGATCGTTCGGGGTCTCGATCCGCGGTATAGCAATACGCTGATCAACGGATCAAGGTCTCCAGTCCGGACGACAAGTAGCGGTTTGTCCCGTTGAATGTGGTGCCTTCCGATCTGCCTGGAAGCATCGAGGTGCATAAGTCGTTGTTGCCGGAGATGGAGGGGGATGCGATCGGGGGAACGGTCAATCTGGTGATGAAGGGTTCGCGGTGGTGACGCTGCATCTGGACTATCATCTCAATGGGCGGAATAGTTTCACACTGACAAATGTGCTGTTGTACAGCCAGCTGGCGCAGGCCAGGACGATCGAGGATACCTCGATACTGGGTGGTAACGGCTGAAGGACGGTGCCGGGAACGGGTCCGGTCTCTACCGACTATACGTCTGCGACCAACCGGCAGGTGCTGAACAATCTCAAGCTATCGGGAAAGCATTTGTTGTCGAGGCATTTCGAGGTTGACTGGACGGGAGTGGTCTCGGTTGCGCAGAAGAAGACGCCGGACCTGGCAGCATAATGAGGACAGGGCTCTGGACGGTATTGTGAATCCTGCCTACCGGACCGGTGTTGGGGATCAGCAATGGCGATCCGATGTTCAAGGCGAAGGACAGGAAGATCGCTACGCCGGGATAGCTTCGACGCTGACCAATAATTTTCATCAGCAGACGGGTTCGCCGGCGCTGGGTAAGGGGAATGCCACTTACAATGCGGATCTTGGGGCGTATACGTCGGACGGGAAGGGGAATCAGCATTAGGGATTTCGTGGCTGGCGCCGATCGCGCCGGCACTTTCATTCAATATGCCTACAGAATTTGCGTGTAGCTTTGCTGCATGACCAAGCTGACCTTTTTTGTTGTCTGTATTTGCTGTTGTGTTTTGGCCCGTGCCCAGAGCGTTACGGGTGTTGTAAAAGATTCTCTCACGGGTATGCCGCTGGAGAAGGCGAGCGTGACGCTCAGGGGACAAAAGAGTGTTACCGTACTGACGGATAGCAGGGGTGGGTTTGTGGTTGCTGGTGTGGGATCGGGAACGTATTCTGTTGTTGTCGCATTTGTCGGGTATACGAGCTATAAGCTGCCGGCGCTGGTGATAGACCGCGGTGATGTATCGATGGGGATGGTATTGTTGACTGCCAAGACGGCTATGCTCGGGAAGGCGGTGGTGACCGCGTCGCGTCCGCTGTTGGAGAACAAGGTTGACCGAATCGTTTACAATGTGGACAGGGATGTCACGTCCCAGGGCGGGGCGGCCACCGACGTGCTGCGGAAGATACCGCAGGTGAGCGTGGATGTCAACGGGAATGTGGAGCTGCTGGGCAATCCGAGCGTGCTGTTCCTGATCAACGGGAAGAAGTCGACCATCTTTGGCAACAGCATTGTGGACGCTCTGCAGTCGATACCGGCCTCGCAGATACAGAGCATCGAGGTGATGTCCAGCCCTGGTTCGAAGTACGACGCGACGGGGACGGGAGGTGTGATCAATATTATTCTCAGGAAGAACAGGTCTGAAGGGTTCAGCGGCACTGTGAACGCCACCGCGGGTACGCGGCAGGAGAACGGGTCGGTCAATCTGACCTATAAGAAGAACAACGTGACGCTGAGCGGCTATTTCAGCGGCACGGACCAGCTGAATGTCAGCACGAATACGAATAACCAGCGGAACTCCGTGGACACGGCCACGGGCAGCAAGTATTTCCTCGGGCAGCAGGGGAAGAGCGATTTCAACCGGTATGGCTACCGGACGGGGCTTAGCATGGACTGGGATGTGACGAAGAGGGACAATATCGGGGTGTCGTTTGCCTTCAATCAGTTCGGTAATTCGACAGATGGGCTTTTCAATCAGCGCAATACGGGTACGGATGCGATGGGCGGGTTACTGTATGACCAGTTGGGCCTCCGGAATGCCACCAACAAGCTGCGGAACAATTCCGCCGACTTTGGCATGGATTATACGCGGAAGTTCAGCCGGGAGAAGGAGCAGCTGAGCTTTTCTTTTCTGTACAGCACGGGGCAGAACAATACCTCTTATTTTCAGTCGCAGAGCTATATCACCAATGATTCGTTGTTCGGGGGTTCTACGAGCAGCAATCCCGGGCGGGATCGGTTGACCTCGTTTGGTCTCGACTATGCTTTCCCGGTCACGAAGGGGTTGTTGCTGGAGATGGGGGCCAAGACGGAGATCGAGTCGCTTATCAGTGACGCCAATGTGTATACGTTCGATCCGGTGAAGTATGGGTTTTTCTATGATAACACGCAGTCGTATACGTCGACGTTCAGGCGGGAGGTGTATGCGGGGTATGTTTCGGGATCGTTCAGGCTGTTCGACTTGGTGAATGTGATCGCGGGGATGCGGTCGGAGTATACGGTGAACAAGGCGTATTACAGTAATTCGGGGCATGTGAAGATACCGGACTATAATAATCTGGCGCCATCGGTGACGCTGTCGCATACGTTCGGGGGCGACCAGACGCTGAAGTTCAGTTATGCTTACCGGCTGGAGCGCCCGGAGTACAGGGATCTTAATCCTTTTCTGAACCTGGCCGACCCGCAGAATATCACGACGGGGAATCCGAATATCCGGCCGGAGATCGGGCACGATCTTCAGCTGGGGTATAATTATAATTTCGGTAAGAGCAATAACCTGAATGTGGTGTTGGCGTATACGCATAATAATCCGGATATCAAGTCTTATACTACGTTCTATCCTGAGTTCCAGGTGGGGGATTCGACTTATACGAATGTGAATGTTACGAGGAGGGATAATATCGCATCGGAGGACAGGTGGGGCGTGGTGCTTGGCGGGTCGTTTGTTCCATTCGATAGGTTTACTTTACGGCCCAGCATTCAGCTGTATGAGCGGAGTACCAATAATATCTATTCTATTCCGGCGCGGATCAGTGGTTTTGAGTATCGGTGGAATGCGAATGCCAATTTTGCTTTTGGGAGTGGATTGGTTGCCGAGGCGTTTGGCAATTATCGCAGCGGGATCCGGTGGCAGGGGAGGCAGGCGGGGTTTATGACGTATACGCTGGCGTTGCGTCAGCAGCTGTGGGGAGGGAAGGGGAGTTTGGGTTTGGTGGCGGTGAATGCGTTCGGGAATTACCTGGTGCAGCATTCGACGATCGAGGGGGTGGGGTTTGTGACGGATAATCGGTTGGAGATACCGTATCGATCATTTGGGATCAATTTAATGTATAAGTTTGGGAGGATAAAGATCAGCAAGCCGAAGGAGGAGGAGAACTTGTTGGGACGCCCGCCGGTGGAGAATTAGAAACCCGGCCGCGGCCGGGGGTGGGGACATAGTCATTAGATAATGAAAGGCCCGTTACAACCGTAACGGGCCTGGTTTATTATGCAGAGGTCTAGTGCTGGTTGCCGGAGCCGTTGATCTGGTAGCAGCCCAGGTCGGTTCCGGGGGGTGTCACTTCCGACGCGCCGTAGACGGGGTCGATGGGCACGGTGATATAGGGGGCAACGGCGGTGTTGCCTTTTCCGATGAGCGGGGATTTGGGTTGGAGGTGGAAGTCGTAGTTGCCGATCGAGGTGATGGCGAAGAGGGGCAGGCCTCCGGGTACCGGTAAGGGGTAGTTGACGAACATCGGGTTGGCGTATTGTACTACCGGGGTGCCGTCGTAGGCGTTGGCCGGCGGGTTGGGGTAGTAGAAACTGGCGGGCAGGTAGAGGGACGGGTTGGGGATATCGGTGGGCTGTGGTTTTGTGCAGACGCCGCCGAAGGTAAAGAACTGGTTGGCGATGACGAGGGAGTCGGCCCACTGGTAGTTGTTGCCGTAGGTGAGGTTAGCGGTATCGGCGACGGGGTTGTTGACGACGCGGTAGCCGACGCGGCAGTTGATGAAGGCGTTGTTGTAGAATGCGCCTCTTGCGCCCTGTTCGTAGTTGATGCCTCCGGCGCGTGCGCCTGCGACGATCTGGACGCCGCCGTTGACGAAGGTGCTGTTGTACATTACGATATTGGTCTGGGGAGCGCCTACGCCCTGGCCTTTGTTGGAGGCTTTCTGGCCGTTGTAGGCCGTGCCGATGAAGAAGTTATAGCCCATGGTACCGGTGGTGCCGCCCTTGCAGTTGAGGATGTCACCGCCGGAGCCGCCGCATTTTTCGAAGGTATTGCGGAAGAGGTGGATCCTGCCGTTGGAGATGCGGATGCCGTCGTCGGTGCCGCCGTACAGCCAGCAGTCTTCCATGACGAAGACGCCGTTGGGGTTCTGGAAGAGGATATTGAAGGAGGTGCCTGCGGTCTCTTCGACTGCGGGACCGTCCACGTTGCCGTAGGAGGCGCCGGCGAAGTCGATATGGGTCCATTTGAGGACGAGCATGGGGCAGGAGGTATCGCACATGATGCCTCTCCAGAGCCCGATATGGGCGGAGTCTTTGGAAAGGGGAAGGCCGGGGGTGTTGTTCTTTGTCACGCCCTGTACGGTGAAGGTATTGGGCTGTGTTTTGGTCCCGAGGCTGATGAGACTGCCGTGTACGACGATGCCGGCGCTGTTGGTCGCGTAGATGGTGACGCCCTGCTGGATGATGAGGGTGTCGCCTTTCGGGATGTTGATGTCGCAGCCGAGGGTGTAGGTCTTGCCGGCGAGCATGGTACCCTTGATGGAGCCGCAGAGCGGGGTGGTGGAGCTGATGCTGTCCGGCGGGGGAGCCGCTACGTACTGGTGGATATTTATCTTGTCGTCTTCCCATTTTTTACAGCCGGGAATAATGGCTGCGGCGAGCAGGATTATGATCGGAATGATGATTATTTTATTCGGATGCATTTGTTTCTGTTTTGTTGAGTGAACTAAAATTTATACCTGAAGCCTGCCAGGAAGTTGAGCTGGTAGGTGTCTCTTTGAACAACGGTGTAGTTGCTGCCGGCGTCCTGGAAGGGGATCGTATAGCCGTTGAAGTTGCCGTTGACGACGGAATAGGGGACCTTGATGTATTGTTTTGGTTTCGAGTTGGTCAGGTTGTTGATCTTGGCATAGAAGGCCAGTCTGCGGACGATCCTTTTTTCGAGGGACAGGTCCAGCTGCTGGATGGGTTTCTGCCAGATGTCGAGGTTATAGTACTGAGACACCTGTACGATCCGGTTGCCGATGTAAGAGAAGGCGAGCTGGACGTCCAGGCCGAGGACGGGGTCTTTGTACAGCAGCGAGAGGTTGCCGATGTGGTCGGCCTGGCCCTGGAGGGGGCGGCTCTGGCTGGTAGAGACGGTCTGGTTGCCGCTGCCCTGGGTAAACTCATAGACGAGTTTTGGTGTCGTGATCCTCGAGTGCGTGTAGGTGTAGTTGGCGGATATGCCGAATTTCCCGAAGTATTTTGTGATGACCGCTTCTGCGCCGAAGTTGGTCGCCCGGTTGGCGTTCTGGGGTTTGACGTAGAGCGCGCTGGGGCTGGCGTCACGGACTACGAAATACTCGATGGGGTTTTGCAGCTGTTTGTAAAACGCGCCGATGAGGATCTGGTCGGCGATATGCGGGAACAGCTCGTAGCGGAGGTCGAGGTTGTCGGCGCGAACGTGTTTGAGGTAGGGGTTGCCGAGTTCCGTGAATTGTTCGCCGGCGGAGTTGACGAAGGGTACGATCTCGCCGAAGCCGGGGCGGCTGACCGACTTGAAGTAGGAGAGCCGGAGGTTCTGGTTGTGTTTGATCAGGTATTTGAGGTGTATACTCGGCAGGACGTCGGTGTAGTGGATATTGCCGAAGGCGCCGGTGAAGGTCTCGGGCATTACCGTTGTGTAGTCCTGCCGGGTGTTCTCGACGCGTACGCCGCCCAGTACCTGGAGGGAGTTTGCGAGCATGAATTTGGCCTGGATATATCCTGCGGCGATCTTTTCGTGTGCGGTATAGGTATTGGCGTTGACGGCCGTGATGTTACCCGTGGCATAGTCGGCGGGCGTGAAGTAGCGCGGGGTTGCGCCGATGGTATGGAAGGCGCCGGTGGTGTCGGACTGGGGGTCGTATTTGTTGTAGTAGTTGTCGCGGGTCTTGTAGCGATAGAGGCCGCCGGTCTCGAACTCCACGTTCTGGCCCAGGATAGAGGGAGTGTAAGTAAGGTTGGCATAGCCGGCGAGGTCCTGGTCTTTGTTGTGCTGCCAGATGGCGGTCATCAGGCCTTTATCCTGTTTGACTGTGGAGTCGATTTCGGTGATCTTGCCGCCGGATTTTTTTACGGTAGCGTCGAAGTTGTACCAGCTCTGGTCGGGGAGCTCTTTTTTGGCGATGGAGTAGACGCCGTTCCAGTCGAATTTAACCTGGTTGCTAAGCTGGTGCTCGCCGTGGAGGGTGGCGTTATAGATGTTTTGGATCTGCCAGGTGCTGCGGTTCTCGATCTGGAGCTGGGCCTGGCTGGCGGATGAGTTGAGTCCGACGGTGGTATCCGGCGTATAGCGCATTTCGTTGTCTACCTGGTGGAGGAAGAGGTTGAACAGCGATATTCTGTTATTGGCGTTGAAGATATAGTCGATCTTGTTCTGGATGCCGAGTCTGCTGGTCTGGGTGCTGTACTGGCGGACGTAGGCGTCGGAGAAGGACGGGGTGTTAGCGGCGGGCTGGGTATAGGGCTGGGCGTCGGGTATGAGGCGTTCCCAGGTGGAGCCTTTGTACATGTTCTGGTAGCTGGCGGATAGTATCACGCCTAGTTTCTTTTGTGCGAAGCGGTCGCCGATGGTGAAGCCGAGCTGGCTGTTGATCGGATGGGAAGAGGTATAGTTGAACTGGCTTGTCGGTAAGTCGGTGTAGGGGTTGGCGGCGTACCTGTTGCCGTGGATCTCCGCGGGGGATTGTTTGGGAATCCCGCTGTGCGAGAAGGAGGTGAAGGGTTGGTTGGCGAAGATGGTGTTGTAGCCGCCTGCTGCGTTGGCTGTGAAGACGAAACGGTCCGGCGCATTTTTCATCACGAGGTTCATGGTTCCGCCGATGGCGTCGCCTTCCATATTGGGGGTGAGGGCCTTGATGACTTCGAGGCGCTCGACCATGTCGGAGGGGAAGATGTCCATGGGGACGAAGCGGAATTTGTCGTCGGGGCTTGGGATCTTGATGCCGTTGACGAGTGTATTGTTGTAGCGCTGTTCCATGCCGCGGATGATGGCGTATCGGCCTTCGCCGGTGTTGTCGCGCTGGATGACCACGCCGCTGATGCGCTGGAGGGCGTTGGCGACGGTGATGTCGGGAGATATCTCGATGGCGCGGGCTCCGAGGATATTCTGCACCATGTCGGCGCGCTGTTCGAGGCGGCGTGATCCTCTGTCGCCGCCGGCGAGCGTGGAGACCTGCACTTCCTGCATGAGCGTGGCTTTGGAGGTGAGTGCGATGTCGACTGTTCTTATGTCGTTCTTTCCGGAGACTTCGACCGTCTGCGGAGCGGAGGGTGTGTAGCCGATGGTGGAGGCTACGATCTCGTATTTACCGGCGGGGACGTGGCGGAAGATGAAGCTGCCGTCGAGTTGTACGACGGAGACGAAATGGGTGTGGGCAAGCACGACGTTTGCGCCGACGAGTGGTTCTGCTGTTGCGGGGTCGAATACTTTACCCTTTATGGTTTGGGAGAATGCCGAAGTGTAAAGAAAGATCAGCAAGAAGGAAAGAAAGACGTTCCTGTAAAGGGGCTGTCGTTGTCTCATTCGCATAAAAGCTTTGATTTAATTTTTGCAAAGTTTTAAGGAATAGGACCGAATTATTTGCTATTGAGTAGTTAGTTAGCAATTAGGTAATTGTAGGATAATGATTATATCACGATTTCCCCAAAATTGCCATAGAATTAGGTTTGGTGGCTTGCCTGCGTGAGATTGGGGGTATTGGCGCGAGATCGGGGAGGGCGGCGCGAGGATTGTGCTGGTCTGGCAACCAACCGCAATGATCCTTCGTATCGATGGATGGACACAATATTTCCCATTATCAAACTGTGAACTTTATGTACAAAGGAGCTATTCTTTTGCCGGTATTCCTTTTGTCCGGACTCTCGTTACTATTGACGACTGCCTGTCGGAAGACGGGGCCATTGACGAATACAACGTCGGCTGGTGATACGACCGGCGTATTTTCTGCCTCTATTGCGGGGACGGCCTGGACGGCCGATTCTGTTTCGGCCGTGCTTGTGCAGGGCGACCATGACTGGGGGAAGGTGCTTACGATCACCGGTTTTTCGAAAGACAAGTTGATCACGGTGAGTCTGCTGGATACGAGTTCTGTCAGGGGTGCGGACAGCACTATCGACGTGAAGCAGTATCTGGTGGGCGGATGGCGGACGGCCGCGGGTTTTGCGTATGCGGCGGACAAGCTGGCTTTCCGCGGTGATTCGGTGTGGCAGCATGTGGGGACGGCGTATAGCGGGCAGGCGACTGTGAGTGCCGATGATTCTGTTGCTAAGAAGGTTTCAGGGACGTTCAATTTTACGGCGCGTGTGCTTACCATTGATTCCACGAGTCTGAAGGTAGATTCGCTGGTTGTGAGTAACGGGGTGTTCAATAATGTACCGTATGTTTACCGGCGGCACAGGTGATGCTCAGCGAAGCCGGACGTCGGGCAGGTAGATGGGTGTTTGTGGTGTTAAGGGGAGGAAGGAGAAGTTGTGTTCGTCGCCGGAGATGAAGGCCAGGAATTTTTTGCTGTTGTTGACGCAGATTGTAATCGTTGTTCTTAGCCATGCGGTTTGCTGGTCCATGATATAGCCTTCGGGGCAGCCGCTGGTTGCGAGCGGGTCTTTGCTTTCCCAGTATTCAGTATTGAGGACGATCATGGCGGCATTGCCTTCGGGGACCTGCCAGAGGAGGTCGAGGGTTGTTGGAGAGGGTTGGCGGCCGATGTTGAGATAGGGTTTGGCGATGAAGGTGGCCTCCTGGCTTTGCGCCAGGAGGGAGAGGGTGACGAAGAATATTGAGGGGATGAGGCGTTTCATTATTCGAATGTTTTTAGTGTTGATTGCCTGTGCCGTCGAACTGGTATGCGCCCATGTCTCTGCCGGGAGGCGTCAATTCGGTCGCGCCGCGGATGGGGTCGACTGGTACGTCGTTGCGTGGTGCGAAGGCGGTGTAGCCTTTGCCGATGCAGGGGGATCCGGTCCTGAGGCGGAAGTTGTACGATCCGACGGTGGAGATGTCGGCAAGTTTCAGGCCTCCGGGCATCGGTATGGGGCCGTTGATGAACTGGGGGTTGTTGATGCCGAGGACGGAGGAAGGTGCGGTGTAGGTATCGCCTGGTTTCCAGCCTGCCGGCAGGAAAGTGGAGGGGTTCGGTATGTCGGTGGGCATGGCCTGCGTTATGCAGACGCTGACGGCCATGGAGGGGTAGATGTTGTTGGCTACAGAGGGTGAGTCAGCGTAGGTCCAGTTATAGCCGTAGCGAAGGTTGGCCGTATCGGCGATGGGGTTCTGGACGACGCGGAGTCCGAATTTGCAGTTGACGATGATGTTGTTGTAGGCCATGCCGCCTGCGCCTTCTTCGAAGTTGATGGAGCCGCCGCGGCCTGCTGCCGCTCTTCTGTAGCCGCAGTTGATGATGGTGTTGTTGTACATCCTGACGTTAGAGCCCGGTACGCCTACGGCTGCGCCGGAGTTGGACAGTTTGGGGCCGTTGGTGGCCATGCCGATGCAGAGGTTGTAGGCGAAGTTGCCGATAGTGCCTGCTTTGGCGTTCATTGCCTCGCCGCCGGTGTAGCCGGATTTTTCAAAGGTATTGCGGTAGACGGCGATCTTGCCTCCGAGGATGCGGAAGGGGTCGTCGACGCTGCCGTAGATCCAGGAGTCTTCGAGGACGAAGAGGCCGCCCGGGTTCTGGAAGAAGATGGGGTACGGGTTGGCAAATATTTGTCGGATAGGGCTGGAGGAGGGGATGGCTGCGCCTCCGAACTCTATGTGCGTCCATTTGATGATCATCATGGGGCAGTTGGTGCCGCCCATGATGCCGATCCATTTGCCGACGAAGGCGGAGTCTTTGGTTGGATCGGCGCCGTAGGTGTCGGTCTTTGTGATGCCGGGGAAGGTGAAGCGGTTGGGGTGGTCTTTGGTGCCGATGCAGATGAGGCTGCCTTTTACGCCGATGCCGTATTTGCCGGTGATGTTGACGGTAACGCCTTCCTGTATCTTCAGCGTGTCGCCTTCGTTGATGGTGACGTCGCCGCCGATGGTATAGGTCTTGCCGGCGAGCATGGTGCCTTTGATGGTTCCCTTCAGGGGTATCGAGTCGCTGACGGGTGAGGCGGGGACGATCACGGCCTGCCAGAGGTCTTTATGCTCTGTCTTCTGGCAGGAGGAGATAATGACTAATAAGCCGAACAAATATTTTTTCATGTTGGTAGTGTTAGAGTTTGTAGCGGAAACCGAATAGGAATGAAGACCTGACGTAGTCCTTTTGAACGATGAGCTTGTGGGCCGGGTCGTTCTGGAGGGAGAGGGCCCTGGCGCCGGAGGCCGATATGTATGTATAATAAGGGACGTGCAGGCTGCTCGTCGTCGGGGTGTTGGTAAGGTTGGTCATTTTCCCGTAGAAGCTGAAGCCTCTGAAGATGCGTTTTTCGAAGGATGCGTCCAGTCCCGCGTAGGGCTGCTGCCAGTAGTGGAGTCCGGCGTAGGGGCTTACGAGCGAGATGCGTTCGCCGGTGTAGGTGAAGGCGAGCTGCAGGTCGAGGCCGTATTTCGCGCTCTTGTAGAGCAGGGAGAGGTTGCCAAAGTGGTTGGACTGTCCCTGCAGGGGGCGGGTTTCGGTGACGTATTTCGAGTTTGGTCTGCCCTGGTCGTCGCGATAGGTGTAGAACATGCTGTCGGTGGTGACGCGGGACTGTGTATAGGTGTAGTTGGCGGATATACCGAAGGCGCCGAAGAATTTGGTGAAGACGGCTTCGAAGCCATAGTTGGTGGCTTTGCCGATGTTTTGGGGTGTCAGCTGGGTGCTGGTCACGCCTGCTCTGTAGGAGGTGATTTCGATGGGGTCCTGAATATGTTTGTAGAACGCGCCGAGCAGGATCTGGTCGGCCTTGCCGGCGAATAGCTCGTAGCGCAGGTCGAGGTTGTCGGACATGGTGTGTTGCACATAGGGGTTGCCGATCTGTTTGAAGGTCTCGTAGTTGTCCGGGCCTTCGTGTATCAGCTCGGCGAACTGGGGCCGGGCCAGCGCTCTGTAGTAGGACAGGCGGAAGGACTGGCGGGCAGTCAGGTCATATTTCACCTGGCCGCTTGGGAGCCAGTCGGTATACCAGATCTTTCCGGAGCGGGCGGGGTTGTCGGGGGTCAGCTGGGTGTTGAATTTCTGCATCGTGTGTTCGACGCGAAGGCCGCCGAGGAGCTCGAGTTTGTCGAGTAGTTTCCATTTGCCCTGCGCATAGCCGGCGTAGATGTCTTCTGTGAAGCTATAGTTGAGTCCGTTGAGGGCGGGTTGGTCGTTGCCGCTTTTGAACGTGAATTGTGCGGCGTTGATGTTGGTAAACAACTGCGTATTGCCGCCGTTGGACAGGGGGCCGAGGGTGTAGGCGTTGTAGAAGTTGTCGCGTTGTTTGTCCTTGGCCATGCCGCCGACCTTTATTTCAATCGCGCGTCCGAAGAGGCGGGTTTGTTTGGTGATGTTGAGGTATCCGGTCCAGTCCTTGTCGGTGTTGTGTTCCCAGTTGCGGGTCATGTTCTGGAGGATGTCGGGTGTGCCGCGGGTCGTCACTTTTGTGGCGGGGTCGACGAGGACGGGGTATTCGTGTGTAAAGGTGGCCTGGTCGGGGATATGGTTGGCGGCTACGGACCAGGCGCCGGTCCAGTCGATGGTCCAGGTGGGGCTCAGCTGGTGGACGCCCTGCAGGCTGGTGCTGTTGATGGACTGGTATTGCCAGGTTGTGCGGTAGGATTCGTCGACGAGCGAGTTGAGCGCTATCGTGTCGAATGACTGACGGGTCTGGAACATGTCGAGGCGGACATAGGTATTGGTGAGGGCGATCTTGTTGTTTTTGCCGATGCGATAGTCGAGTTTTCCCGTGAGGCCGATGCGCTGGTTGTCGGTCGAGTAGCGGCGATAGTAGAGGTCGACGAACTGCGGGATATTGTTGAGCCCCGGCTGGGCGTTGGGGAGCAGGAAGGTCGACTGGGTCCCGCTGAAGATGTTCTGGTAGGTTCCGGAGAGGAGGACGCCGAATTGTTTGTCCTTTCCGAAGCGGTTGCCGGCGCTGAGGCCGAAGGCGGTGTTGAAGGGGGTTCTCTTCTTCGAGTAGTTGAGGGAGTTGACCTGGAAATCGGTGGGGACGGCGTGGTAGTCGCTGCCGTGGATCTCGGCGGGTGAAGACTTGCTGATGCTGCCGTTGTTGAATTTGAGGTAGTCCTGTTGGCTGAAGATGTTGTTATATCCGCCGGAGGCGTTGACCTGAAATAATTTTGTGGAGGGGGCGTCCTTCATTACGAGGTTGATGGTGCCGCCGATGGCGTCGCCTTCCATCGAGGGGGTCAGCCTTTTGCTGACCTCGAGTCTTTCCAGCAGTTCGGAGGGGAAGAGATCGAGGGGGATGAATCGGCTCTTGTCGTCGGGGCTGGGGATCTTTATGCCGTTGACGAGGGTGTTGATGTATCTTTTCTCCATGCCGCGGATGATGGGGTAGCGGCCTTCGCCGGCGTTGTTGCGTTCGATGGTCACGCCGCTGACGCGCTGGAGGACATTGGCGACGGTGATGTCGGGAAGGAGCTGCATGCTTCTGGCCGAGACGATATTGACGAGTTGGTTGGAGTGTTTTTCGAGGCTGCGGGTGGTGTGATCGGTTTCGCTGCCGCCGGAGATGGTGACGGTGGAGAGTTCGACGATGGATGGCTCGAGGATGATACGGAGCGGTTGTTGCAATTTCTCCATGCTGATGTGTTCAGCGTGTTTTTTGTAGTTGGCGAAAGTAATTTCCATTTCGTACTCACCGGCCGGGAGGTTTTTGAATGTGAAGTAGCCGTCGAGCCGGACGAACTGGCGGATGTTGTTGGGTTTGATCAGGACGGTGGCGCCGCTCATGGGTTCGCCTGTTTTGGCGTCGAGGACCACTCCGCGGAGGGTCTGGGCCTGAGTTATGAATGAGAATAAAAGGAGGAACAGGCTTAGTGAGAGCCTTGTCCGGTTAGCTTTGGAGAGCATAGGTAGTTAATTGAGGTGGCAAAAGTTGGGAAAAAAATGATGGGATGATGCGTCGGGGAAGTATTTAGCGATTTGGTAAACATTCGCTAATTGTTATTTAACGCGACTTACAGAATCGCTCCAGGATTGGCTCAGAATGGGGTTGTATAATGAAAAAGCCGCCCGGGTGGGCGGCTGGGTGGACTGCTGGGTTTTAGGGGGTTTAGTCTATTTTCAGAAATTCTCCTTTTTCATTGAAGACGAGGTCTATTCCTTTTACTTCGGCCTCATAAGAGGTTTTCCCCTGGGCGTCTGTGACCTTACCGGCTTCGGTGATCTTCGCGCCGGGATAGTGTGCCTTTACATAGCCTGCGACGCCGGGAGGAAGGGTGTTTACGGGTATAGCAACGACCTGTTCGACGAAGCTGCCGGCGGGGGTGAAGGTAACGGAGTTGTCTTCATTGGAATTTCCGCCCCAGTTGGCTTCGAAGTTGCCTTTTTCTTTTTCCCAGATGACGCCGGCGGCGGTGGGGTATTTTTTTGTGAGGGCTTCTTTTACGGAGGCGGGGACGTCGGCGCTGTTTACTTTTTGAGCCATGGCGGTGGTTGTGATGAGGCCGAGGCCAATGAGGAAGGGCAAGAGATGTTTTTTCATGGTAGTGTGTTTTTGCTATTTCAATGGTACGATGTAATTCTGTAGAGAACCGGTATGCAATGTAAAGTTTTTGTGTATCCAGAATTAGCTCAGTATTTGTTCGCATCTTAGGCGCCTAAAATAAATACCATGAAGTTTGTATTACCGGGGTTGATAGCACTTATCGTCGCCTCGCAGCCTGTAAGGGCACAGCAGTATGTTTTAGACAAGAAGATAGCCGTGCCGGGTGATGGCGGGTATGACTATCTGGCTATCGATGAAGTGAACAATCATTTGTTTGTGTCGCATGGTACGGCTTTTAATGTTGTCGATCTGGCGACGGAGAAGCCGGTCGCCGTCATCGATGGGATGAAGGGGGTGCATGGGATTGCGATCGTCAACGAGGTGAACAAGGGTTTTATCAGCGATGGGAAGGGGAATGCGGTGGTTGTGGTGGATCTGGGGACTTTGAAGGTAATTAAGACGATCAGGCTGCCTGCTTCGGATGAGGATGGGATCATTTACGATCCTTCTTCTAAAAAGGTTTTTGTATTTAACGGGGACAGCAAGAGCACCTGTGTGATAGATATTCATTCGCTGGAGTTGGTGAAAACGATCGATCTGGGCGGTGGACCGGAGTTTTCCGTTCCTGACGGGAAGGGTTTGCTCTATAATAATATCGAGGATATGAATGTCCTGAAGGTGATCGATACGAAGGATCTGACGATAAAGGCGACCTGGCCGCTTGCGCCTTGCGGTCAGCCGACGGGGATTGCGTATGATGCGGCTAACCAGCGGTTGTTCACGGTATGTCGCGCAAACAGGGGCATGAGTGTGGTGGATGCCGTGAGCGGAAAGGTGATCACGACTTTACCGATCGGCGGGGGTGTGGATGCGGTGATCTATGATGCGGCTGACAAGTTGATCTTTGCGTCGAATGGGGATGCAACGGCTACGGTTATCCGCCAGGAGTCGGCCGATAAGTATTCTGTTGTGCAGACTATCGCTACGGCGCCGCGTGCGAAGACGATGGCTTTTGACAGGAAGACGAAGAAGCTTTATTTCAGCGCTCCTGAGTTCCAGCCGGGGACGAGGACGGCTGTGCCGGGGACGTTCACGGTGTTTGTGTATAAGCAGCAGTAGAGCATCCGGAAGACTATTGATGGGGCGTCCGCATTATGCGGACGCTTTTTTTGTCCGGTAGAGTATCCGCAGCATCGAGGGGAGGACGATGAGGAGGATGGGGAGGGCGGCGACGAAGCCGCCGATGACGGCGAT
>Ga0105240_10004446_pt1 | contig 21384 bp, 39 predicted proteins | sample KBSC54metaG_FD_80426 | JGI IMG/M metagenome (GOLD analysis project Ga0105240, IMG submission 80426) | Corn rhizosphere microbial communities from Kellogg Biological Station, Michigan, USA - KBS C5-4 metaG | ecosystem: Host-associated > Plants > Roots > Rhizosphere > Soil | place: Michigan, USA... | reverse complement strand
CGTATTATGTACCAGAAGTGTTTTTAAGTTCATGTGCATTAATAGAACACTCTAAAACTGCATTTGCACCCATTGTATTATTTACAATCGGGGCCAATCTAAGTATTCTTAATACATTAGTAGAACCTAAAGAGGCTTCATGAGCCACATACGCTGATACACCTGTTTGAATAATACCAGCACCAGAAGTAATAGCTATATTACCACTCACATCACCTACTGCAGCTGTACCATCATCCTGAATTTCTACAGTTACATTAGGATCATCACAAACTAATATAGCCAGATTCACTGAAGCTGGACAATATTGTAAAGTTAAATTTCCTCCATTTACTCTAACACCTTCTACAAAACCACGAATTGCAGTAGTGGTAATTGTACCAGATGCAGCAACAATTGGAGTACCATCATTAATTAATGCAACAGCATTTGTTGAAGTACCTGTAGTAACTACCGGATCCCCAATAAAAAGTGCTACACTATCACCAGAATCATGCGCGTATTCATTAACATTTGCATGAACTCGTCCTAAATTTCTTGCTCTTCGTAAACCGAAAGCCATTTTAAAAACCTCAATTTAATTTAAATTAAGGGTTAATTTCCAATCTTAACTGTCCCAGTTAAATGTTGTGGTAAAATTCCAGGCACATGGCCTATAGCAGCTAACTGCTCTTGATTCTTCTTATCCTTATATTCTTCAAATTTATCATCCAACTCTTGAGGAATTCTCATAAGAATATGAGTTACACCACATTTTGATTCTATTGAAACTGTTGATCCTGGAGCAGTAGAGCTATTAGCTTTACCGGAGCCAGTTACAATTTCAGTAGAATATGGATCAGTTACGACTTCATAACCCAATCTTTGATAATAAGATATTTCACCAGGTCTATTGGTAGGAAGAGCATATTTAAATCCAGGTTCTATATATTTTGGATCTACATATAATGGCCCACCTTCATATATTCGACTGTAATCTATTTCTTTAGATTTATTGTTCATTTTTTGATTCTCTGTTTCTTTATGTTCTGTCATAGTTTTCTCTCTTAATTAATATTATTTACCTAATCTGCCCATTTTTTCTAAATCGGCGGCATACAACTCTAGTGTGTATTTGGGATTAGATTTATTAAATTCTTTACCTAAAGCTAATTGTGTTGGAGATAGTTTTGATGCTAATCCTGATATAGTTGAATGTCCTGCTAATGTAGATTTCCCTACAACAGGAGCAGAATTCCTTTTTATATTTTCAAATCTATGAGGAAATAAACGTTTAATTTCAGCTTCAACCATCTTTAAATGTTCTGTTGGATTTATAGTCCTATTATCCAAATTAGCTTGTTTTACTAAAAAATTATCAATATCTTGAGCAGCTGCCATCATCTTTTTATTTTCCAATGTAGCTGTGTTATACCAAGTTTGATTTCGTTCAGCAAAATTTAAAACTTCTGGATCTATTTGAGGAGAACTTTGCATATTTAATGCTGGATCATCCCTCATTTTTACTCTTAATGCATTAGCTTGAGCTTCTGCAGCCATAAATGCAGCTTGATCTCCCTGATCAACTGCCACCATCCTTTTGTTTTCTAAATCTCTAATAGCCTGTTCATAAGAATCCTTTCTAATAGATGTTAAATGTGAGGTTGATTGTCGAACTAAATCCTTTAATTCTTTTATTTCTCTAGATTGTCTCTCAATTCGTTCAAATAAAGGGGCTCGATTAACATATTCCGAAGCTTCTACAAAAGTACGTCCTTGATGATTTGGGTCCCATCCCATTTCCATAGCTCTTTTTTCAATATCTGAATACTCTTTTTCAGCAGGTGTTAAATTTTCTTGAACTTGATTTTCTGCTGGTAAAGAATTTTGAGATGTTGTCTCTATGGATTCTTGAGTTTGTTGTAACTTTTCTTGTGACATAGTTTTCTCTCTATATTTTAAAATCTTCTAAATAATTTTTTGAACTTGCTAATCCACTTTTTTCTGTGGGTTCATATTCAATACATAAAATATCTTTAATATTTAAAACCCAAAATTCATAACTTTCATTTTCTTTTGGATTTAATCTAACTGCAGCATATCTGGAAAAATGAATTGTATCTCCTAATTTCATTAATTGATCTTTATTGTATTCTTCATCGATATATTCAATTACACCAGTACTTTGATGTCTAGTATCTTTATCTAAACTTGTATCTGGTCGAATTAATGTTGATCCCTCAAACTTTTCATCTGCTTTTTTAATCTTCACTAAAACTCTTGGCCCCACCACTCTGTATCTCATATTCCTCCTGTATTTCTTCTATTAGAAATGTTTTTAAATCTAAAAGTCTTTCTATAACATGGATCTGTCCTTTTAGTTGTATTAATCTTCCTTGTTTATTCTTTATATCTTCGGCACTTGAATTTAAAATTGTTTGTATTACATCTTCTTTATTAGCTGTATAAATCTCTATTAAAATCTCAATAAATTTCTTAGTTATTGGATGATTGCTCCACATTGTTATCTGATCCGGAGTTATCTGCTCCATTATTAGTACCCTCTTGTGGATTATTATTATTTATTTGTTGCTGTTGTAAATCATTTTGTTGGGCATTATCAATGTGAGTAATTGCATGTCCGGTCATTACTTGTTGATGTTGATTCTGAATTTGTTGTTGTTTTAAAGCAATTTCTTTATTAGCTATATTTGAATCTACTAATTGTTGGTGAGCTTCGGTCATATGTTGTAATTGAGTTTTAATAGTCTCTAATTTAGACATATGGTCAGAAATGTCTACTTGACGTTGATCAGCATGAGCTTGAGATACATTTTTTACTGCTTGTGATTGTAAATTCGTAATTTCTGCTTCCATTTTTGCTAATTTAGCAGCAAATTCTTTTTCTTTTAAATCTTGGTGTCGAGCTTTAATCATGGTTTCTTGTTGTTTATTAATCATATCTGCATGAGCTTCCAGAAGTCTTGGATCTGGTGCTTGTGCTTGTTGAGCCATTTCCGGGGGTGCAATCAGCTCAGGATGGGGTACTTTAGCAGCGGTTAATAACCTTTTATAACATTCTGCCTTATTAATCCCTGGTTGTTGCACTAAACTCATGATTACTTGAGCTTGAGAAAGTCTCTGAGCATCAGTTGCTAAATTAGGGTCTGCTATTGGAAATACTCGAATATTATCATTTCCAAAAATCATTTCTGGAGTAATTGTAGGGTCTCCACTTAACTCAGCGAATTCTTTTGGATCTACGTATTCTCTATATAAAGCAAATATTTTATGGTATTCTTCTTTTAAAGATCTATATAGTCTCTTTTGAATTGCACTAAATCTTTTAATCCCTTGTTCAACCATTGCTAGCATTGAAGTAGCTGGTACATTCGTAGCATTTGCTGTACCTTGCATCACATCTGTACTAGAGGTTAAATCTTGAGCAGCTTGTATTAACATTCCTAATAATTGATAAAGAACTGTAGAAGGTTCTTTATATTGAATCGGGTATAACCCTTCTTTTAAAGATTGTCCGACTACTCCTTTAGCCTTAGTCCACTGACCTGGGTCAACTCCTATTTGACCTCCCATAATTTTAATCCTGGAATCTATAATCCCAGTTTGCATATTTGCCAAACTACCAGCATCTACTAATTGATTAAAAATACTATTGACTGTTTCATTTACATGTAATAATAGAAATCCATAACCTATACTTAAAAAGTTTCCATCAGGAGAAGGTAGAAAATGAAAATCTGTAAAATAGTCTCTGGGATAAATACAACTAATCTTATTATTTAAGGTTTGAATATCTTCTTTTTTATATCTAGCTACTATTCTTAAAACTTTATAAGTTTCTTTATGTAAAGTAACAATATAAGGCTCTTCATAACCATCTTCATCAAGATCTAAAAAACAATGACATTCTAGGAGTTTACATCTTGGAGGAACTTGCATTTCTGAATAGTATGCCACTATATTATTACAAGATTCTTCTAGGTATAATCCTTTTCTACAACCCTCAATTAAAGTATTGTAATTATAATATAATTTATGGGTAATACGTCTTAAATCTTGTAAACATTGAATTTCACAAGAATTTTGAACAATTATATCTTTATAGTTACAAACATCACTACAAATTTTTTGTCTGAAGGGATCATAATATGTCTTTTTTAAGACAAATCCATTAATTGGATAAATATTTACCAATTTATCTAAGGATGTTTCCCACTCGTTATCTGGACCCAATAATTTATAATTTAAATAATTAGACCCTATTTCTGCAATTTGGGCCAATACTCCGGAAGTATCTAAACCTACTAATTCAAATTTAACCGCTTTCCCATCATGAACTAATTCTGGATAAGTCCTGGATGCAAAATGATTACAAGCATCCTGTATTAAAGGATATTTAATATTAGCTGAGTTAGGAAGTGGATAATTTTTTGGATCTCTACTACACTTCATTAATCTTTGGACATCATCAACCTTTGTCATCCATTCTTGTTGACTATTCTCATCTTCATTTATACCAGCTATTAATTTATTAACAATTTCTTGTAATTCTTCGTTACTCAAAAGTTCTGCTATATTATCACTTTTGCTATACTTTATAAGTAAATCTTTAGAATTACTTTCGTTATTGTAATTATCAGAATAATCTAACATGAATTATTAGTATCCACAAACAGGTGATTGCCCTTGATAATATGGGCGAGTAATTTTAGCATCATCAGCATCTTCTTCTGGAGGAACATCCATAACTAAATGCCCAGAAGTAATTAAAAATCTAGTACAATCCATTAAATGATCATTCTCATCTACAATCTTTCCATTTTTATCTCGTCTATATACTCGAAATTCAGATAACCAATTATATAAATGAGAAAAAACTTTTAATCTACCACTAACTAATCTTTGAAATGTCTCTAAAATGCTAGGTTCTAAAGTTCCCGGACCATTTAAAGCTAATCCTAGTCGTAAACCTAAATTTTCATATAAAACACTTAATTGTTCCCCATGAGCTTGGCCTCTTCCTTTACTATGACAATCAATTACTCCAGACATCCATGCTCCACGGGCTTGTATAGCATTTACATGAGTAGAAGGTTCTGCTTGTCCTTTATAATATTCAGAGTAAAGATACCAAATATCTGATTTAGCATCATAAGCCCCCCATAAAGCTGCTGTTTTATTCCAACCAACATCTAAAGCATACGCTCTAGGCCAATGATCTGGAATTTTAAAAGCTTCTACTACAATATCCCCCTCTACTACAGGGTAAATAGCTCCTGCACCTAATTGAGGAATACCTTTACTACGTGCATCACGTTCATGGGGTGAATAAGATGCTAATAGTTCTTTTTTATCATTTTCTGATAAATGTGGAGCATCTTCCCAAGTTAAATTAACAACAAATTTAGCCATTTAGGATCCCCTTTTTTGATCTCTTTCATAAGCAGCTAATAATTCTTCCATATATTGAATTTGCTTATCTAAAGATATGATTTTCTCTTTATTTCTCCAAGAGGAATAAGGCATTTTGGAAAGTCTTAGAATTTCACTAGATAATAGTCTAATATCACATTCTAAAACATGATAAAATCTATTACGATCTTTCTTTCCATGATAAAAGTGAGTTTGATAATATTCAGACTGCGTTATTGGTCTAGACATTATAAAACCTCTTCTACTGGACCTATTCCCCCCATTGGGAACCTTCCACCTGGAAGAAAACTCAAAACTACTTCACTCAATCCTTCTAATGGAGTAAATGTACAAAGAATGATTCCCTGTGTAGTCATTGTACGAGTCACACATTCTGAATATATTCCACGCTCAGGAGGCTCCTCATCTAATCCTACTACGTGCACTTGTGCTCCCATAAAGGCTTCTATACCCTGTACATATGACTTAAAACTTAAATGACTAATTCCGTCTTTGTGCCCCTTTTCATCATAATGCTGAACATAAAGATCTTGTACTGCATCTTGAATACCAGATTTAGTAGTTTTACGAATAATATCCACTCTAGGAATAAATCCAGTTCCGGGATCTAAATAATTTCCATAAAGATACTTTTGAAGAATATCCCTAGTAGTTTCATGAGTTTTACCTACCACCCAAGCTTCTATCGGACCTTCAAATCTTTTTCCTTCCCAACCTTCTGGATATTTCCCAGTTACATGAAAAGCTACTTCAGCCATAGAAGTATATGTTTTTCCTGTACGGTTACCAGCAATTAAAGCCCGTTCTTTGTAAATAGAACCCGCCTTCATAAATATTAAATGTTTTTTGTATCCTTCTTTATTAGCTAAGTATCTAGGAAATACAAAATCTAGTTTATTATACTGCTTTTTCTCATCAAGTACTTGAAATGCTTTTGCTAGATCTAATAGATCTGACTGAGACATTTCATTTAAATTTAATTGAGTTGGAATACTTGACATATATTATTTTCTATGGTATCCTAGGGTCATACCCGCCAGGGTTGAGGTACTATTATTCTTCTTTAGAGTCAATCAATTCAACATCAATGACATCTTTATTATTTTCAATACTTTTTCTTATATAATTTATTAATCCTTCTCTAGATTTATCTTGAAGGACATTAACTTGATTTATGTTTATGGTCTGGTTGCCTTGTTCCCCAGAATTTCTAGACCATTTAAACTTATTATTCATAAACATAATCCAAGTCATAGCATTAAATCCCTTTACTTTTCCTTGCATTCCCTCCATCCCCTTATCTACCCACCAAGCCTCACAAGCGGGCAATCCCTTTTCATGAGCTTCTTTAAATTCTTCTATTTCATCCAACCATTTATAAAAAGTCTTCCCAGAGATCTTGAATTTCTTACATAAATGGCAGTCTAGCGCTCCTTCAGAAGACATTAATTTATACATCTGATCTGCATACTCTTCTTTATATTTTCTATAACTTCCTTTTCTATTTGGCATATGTTATACTGTTATTAACTTAGGAGAATAATGATGAATAAAGACACTTTACTAGCATTTTCTTTAATTGGGATCAGTCTTTTAACTAATATTTTATTAGTTATTTTATTTTTTAATTATATTTATTAGTTTCTTTTTATTAAATAATCAGTTAATTTATCGATTCTATCTTTTATATCATCCAAAGATTCCTTTACAGGATCAATTCGTTCCTGTACAAGAATCTTCGTCTTTTCTTCGTTTAACCTAGTCTGCATTTCTATTTCAAGATTGTTAAGTCTCGCCTCAATTTTTATTAAAAAATCATGCATTCCTATATATAAATATCTGATTAAAGGAATAATAATCAGAGAGCATATAGGAAGAATTACATAAAATATTAAACTATTCATTTCCATTAAAACTACTTCATAAAACAATTAAAATATTCTTCGGTAACTCCATATAAAGTTTCACATTCCGGAGACCATTTATAAGTATGATATTGTTTTTGATACAAAATTTGATCTTCTATTAATTGAGTCTTTAGTATTTTGTTACATCTTCTACAAGTTTTTACATAACTACAATCAGTTAAACTTCTTAAGTTAATTGGCATAGTATTAAAATGCAAAGGTTCCACATGACCTTTAAAAATACATCGACGCTTTCTTTTTTGTTCTTTAAACTTTCTAATGCTTATTCTGGACATTATTTATTTTCTCCCATGATCTCATTCCTCCAAGGCCCAATAAACCTAATAGAACGGTCATCATATCACCAGAATTAATCACTGGTAGGGTAGGTACTGGGTGCCCCGTGATCGCGCAGCCATAAGTCACCATTGGCTCTACAACGTATTGCCATAAGAATGCTGCACCACAGATCCAACCTATCATAGGCCTCCAGCCAGAGACAAATAGATTAGGATTAGCTGCTTCTTGAACATTAATGTCATCTTGTTTAGTTAATAACTGGGTTTGGTTTAACTCTTTAGTCAACTCAAACATAAAAGCTTCTCGGTCTGACTGAGTTTTATCCGGCCAAATTCTACTGACTATTGTACTAACTAAGCCTGAAATGGCTGTAATTGGATCCATATTAAAGTTCTTCTATTATTAAATAATTTCTTTATTCTTCTAATCATTTCAATAACTTTTTCATAGAGTTATCGGACATTTTAGTCATTTTAGTATATACATCAACTTTATATAAAGTAAGATCAGAATATATTTCAGCTAGATTCCGGATACACTCATCTGATAAATTTCCATAAATATCTTCTTTGGATATTCTAAAGATATTTATTTGTTCTATTTGATTGGTTTTTTTATTCCTTCCTAATAGAGCATAATCTTGATAGGATGCATCCTCATTTGATGTTTCAAATAAAAAAGGTAAGTTTTGAATATTTTTAGAAGATCTTTTTAAACTGGAGATTAAAAACATATTAAAGTGCCTCTATTTTTAAACCAGCAGAATCAATAAAATCCCGGATTAATCTGTACGGGGGTATTTGATATTTTTTAGATAAATATAATTCAAAATCAATAAATTCTTTTAGTGCCTGGGAGCGTTTAGTTTTGTATTCTTCTTTCATATAGATTTTATTCCTACTTATTAATTCCTTGAATTTATGGAAGTTTATACTCTAGAGATCTTCCAACTCCGTAGAATATTTATTTCCTGTCCAACCAGTTTAATAAACTTCTATACTCGGGGTGCGCTGTCCCGGGACACCATCCCAGTGAAAGAGTTAAGAGATTTGAACTTCCCAGCGTGAGTAGTTTTTAATTTAAAATTATTTAGTTAATAGTCCCGATCTAGCAGATTTAATTACTTTTGTCTAGGTTTAATCAGGATTACTCCCGAACGGGATTTTATTTCTTTCCGGCCATTGCTAGTGCTTTATGAAGAGGAACCCCCTTTTTAACAAGGGCTTGTACAGCAGGAGGTAATTTAGATAAATCGGTCATTTTATCATCTCGTGAAGTGATTATTAGTTAGTTTTTACAGTTGAAATAAGATTGTCTTTATGTGTGTCTATTTTTGCTAATCGAACAATAATACGATAATTATTATTAGTACCATCTTGTTCAATAGATATAGGTTTTCTAAAAGATACCTGACTTCCTTTAAAATCCTCAGTCAGAGTTTGTACAAAATCTGTTAAAGCTTCATGGAATAAATCTTTAGTTACTCGTGTGCTATAAGTTACATTCACACATCGAAAAGCTGTTGTTGGATCTTCTGAATTAGGTAGAAGTACATAAGCCCCATTATTGATTATTTCCTTATTAATATTTTCCCAGCCTAAAGCAAATTCTAGTTGTTCTTGGTAATTATTTTCTAATACTGTTAAATAGTTAGGAATTAAACTACCTTCTTTTCTTTTAAAATTCATTTTTTTCTCTTTTATTAAAAGTTCTATATAATTTTCTAATTTTATTTATAATTACGACTAATACAAGCAATATGTTGATTTGGAATAAAAACTTGAATTCCTGTTTTATATGTTATTGTTACCCAGTAAGATCCATATTTGATGTATCCGTCTAGTTCTGTATCCAAAACCTCTAAAGTTTCATTATTCATCTTATGAATGTAAGTCGTATTTTGTTTCTTTGTCATATAAAGCTCCGATTTATGAAATATAAATAATACATATCTAGATTATAAGTATATAACATTATTAAAAGGAGTGCAATGTAAACCTATTATCTTTATATTTTTCAAATAGATGAAGCTTTTAATGAATTTTTTATACCTCGGCTTTTATATCAGACAAGAGTTTTATTAATTTTTTTAGTGTCTTTATTTTATCTTGATAATATTCACGTTTGATTTGATGAGTTTCTAAATTTTTTATTTCTTCTTCTAAGTTTTTAATTTGATATTTTCTAGATTCTAGAATAAAAGAGAGTTCATTTTGTAGATGAATGTCCATTTTATATATTTACCTGTATAAGAATCAACTAGTTAAGTATTTTAATAAATTTTTAATTTTTTATAGTGGGTCTATAGGGACCAGTTCAAGACCATAGGACCCATTCAGTTTGTTCCCCCACCACCCTCTATAGCTATAGAAAAGTCTAAATAGTTCTGGTTAATAAAACAACCGGTAGATTTATAGGTCTACCTAAGATTTATGAGTATTGATATTCAGTGAACTGCTGTGAAACCTGTTTAGTTCTTGTTAGTTGTTATGAAATCTAATACCTTGGAGGTGCTTACGCATCTACTATTTAGGGCCTAAACTCAGCACATATTTATTTATATAATACCTTTATTATTTATATCTAAATGATTATATAGAATATATCATGAATATTTCGTAGAGCCTTTACAAGGATTAGCAGCAGGTCCTTTCACGAACACTAAAGGAGTTGACATATTTTTAGTCATTAATTTATTACATTTAAAACAAAATTGAGTTAATTCTTCTGAATGATGAACAAATCGATCTTCAGATAGACTACAATCTTTACAACTATAATTGAATGTTTTGTACACTTTAATATCCTATCTCTATAAATAAATAAAGAAAATCCTCCTGAGCTTTTACAGAAGGATTGAAAAGATCCTGCTTGACTAAGTTCTTATTATACGTAGGACCTGAATGATATCCATATTCATAAAATTATATAAAGGTAATATATTTAAGGATAGCATAAAAAACTTTATTTGTCAAGCTTTTTCTTTATTTATACTAATTTATGTGGGACTATACCTTCCCACTAGGTTCTCAGCCTATACCCTGAGCAGTTCCTAGCTTGAGACTAGATAAATGTGAAGTCTCTCAACCTTCTAGGTCAGGTTATTACAGTATAACAAATAATTTAATATTTGTCAAGAATATTTTAATGTAAGTTATCAGGTTTAAGTTTTATGTTATTATTTTGATTAGATCTATTGAGAATATTCTTTTTAAGGCATTCTAAGTTCTCTAGTAAAACTTTTATTTCAGATCCTGCTGACATTACTAATAACTTTTCTTCGTCTGTATGAATGTTTTTAAGCCCTATAAAGAAACCAAAATTAGTTATATCATTATCAGTTAAATAAGTCTCTAGAAGTTTAAAATCATCATATAAATAATGTAATATTGATGTATCTCTTTGTTTAGTCATCTAAATAAATCCCACTCTTTATAATTCTAAAAATAGACCAATTTATAACTAGAGCTAAGAATAAAATACTATGTACTTCTATAATTCCTTCTATACCCACAGTTAAATAAGGCATTATAAAGAAAAGAAAAATCCATAAAAGTATCATAAATCCTATTAAGATTGAAATAGCTAAACTATCTAAAAATTTATTCATATAAATCTAGAACCTCTAAGAATATTTTCATTCAATTATCCTCTGCTAATAGCCTTGCTAAAGACCAAAAGAAAATTCCTATAACAAATAATACACTACACATTACTATAATTCCTTTTAATCCAAATAAAAGGAAGGGTAAACCCACTAAAAGAGCTACAAAAAAACTACCATAAAACACAATAAGAAATGATATTGCTAAAAAGTCTAAAAATTTATTCATATAAATACCTCTAAAGATATTATATATAAACAAAAAACTTTTGTCAAGTTTATAAATTTTAGACAAAGAAATCCTATCCAGTATGGTATAATCATATAAACTATATACTACAAATTATATAAGTTATTTGACTAACTGCTATCCATACATACTGAAGAACCCAATCCAATCCCAGGAATTACCATTTATTAAGAATTATCAAGTACCGAATAGCTGTTCTACAGATTAAATCTGTTTCGCAAAGGCATCGATGAACCGCCCGTATAATTTAATCTCCAATAGGTTACACTTTTTAACACCTTCTGGAGATCAGAGTTTATTCTCTGTAACACGACTGCTTTATTCTTCTTGGACAGTCAACCAATCGATTTATAATTCAAGTGCTAAAAATCCCCTCTAAGGGTAATTTAAAGCACTTAAATAGGTACGAGAAAACCTAATCAATAAAAGAATAAATTATTATTATAAATATAATCAATATAATAAGTATTAATTGAGTTATGCATAAACTATAATAGAATAATTCTAACTTATTGATATTTACACCATATAAACTTGTTTACATCCTTGCATCCCCCGATAAACCTTGTTATAGTTTAACAAGAAGGTAAGGGGCCTTAATAAATAGGTAGGTGATATACACCTTTAGTTACTATAACATATTTAATGAGGAATGTCAACTATTCTTTATATTATTTTAATAAATTTATTTCTATTATTTCCCCCATTTTTATTAAATAGGTATATACTGTAATTATAGAGATTGAATTAATAGAATTAAGAGGTATCAAATATGAGCGCCGACTTAAATGAATTAGAAAATAATATATTAGTTACACAAATAGATTTTTATAGATGGGTACCAGATGTGCATAAATTAGAAAAAGCAGTTAAATTAAAAAAACAAGATTATAAAGGAATCTTTGATTTATGGTTAGATTATACTCAAATAACTAATATATCGAAACAAGAAGCATTAGATTTAATTCAAAATTGGTTGAAAGATCATTTTGGGATTTGCATATATTATACAACTACAAAAGAAAAGACAGTTAAAAAACATATTAGTAATACTAAATTAATGAAAACTTATTTAAATAATACTGGTGAAAGGATTTTTACTTTTATTAAAGAAGTTTAGGAGTTAAAAATGAAATATTATAAAATAATTAATAAAGAGAAAAAACATCATAATTTATCCTATAATCCAGGAATAATTCAAGATCCTATTGAATTTAATCCTTCAGGAGATTGTACACCAGGAGGGATTTATTTTGCTAAAGAAGATATTTTAGCTTTTTTAGATTATGGGTGTTATATTTCTGAAGTAAGTTTATTAAAAGATTCTAAAATATATAAAAATCCAAAAGAACCAATTAAATATAAAGCTAATAAAATTATATTAGGTAAATTTAAAAAAATAACATTAACAGTAATTAAGGAATTAGTAAAAGAAGGGGCTAACATTCATGCTGGAAAGAATGCTGCTTTAAAATGGGCGTCTCTAAATGGACATTTAGAAATAGTTAAATATTTAATTCAAGAAGGAGCTGATCTTCATGCTGAAAATAATTATGCTTTAAGACGGGCGTCTCTAAATGGACATTTAGAAATAGTTAAATATTTAATTCAAGAAGGAGCTGATATTCATGCAGGAAGTGAGTATGCTTTAAGACTGGCGTCTCAATATGGACATTTAGAAGTAGTTAAATATTTAATTAAAAAAGGAGCTAATATTCATGCAGAAGATGAGTATGCTTTAAGATGGGCTTCTGAAAATGGACATTTAGAAATCGTTGAATACTTACATTTTATAAATCAATAATTTAAATTTGGAGTTTATATGAAATTTATTCATTTATTAGCCGTTTTAGGAATTATATTATTATGTGCTATTGCACAATTTTATACGATTAATAAAGATAGACAACATTTAAATTTATTATCTAAGTTACCTAATGGAGAATTATATGCTAATAACTAATTCATCTAAAGTAGTACCTTTAATTAAATATGTAATATATAAAAATAATAAAAAATTTAATACTAGTTATAGTCAAGTTCATGATCAATTTTTAGGAATTAAAGAAAATAATTCTATTAAAGATCAAATTAATAAAGATATTAAATTTTATAGACAAAATAAAATAAATGATGTTATAATTAAAGTATATGTTAATAATGAATTTTATAAAGAATATAAAATTTAATAAGTAATTGAAGTATAATATCAGGTATTAAACATGAAATCTTTGATAGAACTGAGAAAAACTTTAAAACAAAAAGTGTTAGGCCAAGACAAAAGTATAGATAAATTTTGTACGATTTATTATAAATATTTAATAAAAAAATATGCACCAGATTTTGCTTGTGAATTTAATTCAAGTACTATTTGTTTATTTATAGGTAATTCAGGAGTAGGAAAAACATATTTAGTACGAGAAGCTGCTAAAATATTTAATATTCCGATAATAGAACTTAACTCAAAAGCTATTTGTCAAGAAGGATGGAGTGGAAAAAGTTTTTTAAACTTAATAGAAGAAGAGTGTATTAAATTAAATTCGTCTATTCAAAAAATAGATTTTAATAGAATAATAATATTTATTGATGAATTTGATAAGTTTGTAACTCCAATTTATTCATAAGGTAGTGAAAATATAAGTAGAACGTTACAATCTACTATTTTAAAATATGTAGAGGGTATGAATGTTAATTTTAAAGAATTAAAAATACAAGTTAATACTAAAGAATGGATGTTTGTTTTTGCTGGGGCTTTTCAAGATTTAAAAATCAAAAAAAATCAATCTATTGGATTTAATCAAAGTAAACAAAGTGAAGAAATTTTATTAAAAGATTTAGAAAATTATGGTATGTTACCAGAATTATTAGGAAGAATCCAAGAAATTATTGAATTTGATGAAGTAACTAGAAAAACATATACAAAAATATTAAATTCTGAATTTTTTGTATTAAATCAATGGATAGAATTACTAAGAAGGCTAGATATAAAATTTCTTGTTCCTAAAGAAGATTTAATTGATAAGGCTATTCAAAGTGATTTGGGCATTAGAGGGTTAATTCAGGAAGTAGAATATTTAATAACACAACAAATTCTGAAAAATGCTGAATTAATTGATTTAAATAAATTTTCCCGGACTGAATCCTTAAAAGAAGAAAGAAAATCAATTTTAGATTTAAAAAAGGCTCAATTAATAGAAAATTTAATTATTGAAAGTAGAAAAGTATTAGAAAAATTAAGTATAACAAGATTAGAAGAGTTAGATATAAATCCAGTTGTAGATGATAATTATGATAATTAATCATATTTAATGAGGGTATTTAAATGAGGTGTATCGCTTGTGATAAAAAATTAACTAACAAAGATTTACAAATAGATGAAGAATTTTGTTCAAAATGTTTTAAAGAATATTTAGATAATTTAAATGATTTAAATATTTCTGAGGATTAAATTATGGGCGCCACGATTAAAAGAACTAATTGTATTGAATGTAATTCAAAAAATAATCTTTGCTGGTTTTATTCGGATACTGGTATATTAAAAAGTAAATGTATGACTCCACAATGTAAAGGAAACAATAATAAAGAGCAATATAATGAATCGAAAAGAACAGAAATGGATAAAGAATTGATTACAAGTAAAATCATTTCTAATGAATTAATTACTAATGGAGTTTATGAAAATCTTGAGGATAGAAAAATTAGTGAAGAAATTTGTAGAAAATATTTAATGCAGACTTCTAATATAAATGGAAAAAAAGTACATATTTATAATTATACTAATAAAAATGGAGATATAATTAGTCAAAAAATTAGATTTCTTGATAATAAAAGTTTTATTTGGAGACAAAATTCAAATGACAAGCAATTATTCGGACAGGGTAGAATTATATCTGGAATTAACGGAGCTTTACTTAAAGGATCGACAAAGAATGAGTGTTTTATTACAGAAGGAGAACTCGATTGTTTGTCACTTGCAGAAATTGGAATTATTAATACAGTCTCTATCTCTACAGGTGCAGGAGATCAAACAGAGTCTGAAATTAAAAGACATTTAGAATTTTTAGAACAATTTGAAAAGGTTATTTTAGTATTTGATAATGATAAAGTAGGTCAAGAAACTCAAATAAAAATTGCTAAATTATTTACTCCCGGAAAATGTTATATAACTAAATTAAGATATAAAGATCCTAATGAATACCTTCAAAAAGGAAAACAATTAGAATTACTTGAAGATTTAAATAATTATCAATTATATGAACCAGATTATTTAGAGAATCAAACCTTGATAAATATTTCTAAAAAAGATTCTCCCAGATTATCTTTATCATTGCCAATTTTAAATAAATATTTAAGAGGAATTAATACAGAAGAAGGGGAATTATGGCTTTTAGGAGCAGGAGCAAAAATAGGTAAAACTACTATCTGTAAACAAGTCTTTATTAAAAATTTAATAGATAAACATTCTAAATTAAATATAGGAGTATGTTCTGCGGAAGAGTCTGCTAAAAAGTTTGTACAAGGATTAGTTGCCTTGGATAATAATATGCTTTTATATAAATTTAAAGAAAATCCTGAATTGGTTTCAGAAGAAAGACTTCAATATACTTATAATAAATATATTAAATCTAATAGAATTAAAGTAGTAGATATAAGTAAAATGACCTTAGATTCTAATGAGATTATTAATGCTATTAAATTTTTAGTATTAGGAAATAAATGTAAATTAATTATTCTTGATCCTATTCATATGTTTATTTATGATATGGATTCAAAATCTGGGGAAAGAAAAGATATAGAAAAGTTTTTAAAACGTCTTACATTATTGACAAAACAATTAAAATTTACTATACTGTGTGTATGTCATTTAAGTAGGGCTGATATGGGGAAAGATTATTGTGAAGGAAGAAAAGTAACTATGCGGGATTTTAAAGGTACTGCTGCATTTGAACAATTATGTGATGTAATGATCTCTGTAGAAAGAAATATGGTAGATGAAGGAGAGAAAAATAAAATAAAATTAAGTGTTTTAGCTAATAGAATTACTGGATTATCTGGATATGTAGATGAACTATATTATAATGAATCCACAGGACAGTTAAATAGTTTAAATGATTTATTTACTTTGGAGAGATAAATGATTCCTTATTTAGTAATAGACATTGAAAATAATGTAAGTGAAAAATCTAAACAAATGGGAAGAGAAGCAGGGACACCTTTAAATGGTGATGAGTTAGTTGCTATAGGATTAAAGAATACTCAGGAACTTTGGACACAATATATTTATCCTGATATTTTAAAAGAGTTCAGGATTGATGAAGATTTAATAGTAGGGCATAATTTAAGTCATGATTTACAATGGTTCTGGCATTTGGATGATTTACAGAAATTTTTTAAACGTGGGGGAAGAATTTGGGATACATCTTTAGTAGAGTATATGTTAACAGGGCAAGAACATAAATATCCAGCTTTGAGAGACATTGCAGTAAACAAATATGGGTGTATAGAAAGAGAAAAATTGATGGAATCCTACTGGGATCAGGGGCAAAGTACTTCAGAAATACCTAAAAATTTAGTATTGACTGATGTTCAAGATGATGTATTAGATACTGAAGTTATATTTCTAGAACAATACAAGAAAGTTCAAGAACTAAAGTTATTTAACTTTATAGAGTTACAACAAGATGCCTTACTATCTACAATTGAAATGACTATGAATGGTATGTACCTTGATAGGAAAATTCTTGATAAGAATAAAGTAGAGTTAGAAATTAAGCTACATGAGAAAGAAAAAGAATTATTAAATATAGTTCGGGATTATTGGTTATGAATATAATTTTATTATAAAGAAAACTAATGAATAAATGGAGTAGTAAAATGAATTTCTGTGTTAGATGTAATAAAAAGTATGTACTTTCTAATCATCCATTAGCTCATTTTTCGAGTATATGTCAGAGTTGCAATGAAATAAAAAAAGAGACTTTAGAGGATCAATTTAAAAATGAATTACTGAAATATAAAAAATTTTTTTATTATATAAAATGGGTATTGTGATATGATTAAATTTAATGTTAACTCCCCACAACATTTAAGTCTTCTTTTTTTTGGAGGGTTCTTATTAATTGATGAAATTCAACAAAATGGATTTTATAAAAATGGAAACTCAAGAACTAAAAAAGTTAAAATTTTGAAAAATATATCTGGATTAGGCGTTAAAGCTAAAGAAGATTGGGAAACAAAAAAGGAAGGAATTTATTCCGTTGGAGAAAAAGTTTTAAATGTATTAATTAAAAATAAAGGAATTTCTGGTGAAATTGCCAAGCTAATATTAGAATTTAGAGATTTAAAAAAACAATTAAGTACTTATTATACATCTGTAGAAAATCTAATTTACTCTGATGGACTAATTCACTCTCAATTTAATACTACAGCCACTGCTACTGGGAGACTCAGTTGTAAAAATCCGAATATTCAAAATGTACCTCAAGGAGATTCAAAAGTAACTCAACATTATATAAGTAGATTTAATGGAAAACCTTTATTTGAAAATGATCAATTTATTCCAAAAGGACTTCTAATTTCTGCAGATTATTCTGGAATAGAACCTAGAATAGAAGCTCAAATGTCTGGAGATATAGAAGCAATAAATGATATTATAAATAATATTGATCCTCATACAAAAAATTTAGCTTTAAAACTTAAACAAAATTATAATTTAATTTCTGAAAAAGTTAAAACTGGAGAATTAAAAGAAGCTAGAAGACAAATAAAAGTTTTTACTTTTAGCGTTCAATATGGTGCAGGGAATAAAACAGTAAGTGAAAATTCTGGATTATCTATAGAAGAAGTTAAAGATTTAAAACAAAAAAGATGTCAAACATACCCACGATTGCATCAATATTATGATTGGTTACGGTCAGAGGTTCAGCAAAAAGGTTTTTATACTGATCCTTGGGGAAGAATATATAAGTTTAAAAAATATCCTCCTAAATTTAAATGGCAATCTGAGGCTAGTTATAGTCCCAATGAAATTCAAAATTTTAGAACTCAAGGATTTGCTACAGCAACTATTGTTTTAAGTATGATTGGTAAATTTTGGAGAGAAAAAGCAATATACAATAGAAATAAATATTTAATGATTAATACAATTCATGATTCTTTGATGTTGGATTGTAAAAAAGAATTTGAAGAAGATGCAAAAAAAGATTTGACATTATTAGAAGACGTTGCTATACTAAGTATAGAGAAGTTTAATTATGAATTTAAAGTTCCTATTAAAATTGAAGTTTCTACTGGAGAATCTTGGTATGATTTATAATCATAATGTTTTATCAGAAGATGTATTAAAAATATATCTTTATATTACTCATGATTTTAGAGAGAATACATATTCTTTAGTCTATAAAGAAGCTAAATCTATTACTGAATATGTTATTAAAGATAAATTTTTAACTTCTACCCATTTAATGTTATTTTTAATAAATTTTATTTTTAATTTAACACAAACTAAACTATTTAAAATTACAGAAAAAAAAGGAGATAACCCACTTAATAAAGATTTTCCAACTTATATAATAGAATTTAATAAATCATTATTTTAATGAGGTAGATATGACTGACACAAAACAATTTACATTAACGGGGAAAGCTTATTATCTAAGAGCAAATACTCCCAATGAATTATCAGGAAAATATCAAATGGATTTAAGTATTGATCAAGAAACTGTAGATAAATTATTATCTGTGGGAGTAACAATTAAGAATAAAAATGATATTCGTGGAGATTTTGTTACCTTAACAAAGGCTTATGAAACTAAAGATGGTAAAATTTTATCTCCTCCAAAACTCTTAGATAGTGATAAAAATGAATTTCCTTCCTCTGTATTAGTTGGAAATGGGTCAGATGTAAAAGTAATTACTCATTTATTTGAATGGAAATTTAAATCTAAAACAGGAACTAGTTTAGGGTTAGATACAGTTCAAATTTTGAATTTGATACCTTATGAACCTAAAAATCTAAGTTTATTAGATGATTAAATATATTAGAACCTTATCTTATTATTTTAAATACTCATAGGGGAGGAGTATGAAACCTTTTAAGTTTGCAAATTTTAACCAACTTACTCTTTATCATGCACAGAGAACTAGAATAGTTAAACTGCATTATGCAGTAGGTGAATGTTCTAGTGTAGACACTTTATTATTATTAGAGTTTTTAAGTACTCAGAAAACAACACCTATAACATTACAAATATGTTCTCCAGGAGGTTCTGTAGACCATGGACTAGTTTTATACGACTTTATAAAAACTTCTAAAGTACCTATTTATACTCATTGTACTGGCATGGCAGCTAGTATGGGGGCAGTGTTATTAGGTGCTGGGAAAAGGGGACATCGGACGGCTTCTAAAAATGCGAGAATTATGATTCATCAACCTTCTTCTGGATATATTGGAAAGGCAACTGATATTGAAGTTCATGCAAAAGAGACTGCCAGAATTAAAAAATTATTAAATACCTTATTAAGTCAAGACACAAATCAAAAATTTGAAAAAGTATCAAAAGATACAGAATTAGATTTATGGATGACTGCGGAAGAAGCTAAGAAATATGGCATTATAGATAAAGTAATTTAAAGGTGATTATGTTTAAAATTCTAGGTTGGGGTTTAGGAGGAATATTAGCATTAATATTGTCCAAATATCTAGCCAATTGGGGCGCCTCCTGGGAGAGGGTATTAGTATGTTTTTTACTTGGACTTTCTTTGAGTCTTTTTGGTATGGTACTTGGAAGTTATTTCGATATAAATTAATTTAAATAAGAGGTTTAAAATGTTAAGTAATATTTTATTTTATAATACTACAAAGATTGGGGCTGTTACAGATGAGTTTAATAAATAAATAGAAGGAAAGATATGGCTACTCATTGGTATGATCTAGAAGGTAATTGTCATTATGAAATTAAAAAAGTTAATAGTACAATTAAGAGGGCCACCACATTAGCAGATGCTAAAAAGTATAATTGGTTTCCTGGAGTTACCGGGATATTAAGTTTAGTATCTAAACCATTTATAGAAACTTGGAAATTAAATATTCTTTTAAAGGAAGCTTCAAAAATACCTAACAGTGACTTTTTAGAAATTACAGAAGATAAAGAAAAAGTTAATCAATGGAAAAAAGAAGTATTAGATAAAGCTACCATAACTTGGAATAAAGCTTCAAAAAGAGGTACAGAAGTTCATGATAAATTAGAGCGGTATTTTAAATATAAATTAGTAGATGAAAAGGATAAAGATCTTTTAGTTCCCGTAATCTCTAAATTACATGAAACTTTCCCAGAGTATCATTGGGAGTCAGAAAAAAGTTTTGGGCACAAGCTAGGCTTCGGAGGAAAGGTAGATTTAATTGGAAGAAATAAAAAAAATATCGTTATTTTAGATTTTAAGACTAAAGAAAAAGGAATAGTAGATAAGACTTGTTTATACTTTGATTATTGTATTCAATTAGCCGCATATAGATTGGGTTTAAAATTAGCAAAAGCTAGATGTTATAATGTGGTAATAAGTTCTATAGTACCTGGACAAATTTATTTACATGAATGGTCTGAATTAGAATTGAATAAAGGATTAAAACAGTTTAAAGTTTTGGTTACTTTGTGGAAATTAATTAATAATATTAAGTAGATTAAAAATGAATAAAAAAGAAAAACAGAAAGATCAAAGATTACAGAAGACTTACGGGATTACTTTAAAAGAATTTAAAAATCTTAGTAAGGATGGATGTATGATTTGTTTCAGAAAAGATGGTAGAATATGCCAAGATCATATACATGTTAAGGGATTTAAAAAGATGTCTTCAGAAGAGAAAAGAAAGTATTTAAGGGGGGCCTTATGTT
>Ga0105240_10004445_pt1 | contig 21384 bp, 21 predicted proteins | sample KBSC54metaG_FD_80426 | JGI IMG/M metagenome (GOLD analysis project Ga0105240, IMG submission 80426) | Corn rhizosphere microbial communities from Kellogg Biological Station, Michigan, USA - KBS C5-4 metaG | ecosystem: Host-associated > Plants > Roots > Rhizosphere > Soil | place: Michigan, USA... | reverse complement strand
GCGGATGCCGTCGAAGTCGAGGTGGTTGGTCGGTTCGTCGAGCAGCAGCACGTCGGGCTGCAGCACCAGCGCGCGCGCCAGCGCGACGCGCTTCTGCATCCCGCCCGACAGCGCGTCGACGCTCGCGTCGCCGTCCGGCATGCCGATCTGCGCGAGCGTCATCGACACGCGCGTGCGCCAGCTCCATGCGTCGTGCGCGTCGAGCGACGATTGCAGCGCGTTCATCCGCGCGAGCAGCGCATCGTGCTCGGCGCCTTCCGGTATATCCGCGAGGCGGTGCGCGATCGAATCGTATTCTTCGAGCAGTTCGCGCGTGTGCGTGAGCCCCGACGCGACCGCATCGAACACCGTCGCGCCCGGCTCGAATTCGGGCTCCTGCGGCACGTAGACGGTCACCAGTTCCTGCTGGCGCGTGACCAGCCCGTCGTCGGGCTTCGCGAGGCCGGCGACGATCTTCAGCAGCGACGACTTGCCCGCGCCGTTGCGGCCGATCAGGCCGACGCGCTCGCCGGCTTCCAGCGAGAAATCCGCGTGATCGAGCAACGCGACGTGACCGAACGCGAGCTGCGCGCCGGTAATGGAATAGAGCGACATGGGGAGACGGCGGAGAGAGAGGAATCGGAAGCGCCCATTGTACCGGTCGCGGACGCCGCCACCGGTATGGCCGGACGGACTAGCCCTGCGAGCGGCACTCGAACCGCGTCGACGCGGTGCGATGGAGCGGTGCCATGTATGGCTTGCGGCCGGTTTCCGGTGCCGGATGCCGGCCGCGGATTGCGCGCGACCGGGTGAACGGGCGAATGCCGGCCCGATGCCCGCGGCAGGTCGACCGGCCATCCCGCGCATGGCGCATCGGGCGCCGGCGCGGGATGCGCGGTTACTTCACGTTGACCGTGATCGTCGAACTCATCTCGGGGCCGTACGAACGGTGCGCACCGTCGCCGAGCTGCAGCGTCAGCGTGTGCGGGCCGGGCGACAGCTTCACATCGGTTTCGGTCTGACCCTTGCCGAAATGCAGCGAATGGTCGGACGCCGGGATCACGTCGCCCTTCGGCACCGCCTTGCCGTCGATCAGCAGGTGATGATGACCCGTATTCGGCGTCATGTCGCCGGCCGGCTTGAGCGCCACGCCTTCGAGACCGAACTTCACGTGCACGGGGCTGGACACCGTCGCGCCGTCCTGCGGCTCGACAAAGAACACGCGCGCTTCCGCGCGCGCAAGCGTCGACACGGCCAGCGCCGCGACACAAACCGCACCCGCGATCCACTTTCTGTTGAGCATCGTTTCCTCCTTCAGATTGACAGGCCCACGAAGCATACACTGCAAGCCCGCCGCACGCGATGACACCCATTGTTCGCGATGCGTACGTTTAAAACGACGTTGCGCAGGCGTTCGGCGAAATTCCGGTAACATTGCGCCTTTCGTCCGCCGGCGAGGCTGCGGACGGCATTACCGAGTTTTCATTATCACGAGCGCTACATGAGCGAAGTAACCGAATACCAGAGCTGGGTCTGCCTGATTTGCGGGTGGGTCTACAACGAAGCGGAAGGGCTGCCCGACGAGGGCATCGCGCCCGGCACCCGTTTTGCCGACATTCCCGCCGACTGGCGGTGCCCGCTGTGCGACGTGGGCAAGGAAGATTTCGTCGTCGTCGATTTCTGATCGCGGCTGACCGCGCGATACGCGCGTCGGCGTGCAATCCGCCCGCCGATGCGCCGCGCGTTTGCTATACTCTGCGCGCTGTCCACACCGCCGTCCGGTTCGCGTTTTTCGCGCGATCGCCCGGACATGGCTCTCCCCGTAGTTCAGGGGGTGGAATGAGAAGTGCAAGGCTTATCCAGCACGGCTCCCGCCGCGTGCTGTAGCAAATCTGTAGCACACAAAAAAGCCCGCTCGCAGCGGGCTTTCAAGCTTCTGAGCACCGTCCATTTCGTTGCTACCCACGCCCAGATCCTGGAACCGAGGAGATCAGCGAAGCCCCACACGAAGTCTTGTGGCCATCGAACGACGCAAAGCCACCGTCTACCTCAAAGTCTGCGTCACCTTCGACGATCACGCATTCGCCATGAATCGGACAGGTGCAGCGGTCACCGATTCGCGCGACCGCGCGCCCCATAACCTCGCTATTGGGGGCACCCGACTCGACTCGTCCACCGTGACTGTGAACGTCCCCTACCCGAACAATGCCGCGCATGGAAGCTCCTGCTCCTGATTCAAAATCGATACAGACACTACCGCACAATCTCGTCGACTTCCCAACACAAAGACAATCCGCGCACCGTGGTCATACCGGTTCATTTGCGCGCTCTGAATCCTTTGACCAAACCAATGATGATCAGGATAAGTCCAGCTGCAACGATAAGAACCGGCACGGACAGAACAAAACCTATCTGTGCGTCGCTTTGAATATGCCATTGGTCAAATGCACCAATAGCCAGAAACACAATAAGGATAGAAAAAAGGCCGACTCCCGCGACAAGCATCCCACCTCCCCACGCCAATATTTGAAGATGGCGAGAAGGTCTGTACGCTCCAAGTTCCATGGATCCCCCAAGACAAGCGCAGACGGTACACAGCCGGCGCAGCGCTCACATCGAACACCGCCGCACGACATCTTTATCCCTAGAAGCTATAGCCCTGCCCGTACTGACTGTAATCGACATCGTGGCGCTTGCCCCACCACGGCAGATAAGCATTGCCTTCGCCAGCAGCGCGGAACCACGGTTTCTTTGGATCGACGGGATTCACCTTCGCCGGCGGCACCACGACAACTGCGGTAGGGTGTTCCGCGTCTGTGGTACCGACCACGAGTGTGTTGCCACCGAGATGGTTTGCGCGACCGATCGCCAGGGCGACGTCCGTCAACGCGGTACCGGCACCCATCTCGCCGAGGAGCGCCGGCGTGTTGAACGTCTGCTTCTTGTAGTCATATTCCGGCAGCACTTCGGTCAACGTCTGCGACAACGCACCAAGGCGAGCGGACGCAGCGTCGCTCCCCTTGCCCGCGTCGTGGACCACATAATGCAGGTCCGTAGTCACAACACCTGCATTGTGGGCAGCCTGCTCGATTGTTGATTTCCATGCCTGAACCGCGCGCGTCGTGCCGGACTTCTTCTCGAAGTCAGCAACGTTGCCGACAGCGGCGCGCCCGATCCATGCGAGGGGCTCACGCTCCGTCTTGAAGTCGGGCCCGGTCAGAACGAGCAGCACCATGTTCTCATTCATCTGGTTGTCCTTCGGCGGGAAGCTCGGTGCGTCCCAGTTCATCACCCAAACGCTCCGATCGGGATGCGTTTGCAGGTAATCGAGCGCGCGATTCAGCGAAGTAAAGCCTGCGTTTGGGCCGCCAGGCGTGATATGGACATCAGGGGGGGTGTCGCTGCTCCACAGACTCGGTGCAGCTTTATTCCCTATCTCGTAGTAGTCGACAAACTGGTCGACGAGATATTTACGTGACTCTTCCGGATTGAGCTGTTTCTCAGGGATCGAGAATTCAATATGCGTACCTGCGAGTTCCCGCCAGCCTTTTCGATCCTTCGAGTGCACATTGTAAAAATACACCGGGCTCATCACGTAAATCTCAGCAAACAAGCTGAGCAGCTTATCGACATATTTTTCGTAAAATCCGTCGAACGTCTCGCGCCCATCGTTGCCATACGCAACACCCGCAACCGGTTGAACGGTCGTGAAGCTCTTCGGATCCTCCTTCACCATGTCATCGTGCTCATTGGGTCCGACGAGGCCCATTGTCCAAAGCAATTGCCATTCGGTCGGATAGTCGCGACGCTGGAGCGGGTTTAGCCACGCCAGTCCGACGACTTGTGCGCGGAACGGTTGGTCAGGGGCGGCAGTTGCTGCTGCAACACTTGTCGCTGTGCCGGCCGTTGTCGCCGCAGCCTTTTCTACGCCGGATTTCCGAAGTCCCGCCCAGAGCGCCAATACGGCGACCACAACTAGGAGCGGCAACACAATCAATCGTTTCATCCATTCCTCAACCGAGAGCGGCTGCGGCGCAGCCTGCTGAGCATAATACGTCCACGTGGCCGCTACTGCGACAGACAAGAGCAGAATGGCAAGCGCGACGCCAGTACGTCGCGGCCAAATCGAGAGTAGTGTATTCATAGGGCGTGCGTCGCACCGAGGATCATCCCGCCATCTCGCTCGTCAGCGATCTTCTTCGGCATATGCGCGTCTGCATCGGCCTTAACCCAGTCTGATAGAAACAAACCACTCATCTTTCCTTTTGAGAAATACGACGCGTACTTCCGGTGTGGATTAGATTTGTCCATACCTTCACCGAAGCGCCAGTCCGCCTCGATACGCAAATCCTTCCAATCTTCCGGTGTCAGTTTGCACACGCCGATTGCGACGTCGTAGGCGAGAGCGTGCTCCGCGTGCATCGCGTTGGTCATGATCGTCGAATGGTTCGTCGGATTGTTCTTCTCCGTCGCCCCGAGATAGGCTGTCACGGTGGACGACGAATACTGCCTCGCCTTGCCGTCAGCATTGGAACCGGGTTGCTCCGAGGTCACATTACCATCCGCGTCAATGAGCGCGCCATTTCCTTGCTCACGTTGGCGGACGGTCTGTCGCACAACCGCGTGCATTTCGTACCGCATATCTGCTTCGCTATCCTCGTTGCCTAGCGGCGTCGTGCCCTTGTAGTTGTCGATCGCGTCTCCGGGCTTTTTGTCAGCAGCAGCCTTGTTTTTATCGCGAGCGGCCGCGACCGGGTCATTGCCCTCGTTAAAGAGGCTGGTTGCTGCAGGGCCGTCATGGACGGGTGCGATCGGACTTCCAAATTTCATTGCCACAGGGGTGAACGGGTGATCAAGCTTTGGAGCGTCGATCGGAATTGCCCACCAGTCTGGTGGAGTCGCATTGACCGCCGGTCGTGCGAGGTTGACGAGCGAGCCGATACCTCGCATCTGCCAGATCCCCCACATGTCGTGAAGAGTCGTTCGGTTCTGCAATGACTTGACGATCGAGAATCGTGCCTCGGGCGATGGGGGATACCAGAAGCCTTGCGTCTTCCCTTTCTTGTAGCGCCAGTCATTCTTCGTGTAATCGTAAAGTTCGCCGGGCTTCTGGCCTACAAGGTAGCCCGAAGCGAACACCCGCTGCGTGAAGCAATCAGCACCGCCTGTGACTTCTATCTCGTAGGCGGTCAAGCCACGCCAGCCGATCCCCTGCACCGTTGTCGCCGAGATTACTTGATCATGCGGGCAGCAGTAGAGCGTGACGCGGCCATATGTGCGGAACGTGTTTCCGTAACCCGTCGGCCCCATTGACGTCTTACCCCAAACCTGAAGCCCGTGGGCCTCGCGATCCGCCGCAGCCGTGTACGGCTTGCCCTTCGACGACTTGCACACGTTTGACATCTCTGGATCGATATCGCCCGGTGTAGGTTCGAGGGCTGCACGCGCGCGGATGATGTCGAAGAAGTTCGACAGGGTGTGGACCCGAGCTTCCCATGTCTCGCGGCCGCGTCGACCCTCTGCATCCTTTGCGCGGCGTTGAGTCCAGGAATCGGGCACGTTGCTGGCAACCAAGCTGTACGGCGCGTTTGCCAATACATAGGCGTCGGCGACGCAACGGCCGGACTTCCCCTGACCATCCTTCACATCCGGCAATTGGTCGCCCAGAAACGCTGCTGTGAGCCCGACTATGTTGCCTTGACTATGACAAACCACGGTGATTGGACAATCCGCTTGCTTTTTTCTGATCGACTCGATCAATTTTGCGAGACGCAGTGCAGCCATCACCCCGTATTGACGGTTTGGTGTCGAGTACACCATGCGGGCGTCAACTGGATTCAAATCCTGGACCGACAGCCACAGGAACAGTCGATCGTTGACCCCGACGTTCCACAAATCCGGAAGACTTGAGCACCCATTTGCAAACGGCCCACCACCCCAGTAGTTTTGTTCATTAAGAAAAATGTTGCCGCCAAACTCCTGCAGTTCTTCTTTATTCGCCTTGTGTCCCCAGCGGAAATGGATGACCGGTGACCACGAAGGGTCGGGTTGCACGTAGGTTTGCGGCGTCATCTTCGGATTGATGAAGCCGTCCTTCGTCAGGAACTTGATGTACTTAGCCGGGGTGAGTTGTCCACCTTCCGGTCCTTTGAACATCATCTGATCGTCGAGCCGTCCAAGGCGCCGGTTCAACCCTCTGCAGAGCCCCTCTTCGGCCGGGCCGAACCACTCGCCCTCAGAGTTGACGCCGTGCACGAAAATCACGACGCCGGGCAGCGGCATTGGTTTGACAGCAACGAGTTCCGTCTTCTTGTTCGGCAGCACCGTACCCTTGGCGGTTGCTGCTGGAGTGCGTTGTGATGTTGGCATGACCAGTACCCTATCTCTGGTTTATTCGTCTTTCTTGAAGAATTTCACGACCACCTGTTCGAACTGGTTGTGATCGATCGGAGCCATCGTTCCCGCGCCGTCCGTCTGGCCGTTCGCGATTTCACCGGAAGCGTTGTGAACCTCGCCAACGTAACCTTCGATCGGATTGCCGTCGGAGGCTCGCACGAGCTTCGGCACGCGACCGAGCGGTGCATGATCGAACTTCGGCATGTCCGTACTCATGCTCGCTGGGCCCTGCCACGAATGGCCGGCGGACTTCACGGTGAACTTGCCCGGGCACCCGAGCTCGATGTCGCTGCCGTGCAGCTTCAGGTAGGCCCCACCCGACGTCGTGAAGACCACCTGATCGTTCGCCATACCGGTGATCTTTCCGTCGGCCGCCGTAAACTGAATGTTCTTCGCGGAATCGATCTCCGTGTCGTCGTTCTGGCTCTGCAAAGTCACTTTGCCGTGATTCGCGACTGCCGATACGCCGTCGCTGTGCGCGAACATCGCAACACCACGACCACCATGCATGTTGATACGCTGGCCGCTCGTCAACTGCAAATGGTTCTGTGCAACCTGATCAATGTTCTCCCCTGCGTACGTGACGTGCGTCTTCGGTGTGATGTTCAGCGAGCCCGCCTGTGCGCCGAACGCCATCAGGGCCTTCGAACCACCCGTACCGGCGCCAGCGGGACTATCTGAACCCGGCTTGCCGTTGCCGGGCGTCCACTCCTTGAACGCCTGCGCAATGGCCTGTTGACCCGCCGCATCGGTAGCCTGTCCGCCGTGCTGTCCTGCGTAATCACCGAGCGACTTGAACAGTTCCGTGCATTCACCAAGCAACTGCAGCAACTCGTCGCGATCGAGCTGTCCGCCGCTCGCCTGCGAGCGCGCATAGGTGGTCAACAAAATGCCCTGCGCCGCCCGCAGCGCTGCCGCTGCGTCGGTGCGCAGTTCGGCCCCCTCCCCGCGATCCTGACCAACGCCGTCGTTGCGCGGTTGCGTCAGATACCCGAGGTTTAATTGACTATGGGCGTGTTCGCTGGCTAATTGGGCGCTTATCTGCGACGGCGTATCGTCGAGTCGGAGCTGGTTATAACGCCTGCCCTTTATCTCTTTAGTCTTGATCCCCGACACATAGCGGTTGCCCGGCTGCGAACCGGTATGCGTGAATGCGGCCGGCGGATTCGCACCGTTCCCAAGTACGCAGAGGATCACCAACCGATCTGGATCACCCGCGATACTGCCAAGCAAGACTTCCATTCCGACACGCGGCAGAAACGACGCACCGAACTGCGTGCCCGCAAGACTCGACGCAACCCGGATCGGCGCGCTGTCGCCGACATTGTCGTTCGTGCCCGCTCCCTGCGCGTGCGCATGATCCACGGGATCGAGGCCGTGAATCCGCACGTAGACTCGCCCCATTTCGTCGCAGATCACCTCTTCGCCGTCCCGCGTCACGATCGTGCCGGTCATCAGCGGCACCGGCGGCAAGTCGATGGCAGGATCGTAGGCCGGCGTGAGCGGCACTCTGCGACGCACGCACGTGAAGGTGTTCTCGTAGCGCGTGTCCGGTTCGCCCGATTGCGCAGGCGGTTTCGACGGCGACGAGTTCGCAAGATGTCGGCTTGCCGCGAACAGCTCCATCACGCGTTCGGTGAGTCCTTTCGGGAGGTTGTTCCAAACCTCGTGACTAATCGACGTGATCACGAACTGTCGCTTATCGGTCGGCTGCATGTCCCATTCGGGATCGCCCGCCAGCGTGATCCACGCACCGACAGCCAGATCGCGCACACTGCTCACGCCGTCGTAGCGCTCGGCCTCGAACTGATGCGCGAGCATCCGCGCGCGCGTCAAACGCTCATGATCGGCCCACGAGTCGCCGGCATGCGGGATGTCGATCGCAACGTCGGTCAGCAGTCGCGCCAGGTCGTTGCCGGCCTCGCCCTGATCAACGCTGGCGGCAACCGTCGATTCGTCGACGCGCGCCTTCTTGTAGTCCCACGACGGTCGGCTGGCCGCACCCGGCACAAGCCGCGCATGCAGCGCGAACAACGTGACCGTGTCGCGCTCCTCGGTGCCGGCATCGCGGGGATGCAGGCGCACCGTGCCGGCGGGTGCCTCCGGCAACGACGCGGGATCGTCACAGCACACCAACGTATGTACAGGCGTATCGTCGTGAGCGTTGTTAGACGACTTGACCGGCCCGGCCTTCGCGAAAACCGTAATGCCTTCACGGCGCAACAGGCGACGCACGAACTTGGCGTCCGACTCGTTGACTTGCCGGGTCAGCTCGCGCGCCGGGTAACGATCGCGACTCAGGCCAGACAGATCGAACTCGAACGCGCGAGCGAGCGCGGGGCTGCGCTGCCGCCATTCGTTGAACAACGTAGCGAGAATGTCGACAACGCTCCGGGAACGGAATACGCGGGAATTGGTGCGCTTGTCCATCAGCGACAGGGCGTCGCACACCGTGAGCTGGCAAACGCACAATTCGCCATCGCTCTGACCGATCTGGACGTCCTGAACGATCGCATTGACGAAGTGGAGTTGACCGCGATCAGTAACGAGCCGCAACGAGACGGGCACGCCAATAAACAACTTCGGCGAAAGATCGTGGCGCGTCGATACGCAGGTCAGGTGCCCGTGAATGCCGGTCATCAGCCCTTCGCGAACGTTTGCGTGCTGAAGCGCAAGCAAGCGCCCCAAGCTACTTTGCAGCCGACCGAAATTCAGCGCCACCGGGCGCTTGTTCCAATCGACCATCCCCGACGCAAAGTTACTTATTGTTTCACTTAAAGACACGACCGCCCTCTCGATCTTTGTTGAATTCGTATTGATTCAGGCGATCGGGCCGCGTGTCGAGACGGGCGAACCGCCGATTTCTGGTCGGAGGATATCAAATTCGGCGGCGAGAACAGGAAAACGACACGTGGGTGGCGCGCCGAACGAGACGCTTTTAACCAAAATTGACATGCTGGCGTCCGGGCTTTGCCGTATCTTTCGCGGCGGAAGGATTATTAACGTCCGGTCCTTCCATACGCAGTAGTCGGCCCAAGCAGTAATTCGACCTGCCGTCCCTCTCGACGGCAGGTCGCTTTTCTTATCAAATCAGAACAGTCCCACGGGCTGTGCCGCGTCATCCCAACTGAAGATAATCAGCTCGTTTCGCTCGGCTGCCCTTCCGCCGCCCACGGTGTACTGGATCGGCACGATTTCGATATGAAACCCGGCGAACACCCGCCGAATATCCGGATGGTCGATCAGGCTGGCTGCGAGTGACAGCTTTGTTTGGCGAAATGCGAACCGTGACTGAATCTCGATATCATCCCGCTGCAGGTAAGGGAATCCAGTCCCGAACAATTCCCGGGCTGCCGAGGCTACGGCCGCTCGGTAAAAAACCGCCGAGCATCATCCAGCGAACTAACGGCACTATGAACGAAACCAAAGATATCGAGAACGCTGACTCTGGACCTTCATCAGGCGCGATCAAACTCGCCATCGCGACTTTCATCGGATTGTGGCTTCCGTGGATCGGATTTGCTTACTGGTATGTGGAGGTCGGCGGCTTTCATAGCGGCATCTTTGCCGAAGGCAGCATGAACTTCCTTGGATTCACCGCTGCTACGTGGGTCGCGACACCGCTCTTTACATTGATTTACCTCATTTATGCGAAGCGCTCAGCGCTTCGCAATACATACGACCAAGTAATGTTCGCCATCGAGTGCTTGGTTCTTCTTGGAATGTGGGCGGTTGCGGCCACTCCATTCCTCCGCCCCTAGATCGTCACGGGCGAGACGTGCGGCACTGCGGCTAACGCCACGATAGAGAGCGATCCGCCTCCATTGTTACGGTAAGGGGAAGCGGGCAAGTGGCGTGGGCGACTTGGCGCGCTAGCGCGCTGACGCGATATGAATGACCTCTGCTCCTGCCTTCGGACGATCTAGATGATCGCCCCATGCCGCATCATTCGCCGTCGTTCCGGCAGGTATTCAGCGTGGACGTAGGCCGCCGTCACTTGATTGCGTTCGGCGTGCGCCACGTCGAGCGCCTGTCGTGACAGCGGCACGATGTGCGGGTCGCGCATCTTCATGCGTTCCGGCGGCACGCGCCATTCTGCGGCGGTCTCGTCAAACTCTGGCCACTCCGCACGGATTATTTCCGTTGTCCGTATGAAGGTGAGTGCCATCAGGCGGAGTGGAGTCGGATGACTAGGTCGCCTTGGTAGGCGTCAATGTCACGCATGAGCTGCGGGATCTCCGTCGCCGTCCGTGAATTTGTACGGGGCCGCGCTGGCCTTCGCGAGCTAGAGGCCCGCCAGACGGGCTTGAGCGGGGGATTTCTTGTGAATCTCGGGGATGGTTTGGGGCATGGCTGGTCCCCCCGACAGGAATCGAACCTGTATCTAGCGCTTAGGAGGCGCTTGTTCTATCCATTGAACTACGGGGAGCGGATAGTTTGGGCGGGATGGATCGAACCCTCGTAAATCAGGTTCTTAGCCTTGTCCCGCTTGCCTTTCGAGGATTTTTGCCCGTTTACGAATGACGCGAAATGACGAGCAGTGAAGCATAGTTTAACGCCCTGCCTGCTACAAATCGACTCTGTAGCAGCGTATATGGGTGATGCATTGCTACAGTCCATAGACGGGGTATTTCATGGCTTCGATCCTGAAGATCGGCGACCGCTGGCGGGCACAAGTCCGCCGGCGGGGACAGAGTATAGCAAAGACATTCCGAACCAAGGGGGCGGCTGAAGCATGGGCGCGTGAGATTGAAGGCGGGATTGTCACCGTAAGTACCGCTAGCTTGGCTTGGCGACATTGCAACATCGAAAGCAATCACTTCCCCCGTCGCTGAGGCGAACGATAAAAAGCAGGTTGCGGCTTGTACCGAGACGTCGTCGCCCGCAGCACAAACACCGTGAGCCTTCCATCGACATGGGTTGACAGGAAGCGCGCAGGTTTCGCATCAATGCATCGCTTTGCATGGATCCTCGCGTCTTCGTCGTTCGACCGAGGCAGCATTACCGCGCCCGGTCATCGTCCGGTTTGACCTGTCGAAAAGCTGCCAGCAGCGACAGGTCATACGCGATCTTCAATGCGCCGCATACGACCAGCGGGGCACCGAGCCAGCCAAGACCGAACAAGCCGCCGGCCAACGTCGGTGCGACAGCGGCTGCGAGGCTGCGCGGAACAGACGTAAAGCTGGCAGCTGCCGGGCGCTCCGAAGGCGTGACGACCGCCATCACGTAGGCGGTTCGCGTCGGCACATCCATTTGCGAAAGTGCGCTGCGCATCAGCAGCAGCGCTAACGCAAGCGGCAGCGACGGCGCGAAAGCGGCGCCAATCAGGCAGACGCTCGACGGGATATGCGTGAACACCATGGTGTTCAGCAGGCCGATCCTGCGCGATAGCGGCGCGGCCGCAAGCTGCGAGCCGGCCGAGAGCAGGCCTGCCCAGAAGAAGAATTGACCAGCAGCGGCGATCGAGAGTCCGAAGCGCTGCATCAACCACAGCGACAACAACGAGTTGACGACGAGACCGCCCGCGAACGCATCGACGCTGAACAGCATCGCAAGCCGCATGACGATGGGGCGCGACGGGCCGAGCGGGGGCACCGCCTTCGACGCGCGGCCATCGGCGCGCGGCAATCGCCGATACAGCATGAAGACGATGACGCCCGTCACCGCGTAGACGAGAAACATGCCGCGCATCGCGCCGAGCGCCGTGATTGCGGTATGCGACGCAACCCAGATCGGCAGTCCTGCCGTCAGGGAGCCGACCGCCGCCGATACGGCCCCGACGAGGCTGTATCGTGCAAACAGTGCAGTGCGAACGTCGCCGCCGGCGGCTTCCGCCAGACGCGACTGTTCGAGCGGCAGAAACAGGCTGACATCGCCCGAACTCGGATTGAGCGTGCCGACGAAGGCGACGACGAGCAGCGGCCACAACGTGGCGAAGCTCACGAAGCCGATGCCCGTTGCGGCCATCAACGCCGCCGCGAGCGTCAACATGCGCCGCTGCGTGAAGCGGCTCGCCAGCATGCCGACTGCGATCGTCGCGATCGCGGAGCCCATCAGCGTCGTGGTGCTGATCAAGCCGACGTCCAGTTGCGAAAACCCGAGCGACAGCAGATACGCAGGCAGCAGCACGGCAATGAATCCATCGCAGAAACCGCGCATGCCGCGGCTTGCGAGGACGAGCGATGCGGCCCGGTCCGCGCCCGCCGGCAGCATCCGACCGGCAAGCGACGACGCGAACCGGCTGCTAGGCACGTGCCTCACGCTGGCACCACGCGTAGAGCGCGTCGTACATCACCATGCCGTGCCGCAGTTGCTCGTGATCGTCTGCGAAGTTCGTGGAAAGGCCAATCGAGATCGCGTACAGGCCGGCGGCTTCCGGCGCGAGATCGAGCCGTCCGGTATCCGCGCCGCGCACGATCCCGGCGAGTTCGAGCAGCGCCGGGGCATTCAGTCGATACTTGTCGAGAAACGCATCGAAGCTGCAACGCTCGCCGTGGTGGCCAAGCTCGACGCCGGGCACGTCGTAGGGAACCGCGCCCGTTTCGTCCGCCAATCGCAGTACGTCCGCGCCCGGGACGTAGAGAAATTCCGGAGCGTCGTCGATAAACCGGGCGATCAACCATGGGCATGCGATGCGATCGATCTTCGGTCGTTCACGCGTAATCCACTTCATGGCGCTTCTCCTGTCTAGCGAAGTGGGTACGCCGACACCACCGCACGGTCGGTCGTCTTCCTCGCTCACCACCGAACGAATGTCGTCCGGTGCGTCTTGATCGCCGCCGCACCATGCAAATCAATGGTGCAGCAACGGGTAGGCCACCAGCCCGAAGAGTGCCGCCGCAGTGACGATTACCGGTTCCTGCAGCTTCTTGAAACGCCACAACAGCAGAACGGTTGCAATGGCGAGAACAGCGGTTGGAATGTCGACGATCGAGCGCTTCGCGATGACGAGGACGGAGCCCGTAATCGCACCGACGGCAGCCGCCGTGATGCCGTCGACGAACGCCTTGACGCTCGGCAGATGGCCGTACTTCTTCACGTAGGGTGCGGGAATGACCGTGAACAGATAGCACGGCAGGAACGTACCGAGCGCTGCGACGATCGCGCCGGGCAGCCCCGCCACCAGATATCCGATGAAGCCGACCGTGATCACGACCGGGCCGGGCGTGATCATCGCGACCGCGACCGCGTCGACGAACTGCTTGTCGTTGAGCCAGTGATGCTCGGTCACGACGCCGCCGTACAGGAACGGCACGATCGCGAGCCCGGAGCCGAACACGAACGCCCCCGCTTTCGCGAAGAACGCGCCGATCTGTACGAGTTGCGGGAGATCGATGCCGCTCAGCATGCCGCTGGCCGCCGGTAGATTGGCGCCGGCGAGCGCATTCAACCCGCTCTTGTTCAGCCATTTGGGCGGAGCGCGCCACAGCCAGCCGATCAGCCCGGCGGCGATGAAGAGCCACGCGATTTCCGATTCCGTCACGAACGTGACGATCATGAGCGTCAGGAAGATCGCCCAAAGCAGCTTGTCGTTGCCGACGGTTTTCGTCGTGAGCTTATACGCGCTCATCGCGATGATGCCGACCACCGCAGCCCCGACGCCATAGAAAACCGCCTGCATCCACGACAGCCCGCCGAAGTGCGAGTAGGCAAACCCGAGCGCGAGCACCATCAGGAACGACGGCAGCACGAACGCGAATCCGACGAGCGTCGCACCAAGGAGGCGATAGTGGACGAACCCCAGATAGATCGCGAGCTGGGCAGCCATCGGCCCGGGCGCGAGCTGTGCGAGTGTGATGCCTTCCTTGTAGTCCGCTTCCGTGATCCACCCTCGCCGCTCGACGAGATCGCGGCGCATGTATCCGGCGAGCGCGACGGGGCCGCCGAAGCCCAGCGCACCGAGTCGCAACATGTATCCGACCAGCTGGCCCAGCGAGTAACCCGGCGCGTTTGTCGTCACCGTCGTGGTCATGGCCGTCCCCCGGTTTCGTTCTTTCCGTTCGACGCGAAGTGCGCATGGAGCGAGTCAAGCACCGCGCTCATCTGTTCCAGCAGCTGATCGTCGTTTTCCGTGCGTTGACGCGTGCCGGCCATCACGGCCTCGAAGCCGATCGCCTCGGGCACGGCGGGACCGCCTACATCGAGCGAATGCACGATCTCCCCGAGCCGCAGCAGTGCCGAATCCTGATCGAGCCCAAAACTCGCGAGCAGCACCTCGAACGTGACGCGTTCGCCGACATGGGTGAATGCAGCACCATCGAAATCGAAGCCCAGCGCGTCAGCCGGGCAATCGGAAGACGACGCGAGCCAGATGAAGTGCGCACGCGGGTCGATGAAGCGGCGGATCAGCCACGCGCTGGCGACGCGATCGACCCACATGCGCTGTCGCGTCGCCCACTTGCGCCCCTGGTACTCGTCGATCGCGAGCAGGCGTATGGCGCGCTCTGCGGCGTGCGGCTCGCCCGGCGACAGCACGGTGTCGACAAGCGCGACGAAATCCTGCAGCGCGACTTCGGCACGTGTGGCCGCGTCGTCCGGGAAGTAGTCGATCGCCCTGACAGCGTCGAAATCCTTGCGTACGCGGCGAAGCAGGCGCGTGAGTTCCGTGGCGGACTGTCCGGCAAGCGTCTTGCGGGCTTCGGTCAGTGTCTGGATGAAGGCGGCGTAATCCTCTCCGCGATCGAAGAGCATTCGGAATTCCAGCTCCTGCGACGCGTCAAGACTCGGCGCGCGTAACAGGTGAGCGGTGCCGCCGCTTTCGGCAATCACGCCCGCGAGTTCGCGCAGCGCCCCTTCATGCTCTTCCGTGTAGGGCAGAAGGTAGATGCCGTCGCGCAGCACGGCGCAGCCCTTCGCCTTGAGCGCGCGCCAGACCCGCATGCGGGCCGTAGCGTTCTGGGTGGGAAGGGTCAGAACGAGGATCGACCAAGCAGAGATAGCATTCATGTATTGAATGCTACTTTGTTGTAGTTACCTCTACAAGTTTACCTTCGATGGTGAATCCATGACCGCTGGAACGGATCGGTTGCCGTCGTTCGACCTACCCTGCCTATACTCCGTAGCCGGTTGGCATTTCTGTCGGCATCGATGGTCGGATATCGCCGCAAGACCCTTTACAGCCGAGAGATCTGCCGGAACCGCGCACGCACAACGCCATCAGGCGACCGTACCCGTCCGCACGCCGAACCCCGCCCCCGCTCCTCACATCACTCCCGTCCGCACCTGCGGCATAAGACTCGCATCCGCACCCGTCACGGTAAACGCCCCCGTCGCCGACGACCCTGACGGCCGTGCCAGCACGCTGCCATCTCCCAGCCGGTTCGCGTCGACGACGATCTGGCTCGCCGCACAACCGCTCGACAACAGCGACACCGGCGAGCCTGCGATCGACGAGAACGTATTGCCCGTCACGCTGAACGAGCACACGTTTCCATACGCCCGGAAACCCGCATAACCGGAGCCGGACACGCGGTTGCCGGTCACCGCGACGTCCGCGACCGCTCCCGTCCACGTGTCGAGCTCGATCGCCGCCTGCTGCGTCGGCTGCAATCCGTTGTTCACATTCGAATTCTGGATGTTGGTCACGACATTGCCGGCGATCACGACGTTCGACACGCCGTAGGTCTTCCAGCTGTCCTCCTGTGCAACGAGGATGCCCGCTGCCTTCTGCACGCCGTCGACCGTATTGTTCGAGATCGTCACGGCCTGGCCGCCGACCACCGAAATGCCGCGCCCCCACGCGTTGCCGGACACCGCGTTATGGTCGATCAGCACATTGCTGTTGACGCGGCCGTCGCCGACATAGCTGACGACGGCGATCAGGTCGTCGCCGCTACCTGTCACCGTATTGTTCTGCACGAGCACGTTGGTCGAACCGTAGGTCGTATGGATACCGTCGGCAAGCGTCGCACGAACCGTATTGCCGACGATCGCGACGCCGCTGCCACCGAACACGAAGATCCCGCCACTGGCGCCGCCGTCTATCGTCACGCGAAGCACCTGGACGCCCGCGCCCGTCACCTCGACCTTGGTCGAAGCCGGCGTCGTGAGCCGCGTCGTGCCGGTGCCGGCCAGCGTCACGCCCACGAGCGTCGAACCGGCGCCGCTCATCACGATCGTCTGGTCGGCCGGATTCGTGGCGGCCAGCGTCGCGCCGTATCCGGAAATCACCACCTGGGGCACGGTCACCGCGAGCGAATGCCCGACGACGTAGCGGCCCGGCGCGATGACCAGGCGCTGGCCGGCCTTCAGGCTGTCGAATGCCTTTTGCATCGCGTCGGCCTGATCGCTGCCGTCGGCGGCCGGAAAGACCGTTACGTCAGCGACGAGAACAGGATTTGCGCCGGGGGTGGGTGAAAGCGTCGCGCCAGGCGTCGTACCGGCCGGACTGGCCGCCGGCGCCGGGCGGACGGGATTCGTCGACGAGGGCATCGTGCCGGATGCCGCGCTGGCAGGCTCGGCGGCGGATGCAGGTGTGCTCGCAACCGTCTGCGTTGCCGGCGCGGCATTGTTGTCGCCGCCGCCGCACGCGGTGAGGCCAAGGCAAAGCGCGGCAAGCATCACTCGATCGACTGTACGCATACGATTTCTTGCGAGCCCGAGGTGGCCTCATCGTAAGTACGCCCGGCGTTTTTGTAAATGAACTCCTTCGCCCGACCGGCGGCGCTGTGCGCCTCACGCGCACACCGTTGGCGGTCCTCTTCGATTCATCTCCATGACATGCGACATGTGATCGCACTTTTCCCGATCGCCACGGACACGCACTGGGCATTGCGTAGAATCCCGAACCTTTGCATGTACAACGGACCCAAGGACCCGACCATGATTCGAACGATCGCGGCACTGGCCGCGCTTTCGACCCTGACCTGCACGGCGAACGCCGCCGATACCGGCACCACATCCGGCACCGCGCACGCGAAGCAGCGCTACGTCAGCCCGGGCATCGCCAACATCACCGGCGCGGCAGCACCTCGCCCGGAAAACGCTTCCCCCGACGCACGCTGCAGGGAACTGGCCGCCGGCATCGATGCTGTCACGCATGCACCCGACCGCGGCCAGAAAATCGTGCGTGGAATCGGCCCGGACGGCAAGCCGCGTAACGAACTGCGCGCTTACGACAAGCGGGCCGACCTGGAAACCGAGCATCAACGGCTCGGCTGCCGATAACGAACGCAACGCCGCCCGGCCAAATCAGCCGGGCATCGGCATTTACGCGTTCGCGCCGCCATCGATCGTCAACCCGGTCCCGTTGATCGACCGCCCTTCCGGCCCGACGACGAACGCAACGAGCGCCGCCACGTCATCAGCCTTGCCGTACTGCGGAATCGCCATCCGCGAACGCTGCGCACCGGCATGTTCGCCGTCGGCCGGATTCATGTCGGTATCCGTCGACCCCGGATGCACGATGTTGACCGTGATGCCGCGCGGCCCGAGATCGCGCGCGAGCCCCTGCGTCCAGCCGATCAGCGCGGCCTTGCTCGCCGCATAGAGGCTCATCCCCGCATCGGGCACACGCGTCGCGAGGCAACTGCCGGTCGACACGATGCGCCCGCCCTCCCCGAGATGCCGCGCCGCCGCCTGCGAAGCGACGATCACCGCGCGCACGTTCACGTTCAGCGTCGCGTCGATATCGTCGAGCGTGAGGTCGCCCAGCGCGCCTGCGCGGAAGATCCCTGCGTTGTTCACGAGGATGTCGAGACCGCCGAACGCTTCCGCGGCACGATCGACCGCGTTGCGGACTGCGACCGGATCGGCACTATCGGCCTGGATCGCGACGGCGCGGCGGCCCAGCGCCTCGATGCCGGCGACGACGGCCTGCGCCCGCTCGGCCGATTTTTCGTAAGTGATCGCGACGTCCGCGCCATCGGCCGCCAGCCGTTTCGCGATGGCCGCGCCGATGCCGCGGCTGCCGCCCGTGATAAGTGCACGCTTGCCGTGAAGTCGATTCATGTTCGCTCCTTTCCTTATTTATGTAACGGTCAACACAGAATGTGGCAAGTTGCGCGGCGCTGTCAATTGAATTATTTTATCGATCGATACAGATATCGACGAAAGGATGGATGCAATGGCTGAACGGGGCCGACCGAGAAGCTTCGACAAGGAGGCGGCGCTGGATCGCGCAATGGAGGTGTTCTGGCGGCTCGGCTACGAGGGTGCGTCGATGGCGGACCTGACGGCCGCGATGGGCATTGCGTCACCGAGCCTGTATGCGGCGTTCGGCAGCAAGGAAGCGTTGTTCCGGCAGGCGCTCGAGCACTACCGCGCAACGGAGGGACGGGAAATCTGGGACGGCGTCGAACAGGCCGGCAGCGCGCACGACGCCATGCGGAACTACCTGATGGATACCGCGCGCGTGTTCACGCGGCGGTCGAAGCCGGCCGGCTGCCTGATCGTGCTGTCGGCGCTGCACCCGGCCGAGCGTTCCGACACCGTCCGGCAAACGCTGATCGCGATGCGCGAAAGCACGGTCGAAGCGTTGCGCGAGCGCCTCAGGCAAGGTGTCGCGACCGGCGAGATCGCGGCGCACGCGAACCTCGACGCAATCGCGCGGTACTACGTGACGGTTCAACAGGGGATGTCGATCCAGGCGCGCGACGGCGCGAGCCGTCGCGATCTTGAGGCGATCGCGCAGGCCGCGCTGGCCGCGTGGCCGGCGCTCGTCGGCGCGAGCGGCGTCTAGCCGCAGGACGCCGAAGCCGCGCGATTACTGCTTCGCCGCGTGTTGCACGTCCTTCGACGCATGCCACACGCGATAGCGCACCTCGAAGCCGTCCGGCACATACACGACGAGCGGCAGGCGGCTGTTGTAGCGCAGCAGCTGGCCGTCGCCGCGCACCTGCACGAACCGCTGCTGCGGCGCCTGGCCCGGGCACGCCATCAGCGTCGATGCCGGCCCCTTCACGTCGGTAAGCCGGTAGTACGTATAACCCCAGCCCTTCACGTCCTCGGCGGTCAGCTCGCCGCCGAACCACTGCTGGTTGCAGTCGGTCTGCAGCGTCTTGCCGATCATCAGCTCGACGCGTGCATCGCCCTCGTTCTCGAGCGCGGGCAGCGCGATCACGGCGCGCTGCTGGCCGGCCGCTGCCTGCGGAAACATCTTGACCGACTCGGCCGGCACGGCGGGCGCCGATGCGGGGCCAGCCACGCACGCGGCGGCAGTCGTGACGCAGAAAGCGGCCAGCGCGGCCCGGATCGCGAATTTCATCGATTTGCTCCTGAAAAACAAATGAGCCCCAGATGCTAACACTTTCGTCGCGAGACCTTACGACGCTGTAATTTGACGACACAATTCCGAACAGCCGGCAATCCCCGCGCGCGGTACTTATAGAGCAACCAATGGAGAACATCATGCTGAAGCTCATTGCTACCGCCGGCGTCGCGACCCTGCTGGCCGGTTGCGTCGTCGCTCCCGACGCCGGATACGGATACGGCTACGGACAGCCCTACTATTCCGATCCCGGCTACGCGTACGGCCCTTCCCCCGTGTACGGCACGGTCAACATCTGGGGCGGTGGCGGCGGGCGCGACTGGGATCGCGGCCGGCGCGACTACCATCGCTGGGACGGCGATCGCGGCAACGGCTGGGGGCGCGGCGGCGGACGCCGCGGCGACTGGAACGACGGCGGCGGGCGCGGCGAAGGCGGCGGCGGCCATCGCCACTGACGCACATTTGCAACCGTTTGTATCCGCGCACGGCCCGCCGACGGCCGGCGCGTCACGCGGACGAACGGACGGGCGCGGAAAAACAAAGGCCCTCGCGTAAAAGCGAGGGCCTTTTGTCGTCCGGTCCGGCAAAGCAAACTTCAGTGGGTGCCGGCCAGCCGGCACCGAACCCGATCACGCGTCGCACACCCGCCTGCCCTGCCTGCTTACCAGCCGGCCGGTTGCGCGTAGCCGCGCGACACCGGCGCACCGCACACATGCGCGCGCTGGTAGCGGTCGTAGCAATAGTTCGGGCCGTCGTCCTGGTACTCCGCCTGCTGGTAGGTCGGATAGGCAGGCTGTTGGTACGCAGGCGCCTGATAGTACGTCGGCGGCTGATAGGCCGGTGCCTGGTACACGGGCGCCTGGTACGCGACGGGCGGATTCATCGCGGACGTCACGATCGCGCCCAGCACCGCGCCGCCGATCAACGCGCCGATGACGGCGCCGCCGTCGCGGCCATGCGCTGACGCCGGGCCCGCCACGGCGAGCGAACCGGCGAGGACACACACTGCGGCAATCTTTTTCATGATGGACTCCCACGCGAAGTGGTACTGGATGCGATGCATTGTGGCCGCACGCGGCCGTAATAGATGCAGCAAGTGGTAACGCGCCATTACGCGTATCACGCACGCCGAAACGCGTCACCGCCGTGCTACGATTTTCGGCACACAGGAGACGCCTTCATGCAGCCCGAAACCGCCCGCCGTTTCGATACCGAATTCGCGCCGCGCATCGCGCAGGCAATCGCCGCCTTCTTCGCCGATCACGTGCTGACCGGCGTCGTCCCGTACGGCGGGCACGGGCACCCGACGCGCGTACAGATCCGCAGCGCGCCGCACGAGCATGTGAGCGGCTTCGTGCATCCGCTGAATCTCGAACTGACCTGGGACACCGACGAAATCGAGCGGCTGATGGAGCCGGACGGCCCGCAGCGCTTCGAGCACTACCTGGCCGCGCTGCCGAAAAAGCTGGGCGCGTGGCAGGGCGCACGCGACATCGATCTCGCGTCGCGCACGCAGGCCGACCCGCTCGTGCGGCTCGGCGGCCTCGACTTCGAGGGCTGAACGCCAGCGCCGGCCGGCAGCCGCGCGCGCCGGCGTCGCGTAATGCGGCCCGGTGATACACTCGAGCGGCCCCGGTCCGGCGCAGCCGCGCGGGCCGGGCCGTTCATCGCCGCCTCCGCCCTTTCGCATGGTTGCGCACGCAACCGGAAACCGGGCGCGCGGACAACCACGCTTTCGCTCCCGTCATGAACGCCGATACCGGCCTGCCGCTTCCGCAACGCTACTGGGCGATCGTCTGCGT
>Ga0105240_10004443_pt1 | contig 21386 bp, 19 predicted proteins | sample KBSC54metaG_FD_80426 | JGI IMG/M metagenome (GOLD analysis project Ga0105240, IMG submission 80426) | Corn rhizosphere microbial communities from Kellogg Biological Station, Michigan, USA - KBS C5-4 metaG | ecosystem: Host-associated > Plants > Roots > Rhizosphere > Soil | place: Michigan, USA... | reverse complement strand
GGTCTGGCGCTGGACCGCGGAGATTCCTTCTGGGCAGTTCCGCTCGGGGTTGTTGCCATCTCTCGACTGCTCCAGGGGTACGGTGGGCGGCAGCAGTTGCGGGCTCTCTCGCACTCCGCGCTGGCCATAAGATGCACCTAGATATCAGAGTAGGATGCCTTTAATCCTCTGCCAAGTTGCTCGCGAATGAAAAAAGCCGACCTCTCCCCCGTCGCCCATCCCTGCTACACTCCCACTTGCCCGGAGAAGACAAGATGTCAGACATTCAATCGCTAGCAGTTATCGGGGCCGGAACCATGGGCTCCGGCATAGCTCATGTCTTTGCAAAATCTGGTTTTCCCGTCACTCTTTGCGACGTGGAACAGCGCTTCCTCGATCGCGCCCTCGCCTCCATCCGCACCAACCTTGGCCGCGAAGCCGCTAAAGGCAAATTGCCCGAGAGCGAAATTGAGCCTACACTTGCGCGCATCACCCCCTCCATCAATATGGAGTCCTTCAAGGGCGTTCAACTGGCCATAGAAGCCGCACCGGAACGCTTCGATCTCAAGGCCGAAGTCTTCCGTACTCTCGACCGCATCCTTCCCGAACCTGCTATCTTAGCGACGAATACCTCATCCATCTCTATAACGAAACTGGCTGCCCTAACCAGCCGCCCCGGCCAGGTAGTCGGCATGCACTTCTTCAATCCAGTTCCTGTCATGCCTCTCGTAGAAGTCGTGCGCGGCATGGCCACCAGCGATGCAACATTCATCTCCGTCCGTGACCTTTCTACAAAACTCGGAAAAACTCCGATCGAAGTCAACGACGCCCCCGGCTTCGTCTCCAATCGAGTGCTGATGCCTCTCATCAACGAGGCCGCCTACTCCGTCATGGAGGGCGTATCCACTCCCGAAGCCGTCGACCAGGTCTTCAAACTCGGCATGGCTCACCCCATGGGTCCGTTGACACTCGCAGACTTCATCGGCATAGATGTTTGCGTGGATATTCTCCGCGTGTTACATGAAGGATTCGGCAACTCCAAGTACTACCCCTGTCCCCTTCTCGTCCGCATGGTCGATGCCGGATGGCTCGGTCGCAAATCCGGCCGCGGTTTCTACAAGTACGAGAAGTAAGCGTTGAGGAGCGTGTCGTGCCGAACGAACCCTGTCTCGCCGAACTCGATGCCCTGACCGCCGCACCCGAGAACCACAAGCTGTTCTTCGAGAACGATAAGGTTCGCATGCTCGACACCGTCATCCAACCGGGCCGGACAACGCCGCTCCACACTCACTGCTGGCCCGCCGCGCTTTACGTTCTCAGTGGCAGCGACTTCATCCGGCGCGACCAAAACGGCGCCGTAACGTTCGACAGCCGGAATGGCGCACCAATTCGACCGGAAGCGGCCCTTTTCACACCGCCCCTCCCGCACCACACTCTCGAAAACATAGCCACGACCAAGATCCGCATCATCGCCGTCGAACTCAAAAACCAGATCTGATCCGAACCGGGTGCTCGGTTACCGCTTCGGCGCCACCAGCGACAGCAACGGCAACCCCGCCGCAATCACATACACAGCACCCAGCCCCCAGTTCATCCCCTTCTTCCCTGGGTGCCGCACCCAATACACCAGCAGCGCCGACAGCAACACAGCCTGCGGCACAACCTCCAACCATCCCCGCATCTGCAGCAGCGCCGGTGTGGTCGTATAGATGAACCCCTCCAGCGATCCGCCCGGCGCCCCAAACGTCCCGAGGATGCCAATCCCGATCAGCATCCAGGACATCGCCAACCATCCGTTCTTCTCCCCAAACAGCCTCTCCCGGAACAGATAGAAAATCGAAGCGAACAGCACCCCGCGAAACACCTGTAGCGGCGCTCCCAGAGTCACCCATAATGTCGTTGTCTGTCGCATCCCAGAACTGGGAGCGCTAATGATTGCCTCGTAGTTCAAAAACTTGTAAGCCAGCAGCCCACATACGAAGTACGTGATCGTGTGACACACGATCGTTTTCACAGCCAAAGGCGCAAATCGAACCTGCGAATCTTGCATGCGCATGCCCTCTGAATTCTCAGGATGCGCCGAAGTATACGCTCAGCCCTTCGTTCTCGCCGTGACTCAGCAAACGACCCAATACACGAGAGGTGCCCTATGTATCCCGTCTTTGGAGACATGGGAGACCAGAAAACCGGCCGGGTTCTACTGATCGCGCAGGTCTACGCGGCCGGGAACACTAATCCCGCAGCTTCTTCAACACCTTTGCGGTCGTCACCACCTGTCCCACATGCCGCATCGTGTGATCGGCCACGTGCACCAGCGCTCCCCCAACGGACGTCGGCAGTTGCTTCCGCCCCACCCCGCGAAACGCATTCATGTCCGCACCCGCCAGAGCCCGCACGCGCCCTGAAGCATTCACAAACGAAGCCTTCACCTCATCCAGCAGCGCAGCCAACGTCTCGCGCTCATCATGCTGCGGACCAACCTCTTCCGATTTCAGCTTCGTCAACTGCTCCATCGAGACCTGCCCGCCCTCCGCATACGTCAGCAGCCGATCCACCGACCGCGCGATATGTCGCAGATGAAACGCCACAGGCGGAAGCTCCAGCGGCAGCGTATGGATCTCCACATCCGTCAGCCCATCGGTCCACTTCGTCAAATCATCCATCGCCAGATCGAACGCATGCAGCACAGCCCGCGCCACTGCCGGAACATCGCTGTGACTCCCGCTCAGCCACGGCTCAACGTAAGGAACAGAACCAGTGTGAATGCTCAATTGGGAACCTCCGAATCGCGTTAAGAATCGATTGGATGCGCAGACAACAGTGACAGAAACCTGTTCGCCGGCTCTCCCGCCGTTAAGATTCCCGGCAGCCCAAAATTCCGGAATCGCCCAACGCGAACGACTTACGCGTTCTGCTTCACCCGCACCACGGTGATCTTTTCGAAACCTTCTTCGAACGCCGGCGGTTTCAGCTTTTCCGCCATCTTGCGCATCACGTCTTCGCTCACCATCCGATCGCGCGAGCGGTTCCGCTCCAGGCACACCTCAAGAGGCACATCGAAAAACACCGCCTGCACCTCGTACCCGAAGCTCTTCGACATCTTGATCCACTGCCGTCGCTCGTGAATCGACAAGTTCGTCGCGTCCACATAATTCCACGGCATCTTGGCAATCAGCCTCGCCCTCAGCAGCGAGCGCAGCGTCGAAAACACCAGCCCCTGAAATTTTTGCTCTTCTACATCATCGAACAAGATGTTCCGCAGCAGATCACTCGATAACGGAGTCACGCCCCGCCGCCGAAACCAAGTCGTCTTGCCCGAACCAGGCATCCCGATCGCCAGCACCACATATCCACGCGGCGCCTTCTCTGCTTTTTCCGTCTGCGCCTCGGGTAGTACCGAGGGCGACTCGGGCTGCGTCTCCACTTCCAGTCGCCCCGAACCCGCCGGCTCGTTCCATTCAGCGCTTCGCTGCTCTCTACCGTTCTTCTGCGGCTCGCGCGGAGGCCTCTGCTCTCGATGCTCGCGTTGCGGCACCGGCGGCCTATCCTGCTTGTGCTGCGTACCAACAGGCGCGCTTGCCGCCTGGATCTGCGACACCGGCTCGTCCAAATAGGAAGGCACCAGAGGTCGTAGCTGATTCTGCGGGATTTCCTGTCCGATCTTGCCAGTGGATTCCGAATTATTTACGCCGCGCCTTGACCGTCTTCTCATGCCTCTCCGTACCCTTTCATACCGGGATATCACACAGAGCAAAGCCCCTGCAAACTAAGTGCGATCCATCACATACAGTCCCGCATCAAGACTCCAAACTAGCGTTGAGCGCATTTTGGTCCGGGCGCCGATGTTTACCCCGCGTTCATTTTGTTCTTGTTGACAACTCTGTTAGCCTGATGAGTTTGGTGGAACTGTCTGGTGCACGTCCTGCAACCGCCACAAGCCATCACTCACAATCTGATTCTGAACTACCCATAAACGAAGGAGAATACGCATGGCAGTTAAGGTTGGCATCAACGGCTTCGGCCGAATTGGCCGCAACGTTTTGCGCGCCGCCCTCGGCAATCCCGAGCTAGAATTTGTTGCCGTTAACGACTTGACCAGCCCCGCCACCCTGGCCCACCTGCTCAAGTACGACTCGATCCTCGGAAATTTGCCTCACACCATCGAAGCCGGCGACGACTACATCACAGTTGACGGAAAGAAGATCAAGGTCTGGGCCGAGCGCGATCCCGCCAAGCTCCCTTGGGCTGACGTAGGCGCACAGGTCGTCATCGAGTCCACTGGCCACTTCACCGATGCCACCAAAGCCAAGGCCCACCTCGGCTCAACCGTGAAGAAGGTCATCATCTCCGCTCCCGCCACCAACGAAGACATCACTCTCGTTCTCGGCGTCAATCAGGACAAGTACGATCCAGCCAAGCACAACGTCATCTCCAATGCTAGCTGCACCACAAATTGCCTCGCCCCCGTCGTCAAAGTCCTCATCAAGGAAACCGGCATCGTCTCCGGCATCATGACTACGATCCACAGCTACACCAACGATCAGGTGATCCTCGACTTCCCGCACAAGGATCTTCGCCGCGCGCGCGCTGCTGCTCTCAACATGATTCCCAGCTCCACTGGGGCCGCCAAGGCCCTCAAGCTGGTCATTCCTGAGACCTCCGGCAAGCTCGACGGCTTCGCGATCCGAGTCCCAACGCCTAACGTCTCCATCGTCGACCTCACCTACATCGCTGAGAAGACGACCGACGCTAATGCCGTCAACGCCGCGCTCAAGGCCGCCAGCCAGGGCGAGCTCAAGGGCATCCTCGGCTATGAAGAGCACGAGCTCGTCTCCTCCGACTTCAAGGGCGACAAGCGTTCTTCCATCGTCGATGCCAAGCTCACCAAGGTAGTCGGAAATTCCGTAAAGGTCCTCAGCTGGTACGACAACGAGTGGGGCTACTCTAACCGCGTAGTCGACCTCGTGGGCTTCCTCGCCCAGAAGGGCCTTTAAAAGCAGTTTGTAGTTCTCGGTTCGCAGTTCACAGACGTCATCTCCCAGGATTTCGCTGTGAACTGTGAACTACGAACTGGCACTGACCACTGATCACTCCTATGCGTCACAACATCACCGGCGGATCACCCTTCGAGCCCATCATCGGCTTCTCCCGCGCCGTGCGCATCGGCAACACCGTCCACGTCGCCGGAACAGGCCCCGTCGGCGCTGACACTGAAGACGTAACCGGCCAAACCCGCCGCGTATTTGCCATCATTCAGAAAGCACTCGTCGACGCTGGCGCATCCTTCAACGACGTCGTCCGCACCCGCATGTACCTCACCCACGTCGAAGACTGGGAAGCAGTAGGCCGCGTCCACGGCGAGATCTTTGGCTCCATTCGCCCCGCCGCCACCATGGTCGTAGTCGCCGCCCTGCTCAATCCCCAATGGCGCATCGAAATCGAAGCAGACGCGATCATCGCCGAAACCAAGTAGACAAGCAACGCTGTCCTCAACTGTGAACTAAGAACTAAGAACTGTGAACTGAGGAACATAATGTCCAAGCTCTCCATCCGCGACATCGAACTCCGCAACAAGCGTGTCTTCATCCGCGTCGACTTCAACGTGCCGCTCTCCGAAGACGGCTCGACCATCACCGACGACACTCGCATCGTCGCCACCCTGCCCACCATCGAGTACGCCCTCCGCCATCACGCCAAGGTCATCCTCGCCTCCCACCTCGGCCGCCCCAAAGGCAAGCCCAATCCGAAATATTCGCTCCGCCCCGTCGTTGATCGCCTCCGCGAGCTCCTCGACAAGCACATCGGCGAATCCATCAACGTAGCGTTCTCGCCGGACTGCGTTGGCGAAATCGCCGAGGAGATGTCCCGCCAGCTTGAGTCGCGCCAGGTCCTGCTTCTCGAAAACCTTCGCTTTCACGCCGAAGAAGAAGCCAACGCCCCGGAGTTCTCGAAGCAGCTTGCATCGCTGGCCGAGGTCTACTGCAACGACGCATTCGGCTCCGCTCACCGCGCTCACGCTTCAACAGAAGGGATCACCCGCTTCCTCAAGCCCTCTGTCGCCGGCCTGCTCATGGAGAAGGAAATCACCTACCTCGGCAAAGCTCTCGAGAATCCCGAGAAGCCGTTCGTCGCCATCATCGGCGGCTCCAAGATCTCCGGCAAAATCGATGTGATTCAGAACCTTCTCGACAAGGTGAACACCCTCGTCATCGTCGGCGGCATGGCTTACACCTTCTACCGCTCTAAAGGCGTAGCCACCGGCAAGTCTCTCGTCGAAGAAGACAAGATCGATCTCGCCAAGCAGACGCTCGAGAAGGCAAAGGCCAAAGGGGTCAACCTCCTTCTTCCCGTCGACAACATCCTCGCCGACGGCTTCTCCAACGACGCGAAGACCCAGCAGTGGGATACCTCGAAGGATTTCCCCGCTGACTGGCAGGGTCTCGACATCGGCCCCAAATCCGTCGCGACCATCGAAGACGTGATCTCCCGCGCCCGCACCATCGTTTGGAACGGACCCGCCGGCGTATTCGAATTCCCGAACTTCGCCAAAGGAACCAACGCCATTGCCCGCGCCGTCGCCGCGAACAAAGCAGCCACCTCCATCATCGGTGGCGGCGACTCTGTTAGCGCCATCAACCAGGCCGGCGTAGCCGACCAGATCACCCACATCTCCACCGGCGGCGGCGCCAGCCTCGAATTCCTCGAAGGCAAAAAGCTCCCCGGTGTAGAAGCCCTCACCGACAAGTAGAGTTCTGCATTTGTCCAAAAAGACTGGTGCCCCAGGTCTCGATTCTGAGACCTGGGGTACCTTCTGGGGTGCGAACATCTCTGTCCGACTCCACAAGACATCAGCTGTGCCCCATTCATCCGCAGTTTCACCCCCGGATGAGTGGGACCCTCCGATCACGACCTCAAACCCTGCAAAAGAACAGTCCTGGGTCGAGTACGATATCCTCCGCTTAGGAGCCGGATCATGGACATCCTCGCTGAAGCGCTAATCGCCTTCGCTTCCCTCATCGCCTCTTCCCTCGCTGCACTCTTATCCCTCGCAATACCTCGCCTGCGCCCGTTCGCACTAGCAATCCTTATCACCCCGCCCGCCGCCGTCTCTCTCTACTACATCTGCGGACTCATTCCGAACACCACCATGGCCTGCGGCCCCGATCTCATGTGGGGAAACTGCTCGAGCACCCGCGCAGAGATCACCGGCTGGGCCATCTGGCTCATTTGCTCTCTCTCCGCCATCGCAGTGGGTTTCTGGGGCCAACGCCTGCTCCAGCGCACACTCCGCATCTGCTTCAACTCCGCCCCCATGAGCATCTTCCGCAACCGCCCTCGATGGAGCCGCGTCGCCTTTTATCCGACCGATTCGAATTCCTGATCAAACTCCAGCCGATCGCGTAGACACGCTAACCTGCGCGATACTTCGAGGGGCTCCAGCCCAATAGCCTGAAAGGATGAATGAGCGTGGGCTACTATACGCGCGTCCTCTCCAAACACGAGGACTTCCCCTCTCTCGAAGACCTGTCCCAGTTCCTCGCAGCGGAGCATCCGTCCTCCAAACTCACCATTGAAGAGGGCGACGAAGACGAGTGGGAGACGCTTCTGCTCTCCGGTCACGGCGAAGTCGAGATAGCGCTGCTCGAGCGCAATCCAGTGAGCGAGGGATCGATCGGCCAGGACGAAGTCGCGGAGTTCATCGAAGAGACGGCCGACTGCAAGCCTGAGAGCGGCGTCGCCTGGCTGCACGAATTCCTGGCCGAAACAAAAACCATCTACGCGTTTCAACACCTCGTCGGCTCCGAAACTGAGGAAGGCCTCGCGGCGCTTCACGCCCTGCGTAGCTTCCTATGGCAGCGTGGCGACTCCAACATTCAGGCCGACATGGAAGGATTCACAAACGAAGACGCCTACCACATTGTCTGGCAGTTCTCAGACACCGTCTCAGGTGCGTGGAACATGGCCGTACTACAAGACGACACCTGGCACCACTTCCAGATGGACCTCGGCGATCCGGACCAGCGCGAAGCATTCTTTCTCGGCGAAGTCCCCCCAGACGCCTCCCAAGTCCACCTCTCCAGAGGAAGAGAATAGCGGATCGGCTGTACCACTCTCGTCCCCTACCTCGTCACCTAGTCCCTCATCCCCAGTCCCTAGTCGCTAGCGCGTGTTCTCCATCACTCGTCCCCTCAATTCCGCTCCGATAAAATTACAACGAGGACTCCACACAACATGTCACGTAAGAAACTGATTGCTGCCAACTGGAAGATGTACAAAACGCCTTCCGAGGCAAAGGCCTTTGTCGACGCATTCCTGCCCATGGTCGCCGGCTACACCCGCGACGAGATCGCCCTCTTCCCGTCGCCCGTTCTCCTGCCCATCGTCATCGAAGCTGCCAAAGGTTCCAACATCGCTGTAGGCGCGCAAAACATCTACTTCGCCGAAGAAGGCGCCTTCACCGGCGAAACCTCCGTCCTTCAGCTCAAAGCACTCGGCGGAACCCACTCCCTCATTGGACACTCCGAGCGCCGCCAGTATTTCGGCGAGACCGACGAGATCGTCAACAAGAAACTCCACACCGCGCTCAAGCACGGCATCGTCCCAGTCGTCTGCATCGGCGAAGTCCTCGCCGAGCGCGAAGCCGGTCAGACCGAGCAGGTCCTGAAAACCCAGGTCACCGGAGCCTTCGCCGGCATCACCGCGGGAGCTGCCGCTCCCATAGTCATCGCCTACGAGCCCGTATGGGCTATCGGCACCGGCAAGACCGCCACGCCCGAAATGGCCGTCGACGCCCACCGCATTGTCCGCGCAGAGGTCGCCAAGCTCCTCGGCAGCGACGTCGCTTCAAAGATGCGCATACTCTACGGCGGCAGCGTCAAGCCCGACAACGCCACCTCCCTCTGCATCCAGGAAGAGATCGACGGCGCACTGGTCGGCGGAGCCAGCCTCAAACCCGACTCTTTCCTCGCCATCGTAAAGTACTAAGAATCTCGGTTACCAAACTCAAGTTGGGCCCCATTCATCGCACAGCCCCATCGTGCGATGAGTGGGAATCCCACAGTGCTTGTAATCGGACGAAACTTCTCCTCATTCCACCAGCCGTGCCCCATTCATCGCACAGCATCATCGTGCGATGTGTGGGACCGCCACAGCTCAAAATCACGAACCAATTCCCCTCCCCCGCCGTATCATCTCTCATGCCCGAAACAGCGGAAATCGATCTCGCCTCTTCGGCCCTGCAAGAATCCCCTCGAACCACCCCACCCCGCGACCTCTACATCGATCGGCTTCGCACCATCTTGACGGCCTTCGTCATCCTCCATCACGCCGCCATCACCTACGGCGCGTCCGGCAGCTGGTTCTATAACGAGATCCACGCCTCAGGCTCGCTCCCCAGCATCCTGCTCACCCTCTTTTGCGCCACCAATCAGTCCTACTTCATGGGCTTCTTCTTCCTTCTCGCCGGATATTTCACGCCCGGCTCGCTCGAGCGCAAAGGTTACGGCCAATTCATCGGCGATCGCTTCACCCGTCTTGGCATCCCGCTTCTCGCATTCATCTTCATCCTGGGCCCGCTCACTGCCGCAATGGTTGCCGAGCACAACGGTAAAGGATTCTGGAACACCTTCCCCTATCTCTGGAACCACACAATCATCATCAACGGCCCTCTCTGGTTCGCGCAGGCATTGCTCATCTTCTCCCTCGCCTACTGCGCCTGGCGGGCCGTCTTTGGTGCGTCATTCACAAAATGCGCCCGCACTCCGCAACCGCTCCCCTCGTACCCGAAATGGCTTTTCAGCGCGGTCCTCGTCGGTGCGGCCAGCTTAGCCATCCGCCAGTTCGTTCCCACCGGCAAAAACATCATCGGCCTGCAGCTCGGCTACTTCGCGCCCTACATCTTCCTCTTCGCCATCGGAGTCGGCGCGTGGCGCTTTCACTGGTTCCGCCAACTTCAGTGGCAGCACGCACGCCCATGGGTCATTACTCTCATCGCAGCCTGGCCGCTTCTGCCCATCAGCATCGCCATAGCCATGCGAGTCTTCCCGCCTGAAAAAATGAACTTCGGCGGTGGACACACATGGCCCGCTATTGTGTACGCCTTCTGGGATCCCTTCGTCTCATGGGGAATCATCGCCGCATGGCTGCTCATCGCACGCGCCTGGATGAACAAGCCGTCAGCACTCTGGTCATGGCTCAATCGCCGCGCCTACGCAGTCTTCATCATTCATCCGCCTGTGCTCGTCGGCATCAGCCTCTTGCTGCATCCACTCGTCGCTCCTGGAATTCTCAAATTCATCATCACAGGCACGCTCAGTTGCATTGCAACATGGCTCATCGCCGATCCACTCGTTCGCATGCCCGTCATTCGTCGCGTCGTGTAGCAACAAATGCACTCGCACGTGCACAGTGAGGCAACCCTCGGCCCGTCTCCGCATGCAACTTGCCCCAAGCTGCCTGCCATCTGACCTCCGAGGAGGATAGTTATGGCAACGAAAAAGGCAGCCAAGAAGAAATCCAGCAGTTCTAAGCGCAGTTCATCGCGCGGAACCTCCAGCCGCTCCTCACGAGGCAGTGCGAAAAAGAGCACACGGAGCAACAGTGCAAAGAAGAGCACTCGCAGCAGCAGCGCAAAGAAAAGCACCCGCGTATCCTCGGCAAAGAAATCCGGTTCTAAGAAATCCTCAAGCCGTAAGTACTCGCCATCCGCAGGAAAGGATGTTCAGCGTGAGATGCACGCAATGAAGCGTGGCAAGCTGAAATCGGGCCGCAGTGGAAAGAAAGTCACGAATCCGAAGCAGGCCATCGCCATCGGCCTCTCTGAAGCACGCCGCGAGGGCAAGAAAGTTCCGGCGAAGAAGAAGTAGACCGCACGCGCTGGCATTCGATCGCTCGCTTCGTACGGCTCGCCGGGCATCGCGCTTTGAATGCGGCCGGTCCTGTTTAGCTCGCAACGCGCAGGACGGCCGCTCGCCGGCTTACAGCTTGGCCATCAGTTCCCCGCCCTCGACCTTCGCTTCCAGAACATCTGCCTTCAGATCCGGGGCCTCACCCGTCGATCCCGTCTTCACATCGAACGCAAACGCGTGCCACGGGCAAACAATCTTTCCGCCCTCGATCGTTCCCTCTCCCAGAGGTCCGCCCTCATGCGGACACGTCCCGTCGAGAACGCACACCGCGCCATCGACATTCCCAACGCACAGTGCTCGGCCATCCACAACAAATTCCTTCACCGTCCCAGCTGCCGGAATCTCCCCCTGCGAACAAATCCGCACAAAATCTGCCATGCCACATCCCTCCATTCAAAACGTCTCAAATCCTTCGATCGGCCCAATTAGCATAAATCTGTGCTGCCCTTCTCCGGCAACAGGCTGCGGAAGCTGACGGCACCGCGAGCCCGTTCAGCGAGACCCGACAATGAGCAAGCCTAATGCGTCCCGGAAAACTCGCTTCGCCATGCCGCAGTCTGCATCGCGCCGCGCGACCTCGTCTGCGCAGCCCGCTCCGCCCACCATCTCCGGCCGATGGCTTCTCGGCGGGTTTGCCATAGCGATTCTCGCCGCCCTCCTCTGCGCGTGGGGAACGCTATGCATCCTCTTCTGGCAAGGCAGTTGGCAACTCCTCTACCACCCCACATCAGCGGTCACGAAAACTCCGGGCAACGCAAACCTTTCGTTCGAGTCCATCGGCTTCGCCACCAATGCCTCTGGCCAACCTCAGCTCCGAGGCTGGTGGATCCCCGCCGCATCGCAGCCCCGCTTTACCGCCATTTATCTCCACAGCCAAACCGGCAATCTTGGCGACGCGGTCAACGACCTTACGCAACTCCACGAAGCCGGCCTCAACATATTTGCATTCGATTACCGCGGCTACGGACAGAGTCACTTCGCTCACCCCAGCGAAAAACGCTGGAGGGAAGACGCCGAGTCAGCCCTGCAATACCTCACCGGCGCTCGCCACGTTCCGCTCTCATCCATCATCCTCATCGGCCGCGACCTCGGCGCAAACCTCGCTCTCGAAGTCGCATCCGCAAATCCTGATCTCGCCGGAGTCATCCTCGATCAGCCCCTCGCATCACCCGCCGCCACCATGTTCAACGACGCCCGCGCGCACCTCGTTCCCGCGCACCTGCTCGTCAGCGATCGCTGGGACACGGGCGCAACCGCATCCAATCTGCTCATTCCTTCACTCTGGTTGTATCGAGTCTCCGCATCTCCGACCGAGACACCAAGCAAAACACCCAAGCCGTATCAGGCCGTCCCCGCTCGCAAAGCCATAGTCTGGCTTACCGACTCACCAGAGGCACCGCGCAAGTTCAGCAGCGCTCTTTCCGCATTTCTCGATCAACTGCCAAAGCCATCCAAGTAAGAATTATCGCGGCATATCCCGATGCACAGCCTTGGCAACGTATCCCGCCTTCGAGAGCCGTTTCGCGATCTCCTCGGCCATCATTACGCTGCGGTGTTGTCCGCCCGTGCATCCGAACGCGATTGTCAGGTAGCTCTTCCCTTCCTTTACATAGTGCGGCATCAGGTAGAGCATCAGATCCGCGACTTTGTCGAGAAACTCCCCCGTCTGCGGGAATCCCTTCACATAATTCGCTACTTTCGAGTCCAGCCCCGTCTTCTCCCTGAACTCCGGCACAAAATGCGGATTCGGCAGGAAACGTACATCGAACACAAGGTCCGCATCCAGCGGAACACCATTCTTAAATCCGAAACTCAAGCACGACACCAGCAGCCGCTCCGTCTGATCTCCGTGCCCGAATCTCTTCAGAATCTCTTCCCTTAGCTCGTGCACATTGAATCGTGACGTGTCGATCTGTGTATCAGCGACGTTACGCACCGTGTCCAGCATCTGCCGCTCTTCCACAATCGATCGCGATACGCTTTCCGATCTGCGCAAGGGATGCGGTCTGCGCGTCTCCGAGTACCGCCGAACCAGCACCTGGTCCTGAGCGTCGAGAAACACCACGCGCGTCGGCAGCACGCGCTTCACATGCTTGATGATCTCCGGCAGACGATCCAGCGCCTGCCCCTCGCGCACATCCACCACAATCGCCGCACAATCGATCTCTTTCGACTTCGCCACTAAGCCCGCAAACTCCTGCATCAGCTCCAGCGGCAAATTATCGACGGCCTGATAACCAAGATCCTCAAATGCCTTCAGCGCCGAGGCTTTCCCGGCGCCGGAGATCCCGGTGAGAATAATCAGTTCTTTTCCCGATGCTTTTGCCGGCTTCTTCGCCTCGGTGCGGCGGCGCACACCCGTCTTGGACTGCTTGGGCACCATGCGCCCATCCTAGCATCCTCATTGAAGAGCACACGCCCGCAAAAGAAAGCAGCGTCACCGGAGTAACGCTGCTTTCATCTTATGGAACTTCCACCAGCTCCATCTGCCCATCGCGCCTGCGATGCAGCACGTACAAATCGCCCGCACGATTCCTGAAGATCAGCAGATCCTTGTCTCGAAACTCCGCATCCTTCACTGCCTCTTCAATGGTCATCGGCTTCACCGCAATCGCTTCACCGCTGGCCAGAATATGCGGTTCCACAATAGCCGTGCTCACTGGAAATGAGTGAACTGGGATCGACGTTTTCACCTTCGCCCGCGTCAGCTTCCCGTTCTCATGCAGACCTTCCGGCTGCGCTCCGCGTTTGGCCTGCACAACAGGCGGGGCCGTCAGCACCTTGTCCAGCTTCGGCATCCGCTTTCTCTCAAATTGCCTGTCGCGATATTTCAGCGCCTGGTTTTCTGCATGCTGGATTGCAATCCTCAGTGCTCCCTCCAGCGTATCGGCCTTTCCCGCCGCCTCAATCGTCTGCACCCTCGCCTTGATCGTCAGTTCGGCGATCTGCAGGTGCCTCTGCGCGCGAAACACCACGCTCGCGCGCACTCCTTTGCCCAATATGCGGGCAATCCGTTCCAAACCCTCTTCGGCTTGCGAACGCACTCCCTTCGGAACGCTAACTTGTCTCGCGGTGAACTCCACTTCCATGGTCAGCCTCCGCTCTTTCCTTCTCCGGCGTTTAGAACCCCGCCTGAGAGTCTCGGATTCTACCGCATCTCGCCTCGCTGCGCGAAACGGCGCAATCCAACTGGTGCAGAGATTGTACGATTTCCCGATGAAAAGAGATCCTCAGCTCCGAACCCCCGAAGCCGCCGATACCGCCTGCGCGTGGACTCCCGTAGAGCCGCTGTCGTGCAGCTCCAGGCTTCTCTCCGCCGCCGCGGCTTCGATCTTGCTGTTCACTTCCGCCCCTATCAGCAGCATCAGCCCGGTGATGTAGAACCACATCAGCAGAATTACAACTGCCCCCAGTGACCCATACGTCACGCTGTACGTGTTGAAATAATGCAGATAAATCCGGAACCCGAGCGATGCCAGCATCCAGCCCACGATCCCAACCAGTGCTCCCGGAGTTATCCAGTGCCAGCGCATGTTGCAGTCCGGCGCCCAGTAGTAGAGCACCGCGAATGTCAGCGCCAGCAGCACTGCGGCGACCGTCCAGCTCACCAGCCGAACCGCGGCAGTCCCCGCAACCTGCAGAATGGTGTCATGCACACGGGCTCCGATCAAATGAGCGAAGTAATCCCCTCCCAGCATCGACCCAAGACCCGCTGACACCATCACGATCAACAGGATCGTCAATCCAATTGCCTGCAGCCGCGCTACCAGGTAAGAGCGCCGGTCCTCAAGCTTATACACGGCATTCAGCGTCTCTTGTATCGCCGAAACTCCAACCGATGCCGACCAGATCGCCGCAATCAATCCGAACGTCACCTTGCCTGACGTCGAAGCGGCTGTCGTTTCATTGAACGTCTTAAGCACCGCCCCCATCGCGGACGTCGGGATCACCAAAGCCAAATGCCCCAGCAGTTCTCCATAGAACTGATGAGCCGACCGCGCCACCAGTCCCAATATCGAGCTCGCGCAAATCAGGGTCGGAAACAATGCAAACAGAAAGTAAAATCCCAGTTCAGCCGCCCAACCAAAGACCCTGTCCTCAAATATTCCCTTCCACACGCGCTTGATTACTCGGTTGTACGGAATATCCTTCAACTCCCAGAACGACTTGAGAGGCGACCGGAAGACAGTCTCCCATATCCGCCTTTCATGACGTGGAAGAGTCTTGTCTAGCTTGGGTACAGGATCAGAAATGTGTTCAGCTGATTCCATCGCAGTCCGCTTTGTCACAACTCGACTTAGATGCTTGATCCTGAGTACCCGATTGACGCGCAATCCAGCTCAGACTCCCGCGTGCCCACTTCCATCGCACTGAGCAAACACCTACATACCACTTGCATCCAAGCAGCCGATGGTGTGTCTAGTCGGAACTGCACGGAACTCTTTCCCTTCCCCCATTCGGATAACCTATTTGCTCTGCCTGTTGCTGTTTGCAGTACCCGGTCTGCGCTTGGCGACCGCGCAAGCCAGCGCACCATCCGCCCAAACGTCCGCCCAGCCGAAAAAGGTCCCGCAGGATTCCAACGTTCCGCCCGCCGAACAGATTCTTTCGTCGTATGAAGGACAAGCGGTCACTTCCGTTGAAATCGCGGGCCGCCCCGACCTGAAAACTGCCGACTTCCAATCGAAATTCGCTCAGAAAGAAGGCCAGCCCTTCGCTCGCGAAAACGTCGAGGCGACCGCCGCAGCGCTCAAATCAACAGGACAGTTCCAGAACGTCCGTATCCAGGTCGAACCGCTCTCCAACGGCCTTCGCGTCCTCTACGTCCTAGAACCCGCTGTCTGGTATGGCATCTTCCAGTTCCCGGGCGCGGAGCGTTACGCCTATTCCCGCTTGATTCAAGTGTCGAACTATACCTCGCAGGCGCCCTACGACGCCGCCACCGTCGAGCAGGATCGTCAACGCCTCCTCCGCTTCTTCCGCCAGGAGGGCTACTTCAAAGCCGATGTCGCCACCAGGCTTCAAACCGACACCAAACACGGCGTTGTCAACGTCATCTTCCAATCCGATCTCGGCAAGAAAGCAAAGTTCGGCGACGTCAACATCACCGGCGTTTCTCCAGCTCAGCAAAAAGATCTCCACGATCAGATAACCGGTACTCTCGCGCGCTTCCGGGGAGCTGCCGTTCGCCACGGCAAAACCTATAAGCGCCCCACTCTGAACAAGGCCACCTCGCGACTCGAATCCCACCTGCAGAAGAAGGGCTATCTCGCCGCTCAGGTAAAGCTCTCAGGGGCTCAGTACAATGCCGATACCAACCGCGCCGACATCCAATTCAACGCAGCTCCGGGAACCAAAACCAAAGTTGAGATTCAGGGCGCGCACCTCTGGCCCTGGACCAAAAAGACTCTGCTTCCCGTCTACCAGGGTGTGGGCGTTGATCCCGAGACCGTCGCCGAAGGAGAGCAGTCTCTCAGCTCCTACTATCAGAAGAAGGGCTACTTCGACATCAAGGTCTCGTCACAGATCACCGGCAACGACCAGCTCCGAACGGTGATCTACCGCATTGCCAAAGGCAAGAAGCATAGCGTCACTGACGTCCGTATCGCCGGCGAGCAGCAGCTCAAGGCCGACGACCTTACGCCGCACATCGCCGTTCAAAAGAAACACTTCCTCTCCCACGGCCAGTTCAGCGATCAGCTCGTTCGCGCCAGCATTAAAAACCTCAAAGGCGTCTACCAGTCCGAGGGATTCAGCAATGTCCAGGTCACATCCAACGTCATCAACCACGGCGGTGACATCGAAGTCACCTTTCACGTCACTGAGGGCCCTCGCGACGTCGTCAGCTCCCTCGCCATTCGGGGCGCCAACACCTTCCCGGAATCTCAATTCGCTCCCAAAGGCTTGAAGCTCGCTGAGGGCCAGCCCTACTCGCAGGCTAACGTCCAGTCCGACCGCGCAGGCATCATGGCCAACTATTTCCGCGCCGGATACCTCACCGCCAGCTTCCGCGAAACCGCGACGCAAGTCTCGAAGAACGATCCGCACCACATCAACGTGATCTATCACATCTACGAAGGCCCGCGCGTCTTCACAGGAGACGTCGTCACCCTGGGCAGCAACTACACTCGCCAGCGCCTCATCGATCAAGACGTAAACACTCTCAAGCCCGATCAACCACTCACCGAAACGGATCTTCTCACGGCAGGCAGCAGCCTCTACGACCACACCGGCGTTTTCGACTGGGCCGAAGTAGATCCAAAGACTCAGATCACCACGCAGACCAGTGAAGACGTACTAGTCAAAGTGCATGAAGCCAAGCGCAATGATTTTACATACGGCTTCGGCTTTGAGCTCATCAATCGCGGCGGCAGCATTCCTAGCGGCACTGCCGCAGTTCCCAATCTTCCGCCCGTCGGTCTACCGTCGAACTTCAAGACCAGCCAGACCACCTTCTATGGTCCGCGCGGCTCTTTCCAGTACACGCGCAATAACTTCCGCGGAAAAGGTGAATCCATCACCTTCACCGCCTTCGCCGGCCGCCTCGATCAGCGCCTCGGCCTCTTCTATATCAATCCCAACTTCCGCTGGACCCCCTGGAAATCGACGTTCTCGTTCACCGGCGAGCGCAACGAGCAGAACCCCATCTTCTCCTCGCAACAGGAAGTCGGAAGTTGGCAGATTCAGCGTTTCATCGACGAACAAAAACACAACCTCTTCTTCGTCCGGTACAGCTTCAGCAAAACCGACCTTACCCGAGTCGAGATTCCCGAACTCGTCCCGCCTGAAGATCAGCACGTTCGCCTCTCCGGCTTCGGTGCCAACCTCACCCGCGACTCGCGCGATAACGTGCTCGATGCTCACAAGGGCGTCCTCACCTCCATCGAACTCGATCTCAACTCAACCAAACTCGGCTCCAGCGTCAATTTCGCCAAGCTCACCTCGCAGGCGGCCATCTACCGCCAGAAGGTTCACGGCATCGTCTGGGCCGGCAGCATACGAGTCGGCCTCGCTCAACCTTTTGCCAACAGCCGCGTGCCTCTCAGCGAGCGCTTCTTCACTGGTGGAGGCGACTCCCTTCGCGGCTTTCCGCTCGATGGCGCCGGGCCTCAGCGCAACATCTTCGTCTGCAGCTCCGGCGAAACTGCACCCGACTGCCCGCAAATCAACGTACCCAGCGGCGGCAATGAGCAGCTCATTATCAACGCCGAAGCCCGCATTCCGCTGCCGATCAAGAAGGGCCTCGGCATAGTTCCCTTCTACGACGGCGGCAATGTATTTCCCCGTATCGGTTTTCACGACTTCACGTCACTCTACGCTAACAACATCGGTATCGGGCTTCGCTACGCGACACCTGTCGGTCCCATCCGGTTCGACTTCGGCTATAACCTCGATGCACCCAGAGGCGTGAAGAAAACGCAACCTTTCATCAGCATCGGCCAGGCATTCTAGGAGTTTTCCCGTGGCTCTCCTTCATCGTCCATCCAACAGCAACGAGCAGCAGCCGACGAATCCCGCGCATCATCGCATCCGCGCCGTCGCAAAGTTCATCGGCGCAGTGATCGTCTTCCCCATCATCTTCGGCTTCTTCATCGCGATGATCCTGCTGAACAGTTCGCGCGGGCACTCATTCTTGCTCGGCCAGATTCAGGAGCAGGCAACCAAGGCCCTCAACACTGGCGTGCATCTCCAGAACTTCAAACTTAACCTCTCCAATCTCAGCGTGGACCTCTACGGCCTCAAAGTCGACGGGGCCAGCCCGCACACCAATCCGCCTCTCCTTCAGGTACAGCACGCGCAAGCTGGCGTCCGCGTCGTCTCCGTCTTCGGTGGCAAGTGGTACTTCGACAGCATTCGCATCGCCAACCCGGTCGTGCAGGTCTACGTCGACAAGAACGGCGTCTCCAATCTGCCCACGCTCAAGAAGAGCAACTCCAACAGCAGCACCTCCATCTTCGATCTCGGCATTCGCCACGCCGTCCTCACCAACGGAGTCGTTCTCTATAACAGCGTGCCCAGCGCCATCACTGCTGACCTTAACGACCTCCAATTCAACGCCACCTTTGACCCCGGCCCCAAGCGCTACTCCGGCACACTCAGCTACTCCAACGGTAAGCTCTACTGCGCCGGCAGTCAGCCTCCCTCGCACACTCTGAGTGTCCAATTCGACGCAGATCCCAACACCGCCCATCTCTCATCTGCAAGGCTCTCCATGGGCGATTCCAGCGTCAATCTCGTCGCGACTCTCAGCAACTACAGCAATCCTCTCGTTCAGGTACAGTACAACGCTACCGTCGATGGCCAGACCTTCGCTGGCTTCCTTCACAATCCTTCAATTCCCTCCGGCCTCGTCGCTGTCTCCGGCACTGCGCAATACCAGTCCTCCCCCAATCGTTCTCTTCTGCAACTACTCGTGGTCAACGGCGATCTGCACAGTCGCCAGCTCGTCACCAAGACCCCAACGCTCCGCGCCCAAGTCTCCAACATCGCAGCACATTATTCCCTGTCGAACGGCGATGCCACACTGCACGACTTCCGCGCCAGCCTCCTCGGCGGCGAAGTCACCGCCCAGGGCACGATGAAATCCATCGGCACTGATGCCGCGCGCAATGACTTCAAAGCAACGATCCACAATGTCTCCCTCGCCCAGGCCAAACAGATGGCCGGCAAATCCGCATCAACAGGACCCGTCAACGTCGCTGGTTCCCTCAACGGCACCGCCGCTGCGACCTGGGGCAAGACCATCAATGACCTCGTCGCGAAAGCCGACGCCACCATCAACGCCAACGTCTCCAATCCGCAGCAGCCTCACATCGTCAGCGCCTCCGCAGCTCCGCTTTCGACTCCGAGTCCGAATGCCGTCCCCATCGACGGCGCCCTTCACGCCACCTATAACGGCGCAAACCAGCAGCTCGCAGTCCAGCGCAGCTACTTCAAAACGCCGCAAACCAACATCAATCTCAATGGCACCATTAGCAAAAACTCCGCACTGAACATCCAGCTCCAGGCCAACGACCTGCGAGAACTCGAAACCATCGCCGACCTCTTCCGCACGCCAGCGCCCGGTCAGCCCGCTCCACAGCCGCTCGGCCTCGCCGGCACCGCAACCTTCAATGGCGTAGTCCGCGGATCCACCTCCGCACCGCACCTCACCGGCCAGCTCGCCGCCAACGACCTTCAGGTCCACGGCTCATCCTGGAAGCTCATCCGCACCAGCATTGACGCCAGCCCATCGCGCGTCGCTCTTCAAAACGCAGAACTCGTTCCCGCATCACAAGGCCACATCGCCCTTAACGCCAACGCCCAGCTGAAGAAGTGGTCCTTCGAGAAGACCAGCCCTGTTCAAGTGCAGCTCAACGCCTCGCAGCTCGACATCAGCGAACTCGCCAAGCTCGCCGGTCAACAGCCGCCCATTACCGGCACTCTCGCGGCGAACGTCAACATGCACGGCAGCGTGCAGAACCCCATCGGCAACGGCAACCTCACCCTCACCAAGGCCGCAGCCTACGGCGAGCCTCTCAATACCGCGAAGATCACTTTCGATGGAAGCGGCGACGAAGCCCACGCCAATCTCGCGCTCGCCTCCCCCGCCGGCAGCATCAACGGAAAACTCACCGTCAGCCCCAATCGCAAGACCTACACCGCTGAGCTGACTTCACCCGGCATTCACCTCGACAAGATTCAGCAACTCCAATCCTCCAGCGCCAAGCCCACCGGCGTCGTCGCCATCAACGCTAAAGGCCAAGGCACATTCGATAACCCGGGCCTGGACGCCACCATTGAAATCCCCACCCTCGCCGTCCAGAAGCAGACCATCACCGACATCCGCCTTCACGCCAACGTCACCAACCATCTTGCGACTGCCCAGCTCACGTCCTCCGCCGTAAACACGGCCATCAAAGCCAACGCTAAAGTCGAACTCACCGGCGACTACCCAGCCGACGCCACACTCGACACGCAAGGCATTCCCCTAGCACCCATACTCGCCGCCTACGCGCCCGATCAGGCCGCCAATATCTCCGGTCAAACTGAACTCCACGCCACGCTTCACGGCCCGCTCAAGAACAAGAAGCTTCTCGAAGCGCACGCCACCATTCCCGTCTTGAAGCTCGCCTACGGCAAGGACATCCAGCTCGCCGCCACCGCGCCCATCAAGGTCGACTACAAAGACGGCATCGTCGACGTGCAGCGCTCTGCCATCAAGGGCACCGATACCGACATTCAGTTCCAGGGCCACGTTCCCACCACCGGCAACGCTCAAATGTCCGTTCTGCTCCTCGGATCGCTCGACCTCCACATCGCGCAGCTCTTCGATCCCGATCTCCGCACCGGCGGCCAAATCAAGTTCAACGTAAACTCCTACGGCGCCACGCACGCCCCCGGAGTCCAGAGCACTATCGACATCGTCAACGCCTCCTTCGCCTCGCCTGACCTTCCCGTCGGCCTTCAGAATGCCAACGGCACCCTCTCACTCACAAAAGACCGCCTTAACATCACCAG
>Ga0105240_10004441_pt1 | contig 21388 bp, 19 predicted proteins | sample KBSC54metaG_FD_80426 | JGI IMG/M metagenome (GOLD analysis project Ga0105240, IMG submission 80426) | Corn rhizosphere microbial communities from Kellogg Biological Station, Michigan, USA - KBS C5-4 metaG | ecosystem: Host-associated > Plants > Roots > Rhizosphere > Soil | place: Michigan, USA... | reverse complement strand
CGCGCTACGCCATTGACGCCGCCCAAAGGGCCGGGCGCCAATGAGATCCCGGTGCCTGGCTCGGCGTCGCGGCCAGCGCCTTAGAGCGGTTCCAGGAAAAGTGTACAGCGGTTTTCCGTCCGGAACCGCGACAATCAACTAGCCTGCGAAGGCTTCGGCGATCACGCGGCCCATTTCTGCCATCGCGGCTTCGCGTTCCTCGATCGATTTCTTGGACCCGCTGAGATAGGCGGCCGCCAGGATGGGAGCCCGGTTGGGTGGCCAGATAATGGCATCGTCCACGGTGGCACCGCGCGAGCCGGTACCGGTCTTGTCGCCTTCCTGCCAGTCCGCGGGCAGACCCGCGCGCAAGCGCTTGGCGCCAGTCTGACTCTTGCGCAGCCAGCTCAGCAGAAGCTCACGTGACTCGGGCTTCAGCACATCGCCGGTCAGCACATGCTGCATGGTCTTCACCATCGCCGAGGGCGTGGTGGTGTCGCGGGGATCGCCGGGAAGGTTTTCGTTCAGCGCCAGTTCGATGCGGTCGAGCCGCGTGGTGGAATCCCCAATATGGCGCAGATAATCTGTGAGACCCTTGGGTCCGCCGATCTGCTTCAAGAGCAGATTGGCGGCACCATTGTCGCTCTCTTCCACGACGGCGGCGCAAAGCGTCTCGATCGACAGTGCGCCGTCTTTCACATGCGCTTTCGTAGTCGGCGCAACACCCAGGCCCAGTAAATCCGCTTGGGAATAGGAAATGGCTTGTTTCAGGCTGAGCGCACCTTGCTCGGTCTTGGCCAGCACCGCGGTCGCCAACAGCCATTTGAAGGATGAGCACATGGCGAAACGTTCATCCGCCCGCCATGCGAGTTGCTTTCCGCTGCCTGTGTCCAGCGCCATGAGCCCGGCCCGGCCACCCAATTTGGCTTCCAGCGCCCGGAAGCGCGCATCCGTATCAGCCGCCAGCGCGGGCACCCCCGCCACGGCCAGGCCCAGCCCGGCCAAAACAAACTCTCTCCGATGAAATTTATTCATGGCAATGTCCCTCATGTTCTTGGAATCTCACACTGCCGCGGGAAAAACCAGGCAGGCAAAGGACATTCTCTCGTGACCGCCCATAGTTTTTCTAATGGACCGTTCGACATCTCATCCATCTCGCTCAGCGCGCTTCGTGCCTTCGAGGCGGCGGCCCGGCATCTTTCTTTCACGCGCGCTGGGATGGAATTGTCGGTCACCCAGGCCGCCATCAGCCACCAAGTGAAGGGCCTGGAGGAACGGCTGGGGCTGGAACTGTTCCGGCGCACGCCGCGCGGGCTGGTCTTGACCGACGAAGGCCGCGCTTTGATGGCGCCGGTGAGCGAAAGCTTCGAGCGCCTGTCGCGCGCGCTCGGCCAGTTCGAAAATGGCCGCCTGAAAGAAGTGGTGACGGCGGCTGCGGTGGGCACCTTCGCGGTGGGCTGGCTGATGGACCGCCTGCCGGATTTCACCGCGCGTCATCCCATGATCGATCTCAGGCTTTTGACCAACAACAACAAGGTCGATCTGGCGGGAGAAAGTCTCGACTATGCCATCCGCTTCGGCGACGGCGCCTGGCACGGCATTCATGCGGAAAAGCTGATGGACGCGCCTTGCGCGCCGGTCTGCTCCGCCGCCACAGCGAAAGAATTGAAGACACCTGCCGATCTCGCCCGCTATCCGCTGTTGCGGTCCTATCGCGGCCAGGACTGGCCGCAATGGCTGCGTCTGGCCGGTGCGCCAGAGGTGGTGGCGCGGGGACCGCTGTTCGATTCGTCCTGGATCATGGTGCAGGCGGCGCTGAGGGGCGACGGCATTGCCCTGGTCCCGGTCTCCATGTTCCGCCGCGAATTGGAGCGCGGCGATCTGGTGCAGCCTTTCCCCATCGAAGCCGATCTGGGCGGCTATTGGCTCACCCGCCTGATGAGCCGAACCGAATCGCGCGGCATGGCGCTGTTCCGGAACTGGATGATCGAGCGAAGCTGAAGGAACCCTCCGGCGGCTCCCGCATTTCCAAAACGGGTTTGTGACGGAGTTCCACCATGCTGCGCTGGGCCTTGATTTTCCTGGTAATCGGCCTGATCGCAGGCCTTCTGGGCTTCACCACGATCGCCGGCGCCTCGATCGCGATCGCCAAGACGCTGTTCTTTATCTTTATGGTCATCTTTGTCGTGCTGCTCATCGCCGGTTTGACGGTGGCGCGGCGCGTCAGCGGCCCTTAGGATCAAACGACCCAAGACGGATTCGGCGATGCGTTTGTGGTTGGCGGGAGTGGTGACAGGAAGCCTGTTGAGCTTGACCGGTCCCGCGCTCGCCGCCTGTGACATGGTCGCCCAGGATGCCGCGCATGCCGGCGGTGACGCCTGCATCCGCCCTTGGCTTGACACGCATATGCGCATCAATCAGCTGCAATATGTCGGGACAGCGGAAAGCTATAAGCTCGCGCCCAGCGATTCGATGCTGTCTCTGATCCGCATGGGCGGAAAGAAGGACGCAGAAGCGCTGGATTTCAGTCAGCCGCCGCTCACCGAACAATTGAATGCGGGCGCCCGCGCGCTGGAGTTCGACGTCGCCTATGATCCGCAAGGCGGCCTGTTCAAGAATCCCGCCGGCGCCTCGATGGCATCCGATTTGCTCGATCCCGCTTATGTCGGCGCCATGTCGCAGCCGGGCTTCAAGGTGATCCATGTGCTGGATGTGGATTTCCGCGCCACCTGCCTGACGTTCAAGGATTGCCTGACGGAAGTCGCGGCCTGGAGCCGGGCGCACAAGAATCATCTGCCGATCCTGATCGCGCTCCACGCCAATGACACCAAGACACCCATGCCGGGCGCCACCAAACCCATTGCCTTCGACGCCGATGCCTTTGCCGCCCTGGATAAGGAAATCCGCGCAATCTTCCAGCCGGACGAACTGCTCACACCGGACGATGTCAAAGGCAGCCACACAAGCCTGCACGAAGCCGTGCAAACCGGCGGCTGGCCCCAACTCGGCAAGGTGCGCGGCAAAGTGATCTTCCTGCTCGACGATCCTCAGGCGAAGACCGACCTTTATGCGGGCGCGGCCAAATCGCTTGACGGGCGGCCCATGTTCATTGCCACCGACGAGAATTCACCGCTCGCCTCCTTCATCTGCATCGAAGATCCGCTGAAAGATCAGGCGCGCATCGCCCGCGACGTGGCGGCAGGCTTCATCGTCAAGACCCGCGCCGACGCCGACACCCGTGAGGCCCGGGCGGACAATCCAGCGCGCCGCGATGCCGCCTTCGCCTCTGGCGCGCAAGTGGTGGCCACGGATTTCTTGCTACCGGACAATAAAATCGGCCCCTATCAAGTGACCCTCGCCCATGGCGAGAAAGTCCAATGCGATGCCAAGCTTCCCGGCCAGCAATGCGTCAGCTGGAACGAGCAGCCGCGTCTGATCGCGGCAGCGGCGAAATAGCTACTCTGTCTCGCGTTTGACCGCCCGCGCCAGTGCGCGCCAGGGTGCGATATCCCAGTGATTGTCCGCCAGGGGTGATGGCGACGGCAAAACCCAGACTGTGGTTTCGCCGATTTTCTCCTCCTGACGCCCCGCCACCGCTTCCTTGCCCATCACGGCCCGTCCCGCATTGAGGCTGGTGAAGGCCAGGTGCCGGGGGGCGATCTTGGCGATGCGCGCACGCAAAGCCGCGGCCGCTTCCAGCCCCAGACTATGCTTGGGCAATTGATGGTCCATGCCATAGGAAAATTTGGCGATGTCGGTGAGGCCGATGCCCAGCGACCAGAGGTCGGGATAATCTTCCGGCACGAACAGGCGCGGGGTGAGGCCCACCGCATGCAGCGTACGCCAGAATTTGTTCTGCGCGTGGGCGTAATAAGCCTGCCTCAACGCCGATTGCCGCCCCGCCGCCGTGCCGCAGAAAACCAGTTTCAGTCCCGGCTTCAGCCGCTCGGGCAGGACATGCTTCTTGCCGTTCATCTATCTCTTTAATTGTCGCGGTTCCGGACGGAGTTGCTTAGCGACAGCGTAGCGGCAACCGGTATCCGCCGGTACGCTGCCGCTACCGGCTCCTGGAACCGCTCTAAGCTTTACGGCCGCGCCCCAGCAAGTAAAGCGGAAAGGCGAGCGACAGGCTGAGCAGCGAATAAAGCCCGGTGCGCCAGTCCGACACCACGAACAGGATCACCAGCAAGCCATTGGCGCCGATGGCGATCAGCGCGGGCAAGGGATAGAGCGGCATCTTGTAGGGCCGCGGCAAGTCCGGCTCTTTTTGCCGCAGACGGATCGCGCCATAGCTGAGCAGCAGGAAGATGATCATGATGTTGGGGGCGTAGAGATCGAGCAGCACTTCGTAGAGACCGCCCTTGATATGGTCGGCGCCCAGGATCACCAGCGACGTCGCGACCACCACCACGCCCAGGGCTGCACGCGGCGTGCCGCTCTTGGAGACATTGGCGAGCACAGCGGGCAGCCGGCCTTCGCGCGCCATCGCATACGTGTTGCGCACATGCTCCATCACCTGGAGATTGGCGATGGTAGCGACGCACCACATGGCGACCAGAGTGACCACCACCCCGCTGCCGGGCCCGAGTACCGCCGCCATGGCGTCCGATACCGCCAAGGTCGAGTGGGTCAACACGCCCATGGGCAGCACATGGAGCACGGCGGCATTGATCAAGGTGTAGATCACCGTCACCAGGGCAATGCCGCCGAATGTGGCGCGAGCCACATTGCGTTCCGGCTCATGCAGTTCCTCGGAAAAATAGACCGCCGCTTCCCAGCCGCCATAAGCGCCATAGATGGCGCGGATCGCCACAGCCGCGGCGATCCAGCTGAAAGCGGGCGGGGGCGGCGCGGCCATAGCGGCGGCTTTTCCATGCGCCAGGAACAGCACCGCCACGATCACCAGAAGACCCAGCGCTTTGAACGCACTGCCGATGCTTTGGGACATGCCGCCGACCTTGGCGCCGATGAAGTTGAGGCCGCCACAGGCGAACACCAGCAGCACCGCGATCTCGCCCGTGGTGAGGCCCGGCAGCAGCCCCAGCCGCTGCACCTGCTCGCCGAACGCCACGGCGATGAAGCCGGTGGAAAAAATCAGCTGCAGCCAATCGGCCCAGCCGACGAAAAAGCCGGCAAAGGGGCCTAAAGCGCGCACCGCCAGAGGATAGGGCCCGCCGGATTGCGGAATGGCCGCGCCCAATTCCACCGTGGGCATGGCGTCCACCGCCAGGAACAAGCCGCCCGCCAGCCAGGCCAGAATAATCCAAGTGGGATTGAGAAAGCCCGCGGCCACCACCGAGGGGTTGCGCAAGATGCCGGAGCCGATCACGCCGCCAAGCACCACCGCCAGCCCGAAGCCCAGGCCGAAAATACGTAAGAGGCGGCCGCGCAAATGCGGTTCGATTTCGGAAACGGCCATGAAGCTTCCCCCTGCCCCGGTGACGATCCTTCTGTAACGGTTTTCCGCACGGTGCGCGACAGAACAAAGACGGCCGCAAGTGCGAAGGCCTAGGACTGCCGATTGCCGGACAACTCCAGCGCCCGGGCATAGGCCGCGTCGCGTCCCCTATTCCAGTCTTCGAAATGCAACGGCACGAAAATGTCCGGCTGCAGACTCGCCACCCGGACCGGATAGAACCAGTTCACCCAATAGCATTCATGCCAGTCGTTGCAGCCATGGGCGTAATCGTGCTTGCCGGTCTGGTAATAGACGCAAACTTTCAGATTGGGGAGACAGGCTTTGCCGCCTTCCGCGAAGAAGGACATACGGTCGCCCACCGGCTCGCCGATGATGGTGGCGCGGTTGCCGGCCGCATCCTTGATGAAGGCGGTGGTGGTGATGGCGGCGGAAAAAGTCTGCGGATCGGTCAGCACGAAGATATGCCCGCCCGGCGCCAGAAACTCTGGAAGAGCATGCGCGAAATGCCAGGTCTTGGTGTAATCGCCGCCGCTGTCGCCGCGCAGATCCACGATGATCGCGCACGGCGGATGCGCCCGCAGCGACACCTCCGCCGTCTTGAGGAACGGCGCGATCTCCTGTCCGTCCGTATCCACGATGTGCTGCAGCCGCACCAATTGGGCGCAGCTTCCGGTGGCGGCAGAGAGGCGGAAGTGATTGTTGAAATCGCGCCAGCTCTCCGGCAGCTCGCCCGATTGCGGACGATAGGCGATCCAATCCTTCTCGACGCCTTTCACCGGTTCGGGTGAAAGCCAGCGCACGCCATTGCTCACTTCATCGCCGTCGCGCAAGGGATAGGCTTCGAGCCGCTGTGTTATCAGCCGCCCATCCGGCAGACGCACGGTCCACGTCGAGGCGCGGGGATCCGACGCGATGCCGAGCCCGTACAGTAGATCCTGCACGACGATAAAGACGGCAGCATTCTCGCGACGGAAGGCTTCCACTCCGCCGCGCAGCATCTCCAATTTTGCCAGAAGCTGCTCGAACGGCACGCCGTCGATGCTCTCTACCCGCCCGCCCAGCAAGTCGCGATAGGGCGCCGCCACCCGCATCACATAAAAGCCTTCCGCGAAACGGGTCACCCGCACAGGCAGGATCAAGGTTCCGCCAGCACCGAAAGGCCGCATGCGGGTATGGCCATTGTCCGCCGATGCCATGATCTGCATCAGCGCCACCTGAAGCTTGGCACGCGGCAATGCCACCGGCACGGCTTTGAGCGCGGCGACGCGCGCTTCACCGGCGGCCCGCGTGGCGGGAGAAAAGGCGCGGTCGAGCGCCATGGCACGGCTGAAATAGTCGAGATCCTGGCGTTGCGCTTCCAAGGCAGAAGTGGGTGCCGGATAATTGGCGCTCGGCGCAAAAAGGTGGAAATTGGACAGGAACGCGTAAGCCAGTCCGCCCAGGACCACGGCCACAGCCAACACAGCACCGCCCAGGATCAAAGCCGCCTTGCGGAGTCGGCTTTTAATTTCAGGCTTCACAGCACCCGGCCGAACCAGGCCAGCGACAGGCTGGTGGACAGCAGCATCAGGAGGGCGGCGGCGCCCGCGAAGAAGGCGCTGATCTCCATCTCCCGGGTTTCCATCACCAGCTGCTTGGAAAGCACGCCATAGACCGCTTTCAGGTCCTCGGCGCTGGCGGCATGGAAGTAGCGGCCGCGGGTCTGGTCGGCGATCTTCTTGAGCGCATCTTCGTCAAGCTGCGCCCGCATGGAGAAGCCGCCAAAGCCCACCACATTGCCCTGGGTGGTGCCGAAGCCCACGGTATAGACGCGCACGCCATATTCGGAAGCGATACGGGCGGCTTCGGCGGGATCATAGCCCGCATTGGTCTGGCCATCGGTCAAAAGCACGATCACTGCATTCTTGTAGGAGCCGGGCTCGACCGGCACATGCTTCTTCTTGGGCGCCTTGGAAGGTCCACGGTCGCCCAGCGCCCGGCCGCCGAAACGATCGCCGAAATTGAAGCCGCCGCCAAAACGGCCGCCGGAGAAATTGGTGATGGGAAATTCTTCATGCGGGAAAAGCGTGGAGAGCGACACCAGGATACCCGATCCCACCGCAGTGCCGCGCTGCAGTTCGAACCGGTCCACCGCGGCGTTCAGCGCCACCCGGTCGGTGGTGGGATTTTGCACCAGAAGCGCGGTGGCGGCGAAAGCGACGATGCCGATCTGCACGTCCTTGGGCTGGTCCTTGATATAGGTCTTGGCGGCGGCCTGGGCCGCTTCGATGCGCGACGGCTTCACATCGGCGGCGCGCATGCTGCCCGACACGTCCATCGCCAGCATCACGATGGCGCGGTTGGATGGCAGACTGACCATGGCCGTGGGCCGCGCGATGGCCAGCAGCAACAGCGTCAGCGATGCCAGCATCAAGGCGGGTGGAACATGCCGGCGCCAGCCCATCCTGCCGGCCGCAGTCTTGACCAGAGGCAGATTGGCGTAACGCAAGGCCGAACGCTTGCGGCGTCTCAGGATGAAAATGTAGAGCGCCACCGCCACCGGCACCAGCAGCAGCAACCAAAGCAGCATCGGCCACTGAAACCCGATATGAGGCACAAGTCCCCAGATTTTGGTCAGCCAGGCTTGGAGTGCTGAGGTTTTCATGCGGATTGCTTCTGAAAGCGCAAGCGGCGCATATCGGCGAAGCGCAACACCGCATCGGCGATATCGTCCTCGGTGGAAAGCTCCAGCGCATCTACGCCGGCGCTTTGGAAGGCTGCCTGCAATTCTTCCTCGCGCGCTTGCGCCGCTTTGATGAAGCGCCCGCGGAAGCCCTTGTCATGGGTATCGACGAACAGCTGCTCGCCGCTTTCCGCATCCTGGAAGGTGATCAGACCCAGATCCGGCAACCGCACTTCCAAGGGATCGGTGAGACGCACCGCGATCACGTCATGGCGATTGGCGAGCAGCGCCAGCGGTTTTTCCCAGCCAGGCGCGCTGATGAAATCGGAGACCACGAATACCAGCGAGCGGCGGCGGATCATGCGGCCGGCGTCCGACAGCACGCGCTTCAAATCGGTGCCTTTGGCGCCTTTGGGATTGCGATAGCGGGTGAGCGCGTCCAGCAGCACCAGGAACTGCCGCCGCCCACCACGCGCCGGGATCATGCGTTCGACGCCGCCGGAGAATAGCAGCGCGCCGGCGCGATTGCCCTTGCTGGACAGGAAGCGGCACAGCAGGGTGGTGAACTCCGCCAGCACAGCGCGCTTGGAAACGCTGACCGACTGGAAGTCGATTGACGGGCTCATGTCCAAGAGGAACCAGGCGGTAATCTCCCGGTCTTCCTGGAATTCCCGCACATAGGGAATCTGCATGCGCGCCGTCACGTTCCAGTCCATGTGGCGGACATCGTCGTGATACTGATATTCGCGTAGATCCGCGAGATCGAGGCCCTGGCCACGGAATGTGGTCCGGTGATCGCCCTGCAAAAGGCCTTCCAGCCGGCGCGCGATTTTCAGGTCGAGGCGATGGAGAACCGCCTCAGGCGTTGGCGGCGCGGTCATGGCGCTCCAGCACTTTCTCGGGCGCGGGCACGGCCTTCATCAGCTCGCGCACCAGATCGTCCGCCGTCACGCCTTCCGCCAGCGCTTCATAAGAGGGCACCACGCGATGGCGCAGCACATCCGCCGCCACGTCCACCACATCGGCCGGCAGCGCATAATCGCGGCCGCGGAGATAAGCGAGCGCCCGGCCCGCTTCGATCATGCCGATGGTGGCACGGGGTGAGGCACCGTAGAGAATGAACCGGCTATGGCCGTGCAAGCCCGCCTTGCCCGGCGCGCGTGTCGCCGCCACCAGCCGCACGGCATATGTCACCAGCGCCGGGTCGATATAGACCTTGCGGGCTTCGGCCTGCATCGCCAGCAATTCTTCGGTGGTGGTGACGGCGCCGATCGCGGCCATCATGCCGGTGACGCGCTGAACGATGACGAACTCTTCGTCCTCAGTGGGATAGCCCACCAGCACTTTCATCATGAAACGGTCGACCTGCGCTTCCGGCAGGGCATAGGTGCCTTCGGTCTCGATGGGGTTTTGGGTCGCCATCACCACGAAGGGTTTGGGCACCGGATAAGTCTCGCCCGCGATGGTGACCTGGCGTTCCTGCATCACTTCCAGCAGCGCGCTCTGCACCTTGGCGGGAGCCCGGTTGATTTCATCCGCCAGCACCAGATTGGCGAACACCGGGCCCAGCATGGTGGTGAATTCGCTGCTCTTCTGGTTGTAGATGCGGGTGCCGGTCAGGTCGGCGGGCACTAGGTCGGGCGTGAATTGGATGCGTTTGAAGCTGCCTTGCATGGCGCGGGCCAGCGTCGCCACCGTCAAGGTCTTGGCCAGGCCCGGCACGCCTTCGACCAAAAGATGCCCGTTGGCCAGAAGCGCGACCAGCACGCGTTCCAGGAAATGATCCTGGCCGACCACCACCTTCTTCACCTCGTAAAGAAGATGTTCCAGCCCTTTATGCGCGCCACTCGCCATATTCCGCACCCTTCCGGTTACAAAGGATTGTTGCCTACCGCTTTTGCGGCATTCTCGATCGGCACGGCGAAGGCCATGCCGGCAAAGACGCGCTGACCGGTGGGATTGTAGATCGCCGTTACGATGCCCACGACTTCGCCGTCGCGATTGACCAAGGGGCCGCCGGAATTGCCCGGGTTCACCGCTGCGGTGAACTGGATGAGGTTGGTCAGGGTCGGCTTGTCCTTATCAGTGGGATCGTCGAATTCACGCTTGAGGCCCGCCACCACGCCGGAAGAAACCGACGGGCCGATGCCAAAGGGAAAGCCCACCGCCACCACCGTGTCACCGGGCAGAAGTCCCGCCGTCGAGGCCAGCGTCGCGGGCTTCAGATCATCGGGCTGGGTCTTGGTGCGGATCACCGCCAGATCATTTTCCGGCTGCACATTGATCACGGTCGCTTCTGACTTGCTGCCGTCGAAGAAGGTCACCACCCAGCGGTCGGTGGAATGGATCACATGCAGATTGGTCAGGATGTCGCCGCGATCGTCGATCACGACACCGGTGCCGGTGGAGTCGGGATGCTCGTCCTTATCCTTGGCATCCGCTGTCTGCTTGTCCTTCGGGGCAGCGCCTTTCGGCGCGATATCTTTTGGCGTTTGGGGGGTGGGCATGGTTTCGTGCTTGAGGTGGTTCTTCTTCGCCTCTGCCGCTTCGAGCTTCGCTTCCTGGGCGGCGTGCTCGGGCGAAAGATAGCCATCCACCCGAACCACGGACGGCGCGATGGTGGCGGCGGCGATCGTGGTCTTGGCCGGTCCGGGCGGCGTGTGCCCCAGCGTATATTTTACGGCGTTGTCGATATCCCATTGCGTCAAGGGCGCAGACGCCGGATGCCAAAGCTGCCAGCCGCCGATCAGCCCCAAAGTAATCAAGATCGCCGCGAGCGCCGGAAGGCTCCTGTCATGGCGGGCGGTGAAACGCTTGGTCCAGGCCCAGCCCAGCTTGAAAAGCGACGGTTCTTGGATGTCCCAATCGAAAGATTGCGCTTCCGAAGTTCCATAGTCATCCCGGGCGGGACCAGAACGCCGCCTAACAGCACGACCGTAAAGAGGTTTTCGCTTCATACCGGGAGTCCGCCGATAGATCGCTGAGGAAAGCCTACGCTAGCCAGAACATTTAGGCAAAAGAGCAGATGCGCCTTTTGCCAAATCTGTGTCACCGGCCAATGTTCATCCAAACGTGAAAGAATATATCTCCACGCCGGGATCCAGGAATTCGATGGTGAAGGTGTGGTCGGTGACCTGACCGTCTTTTTGCCGGATCAATTGATAAAGCCGCTGGCCCGTGACCGTTCCATTGCCGGCCTCGTCGGCGTCCATGCCATGCATCGCGCCCGGCGCCTGGTTATCCAGCGTCACCTTGAAGCGCACCGGTTTGCCGCCCATCGCGGGTCCCAGCACCAGGTGCAGGTCGCGGGCATGGAAATGGAAGGTGAGTTTTGCGCCGCCCGCGTCGGCCACCGATTTCTCTTCGCCGATAGTCCAGCGTCCGGTGAGGCCCCATTGATTGAGGCTTAAGGGATATGGCGTCTTGTAGTCGGCGGGCTTGTCCGGCTGCGGCGTGTCGGAAGCGAAATTCGCGCCTCGGCCATAACCCAGATAGGTTTCCGGCGATTGCATGTCGTTTTCGTCGGCCGCGGCCAGCGCGCCCCTCTTTTCCGGATCGACCACACCGCCCGGCACGTTGTTGTTGCCCGCTTCCTTCAACAAGGTCTGAAGAATGCGTTCCGACTGGTCATACTCGCCTTCGCCGAAATGATGGGCGCGGATGCGGCCCTGCGCGTCGATGAAATAATGCGCCGGCCAATATTGATTGTTGAAGGCCTGCCAGATGGCGAGATTGGAATCCAGCGCCACCGGATACGTGACGCCCAGACTCTCCACCGCCTTCTTCACATTGGCGGGGTCCTTCTCGAACGCGAATTCCGGCGCATGCACGCCCAGGACCACCAATCCGTGATCCTTATATTTCTCCGCCCAGGCGCGGATGTAAGGCAGCGCCCGCAAACAATTGATGCAGGAATAAGTCCAGAAATCGACCAACACCACTTTGCCGCTCAAGCTGTCGCGCGTCAGCGGTGGGGTGTTGAGCCAACCCGTGGCCCCATTCAGTTCCGGGAAAACCCCTTCGACGGGAAGATTGCTGCCTGCCACCGCCACGGGCTTGGCCCGCTCGGTGGGGTGCAGCATGTCGATCAGGCCTTGCTCGAACCGCGTGGTGTTGGCCAGCGACAGCCGCGCCAGAAAGCCGGTATCGAAACCGAACGCGATCGCGGCCACGCCGGCCAGCACCAGCACACCCAGCGCGCGGCGTACCCACTCGCCCGCGCCCAGCGACTGCTTCATCGCCTGGAAGATGCGTCCGCCCACCAGCAGCGCCAGCGCCAGCGACGTCGCCGCGCCCAGGGCATAGGCCAACAGCAGCAAAGTCGTTTGCGTGCTGGCGCCGGAAATCGCCGCGCCTGTCAGCACGAGGCCCAGGATCGGGCCGGCGCAGGGCGCCCATAACAGGCCGGTGGCGATGCCCAGAAGAAACGAGGCGCCGACACCACCTTCCGCATCCGCGTCGTTGGAAAGTTTGCTGCCCAGCGCCACCAGCGGCCGCGTCAGCCGGTCTGCCAGAGTGCGCGACAAGAGCGTGAGTGCAAACAAGGTGAGCAGCACCATGGCGGCAATGCGGCCATACTGATTGGCGCTGACCGCCCAGCCACCGCCCACCGCCGCCAGACTGGCGACGGCGGCGAACATCACCACCATGCCCGCCAGAAGCGGCAAGGTGCCGGTCAAGAAAGGCCGGCTGCCGCGTGCGAATACGAACGGCAGCACCGGCAGAATGCAGGGGCTGACGATGGTAAGCACGCCGCCCAGATAGGCCAGCAATATCAGCGTCATTGACACGGGACTTTCAAAATCCAGGTTCCATCTTCGCAGTCACCTCCTCGTCGTGCAATTATCGCAGGCGTGGAATATTTTTGCAGGCGCGCTGTAACCGATGGACAGCCTGGCAAATCCTGGCATAGTCCCGAGCGTGATATTCAAAATGATATAACGAGCATTCCCCTCAAAAGGGCACGAGATAGGAGACGAGAATGCACAACATGAAGCGCACGGTTTCGACTTTTGCTTTGGCGCTTGCGGCGCTCGCCGCATCACCCGCTGCGGCCGCGCCCGAATGCGATCCCGGCAATGGCGGCATCACGCTGCCCAAAGGCTTCTGCGCCCTTTTGGCAGTGGAGAATATCGGCGCCGCGCGTCACGCCGTGGCCGCGCCCAACGGCGATCTCTATGTCGCGCTACAGGGCAGAGGTGGCGGCGATGGCGGCGTGATGGCGCTCCACGACTCCAAGGGAAATGGCCGTTTTGACGTACAGCAGAAATTCGGCAGCGGCAGCTCCACTGGCATCGCATTGCACGACGGCTATCTCTATGTCGCGCAACCCACCCAGATTATCCGGTTCAAAATGAATGCAGGCCAGCTGGTACCCAGCGGCCAGCCGGAGATCGTGGCATCCGGCTTCGATCCGGCGCGCGAGCACAGTGACAAGGGCATCGCCTTCGACGACAAGGGCAATTTCTACATCAATATCGGCAGCCCTTCGAATGCCTGCCAAGTGCGCGACCGCATGAAGGGCTCGCCCGGTCAAGATCCTTGCCCGATCTTGGAACGGCACAGCGGCATCTGGAAATTCAGTGCGAGCAAACTGAATCAGACCCAGGATGACGGCACCAAGGTTGTGACCGGCCTGCGCCAAGAGCCCGATGTCGCCTGGGCTTATGGTGCGCCCTACACAGTGATGAACAATCGCGACCAGATCGACATGCTCTATCCCGAGCATTACAGCGCCGAAGACAACAACGAGGGTCCGGCGGAAGTGATGTACCGCGCCGATCAGGGGGCGGATTTCGGCTGGCCTTATTGCTATTTCGACTATCGCCAGCAGAAGCTGCTGCTGTCACCCGAATATGGCGGCGACGGCAAGGAGAATGCCCGCTGCGCCAAATTTACGCCGCCCGTGGCGAGCTTTCCCGCCCACTGGGCGCCGGTGGCGGTGATGTTCTATGAGGCGAAGCAATTTCCCGCCCATTATCAAGGCGGCGCTTTCATTGCCTTCCACGGCTCCTGGAATCGCGCCGAGGAGCAACGCCCAGGCGCGGTCGTGTTCCAGCCTTTCGCGAACGGCAAGCCGTCCGGCAAGTTCGAAATCTTCGCGGAGCATTTCTCCGGCACAGGCCCGGTCAAGAGCCAGGCGGATTACACCGGCCGTCCCGACGGCGTGGCGACGGCGCCGGATGGTTCGCTCTACATCACCGACAGCCAAAAGGGCAAAGTCTGGCGGGTGTTCTATCGCAGCTGAAGGACGGCTCCGCGCGTGAGGGGCAGCGCATGCGGGGCGCTCATCTTTTTTGTGCAGGGCGCGCCGGCGACATAACGCAGGCGCGCTTTTCTTTTGGTCACCGCGATCTCGGTATAGCTCACCGTCTCCGCCACATCGCGATGCATGCAGATCGAGAAAGGCCCGCGCTCCGGCTCATGGGCGCGATGGAGTTTACGGATTGCGGCCGGCGTCTCCGCCATCTCGCGCACCAGAGGCTTGCGTCTGCGGTTGACCAGAGCTTCGTCATACCCGGAAGAAAACCAGTGATGGCGCTTCCAGGAAAAGCGCTTTGAGGTGAGGCTTTTCCCGTCCCAACGCCATTCCTCGATATTCTGCGTGCGCGCACAGACCGCGATCAGGCGGAAAGGATTGAGTTCAGACAGCGGCAATTTCTTCAGGCGATGGGCCAGGTCCTTTGGATCCTTCGCGGCAAGCAATTGCGGGATCACGATGCCGCGGCTGCGGCAAAGGCTGCGGTCGCGTTGCGGCTTGGCATACCAGTTGATCAAAGCAAGAGCCAGGCCCGCGTCATTGATGCCGATCCAGGTGCCGCCGCTGTTCTCGCTGGGATAGAGCGAAGCCTGCGCGCCCGTCTTGCGGCGCCGGGGCGGCAAGGCGCGCGGGCGGCTTTTTTGCTCGTCGCGATTCATTGCCAGGAAAAAGCCTTGGCTTTGCGGCAAAAACGAAACCGTGCACATGAAGCGCTATCAGTCCGCCATCGGATAGCAGGCGCTCAGTTCCTGATACTTCTTCCATTCGTTACGCAAAAGCGCGAGCGCGGCGGGACGATGGCCGAGCTTGCGATTGGCGGCGCCGATGGCGAACACCAGATCCCATTGCCGGAACAAGGTGGCATAGGCCCGGAAGATGGAATTGCGGGCGTCATAGATGCTGGTTGCTTCCGACGACGCGCCGTTCAGCTCCAGAATCTTGAAATTCTCGCCGCGCCCTATGTCCTCATCTGTGGGATAGCGCACATCGTAGCGGCCGATGAAGAAGCCGGGCACCTGCCGCGAAATCCGGTCGATGCGGTCTTCCAGCGCCTCGCTCCACAAATGCATCCGTCACGGAAGATGCAGCCCTGGCAGTGATTGCCCGCCTCCACCAGCTTCAAGCGTTCGCCTTGAGCCAGCACCTTGCTTCGAATGGCGTCATGCCGCTTCAGATAGGTGGAGGCCATGATGACGGCGCGGGCGTCGGCGCGGATCAGCTCTTCCACGCTATGCTTTCCGTCGCCCGCGATTTCGGGAAACACTTTCTCCGTGATGGCGAAGATGCGCCCCCGCGTCTCTTCGGGAAAGCGGTAATAAAAAATGCCGATCTCGCAGGGACCCGGCGCATATTCCTGCAGCACCACTTCGCCGGTGACGCGGGCGAGATAGTCGCGCGCATCTTCGGCCTGCCGCACCAGCTTAAAGCCGCTGCCGCGCTGCGCCACATTGGGCTTGAGCACCACCGGCAGCGTGAGGCCGTGCTCGCGGCAAAGCGCGTCGAACATCGCCATGCGCGCGTCCGGGAGCCCACGCTCGATCAAGGCGGCGCGGGCGGTGAATTCGGGCGAGGTATCGAAGAGGTCCTTGAGGATGGCCTGCTTGGATTCCCCCACCAGGCCGCCGGTCAGCATGCCGGGATTGGAAATCGTGGGCAGGTTGAAGCTGCGATATTTGAGGCCCAGCCGCACATAATTCACGCCCACTGGAATATAGAAGAGGCGGGCCGGCCAGAACTCCCACTGCATCCAGCGCTGCATTCCGGGCGTGCGCATAAAGGCCGCGAGCCGGGCGCGGAAAAAGAAAAAAGCGCCGATCGTAATGAGGACGCTCGCTGCCCCTATAATAAGCGCGCCCCTGGCCGCGGCGTACCAGGTCATGGCCTGCGTACCCGCGATCCATACCAGCACGAATATCAGCGGCACCCAGATCAGGCCCATCAATGCCGTCACCATCGCGAAAGACAGAAACGGCACCGCCAGGGTGCCCGCGATGAGATAGGTGGGAAGCCTGAGACCCGGCACAAAGCGGGCCACCAACAGCACCAACAGCCCGCGCCGTTTCCACCAGGCTTCGCTTTTCGCCAGCCGGTCTTCATTGACCCGGCGGCGCACCCAATTCTGTTTCAGGAACGGCCGCCCGAAATAACGCGCCAGCGCATAGAGCCCCAGATCGCCTAGCCAGATTCCGAGAAAACAAGCCGCCAAGCCGAGCGGCGTCGCCAGCATGCCCGCCGTCGCCATGGCGGCGCCGCCCAAGGTGGCGGCATCCTCTGAAAAGAATGTGAGAAAGAAGAGCGAGAAAACTTTCGCCCATGTCATGTCCCAAGCCGTGGCCACCCATGTCATGTCCAGCGCGCTCATGCAAACCTGCGCGCGGTCGTCTGCTCTTGTCGGTGGGCGATGGTGCCGGGCGCGACGCCGAAATCGGCGGGCACGGCAATCTTGCCAAGGCCGCAGATCATTCCGATCAGGGCATGATGATGAATGGCGTGGCTGACCGCATACATGATCTCCCGTCCCAGGGTGGACGGCACCACATATGACACCGGCGCGGCGTAGGAGATCTTGCTCCGCACTTCCAGTGGACGCTCGGGCGAAAGCGTGGACAGGAACCGCGCGGCCTCGCGGAAATCGCGCGTCGTCTTCAGCGCCGCCAGCCTTTCGGTCTGGAGCCGCTGATCGCGTTCCCGTCGGTCATAATCGATATGGCTGTCCTTCACCGCCTCGAACAGGATTTTGAAATGTTCCAGACTGTGCCGGTAATGCGCGCCGATAGAGCCGTCAGCCATTGCCGCTTGCGCATATTGCGCATCGCTCAAGCCGGTGAGCAGGGCCTCGCCCTGTTCGAGCACCTCATCCATAGCCGCTAGAAGCTGGTCGATGCTCATACCCGTACCCCTTGGCCGTCTCGCGGGACGCATAATGCGAGTCAAACCACGGCGCCGATTGTGGAAATTCCCGCTTCGGCGCACAAGGGCTAAATTACCGGCCGACCGTAAAGATCCTTGTCGGCCCTCTATTTCGGCCGATCTGGAAAGCCATAAACCTTCATATAGGACGCGGCCACACGCGCGATGTCGTAATGGGCGGCAACAAATGCGCGGCCGGCCGCGCCCATGTCCCGGCGCCGCGTTCCGTCGCGCAAAAGCGCGCCCAGATGGGCCACATATTCCTCATCCCGCTCGAACAAATAGCCGGTGGTTCCCTGATCGACGAATATGTCATTCACACCCGGGAGCCGCCGCGCCACAACCGGCAGTCCATACGCCATCGCTTCGATCACCACAGTGCCGAAGCCTTCCTCGCGCGAGGCGAAAACCATAACGTCGGCGGCTTTGTAAAAATCCCATGGCACTTCGGCGTACCCCATGAAGCGCACATGATCCTTGAGACCCTGTTCCGCGACAAACACGTCCATCGCCGCGCAATAATCGGGCTCGAGCGGCGGCCCGACCAGAAGAAGCACAAGATCCGGATGCTGCTGTATGAGCGCGGGCATGTGCCGGACCAGGGTCATCTGATCCTTGCGGGCGCAAAGCCCGCCCACCGACACCAGAACGGGCGCAGACTCTGCAATGCCGAATTTCGTCCGCGCCGCCTTGCGGTCGTCCGCGCTTAATTCCGGGATCACGATGCCGATGGGGATCAGCACCGATTTTTCCGCCGCCATGAATCGGTTGTTTTCCGCGAACAGCTTGGGACTTATGGCGACGAACCGGTCGATGGCGGAAAACAGCATCCGCGCCAGCGGCCGAAACAGCGGCCGATAGGCTTTGAGCAGCCCCTCCACACTGTCATCCAGCGTCGCCGACTGAACCGTGCGCCGGCCCATCAGCTTCAAAAACCAGGCGCCCAGAAACGTGCGGTCGGCATGGGCATGGTAATGCACCACATCGTAGCGGCGGCCATGACGCATCATCCAGCGCACGATCTCAGCTTGAGAAGCGCCGTCAGGCGTTTCGGTCTTGGCGAGGTAATGGATCTCGCCCAGATGTGGCAGCGTCAGGCCGCCCTTGGGTTCGGGCGTCACCGTCACCGCCACGTCGTGGATCACATCCGGCCGCGCCTTGGCGAAATGGGGCGCCAAGCGCTCGACGAAGATGCCTTCGCCGGTGAATTTCGGACGGAAAAAACGAAAGACGTGAAGGATGCGGGTCTGCCGGCCGGCTGGTTCCGTCATCTCGCCGGACATGATGCCAAAATCCCCCGCGCGTCCAACCGGACAAGGCTGGCGGACAGGGTGGGATTCGAACCCACGGTACGCTTGCACGTACGCCGCATTTCGAGTGCGGTGCCTTCAACCACTCGACCACCTGTCCGCCGGCGGTGATACGGGAGAGCCCAGGCGATGGCAAGATGTTTCCAACCCCTTGGTCCGAAAGGGTTATGCGAGCGGAGCGCGCCATCTTGTAGGATCGCTGCGGGAGGAGCCATGCGCCGCATCCGGTCCATAGCCATCGCCGCAAGCTGTTGGATCGGGCTCGATCCAGCGTTGGCGCAGAGCACCCAAGAGAATGTGCATTTCCAAAATTACGGGACCTATGCGCGAAGTTCTGAGGTCATGCGCCGCGTTTTCTCGCCACTGACCGTGGCCACCATTCAGCACGACCTGGTGCGTGCGGGTCAAAAACTGAACGAGGCGCCGCTCGATCTCGCCCACGAAGATTTCCTGATTTATGTGCCCCATGAAAAGCCCACGGGCGGCTATCGCCTTCTGGTCTTCGTGCCGCCCTGGCAGAAAGCGCAGCTGCCGCAAGGCTGGGGGCCGGTGCTGGATGCGGCGGGCGTAATCTTTGTCACCGCCGCCCGTTCCGGCAATGAAGAAGACATTGTCACCCGCCGTGAGCCGCTGGCCTTGATCGCGGCGGAAAATCTGCTGGCGCAATATGATATCGACCGCGAGCATGTCTTTGTCGGCGGCATGTCGGGCGGCAGCCGCATGGCGCTGCGCTTGGCGCTTGCCTATCCCGACCTTTTCCGCGGCGCCTTCCTCAATTCCGGCAGCGATGTGATCGGCACGCTGGTCGAGCCGCTGCCGCCCGCGCCGCTGTTCCAGCAATTCCAGACCGGCACGCGCCTTCTCTATGTCACCGGCGATCATGACGCCGCCAATGTGGAAACGGAGACACGCAGCAGACAATCGATGAAGCGTTGGTGCGTGTCGGACACCGGCACGATCCGCATGGCGTTCACCGGCCATGAAGTGGCGACCGCCGCGGTGCTGAAACACGCCCTGGATCTGTTGCTGGCGCCGGAGCATCCCGACCCCGGAGCGCTGGCGGATTGCCGGTCCCAAATTCTGACGGATGTCGCCGCTCAACTCGATCAGGCCGATAAACTCATCGCGAGCGGCAAGCGCGGCGATGCCGGAAGCCTGCTCAAGGATATCGACAGCAAATATGGCGGGTTGGCCGCGCCGCGCATTCTTGACTTGAACGCGGCGCTGGGTGATCCGCCATCCTAACTGCGATATTGCGCTGCACAATCTGAATGATCTGGGTCCAGGGTCGGTCCGACGGATGTCGCTTGGTAGATTTCGGCACCCTCAACCCAATGAGGATGCGGTAGGAAATTTTACGGGCGTTGCTGGGGAGATGGGCTGACAAAACGTCCAGCGACGTTTCGCGACAAGTGATTGTGCGCTGCTGCTTTTTGGGTGCTTGCGCCAAGCTGTACCTTGTGTAACCTCGCCGCCGCAGGGGGGAAATAAAACTTACACCGCCCCCGTCCGGCTGGAGGAGGCTCATGAAAAACCTATTTCGTTCTCGCAATTTGATGATCGGCGCTGGCTTTGTGGCTGCGCTGGGCGCGCTCGCCGTCGGCCAGTTCGCTTTCCAAAGTCATGCTGTGGCGCAAGCCAAAATGGCGCCCAAATTTGAAGTCGATCCCTTTTGGCCGAAGCCGCTCCCCAATCATTGGGTGATGGGCATGTCGATCGGCGTGTGGGTCGACAACAACGACCATATCTGGATGGTCCATCGTGCCAACACCATCGACCGCACCATCAGCCAGCTGCAACGCGGCCTTGGCGAATGCTGCCAGGCGGCGCCGCCGGTTCTGGAATATGATGAAGCCGGCAATGTCGTGCATGCCTGGGGCGGCCCGGGCCAAGGCTATGACTGGCCGGAATCCAATCACGGCATTTTCGTCGATCATAAGGGCAATGTCTGGATCGGCGGCAATGGTGGCCCGGACAGCCAGGTCCTGAAGTTCACCCAGGACGGCAAATTCCTGATGCAGTTCGGCAAGTCGGGCGCACGCCGTAAGGCCGGCGTGGCTGCGGACGCCAATGTCGAAGCTTCGCAGAAGGACTTCGCCGCCAACTCCAACGATCCGGACAATTTCGGCCGCGTCGCCAAGATCTTCGTCGATGCCAAGACCAACGAGGCTTACATCGCCGATGGTTATTTGAACCACCGCGTCGCGGTCATCGATGCCGACACCGGCAAGATGAAGCGTTGGTGGGGCGCTTATGGCAACAAGCCGGATGACACGCCGCTGGGCGCCTATGACGAGAACGCGCCGCACGCCCAGCAATTCCGCAATCCCGTGCACTGCGCCGATATGTCGGTAGACCGGATGGTCTATGTCTGCGACCGCGTCAATGACCGCATGCAGGTCTTCACGCCCGAAGGCAAGTTCATCAAGGAGATGTACTACAAGATCAAAACCAAGACCGACGGCTCGGTCTGGGACATCGCCTTCTCCAAGGATCCGCAGCAGAAATGGATCTTCATGGCCGACGGCGTGAGCGAGAATGTGGTCGTGATCGACCGTCAGACGCTCACTCCCATCACCACCTTCGGTGACGGCGGCAATTCCGCCGGTGAGTTCCATGGCGTGCACTCCATCGCCATCGACTCCAAGGGTAACCTGTTCACCACCGAGACCTATGAAGGCCGCCGCATCCAGAAGTTCCTCTACAAGGGTATGGCGCCCGTCACCAAGATGGATCAGGGACCGGCCTGGCCGACCAAGAAATAATCGGCCGGACGCTTAGTTTTTATGTTGCTTAAGATCATGCGCTGCCAGTTTGCTTTGCTGCTGGCAGCGCTGATTTTTTATGCG
>Ga0105240_10004437_pt1 | contig 21401 bp, 20 predicted proteins | sample KBSC54metaG_FD_80426 | JGI IMG/M metagenome (GOLD analysis project Ga0105240, IMG submission 80426) | Corn rhizosphere microbial communities from Kellogg Biological Station, Michigan, USA - KBS C5-4 metaG | ecosystem: Host-associated > Plants > Roots > Rhizosphere > Soil | place: Michigan, USA... | reverse complement strand
GGCCCGTAATAGACGATCTTGCACGTGATTTCTCGAGTGGCGTAGTTGACCAGCGGCACGATGCAGTCAGGCTGTGGGAGTCTGGCGACCGCGCCCGAACAGCACGGCGAGATTGTGGTGCAGTTCGCGTTCGAGATCTGCTCCGAACCGGACCGGGGGCGGTGGCGCCTCCGGCGCGGACTCGAGCACGGCCCGGCGGAACTCCTGAAAATACATGCGCACCAGCCCGAGCGAGCTCTCGGCATCGAAGGCGCAGAAGAGCAGCACCGGGCCGCGCGCGGCCGCGGTCGCGGCGAGAAAGACCTGCCGCTGCGCACCGGCGTGATAGAGTTCGCGAAAGGGCGCACCATCCAGCTCCCGCCCCAGCGCCTCCGAGGAGCCGTGGATCGCGGCGGCGAGCGCGCAGGCGGACATGACGTCCACCGCGCGCGTGAAGCCGTACTGGCCCAGCACCTGTCCGTTCGTGCGCAGCACGATGGCGAACCGCGCGCGCGTATCCCGCACGAACGCTTCGAGGGGCCGCTCCACCCAGGCCTCGGCGACGAGCGGCTTCACGCGAGCCGTTCCGCCGCGCCCATCATGGCCGCACGCACGAGTCCCATCTGCGCGCGCGGTTCCGCCAGCGCGACCAGCACGAGCCCGTCACGTCCGGCCGCGCACACGAATCCGCGCTCGGCTTCGAGTTGCAGGTACGTGACCGACGCGAGCGCGGCCGCTTCCGCGGACCGCCGCAGTCCGCGAAAGAGCGCCGCGCACACGGCCGCGACCACGTCTGCATCAATCCCGACGTGGAGCTCCGATGCCACGACGATGCCATCGGCTTCGTCCACCACCATGCAGGCCAGCACGCCGCGCAGTCGCACCACCGCCGCCAGCTGCGGCCCAAACGCGGGGCTCACGGTTCCTCCGTGAGCCATGCCGCCGCGCGGCGCACGCAACGATCGAGCAGTCGATGAACCAGCCCGAGCGGCACCGACCGCGCCGCCGCCGCGAGAACGAGCGATTCGCTCAGGACAGGCGCCATCGCAATCGTCGCCACGCTCGTCTCCGCCACCAGCGTTCTCCACGCGCCGAGATGCAGGTGTTCCGTCACGCGCGTGATTTCCTCACGCGTGCCGGCCAGCGCCGCGCCGATTTCCTGCGCGACATCCGTCCCATCACCCGTCACGTACGCGCCCGCCAGCACCAGGCCGTGGCCGTCCAGCAGCAGCGCGGTCTGATCCGCATCGCCAAGGGCCTCAGCGAACAGACAGCGGGCTTCTTCCTGCACGTGCTGCTGCGCATCGGCCATGCGGGCGCCGGCTGGCGAGGCCTGCGCGGGCGCACTGCTCGTATAGCGGAGCATGCGGCGCACCATGCGCAGGGCCGTGCCCGCGCCGGCGTCCGCGCCGTCGGTGCGCGCGGCTGCCGCGAGCTGCTGCTCCGCCTCCTCGAGGCGCCCCTGCTTGAAGAGCACGTATCCCATGCCGCGGCGCGCGGCCGCGTGATCGGGCGCCACCGCCAGCACGACGCTCCACTCATCCAGCGCGTCCTGCAGCTCGCCGCGGTCGACGTGCACTCGCGCCAGCAGGTCGTGCGCCGCCGGATGGTGCGGGTGCCGTTCCAATCCCCGGCGGGCGACCTGAAGCGCCAGATCGGGCTGGCGGCTGCGCCGCAGCGCCTCGCCGAGCTGCACGAACACCAGACTGGATGGCTCGCGCGCGAGCTCCTCGCTGAGACGGCGAATTTCGTCAGACATGCACCGGCTCCCGCAGCAGGGCGTACACCGCGGCCGCGCCGTCGAGCGCGTCGTGAATGCCGTGGTCCGCGGACGCATCTGGCGCCAGATCGAGATAGCGGCGCCAGTGCGCCACCGCTTCATCCAGCGCGCCGCGCCGCGCGGCGCAGCAGCCAAGCGCGCGATGGATCATCGGATTGGCCGCATCCAGCTCCAGCGCATGCTGCAGCTCCGCCGCCGCCTCGTCGTGGCGTCCGGCCATCGTGAGCGCCGCCGCGAGAATCGATCGCGCTTCCGCGGAACCCTGCGTAATCGCCACCGCCATGCGACCCGCGGAAACGGCGTTCTCCGCGTCGCCAGCCACCAGCGATGCGCGCGCCCGGTCCAGGTGGGCTCGCACCGCGGCGGCCACCGCGTCCTCGGCCGAGACGTCCACGCCTTCGCGCAGCTCCAGAACGCCCGTACTGACCAGTCCGTACACCGTGCGCGCGACATCGAAGTCGCTGCGCGCCAGCTCGTGCGCAATGGTGCGCAGGTCCCGTACGCCATCCACGGCGATGAGCACTTCCCACTCTCCCGGCAGCAGATCCAGCATCGCTGGCTGCTCCGCGCTCACCGGCGCGAGCGCCGCCACCATCCCGAGATGCGGCACCTTGCTCACGATGCGCGACCATTCGTCGATGCGGCGGGCGCCCTCCATGAGCACGGATGCCGTGGAAATGCGCACCGCGGCCTCGGCAGGTACGTCGCGCAACTCTCCTTCCTCGAAGGAAAAGAATCCTTCCTGCCAGGACATCAGCTCGAACACCACTTCCTCCACCTGGAACCGGACCTGCCGTTCCAGCTCGCGGCGCGAAATGGCGCCGAGCTCCACGAGCACCTCGCCGAGGCGCGGCCGGCCGCCACCGCGCCGCTGCACCGCCTGGGCGCGCGACAGGTCCCCTTCGGAGATCTTGCCCGCGCGCAGCAGCAACTGCCCCAGTGGATGGGGATTGCTGCGAATCACGGCGTACACGACCGCGCCGCGATCGAAGTACACGGTGCCGCGGTTATCGCGCACGAACGAGGTGACCGTCAGCGCGCCGGTCTTGCGATTCAGATCGAGGAGCTGGAAGACGTCGTGAATGCCCAGCTCGTTCAGCGGGCCCTCGATAGCCATCAGGCGGCCTCCTCGTCCGGGCGCAGGACCCGCAGCAGGTCGGTCGCCGTGCGGATGCCGCGCTCGGCGCGGCGTGCCTGGCTGCCTTCCGGCGCAATCGCCAGCACCCGGCGCCAGGTGGCAATGGCCTCCGCATAGCGCCGCTGACGGCCGAAGATCTCCGCCTGCAGGCAGAGCCCGTCCACGTGCCGGGGCTCGAACCGGATCATGCGCTCCACGGCACGGATGGCGTCGTCGTAGCGGCCGACGTCGAGCAGCACCTCGGCCAGCGACAGCAGGGCGTCGAGATTCCACGGATCCCGCTGCAGCAGCTCGGCGAGCGGAGCGATGGCCTCGCGCGTCCGCCCGGAGCGACGCCGCACCGACGCGAGCGCGAGCGTGGCGTCCACGTACGTGGGCACCGATTCGAGCGCGGCAAGCAACTCGGTCTCCGCGCCCGCGAAATCTCCGCGTGCCACGAGCAGCAGCGCGAGTTCGTGCCGGATCACGGCGAAGTGACGATCGACGTCGAGCGCCGCGCGATACGCCTGGATGGCGCCATCGATATCGCCACACAGGCGCGCCGCATCGCCGAGTTCCCGGAGCACGTCGGCCCGGTCGGGGCACCGGGCGCGTACGCCGTCGAGCAGATCGCGGGCCGCATGCGCGTCGCCCGCCTGGCCCCGCGCGCGCGCCACCAGCAGCAGCCAGTCCACGTTTGTGGAGTCCACGCGCAGCAAGGATTCGGCCACTTCGCGCGCTTCCGTGGAGCGGCCGAGCGCCAGCAGCGCGCGGGCTTCTCCGGCGATGGCGCGCGGCACCGTGCCATTCACGCTGCGCGCCTGACGAAAGCGCTCGAGCGCCTCGCCGTGTATGCCCTGGGCCGCGAAGACGTCGCCCAGCAGCGTGTATCCCGTCGCGCGGTCCGCACCCTGGTGCAGCGCCTGCGTGATCTCCCTGAGCGCGTCATCGGCGAGCCCGCGGGCCAGCAGGTCTGCGGCGGCGGCATAGGGCTCCGCCGCGCCGGCCGAGGGCAGCGGCGTGGACTCGCTGTCCGCGCCGTCGGGCGCCAGCTCGCTGAACAGATCATCCAGGCGACCCGAATCAAAATCAAAGCTGGCCACCGCGCCATCCACGGCGTGCGCCCCACCGAGATCCGGCGCGATGGCGAGGTCGGGATCCTCGTGCTCCAGATCGATGACCAGTTCGAACTTCTGCGGCACGTAGTACGGCTCGAGCTCCATGGCACGTTTCGTCGCGCGCAGGGCGCCGTCGTAGTCGCCCAGCGCAGACAGCGAAAACCCGAGATTGTAGTGCGCTTCCGCATAGTCGGGGCGTGCCTGGATGGCCCGGCCGAACGCGTTGCGCGCATCGGCCGGCCGCTGCATCGCGGAGAGAATCAGCCCCACGCCGTTCCACGCGACCGGGTGATCCGGCTCCACGCGCAACGCCTGCTGGTAGGCATCGATGCCGCCGCGCGCGTCGCCGCCGCGATGCAGGATGAGCGCCAGGTTCAACCACGCCTTCACGAAGTCGGGGTGCGCGCGGAGTGCCGCGCGGAACGACTCCGCCGAGCGCTCCGACTCGCCGGCGTGCGACTGCGCGACGCCAAGATTGTTGTGCGCCGTGGCGTATCCCGGATCGAGCTCGAGTGCGCGGCGGTAGCACGCCGCCGCGTCCTCGTGGCGGCCGTCGAGATGCACGGCGACGCCGCGCTCGCACCAGAGTCGCGCATTGTCAGGCTGCTCCTGCAGCAGTTGCTCGTACACGGCTACGGCGGCGTCCAGGTCGCGCTCCAGCAGATGCGCTTCCGCCATGGCGGCGAGCACCAGGCCCCGGTCCTCGTCGCGCTCGAGCGCCAGCGCATACTCCCGGAGGGCTTCGGCATGGTAGCCACGGCGCCGGAACGCCACGCCCAGCGCGTAGTGCGCCATGCTGTGCTCGCGCGCCACTTCCATCAGCTGCCGCGAATGGCGCTCCTGCCGCGCCGGCACGAGCTCGCGATACGTCGCCGCATTGTTGCGGTCGAGCGAGAGATTCGCCTGGGCGCGCCCGAGCGACGGATTGAGCTGGATGGCCCGCTGCGTCGCGGCGCGTGCTTCGTCGTGCCGCCCGAGGTCCCCCAGCACGAAGCCGAGCAGATACTGCGCATCGGCATGCTGCGGGTCGAGCGCGATGGCGTGCATGAGCGCCTCACGCGCCTCCTCCGTGGCGCCCCGGTGGTAGAGCGCATCGCCAATCCGGAAGGCGGCACCTGCGTGCGACGGTGCCAGCTCGCGGGCCCGCTCGAAGCGGACCAGCGCGCCCTCGCTGTCCCCACTGGCCTGCAGCGCCATGCCAAGCTGCAGCATGGCCTCCACATCCGTGGGATGGTGTTCGAGCAGCGCGGTGAACTCTACCGCGGCCTCCTGCGCATCACCGAGCGCCGCGTGCGCCCGCGCCAGCTCCCAGCGCGCGTCGCGATCGTCCGGGTGCAGTTGCAGGCGCTCGCGGAGTTCGGCGACGCGCCGGTCGTAATAGCCGGTGTTGAAGCACGCGACCTCGAGATTGCGCTGCGCCACCTGCATCTGCGGGTCGAGCTCCAGCGCACGACCGAACGCGGCGACGGCCTCGTCGTACATCCCCTTGTGGTAGTAGAGGACCCCGAGGTTGTTGTGCGCCCCGGCGTCCGCCGGATCGATCCGGCGGGCGAACGATCGCAGGACGTCGCGATCGCGCTGCATGGCCAGGGCAACGGTCATCGTCAGGCGATGCGCATGGCGCGCAGCAGCGCGTCGAGCGAGGACTGATCGGGCATGAGCAGGAAGAAGCCGCGCAGATGCTCGCCGTGATCCTGCAGGTAGAATTGCGTTTCCACCGCGAACACCACATCGCGCTCGGCGCCGAACTCGAGATACGCGCTCGTGAGCACCGCGGCCGACATGTCCACCGCGAAGCTCGGCGGCGACGGCAGCAGCAGCAGCCCCATGAAGTCGCTGAGCGCGTTCATGTAGGCACCGCTCAGGATGTTGCCCGCTTCCTTGAGCGCCGACTCTTCCAGCTCGCTGAAGTGGTCCGCATGGGGACCGTCACGCCGCAGCATGAGCTGGGCGAGACGCAACGCGGTGGAGTGCGGCAACAGCAGGAGCGTGCGTCCCGTCAGATCACCGGTCATGCGCATGAGCACGGCCGCCACCGGCTCCTCGGCTTCGGACACCTGCGGCGGGATGTCTTCCAGCGCGGCGATGGTCACCGTGGGCACGGTGATCATGATGGCGCTGTGTGTCATCTGTGAGAGCGCGGTGGCCGCATGTCCCGCGCCGATGTTGGCGGTTTCGCGCAGCGCGTCCAGTTCCCGCACGGACAGTGCGAACAGATCAGCCATGATGTTGCCCTCGCATGAGCCCTCCAACGTCCACGATGAGCGCGGGCGCGCCGTCTGCCAGGATGGTGGCCCCACTGAACAGGGCGGCGCCATCCCGCGCGGCGTCGAACCGCTTCACCACGATATCCTGCTGGCTCGTCAGCTCATCCACGATGAGCCCGGCGCGCCGTTCCCCGATTTCGAGCATGACCACCTGCTCGGTGTCGTGCGTCTCCCGAGGCAGCTGCACCAGCTCGCGCAGTCGCAGTACCGGCATGCGCTGCCCGTGATGCAGCATGACCTCGCCGCCGCGCGTGCGGCGCAGCTCCGACCGATCGGTCTCCAGGGCCTCGCTCACGTGCGTGAGCGGAATGGCGTACACCTCATCGTCCACGCGCGTGAGGAGCGCCCGGACGATCGCCAGGGTGAGCGGCAGCCGCAGCGTGACCGTAGTCCCCTGCCCCTCGTGCGACGTGATTTCCACCGTGCCGCCGAGCGCGCGCACGCGGTGCAGGACGGCGTCAATCCCCACGCCGCGTCCGGACACGGCCGTGACCTGCGCCGCCGTGCTGAAGCCCGGGCGCGCGATGATCTCGAGCAGCTCGGCATCGTTGAGTGCGCCGCGCCCGCGACGTGGCACGCCCAGTTCGCGCGCGCGTCGCGTGATCGCCGCGCGGTCCATGCCTCGACCGTCGTCGCTCACACGGACGATGACCGCGGAGCGCTCGCGTGCGGCGCAGAGCGTCAGATGCCCCTCCGCCGGCTTTCCCGCCGCGACCCGCTCAGCCGCCGTCTCGAGCCCGTGGTCCAGCGCGTTCCGCAGCAGGTGCACGATCGGATCACCCAGCTCGTCGAGCAACGACCGGTCGATCTCGATGTCGTCGCCGTCCATGTCGAACACGACGTCCTTGCCAAGGCCGCGCGCGGCATCGCGCACCATGCGCGGAAAGCGATCGAACACGTGCGACACCGGCACCATGCGCGCATGCAGCACGGCGTGCTGCAGGTCGTCCAGCAACCGCGTCGTATGCTCGGCCGCTTCCACCAGCGGTGCATTGTCGCTCACCGCGGTCTCCCGTACGAGCCGGCCGCGCGCGAGGATCAGCTCGCCCACCAGATCGGTCAGCGCGTCGAGGCGGCCGATGTCCACACGCACGTGACGGGCACGCGGAGCAGCCGCGGCCGGGGACCCGCTCGGCGCGGCTGGAGTCGCAGCGGGCACGGCCGGCGCCGCTGCCGCGTCCTCCCCGTCGGTGGCCAGGACCCGCAGCCGCTGCACGAGCGGTTCGCCCACACTCGCGAGATCGTCGCCGCGCACCGCGCCCTCCACCATCCCCTCCAGCGCGTCCGCCACGTCGAGACATGCCGCGATGCGCGACGCCGTCACGGCAAGACGGCCGGCGCGCAGGGCGTCGAGCACGGTCTCCATCTCGTGCGCGAGCGCCGTCACGGCGTCGTAGCCCATGGTGGCGCTCATGCCCTTCACCGTATGCACGGCGCGAAAGGTGGCATCGAGCGATTCGCGGGCGCCGGGCGAACGCTCCAGCACCAGCAGGTGCCGGTTCATGACCGCCAGATGCTCGCGACTCTCCGTGAGGAAGAGCTCCGCGTACCGGGCGAGATCCATCAGCCGAGCACTCGCGCCACCGCCTCGAGCACCCGCGCGGGCTGGAACGGCTTCACGACGAAGTCCTTCGCGCCGGCCTGGATGGCTTCCACGACCAGCGCCTGCTGTCCCATGGCACTGCACATGAGAATGCGCGCGGCAGGATCGATTTTCGTGATCTCCTTCACGGCATCGATGCCACCCATGTCCGGCATCACGATGTCCATGGTCACCAGATCCGGCCGAAGCTGCTGATAGCGCTCCACGGCCTGCGCGCCCGTCTCGGCCTGTCCCACGACTTCGTAGCCGGAGCCGGACAGGATGTCGGAAATGAGGGTGCGCATGAAAATGGCGTCGTCGCAAACGAGCACGGTGTGATTCACGGAACAGATCCTCCGGTCAGGCGAGAAGGGGCGAGAGCACGTCGTGGATATCGAGCAGGGGCGGCGCCGCATCGGGGCTCAACTCCGCCTCCCGGCAAATGTCGAGCACTTCATCCACCGCCACGCCAACCAGGCTGGTCCCATGCTCTACCAGCATGAGGCTGCCGGCAGGGTGCGCCGCGGCCGCATCGTGCAGCCGCAGTCCCAGATCAACGATGGTGACGACGGAGCCGTGAACGTTCAGCAGTCCCGCGATGCAGGCGGGAGCGCCCGGGAGCCGGGTGGGATGGCGATACGGCATGATCTCTCGAACCGCATCGAGCGCGACGCCATAGGTGCGACTCGACAGCCGGAAGAGAACCAGCTGCCGTGGCAGGTCATCGCGTGGAGCCGAGATGGTAGAAGCCAAAGTGGTCGAGCAGATCCGGGTTGGATGCCAGTGATGCATCGCCAGCCGCTGCCGCGACGGCCCCGGCCAGGTCGGCCGGGAGCGGCGAGCGCAGCTCCACGAGCGATCCGGAAACCGGATGCGGGAAGAGCAGCCATGCCGCGTGCAGCGCGTGGCGCCGCGCCGGCAGCTCGAGCAGCCGCCGTCCGCCACCACCACCGTACGTGTCATCTCCCGCCACCGGGTGTCCAAGGGACGCCAGATGCACGCGAATCTGATGCGTGCGTCCCGAGTACAGGTGCGCGCGTAGCAGGTCCGTCGCGTCAAAGCGGGCGAGCCGCGTGAAGTCCGTCCGCGCGACTCGCCCGGTATTGACGATTGCCATGCGCTTTCGGTCTCGCGGATCGCGGGCGATCGGCCGGTCCACCGTCACCTGGTCGGCTCCCAGATGCCCCCAGACCAGGGCGGCGTAGCGCCGGGTGATCCGGCGGGCGGCCAGCGCGGCTCCCAGCGCCCGGTGCGCCCGATCCGTTCGGGCCACGAGCAGCAGCCCGGAGGTATCCTTGTCGAGACGGTGGACAATCCCCTCCCGAGAGCTTCCACCTGTCGTAGACAGCGCGCCGCCGCGCCCCTTGAGGGCGTTGACGAGCGTGCCGCTCCAGTGCCCGGGCGCCGGGTGCACGACCATGCCGGCCGGTTTGTCGACGACGAGCACGTGCTCGTCCTCGTAGACCACGCTAAGTGGAATATCCTCGGCGATGACGCTGCGATCGGGCGGTGGCGGCACGTCCACGCGCACCACCTCGCCCGCGCGTACGTGATAGCTGGAGCGCTCGCGGCGGCCGGCCACGGTCACGTGACCGTTGGCGATGAGTGTGGCGGCCTGATTGCGGGAAAGGTCCAGCCGGCCGGCGACGAGCAGATCGAGCCGGCGATCGCTGTCCGCGTCGAGGGAAAACTGATGGACGGTGGCGGACATGCCGGTCGGGTCGGCTGCCCCGTCCGCTCCGCTAGACCTTCTGCTCGGCCGTCGGCTCAGCCACCGCCGCGGCGGCTGTCGCGCTGGCGGCGGCGCGGTCCTCGCTCCAGAGCGCCAACGCGAGCAGGCACGCGCCCGTGCTCACGGCGATGTCGGCCACGTTGAACGTGGGCCAGCGCCAGTCGTGCATGCCGATGTCCAGAAAGTCCACCACGCCGAGCGGCGAGCGAATGCGATCGATGAGATTGCCGATGGCGCCGCCGCAGACCATTCCCAGGGCCACGACACGTAACCAGTCGCCGGGGCGGGTGGTGCGGAAGAGCCGCCAGAGCACCGCCAGCGCCACCAGCGTGAGCACCAGGAAGATCTCGCGCGAATACGGGCCGAGGTGCAGGCCGAACGCGGCGCCGCGGTTGAACACCAGCGTGAGCCGCACCCAGTCCCCCACGACTTCACGCGGAATCTGACGGGGAACCAGCAGGGTGACGGCGATGAGCTTCGTGACGATGTCCGCCGCCACGATGCCGAGCACCAGCGACCAGAATACTCCGCTCTCAGTTCTGTTCGGGCTGCTGCCGCTTTCCATTTTCCTCACGCTGCTTGCAGGCTATGCACAGCCGGGCATGCGGCAGCGCGTCGAGACGATCAAAGTCGATTTCCCCACCACACGTCTGGCACTTCCCGAAGATCTCCGGCGTCTGGTAGAGCCGCCGGAGCGCCTGATCGATGTGCCAGAGGAACCGCCCCTCCTGACTGGCAAAGAGAAATGCCTTTTCACGCTCCATGGCATCGGTGCCCTGATCGGCCATGTGAAACGAGTATGAGCTGAGGTCGCCGTCCGCCGACTGGGGCGTGGCGTTGAAGGCCTCGGAGTAGTTGCCGAGCTCCTTGAGCACACGGCGGCGCTCCTCGAGCAATCGCTTCTCGAAGTGGGCCAGTTGCTTCTTCGTCATTGGCTTGCTCTTTTTCACGCTCACGGATGGAGCCATTGCTAGTGTGCTCTCGTCAAGGCAATGCGCACGGTGTCGTCGAGCAACTCCACCGTCTGCACCGCGTCCGCCGGAACCATGACATCACCGCCGGTGATAATGCCACGCGCGAGCACTTCGCCCGCGATATACCCCTCATGCCTGCGTACCACCGCCTCCACCGACGCCGAGCCGGTCACCTGCAGCCGCACCCGGTCGCTCACGTCATAATCCAGATCCCTACGCATGCGCTGTACCCGACTCACGAGCTCCCGGGCAACGCCCTCCGCGCGCAACTCGTCCGTCACCGTTGGATCGATCGCGGCAACGTAGCCGCCGTCCTCCTGGACGACCAGCTCGCCCGACGCGCGCCGTACGATGTCCAGATCCTCCGCCGAGAGCGTGTGCGACTCCCCATCCACCGCGACCGCCACCGGATTGCCGCGCTCGAACGCCAGCAACGCATCGCTCGAAAGCGCCGCCACCGCCCGCGCGGCCAACGGCGTCCGCTTGCCGAAGCGCTTGCCGAGCGACCGGAAATTCGGCTTCGCTTCGAGACGCACGAGCGCGTCACTGCTGGACACGAATTCAACCGTCTTCACGTTCAGCTCAATTCGAAGTAACGGCTCAAGCGCCTCGAACGTTCCAGCCCTGTAATTTGGCACCACGCACACCAATCGTGAAAGTGGCTGGCGCACATTCACCCTGGCGCTCTCTCGCGCCGCGCGCGCCAGGGTGACCAGCCGCCGAATGTCCGCCATCCCCTGCTCGAGCGCCGGATCCGGCGTGCCGGTGGCACCGCCAAAGCCGGCCACGTGCACCGAGTCGCCCGTCAGCTCCCGGTGCATCCAGTCCGTGAGGAACGGCGCGAACGGCGCCAGCAGGCGGCACGTCACCACGAGCACCTCGTGCAGCGTGGCGAAGGCCGCGCGATGGTCGGGCCCGTCCACATCGTAGAAGCGCGCGCGCGAACGGCGGACGTACCAGTTGGAGACGTCGTCCACCAGAAAATTCATCACCGCGCGAGCCGCCAGCGTCGCATCGTAGCCCAGCATGAATCCATCCACCTCACGCTGGAGGTGCGCCAGGCGCGAGAGAACCCAGCGGTCGATCGCCGGACGCGCGTCGGGTGCCGGATCTCCCGGTCCCGGTGACCAGCCGAAATTCGCGTACCGCGCAAAGATGCCGCTGTAGACGTTTCTGAACGTGACCAGGAAGCGCCCGGCCAGCTCGCGGATGGCATCTTCGTCGAACCGCCGCGGCACCCACACCTGGCTCGACGCGATGAGAAAGAGCCGGATGGCGTCGGCGCCGTGCCGCTCGAGCACGGCCCAGGGATCCACCGCGTTCCCCCTGGACTTGGACATCTTGGCGCCGCTGGCGTCCAGCACGAGATCGTTCACGACGACGGACCGGTAGGGTGCCGCGAGCGCGTCGGTCGCCCCGTCCGCCATGTTGCCCGGAATCGCGTCTCCCAACCCCGTGGCAATCGCCAGCAGCGAGTAGAACCAGCCGCGCGTCTGGTCCACTCCCTCGGCGATGAAATCCGCCGGATACTGGCGTGACAGCATGGCCGCGCCGTCGAAGGGATAGTGCCACTGCGCGAACGACATCGAGCCCGAGTCGAACCAGGTGTCGATGACCTCGGGCACGCGATGCATCGTCCCGGTGCAACCGCTCTGGCCGCAGCGCCACTCGTAGCGGTCGATGTAGGGTTTGTGGGGGTCGAACGATCCGGGCAGCGGTTGTCCCCAGCGCGCGGCCAGCTCCGCGTAGCTGCCGATCGCTTCGCGGTGCGCATCGTTCGCATCGCACACCCACACGGGCAGCGGTGTTCCCCAGTACCGGTCGCGCGACAGCGCCCAGTCAATGTTGTTGCGCAGCCACTCGCCAAAGCGCCCCTCGCCCACCTCCTCCGGATGCCACGCCACGCGTGCATTGCGCGCCAGCATCGCATCACGGAAGGCCGTGGTGCGCACGAACCAGCTCTCGCGCGCGTAATAGAGCAGCGGCGTGCCGCAGCGCCAGCAGTGCGGATATGAATGCTCCAGCGTGCCGGCCTTCCAGAGGACGCCACGCGCCTTCAACTCCTCGATGATCACCGGATCGGCGGCCTTCACGAACATGCCGCCCACGTGCGGCATGTCCGCGGGAAATTCACCGCGCAGATCCACCGGCTGCAGAAAGGCCAGCGCGTGCCGCCGCCCCGCCGCGTAGTCGTCGGCGCCGAATGCAGGCGCCATGTGCACCACCCCGCTCCCATCTTCTGCCGACACGAACGATTCGGCGACGATCACCTCGTGGTCACCCTCACCATACGGCACCCAGTCCAATGGACGGCGATAGCGGAGTCCCGCCAGCCTCGCGCCGGGCAGGCGCCGCACGACCTCCCACCGATCCGTCCAGTCCTCTCCCATCACCGCCGCGACACGTGCCGCCGCGAGCATCAGCGTGGACGCATCGCCGCCCGTGCGCCGCCGCAACTCCACGTATTCGAGATCCGGATGCACCGCCAGCGCCACATTGGACACGAGCGTCCAGGGAGTGGTGGTCCAGACCAGGATCCGCCGTGAGGGCGACTGAACAGGGAGCTGAGGGGCCCCGGCAGGGGCATTCCTCCCCGATTCCCCATTCCCGGTTGCCGATTCCCCGCTGGTCGCGTCCCGTAACTCCAGTGCGATGTACACGCTGGGGTCCGTCACCTCCTCGTACCCCTGCGCCACCTCGTGACTCGACAGCGTGGTCCCGCACCGCGGACAGAACGGGAGAATCTTGTGGCCGCGATAGAGCAGCTCGCGGTCGAAGAGCGTCTTCAGCGCCCACCACACGCTCTCCACGTACTCGTTGGAATACGTGATGTACGGATTCGCGTAGTCGAGCCAGTAGCCGATGCGCGCGCTCAGCTCCTCCCACTCACCCTTGTACTTCCACACACTCTCGCGGCAGAGCTGGTTGAACCGCTCGACGCCGATCTCCTCGATCTGATGCTTGCCGTTGATGCCGAGTGCCTTCTCCACCTCGATTTCCACGGGAAGTCCGTGCGTATCCCAACCCGCCTTCCGCAGCACGCGATATCCCTTCATCACGCGATAGCGGCAGAACAAGTCCTTGACCGTTCGCGAGAACACGTGGTGGATGCCGGGGCGACCGTTCGCCGTGGGCGGTCCCTCGAAGAAGACGAAGTCCTTCGCGCCCTCTCGTTCGCGCACCGTGCGCGCCAGAATGTCCTCCGCGGCCCAGCGTTCGAGCATTTCCTGCTCGAGCACGGCGGCCGGATCTTCAGGTGGCAGCAGTTGATAACGCGTGCCGGCGCGGCTTCCGGCCGGCGGCGCCACGGACCCGGCGGTGCTCACAGTCGCTCCAGTACGCCGGTCACGAGCGCGGAGAGGGCGGGCTCGGCGCGTCCCGCGACGGCAATGATCTGCTCGACGCTCGCGGGTTCGAGCGCATCCGGCAGACAGCGATCGGTGATGATGGACAGCCCGAGCACGCGCATGCCCCCGTGCATCGCGACGATCACTTCCGGCACCGTGGACATGCCCACCACATCGGCGCCGATGCCGCGGAGAAATCGGTACTCGGCCCGTGTCTCGAGGCACGGGCCAGGGACGGCCACGTACACGCCCTCGCGCATGGTAACGCCCTGCGCCGTCGCCACCGAGCGAGCGAGATCGCGCAGCGCGGCGTCGTATGGCGCGGACATGTCAGGAAATCGCGGGCCCAGCCGGTCGTCGTTCGGACCGATCAGCGGATTGTCACCCAGCAGATTGATGTGATCCGCCATGAGCATCAGCTCGCCCGGATTCCAGAGCGGGTGCATTCCGCCGCACGCATTGGTGACCACGAGCACCCCCGCTCCCAGCGCCTGCATCACGCGCACGGGAAAGCTCACCTGCTGCGCCGTGTAGCCTTCGTACAGGTGAAAGCGCCCCTGCATGGCCACGACGCGCCTCCCCGCGAGCGTGCCGCATAGCAGCCGGCCGGAATGCGATTCCACCGTGGCGCGGGGAAACGCCGGGATGTGCGCGTAGTCAATGGCGACCTCGACCTCGATGACACGGGCCAGCGCCCCGAGACCGGTGCCAAGGATGATCGCCGTGTCCACGGTGCCGGAAAACCGATCGCGCACCGCGGCCACGGCGGTGGCAACCTGTTCCTGTGTGTGCGCGGCGGCGGGCGAGCGATGCGCCGCCAGGATCGTGGCGTCGTCGAGCCGAAGGCCCGTCATTCCTTGACCAGCGACTCGAGCCAGGCCGGCGTCTTGAGATGCTGTCGCAGGTCGGACACCGGCCCTTCGGCCGCCTTCGTCTCCCCACTCGTGCGCGCCTGCGGCGTGGGCATTTCCGTGGCGTTGAGCTCCGCCAGGTGACGCTCCATCACCGCGCGGAGCTGATTGATGTACGCCATGCGGGATTTCTCGAGCGTGGCGATATCCGATTCGAGGCGCCGGATCTCCGCGCGCACGGTCTCCATGAGCTTCTCGCCTTCCGCGCGCGCCTCGCGCAGAATGAGCTGCGCCTCGCGATCCGCCTGCTCCCGCGTTTCCGCGCGCAGCTGCTGCGCCGACACCAGCGCATCGTTCAGCGCGCGATCGCGGTCGCGAAAGGCCTTGAGCTGTTCGTGAAATCCGCGCGCCTTGGACTCGAGCTCCTGATTCTGCCGCGTGAGGCGCTCGACCTCTTCCGCGACCTGGGCCCGAAAGTCCTCGACCTTCCGTTCGTCGTAGCCGCGGAACGCCTTGGCGCCAAAGTCATAGCGCCGTACGTCGAGCGCGGTCAGATGAAATGATTCGTCCGTCATGTGCCTCTCGCTCCAAACAGGATGGTCCCCAACCGAACCATCGTCGCTCCTTCCTCCACCGCCACTTCATAGTCCCCGGACATTCCCATGGACAACTCCGCCGCCGGATGTCCGAGCCGGCACAACGTGTCGCGAGCGGCACGTGCACCGGCAAAGATTTCGCGCAGCGCCGCCTCCGGCGCGTCCAGCGGCGCCATCGTCATGACGCCCTGCACCGCGATCCCGCCGCACCCGCAGAGCCACTCGCCAACCGGTTCCACGTCGGCCGGTGCGAACCCGCCCTTGCTCGTCTCGCCAGACACGTTCAACTGCAGCAGCGCATGCACCGGGCGCCGGCGACTCACTCCGTGTTCATGCACTGCTTCCGCCAGACGCCGGCTGTCCACCGAGTGCAGCAGCGTGAAGTGATCCACCGCCTTCAGCTTGTTCCGCTGCAGGTGTCCGATGAGATGCCAACGCACCGGCTCCGTGACGGCGTGCATCTTGGGCAGCGCTTCCTGCACACGGTTCTCACCCACATCGTGCACGCCGGCGTTCCACGCTGCGCGCACCGCGTCAGGGCCGTGCGTCTTCGTGACGGCAACGAGTGTGACCAGCTGCCCGTGCCCGCCTCGCGCCACCGCGGCCGCGATGCGCTCCCGCACCTCGGCCAATCGGCCCGCGAGGTCCTCGTAAAGCATAAGCCGTGAAGCTATCGCCGGTTACGTATTGAATCAAGAAAATCCATCGCGACCGGCCAGCATTCTGTTACACGGCTAGGCCCCCCGGCACGCAACGGGGCACCAGCGGGAAGCTGTGTCGACTGGAGGGCGCGAGGCGCTCAGGCGCGCAACTGCAGAACGGGCACTTCGCCGGTCGTACGCGGCGCGCGCCCCGCCACGAGATCCCGTACCTGCGGCGCCGTCAGGCCGCGCGTCAGCCGCCCGTTCTCGGCCACCGAGATCTTGGCGGTTTCCTCGGACACGACGACCACCAGCGCGTCGGTCTCCTCACTGAGTCCAAGCGCCGCACGGTGCCGGGTGCCGAGGGTCTTGTCCACCATCTGCGCCTGGGAGAGCGGGAGAATGCAGCCGGCACCAATGATCATGTCGCCGCGAATGATCACGGCTCCATCGTGCAGCGGCGAGTATGGCGTGAAGATCGTGGCCAGCAGGTCCGCCGACACCTTCGCCTGCATCTCCGTTCCCGACGCGAGATAGTCGCCCAGCGCGATCTCCCGCTCGAGCGCGATAATGCAGCCGATGCCCGAGCGACTCAGCCGCTCCACCGCGCCGGCTATTTCCTCGGCGACCTCGCCCATATCCATGCGCTTGAAGATGCGCGAGAAGGGAGACTGCCCCAACCGCGCCAGCGCGGCGCGCAGCTCCGGCGCAAAAATCACGAGTGCCGCGAACAGCCCGTACCGGAAGAGGATGTCCAGCACGTACGTGATCATGGAAAAGCGGAAAAGCCAGGCCAGGGCGTACACGAACGCGAGCACGCCGATTCCCACGAGCATCTGCACCGCGCGCGTGCCATGGACCAGCAGCAGCAGCCGGTAGATGCCATACGCGACGACGGCGATCTCGATGGCATCGCGCCAGCCGAAGCTCAGGAACCGGAATTGATCGAGAATGTTCACGAAGCGCCCCTGCTCCGCAGAATGCCCCACGCCACGTCCAGTGCCCGGCGATGCGCCCGCACATCGTGCACGCGGAAAATGCGTGCGCCCAGCGTGAGCGCCACGACGTTTGCGCCAATGGTGCCGTCCACGCGATCGGCGGGCTCGCGCACGCCACTCAGCTCCCCCACCACGCGCTTGCGTGATACACCAACCACAAGCGGATATCCCAACGCCACCAGGCGATCGAGCGAGGCGAGTACCGCAACTGACTGTTCGCCCCGCTTGGAAAAGCCGATGCCCGGATCGAGGGCGATCTTCTCCCTCGACACGCCGCGCGCCTCTGCGGTTTCCACACGCACGCACAATTCGGCCATCACCTCACCAGCCACATCACTACCATAGTGCGCGTGCGTGTAGCTCGCCATGTCTCGCACGCCGCCACGCGAATGCATGAGCACCACGCCCGCGCCCGCGCGCGCACAGACGTCTGCGCTGCGAGGATCGAGCCGGAAGGCCGAGACGTCGTTGATGATCTCGGCGCCCGCATCCAGTGCGGCCAGTGCCACCTCGCTCTTCACCGTGTCCACTGAGAGCGGCACGTTCGGCAGGCGGCGGCTCAGTTCCCGGACGACGGGAAGCACCCGGCGCAGTTCCTCCGGCTCGTCTACCGGCGTGGGACTTTGCGGTCGCGTGCTTTCGCCACCAATGTCCAGCACGTCCGCCCCCTCCTCCGCCAGCCGCTCCCCCTGCGCCACCGCCGCATCCACTGATAAAAAATTACCCCCGTCGCTGAAGCTGTCGGGGGTAACGTTAATGATCCCCATGAGACAGGGACGATCGAGAGGCAGTATACTCGAGCGGAGGGACCAAGGCATGAAGCGGTGGCTGGTGGCTGGTGGAAAGGCGGTGACTGGAGGCTGGTGGCTGGTAGCTGGTCCAGCTACCAGCCACCAGCCTCCAGCTACCATCACGCCGGTGCCACCTCCGGACCGCCCAGAAGCGGAGGCTTCACGGGCTTGGGTTGCGGCACGGTGACGGGCGCCGTGGCCGAAGGCGGTGCCCCCGTAGGCAGCTTGCGCGGCGGCAGCTTCTCGCCCCGAACCAGGATCTCAATGTCGTCCGCCGTGAGCGTCTCGCGTTCGAGCAGCGCACCCGCGATCGAATTGAGCAGATCAATGTTGTCCACCAGCGTCTGACGCGCGCGCTCGTAGCTCTCGGTGAGCAGCCGCTTCACCTCGGCGTCCACCAGCTGCGCCGTCCGCTCCGAGACCTCGCGCCGGTGTCCCAGCTCGCGGCCGAGGAAGACTTCCTGCTCGTTGTCGCCAACCAGCACGGGGCCGATCGAATCGGAGAGCCCCCACTGCGCGACGTACCGGCGCGCGAGTGACGTGGCCTTCTGGATGTCGTTCGCGGCGCCGGTCGTCACCTTGTCGTGCCCGAAGATCAGCTCCTCCGCCACGCGCCCGCCGTACGTCATGACGAGCATGGCCTCGAGCTGCTGCCGCGTGACCGAGTAGCGATCCTCCGTTGGCAGCGTAAACGCCAGCCCCAGCGCGCGCCCGCGCGGCACGATGGTCACCTTGTGCAGCGGGTCGCACCCCTTCGTCTTGATGGCGCACACCGCATGGCCGGCCTCGTGATAGGCCGTGTTGCGCTTCTCCTCATCCTTCATGACCATGGACTTGCGTTCGGCGCCCAGCATCACCTTGTCCTTGGCCTCCTCCAGATCGGTGAGCATCACGCGGTCGTGACTGCGGCGTGCAGCGAGCAGTGCGGCCTCGTTCACCAGGTTCGCGAGATCCGCGCCCGACATCCCCGGCGTGCCGCGGGCGATGACGCTCATGTCCACGTCGTCACTCACGGGCACCTTGCGCAGGTGCACGCGCAGGATTTCCTCGCGGCCGCGCAGATCGGGCAGATCCACCACCACCTGCCGGTCGAACCGGCCGGGGCGCAGCAGTGCGGGATCGAGCACATCGGGACGGTTCGTCGCGGCGATGAGAATCACGCCCTCGTTGGACTCGAAGCCATCCATCTCCACGAGCAACTGGTTCAGCGTCTGCTCGCGCTCGTCATGGCCGCCGCCGAGTCCGGCGCCGCGATGACGGCCCACCGCATCGATTTCGTCAATGAAGATGATGCACGGCGCATGCGCCTTGCCCTGTTCGAACAGGTCGCGCACGCGGCTCGCGCCCACACCCACGAACATCTCCACGAAGTCCGAACCGGACATCGAGAAGAACGGACGACCGGCTTCACCCGCCACCGCGCGTGCGAGCAGCGTCTTGCCGGTGCCCGGAGGACCGACCAGGAGCACACCCTTGGGCAGCCGCCCGCCCAGTCTGGTGAATCGTTGCGGATCCTTCAGGAAGCCGATGATCTCCTGTAACTCTTCCTTGGCCTCGTCGGCGCCTGCGACGTCGGCGAACGTCACCTTGGGCGTGTCGCCCGTGAGCAGCTTCGCCTTGCTCTTGCCAAAGCTGAACGCCTTGGCGCCGCCTGCCTGCATCTGCCGGAAGATGAACAGCCAGAACCCGATGATCACGAGCCAGGGCAGCCACGTGATGAGCAGATACCCGAGCGACGGCTTGGCGTCCTGCGCGCTGATCACGACGTTCGCGTCACGCAGTCGTTCGACTTCCTTGGGGCTGTTCGCCACGGGAAGCCGCACGGAGAACTTGGTGATGTCCTTGTTCCCCTCGTGCACCTGCGACTTGAAGTCGCCGGTGATCAGCTTCCCATCCTGGATGGTGACCTTCGCGATGTTCCCCTTCTCGAGCTGCTGCCCGTATTCCGTGTAGTCAATTTCCGTGGGCGAGTCGCCGGCCCCTCCGGACAACCGGAGGAACAGGATCGGAATGAGGATGAGCAGCAGCCAGAACGCGACCGTCTTGGACACGTGCGCCCAGTGAAACTGCCGCTTGGGAGGTGGTCTGTCAGCCATTACTGCAAACTCGCGATATAGGGCAAATGACGAAAGTTCTCGGCGTGGTCGAGCCCATATCCGACGAGAAACTCATTGGGCGCATCAAATCCAACAAAACGGACCGGATACGCCAGGTGATCGGCGACGTGCTTGTGCAATAATGCGCAAATATCGAGCGAGCGTGGCTCGCGGGCGGACAATACGTCCATCAGGCGATTCAACGTACGCCCGGAATCTACAATATCTTCTACAACTAGAATGTGTTTGCCCCTCAGATTTGTTTCCGGATCGTACGCCAGTCGGACATGCCCGCTCGACGCCATGGCGTCGCCGTAGCTCGCCGCCACCACGAAGTCCACCTGCAGCGGCCGGCGAATCTGGCGCACGAGGTCGCCCAGAAAGATAAAGCTCCCCTTGAGCAATCCCAGCACCAGCAGCTCGCCCTCCGCATACGCGTCCGTAACGGCTTCACCCAGCTCACGCACGCGTCCGGCAATGGTCTCCTCGTCAAACGCCACGCGCTTCACCGGGCGGCCGTCGAGACGCGGATCAGCGATCGTTGTGCTCACAGCGGAATAGTACCTCCGGTCTGCCGGACCGGACGGTTGCCGCCTCACCGCGGCGCACCCCGGGAACCCAGACGATCTCTTCTCCGGAGAGGACGACTGGCCAGCCCGTTCGGCTCGCGGCGTCCACTCCTGCATCGCGCAGCAGCCCCTTGATCCGCCGCGGCCCCCGGGCCCCGGCTGGCGTCATCCGGTCACCCGGGTGCCACCCACGCACGGTGAGCGCCGCCTCGGCGGAGAACGACGCCTCCCATAGCGATGGCGCGCGTTTCGGGAACGGATTTCGCGAACGGGTGCGCCGAAATCGAAAACCGGCGAAGACCGTTCCATCGCGCAGCGTGCTTTCCGTATCCGCTTCGACGTGCGTGTGCTGATGTCGCAGCCGCAGTCGATCTCCCTGACGCACGATCTCGTAACCGCCCGAGAGCTGGATGCGACCGCCTGGCCTCTCCTGCATGGTAAACTGGGCGGCGCGTTCCGTTCCACGGCGATCCATGGCGATGCCGAGCGGCGCCGCGAGAACCGGCCAGATCAGCCGCAGCATCGGAGCATCATATCCAGCGAGCCTGGTGCGGGCAACCACCACGCTGTCACCCTCGCGCGCGGGCTGCAGCGCCGAGCCAACGACGTCATCCAGCTCGCGCCGCAGCGCTGCGGCACGGGCCGCGAGGTCGAGCAGTTCATCGCTGAGCCCCGGCCGCACGCGGTTGCACGCAGGCAGGAGGTCCAGGCGCACGCGATTGCGCAGAAAGCGACGCGACGCGTTGGACGGATCTTCGATCCAGGCGAGCTGCCGGGCCCGGGCGTAGCGCGCGATGTCCGATCGCGCGAGCGAGAGCAGCGGCCGCACCACGTCGCTCGGGGCGAAGAGCGCCGCCAGCCCGCGCGCGCCCGCCCCGCGCAGTGCACGCAGGAAGACGGTCTCCACCTGGTCATCGCGGGTGTGCGCGGTGGCGACGCGCTTACCGTGCTCGCCGGCCACCG
>Ga0105240_10004436_pt1 | contig 21402 bp, 21 predicted proteins | sample KBSC54metaG_FD_80426 | JGI IMG/M metagenome (GOLD analysis project Ga0105240, IMG submission 80426) | Corn rhizosphere microbial communities from Kellogg Biological Station, Michigan, USA - KBS C5-4 metaG | ecosystem: Host-associated > Plants > Roots > Rhizosphere > Soil | place: Michigan, USA... | reverse complement strand
TCTTTTGATGGTTTTCGGCGATCATACCGCCCCTTCTTATATACCCATTACAAATTACTTCATTATCAATACTCACCCCACCGTGAAAACACCTTTTTTTGCTTAAGTCAACGACATTAGTGATTTAACCCATTTTTGCTATCGGACCTTGATCGAATCCAGTTCAATGAGCAGTTGCGCAATTATATGGTCCCTTTTTGCAATCTCTTCCTTAAAATATTCAATAACCTCTTTCACTGGCTGCATGTGCAGGCTGGTTCCTTTGTCCACGGCAGCATGTAAAACCGCATTTTCATTAAACGTTTCAATGGCTTCGACGGAAACGCCCAACACGTTGGCTACAGCTTCCAGCTTCGATGCAGAAACTTTCTTCCTTTTCTCCAGCTTGGATATATTCTGCTGTGAGATGCCCATTTTTCGGGCAAATACTTCCTGTTTCATTCCTTGTAATAGCCGGATCGCACGGATATTTCTGCCTATGTGTGCTTCGGTCATAGGTTAGGGTATGTAAGTTAAGTAATACCAGCGGGTGTAGTTTACACCCTTTCATAGGTGTAATATACAATATAAAACATTGATAATCAATCAAATGATTTTGTACCTTGCAACTAATTACCATGAATGCTTTTCTAAGCATTCCATAAATACTATTTTTGACGTTCTTCATTAACTGAAGGACTTCGCTATAAGTCTCACGAAGAAAACCGCGAATTTTCGAGTAGATGAGATGATAGTGAAAGCCCGCTCTATACCATATAGGGTGGGCCCCTATCAGCTTATCGGTTTCGGGCCCTCGCGGTGCCTCTGCACGGTAAGACGGGGCCCGCCCTTTATGTTTTCTTCCTTCTTCCCCGCTTACATAGGACTTACATTTTTTAACGCTTAATGTAGTGTCCATGCAGGTATCTATGCTACCGCTGCCGGGCTTTGTCATGCCTGTATGCGGTCTATTATTCTCCGCATTATATTACAGTGATCTACGATCAGGGTTGATTCGTACCCTTTTTAGTTTACTTGCTATTCGTATTCCTTCCTTTCGAAAGAAGGAGCGGTATCCTTCCTTTATAGAAAGGAGTAACCGGCAATACCGGGAAAACCGTTCCAAAACCCTTTCTAAACTTATCGGCAAGAATTTCCGAACCTTGCGCGGCCATCGAAATCTCTCCCTAGAAGAGGCAGCGCAGGCCACCGGAATTCCTCTAAAGACACTTTTTCAACTGGAATCTGGAACGCTGGATATCACCCCGAGCTTATTACTCAGCATTTGTGACTATTTCCATGTACTCATCGACTGCATGGTTTACCAGGATTTATCCATCGAACAATAGAGCGGCTATGAAGAAGGCTAACATCATTTTCAGACGCGTGACCGTAGTGGAATTCTCGCAGCCTGGCAAAAACCTGACCACCTTTCAGTTGATAAGAGTGCAAGGGGACTTTCTCGATCAGCTTGGATTTACAAGAGATGGCCCCATCACTATCTATCAAGAAGGGAATAAGCTGATCATACTTCGGGAGAGCTTGCCTGAAAAAAATAAGGGTGACCAGGAAGTCTGACCCTATGAAAAAGGAGAAGAGAATATCCGTTTCGGGCATACTGGCACCCTTTGTTTTCACAAATTTCTCAATCTATATATGAAGATTATATACGTCTTTTTATTCTTTTAAAATGTTTTTATGAATCAAGATTATGTACTTTATCTTCAACAGTGCCTTAGGAATTTGGGATTCGGTTCCGATTTGTCTTTAAATGCGGCATTGGAACAAGAAATGACAAAAGGAAACAATGAGTTCCAGTTGCAGACACAGGACTCCTTTGATGAAGGCAGCGTTATAAAAGCCACCCTTTATTTTTGGAAAGCCTCCGATAATCCCAATTTCGTTTTAACGAAGTATCATGCTACGCTTTGTTACAATGAAAACCCGAAATTAAACAAGTCCCACACATTTTGGATATACCAGCTTTTAGGCGTCACCTTTAAAGAGGCTTTTAACCTTTTGCAAGGAAGAGCGGTGCTTAAAACACTATTTACGCCCGACCAGGAAATGTATGATGCCTGGATAAAATTAGATTTCAGCAAGAAGATCGCGTATCATCATTATAGCGTACGTCAGTTCAAGGGGCCATGCGAGTATGATCTGGAAAAAATCCTGCGCACCTATCCGGATCCAGGAACTAGCAGCATCACACCTAAAGGCGAACTTGATCCGAAGCCTGGAGGAAGGCAACCTGCATCTGGTGACCTTTGAAAAAGAACAAGCCGTCCAGAAAATGTACATCTCTGTCAATCCGCAGGGCAAGACGATCAACATCCTTTCACAAGCGGGGCCTAGTCACCGCTTTAATACAGACACAGAACAAATCTGTCCAACCATTAAATAAAATTTTATGAACAAAGAACATATACTATTCCTCCAGGAAAACCTCAGGTCCCTGGGATTCGGAGAATCAATGACATCCAATGAAATATTGGAACAGGAAATGGAAAAGGGGCATAAAGAGTTCCAGTTGGTGACGACAAGCGATTTTGACGAATGGTCTAGAATGGAAGCCACTCTTTCTTTTCGCAGGGCCGAAAATGATTCAAAATATTTCTTTACCAGGTACTATGCTTCGCTATTATATCACGAAAACCCCGACTTTAACAGATCACAGACTTTTTATATCAGCAGCGGGTCGGGGGTCAGCTTTAAGGAGTCCTTCAATCTATTACAGGGTAGGGCAGTCAATAAAAATCTTACCAATCTTGACGGTGAGAAATACAATGCCTGGATACAATTGGATTTTAACGAAAGAACGGCCAATCATAATTATAAAGTCCGTCAATTCCGAGCGCAACATGGATATGACCTGGAAAAGATCTTGCATAATTATCCTATCCGGGAATTAGCTCCGGAGGAACTAAAGTTAAATCTTATTGCTAGCCTCAAAAGGGGCAACCTCCACCCGGTCACTTTTGTGAAGAAGGACAAACCGGAGAAAATGTACATCGCCGCTTGTCCGCAGTATAAGACGATAACCATCCTGTCACAGGCGGCGCGGGTTGCGCAAATGTTAGCTTTTCAGAATATTAAGAATAATTGAGCGCATATGAGCAATAAACCGTCACTTAGAACCGAGAAAGCCGGGGCACGAGCCCGGCTTTCTATTCAAGCTCCAGCGTTCCGATCCTACGGGTCCATTTGCGATCGAATCATTCTATGAAATGAGGTGGAAATGAGGGATCATTTGCGGCCGAAATGGAGTCTCCGGAATGGAAAGACCAATGTGCAAAAGAAAGGCGCGCTTGAATATGCTTTTTTGACCGGTTGATGGAGTTACTTGAATTTGCCTACCTCATGCATTACCTGAAAGTAAGAATAATCTAGATATCTATTTTGTTTCGAGTTCATATATCAAAAAACTGTATTCCGAATTATCTTCGGGCTGCTTATAGGTGGCAATAACCCTCACCTCTGGAAAGGCTGGTGGCTCAAATTGCCATTTATTGTCTGCAATTTTTGTGTATCTATCCTTAATGTCCTCAAGTAAAAAGAGCATATCTTTTTTAGACACCATAATTATCTCCATTACACAATAGTCCACTCCTTTAAGTCTCTGAAATTTTGTTTCAATATGAGTACACGAATAGAAGTCTTCATCAGCAATGGCAAAATCATTTTTAAGTATTAAATCTCCGCTGGGAGTAATATCCTTTTCTACTTTGTAGTATGGATTGTACCTTAAATGATTTAACGAATCGAAATAACTGGTCACATGATCCGCATCGTACATTAGAAGCAATTTGGGACGAATTTTCTGAGAATAAGAGGATGAGAATAGTAGACAGGTGAGGGCCACCACAATTAGTTTAGGAATCATATAAAGAAAGTTGTTCCATTGCCCCTCATGGAATCTAAATAAAAAATGCGTGGGACAAAGCCTGTCGTTTCTAAGACCCGGCCAAGAGCCCATACAGAGACAGGACAAAGCCCACATGTAGCGTGGTGCTCTGCTTGTCCATATGTATTCATTAACTTGGTCGGTTTTAGAACAGGACGAGCTAACGCAATATGTTAACAGTGGCAAAGTAATGAAAGGAAACAAATATAGCTACCCAAACTGTGGGTTTATTGCAGTAGAAATGGTCCAGAAATGGTGCATATATGAACAATCCCCCTTTGTATCCTGAATGATTTCCAATCATTCCCTAGCAATCCCTAATTCCTCCGTAACGGCTCCAGGATCGTCCTGATTTAGGTTTACATCCCCAATTTTCTTAATCCTGCTCTCGGTTGTCAGAGATCCCGGCCGTTACGGCTGTATAGATTGCGCAAGGTCAAACGTTGTATTTTTCATGGATTTCGATGGATTCCGGTGCTCTAACGGTCCCAAAGTGTCCTTAATGTTCCCAAAGTGTCCCAAACTGTCCCAAATGGGACATTGCGTTGTGAGCCCGCCGTAGCTTTGTTCAGAAATCCGATTACCAATTTTTAAAAACAAAAAAATGCAAACCCTTAAAGTCGTAGAATTAAGAGTACCCGTTGGAGCCATGCTGGAAGTAGCCTCCTTGTTACAAGACAGCAACCTTGACAACACCATCAATGGTTCTAATGAAGACGACGACATTATTCTCTTGGAAATTTCCTATGAAAAGGACGACAAGGAAGAACGGGAGGCTTTTGATGCTATCGAAAGCATCGTCGACAATTATGAAGAGGACGAAGATGATGATGACGATAATTAATCTAACTACCCTCTAAAAGATTAGGAACTGTATCATCTCACATGGAGGGTGCAGTTCCTTTGACCCAAACAATCCGTAATCATGAAAGAGATATCACCTAAGACACGAATCCCTGATCCTGGCAAAACATCGTTGGCTATATGCGCCTGTTTGTCAAAATCTTATACGAGGCAGCAAAGAAATAAGGAACCATTTGCATTGATAATCAATTAATGGGAACTGAAAACAAACTTTCGCTCGTGGTATGCAAGACGATCTTAAACAAAAATGGCCTCGAATATACTGACGATGAGATTATTGCAATACGCGATTTCCTGTACCACATGGCTGAAATAGCAACTAATCATTTTCAAAGAATAACAGATAGACAAGCAACCATTATTCCCCTAACCAAACATGAAAACTATGCTGAAACAGAGAGCATACCTTTATATAAGGGTGAGCACCGACGAACAGGCTGAACGTGGTTATAGCCAAAAACACCAGGATGATCGGCTTAGACAGTACTGTACACAACAGAATATTGAGGTCGTCGGAGTTTACTGGGAAGATCACTCCGCCAAAACATTTGACCGACCCGAGTTTAATAAATTTCTTGACCATTTAAAGAAAAGCCGAAATTCCGCAGATCTTCTCCTTTTCCTCAAATGGGATAGATTTTCGCGCAATATTGCCGAAGCGTATGTAATGATTAATCGGCTCTCTAAACTAGGCATAGAGCCGCAGGCCATAGAACAGCCTTTGGACCTTAGTATCCCAGAAAATAAGATTATGCTGGCATTCTATCTGGCTGCGCCAGAAGTAGAGAATGATAGAAGGTCACTCAACACCATTGCAGGTATGCGCAGGGCAATGAAGGAAGGCAGGTATGTAAATATGGCTCCAAGAGGTTATCAGAATTCCCGAGATGGTCAAAATAACCCAATTATCGTACCTGGGAAAGACGCACCACATATTAAATGGGCATTTGAGGAGATCGCCAAAGGCATTTACAATATCATGGATGTTTGGAGGATAGTGAGGAGGAAAGGATTAAAGGTTGGAAAAAGCCAGATGTGGAGATTGCTTCGTAATCCCATGTACTGCGGCAAAATCGTAATTCCTGCCTATAAGAAGGAGGAAGCAATGGTTGTAAAAGGGCAACATGAGCCGATAGTATCCGGGGAACTGTACGATGAAGTACAGGACATTTTAAATGGCAGGAGAAGGAAGCGGCCAGCTAAAAATGGGCTGAAGGAAGAGTTACCTTTACGGGGTTATCTGCAGTGCGCTAAATGTGGGCGCAATCTTACCGGCAGTGCCTCCAAGGGCAACGGCGGTAAATACTTCTATTACCATTGTGCAAAAGGTTGCCATGAAAGATTTAAAGCCGAAGTTGCTAATAAGGAGTTCGAGAAGGAATTAATGAAAATCTGCATTAATTTAAATGTCGTAGAATTGTATCAAACCATTTTGCTTGACTATACAAAGTTAAGCGAGGCAGACAAAGCTAAACTGCTGGAACCTTTAAAAGCCGAAGTTGAGAAGTGTAAGACCCGCATTAGTAACGCCCGTCAATTAATGCTGGACGGGGAACTGGAGGCCAAAGAATATAAGGCCATCAGGGATGAATACGAATATAAGGCAAGGAAATTGGAAGCCCAGATAGCCGAAATGACATTGATGGATTCCGAGCTTAAAAATCAGCTTGAGTTTTGCCGCGAATTATTGCCCAACCTTACCAAATACTACGCTACAGCGGATTTGCGGGCAAAACAAGAGATCATTGGTTCGATATATCCTGGAAAATTAGTTTTTGAGGGAAAAAAGTATCGAACCCTCCGGGTAAACGAGGTTGTTCTTTGGATGTGTAGACCTGGAGCAGGTTTCAGCGATTCTACAAATGAAAAATGCCCCGAAAATTCGGAGCATTCCCATGTGGTACCGCGTAGGGGAATCGAACCCCTCATTCCTCCGTGAAAGGGAGGCGTCTTAACCGATTGACCAACGCGGCGTTAATCTCAGTTGCCTTTCTTCGACGATTGTTTTCTGAAAGGAGTGCAAAGATATAGGCAAGTCGAAAATCTGCCAAATTTTTTACGATCTTAATTACCAGCCTTTTCCAATATGTAACTTTCCAGCTTTTGTAGTGAGAGCTCGGTGCCCTTTTCATTGTCTTCCGGCCTGATCCCGTCGGGTATATTGTCAAAGGCCATGGTTACCCGGGTGCCCTGATCTACCGGCACAAAGGTCACTTCCATGTTCATTTCGCCCTGGAAATGGGGATCTGCGGTGTCAAACCGGATGGCTTCCACGATCTTTTTGCCGGGCTGCAGCCTGACGAAACGTGCAACGTATCTGTCCTCTTTTGTTGCTGTCTTTCCCTTTGCATCCCGCTCAGTCTCAGGGTAAAAAAGGGACATTTCGTAGCTGCCCCCTTCCCGCAGGTCGAAATGATGCACCTTTCCCGTCATGTTTCCCGGGGCCATCCAGGCTTCCAGCGCCTCGGGATGGGTGAAGGCTGCGTATAACAATTCGGGCGATGCCGCGATCACCCTGGAAGTATGTGTTGTTGACATGGTTTGCCCAATTCTATTATCTCCAACGCAAATCCGGGACCACCAACCCTTTGTCTTTAAGAAATTTAGACGTTGTTTAAAATTGATACCCAAAATTTTACGAGCAGTAAATAGCCAAAATAGTACCTTCGCTACCTTAATTTTAAAATTCAAATTGTTAAGTTATGAGCACAGTTAAAGTTGCTATCAATGGTTTCGGCCGGATTGGGCGGTTGGCCTACCGCCAAATTCACGGTTTGGAGGGAATTGACGTAGTGGCGATCAATGATTTGACAAGTCCTAAGGTATTAGCTCACCTTTTGAAGTATGACAGTGCGCAAGGCCGTTTTGAAGAGGATGTGAAAGCGACTGAAAACTCTATCGTAGTTAATGGTAAGGAAGTAAAGATATATGCACAAAAGAGTCCCGCTGAAATTCCCTGGAAACAGCACGATGTAGATGTAGTTCTGGAATGTACGGGCTTCTTCACCGATAAAGATAAAGCTGCTGCTCACCTGACTGCAGGTGCAAAAAGGGTAGTTATCTCCGCACCTGCTACCGGCGACCTGAAAACGATCGTTTTCAACGTCAACCATGACATCCTGGACGGCAGCGAAACCATCATCAGCTGCGCCAGCTGTACCACCAACTGTCTGGCTCCCATGGCAAAAGTGCTGGATGACAAGTTCGGCATCGTCAGCGGCCTGATGACCACCATCCACGCTTATACCAATGACCAGAATACACAGGATGCTCCCCATGCAAAAGGCGATCTGCGCCGCGCGAGGGCTGCAGCCGTGAATATCGTACCCAACAGCACCGGCGCTGCCAAGGCTATCGGACTGGTACTCCCCAAACTGAAAGGTAAGTTAGACGGTGGTGCACAAAGGGTTCCCACCCTCACCGGCTCCCTCACTGAACTGGTGACTGTCCTTAATAAGAAGACTACCATCGAAGAAGTGAATGCTGCCATGAAAGCTGCCGCCAACGAAAGCTTCGGTTACACTGAAGATGAGATCGTCAGCAGCGACGTCATCGGTATCAGATATGGTTCCCTCTACGACGCTACGCAGACCCGCGTCATTTCCGCAGGCGATACGCAGCTGGTAAAGACTGTCAGCTGGTATGACAACGAGATGAGCTATGTAAGCCAGCTCGTTCGTACTTTGCACTTCTTCGCCAAGATGATCTCTAAATAAAGATTTACTAACAGGCCGGGTAGAATGCCCGGCCTGTTTTTTGCAGCACCGACCCAAGGACAGACATTAAAAACGACAGCTATGAGCCAGTTCAGCCAGCATAATTTCAAAGATGAGAAGGCCTTGATCCGGGTGGATTTCAATGTTCCGCTCAACGACAAGTACGAGATAACCGATGACACCCGCATGCGGGCGGCCATTCCCACTATCAAAAAGATCCTGGGCGACGGCGGCAGCGTCATCCTGATGAGCCATCTCGGACGTCCCAAAGATGGGCCTACTGAGAAATATTCTCTGAAACATCTCGTGCCTCATCTGCAAAAGCTGCTGAACGAGGGCTCCAAGACCAATGTCCCCGTCCTTTTTGCCAACGATTGTATTGGCGAGCAGGCGTATACGACAGCGGGCATGCTGCGTCCGGGAGAAGTGCTGCTCCTGGAAAACCTTCGTTTTTATAAGGAAGAAGAGAAGGGTGACAAGGCCTTTGCGCAAAAGCTGGCCAAACTGGGAGATGTATATGTCAACGACGCCTTCGGTACAGCCCACCGGGCCCACGCTTCCACGGCTGTCATCGCAGATGATTTCTCCAAAGACAAGAAGATGTTCGGTCTGCTTATGGAAAGCGAGGTCAACAGTGCGGAAAAAGTACTGCACCAGTCCCAGAAGCCATTTGTGGCGATCATCGGCGGAGCCAAGGTCTCCGACAAGATACTCATCATAGAAAACCTGCTCGAACGCGCCACGGATATCATCATCGGCGGCGGTATGGCCTATACCTTTATGAAAGCGCAGGGTGGAAAGATCGGCAACTCCTTATGCGAAGATGACCGGCTCCAGACAGCGCTGGACCTTTGCAAAAAGGCCGATGCCAAGGGCGTCCGTATCCATCTGCCTCCCGACTCCATCATCGCCGACAAGTTCGACGCCAATGCCAACGACTCTACAGCGCCCAGCAACAATATCCCCGACGGATGGATGGGACTCGACATCGGCGAAAATGCTATAGATCAATTCTCCAATGTCATCCACAATTCAAAGACCATCTTGTGGAATGGCCCCATGGGCGTATTCGAGATGACGAAATTTCAGCGCGGCACCAAGGCAATTGCCACGGCTGTTGCAGAAGCCACTCAGGAAGGCGCATTCTCCCTGGTAGGAGGGGGCGACTCCGTGGCGGCTGTCAACCAATTCGGTTATTCCGATAAGGTGAGCTATGTGTCCACCGGCGGTGGCGCCATGCTGGAATATTTCGAAGGAAAAGAGCTGCCGGGTATTGCGGCTATCAAGAACGCGAAGTAGGCTGGGCTGGTTCCTGGCTTGCTGAAGGCGACCGGAAGGCGGGGCTAACGCATTTTAATTACTATTTTCCCGAATTGTTTTGCATCGTCCATGTGACGGAAGGCCGCTTCTCCATCGGCTAAAGAGAATACCTTGTCCACCACAGGCTGGATGCGGTGCTTATGCACGAATGTCACCATGGAACGGAAGTCTTCCGGGGTGCCCATCGTCGACCCCAGTACATTCAATTGTTTCCAAAAGATGCGTCGTGCCGTCAGGTTGGAAGGGTTACCCTGGGTGGCTCCATAAAGCACCACTCTTCCTCCGGGTGTAGCCAGGTTCAGCAGTTCGTCCATGCCGTCACCCGCCGCCCCATCCACGATGACATCGAAAGAACCTGCCTGCTCCTGCAGCCGCTGACCCCAATTGCCGGCGTGGTAGTTGGCACCACCCGATGCGCCCAGGGCAATGGCTTTATCGATCTTTTCCTCGCTGCCCGAGCTTACATAGACGATGGCCCCCAACGCAACGGCATATTGCAAGGCAAAAAGCGCCACGCCGCCACCAATACCCGTGATCAATATTTTTTCTCCCGGTTGTAACCTGGCGCGGGTTATGACTGCCCGGTAGGCTGTCACACCTGCCAGCGGGAGGGCTGCTGCCTCTTCAAAAGAAAGATGGGCTGGTTTCCCTGCCAGGTTTTGAACAGGGACCTTTACAAATTCTGCGAGCGTGCCGTCGTCCGGCAGACCCAGTATGCGAAAATCCCTGGGATGCTGATGAAAGGGACTGTCCCCCCAGTTAAATGCGGGATTGATGATCACTTCCTTACCGATCCATTCAACTCCAGCCGGGGAGGCGCTGACCACCACACCCGACCCATCGGAACCAGGGATGATGGGATATTTCAGCCCTGCATACTGGCCTTTCTGGATCCATACGTCACGGTGGTTGAGCGCCGCAGCGTGTACCTGTACGATAGCTTCGCCTTCGCCTGCCTGGCGACCGGGCCGGTCCTGTAATGTCAACGGCGCATTTTTCGCGCCTAATACCAATGCCTTCATACCTTAAAGGTACGGGCTTCCCCAGAACGAACCGAAGGTTCGTTACCCAAGGACGGACATTAATATTTGAAGGCTTTTCCTCCCGCCATCACCTCCTGTGTTTTTTCATCAAAGGTCACCTTCGCACCTGTCCGATAGGCTGCGTTGGCCATGATGACAGCGATAGAGTGATTGTATCCCGCCTCGATAGGTGCATTCGGCTGTTTACGGCTACGCACGCATTCCATCCAGTTGCGCATATGGGCCGTTGTCAGTGAATCACCGCTTGTGCTGGCTTCTGTGGATACTTTTGCGGGTTCCTTGAGGGATATCTCCGGGAGCAGGTTGGGCTGCATACCCATGGCCTTGGCATATTTCTCATTCAGACCTCCTTCCGGAGAAATTTTATTAGTATCCAGGTTAAGTGTACCGCCATTGGAATAATAGATCTCTTTTACATCTCCCGATGCGTTTGTCTGCCGGGAGGTGAAGATCACCTGGAAGCCGGAGGAGGGATCGTTTAAGGGACCATAATCAAAGACTGCTGTAAATGTATCTGCATTTTTTCTACCGTCCTTCCAGACATAGATACCGCCGTTGGCAGAGACGCTGCGGGGATGCGGCAGCCCAGAGAACCAATGCACGGTGTCGATCTGGTGGCTCATCCATTGCCCCGGGATACCGGAGGAATAAGGCCAGAACAGCCGGAACTCCAGGTGTTTACGGGCATCGAACGGTTCATAGGGCCTGTTGATCAGGAAGCGTTTCCAATCAGTATCTTCCTCTTTCATCAGGGGAACGAGATTGGGACGACGCCAGCGGCCCGGTTGGTTGACATTCCACGTGAGCTCTACTGTGACAATGGGGCCGAACTTACCTTCTTTTATAAAGTCCGCTGCCGCCTGGTAATTGGCGCCACTACGCCTTTGTGAGCCGATCTGTACTATTTTCCCCGATTCCTTCACTGCCTTGAGCACTGCACGGTTGTCCTCCATGGTTTCCGACAGCGGTTTTTCCGTATAGGTATCCCTGCCGGCTTTCACAGCTTCCACCGTATGCCAGGCATGCTGGAAATCCGCTGTGCTGATGATGACAGCATCTACTTCCTTTATATTATATAATTCCTCGTTGTTGACGCAAGCCTGGACAGGGTGCCCCATTTTTTGAGTAAGGAAATCTTTTCCATCCTCACGCTTTTTCTTCCAGATATCCGAAACCGCAATGATATCGAAGTTCATCTCTTTATTGGAGGCGAGGAAAGCGGGGATATGGTCATTGCGATGACGGTCCGAAAAGCCGACTACGCCTACACGTACCCGATCATTGGCGCCTATGATATTACGATAGCTGGTGGCGGTGAAGCCCATAGCGCCCATGTAGCCGGCCATACCTGCCATGGAGCTCTTGCGGATAAAATCCCTGCGGGTTGTTGTCATGCTGAAGTGAATTAGTGATGGATAAATTTACTAATTTAGGTTATCTTACCGTGTAATAAATCACCTGTTTATGCTTGCTCTCACTTTCTTTTTACGCAATCGTTTTCGCCGTCTTCAATCCTGTATGTTACTGATATTGCTACCTGCGGTTTCGGTGCTGGCTCAGCGTTCGCGTCCTGTCGATGTCCGGGTGGAGTCAGATCCTGCCGGCCGCAAGGTGACGATCACAGCAGGTGGAGCACCCTTTACCGAATTCATCTATCCGGATACGTTGGAAAAGCCCGTGCTATATCCCATTTATGCTCCCGATGGTCAGCTGATCACAAGAGGATTCCCGATCAAGCCCCGCCCGGGAGAACCTGTCGACCACCCGCATCATATCGGGCTTTGGTTTGACTATGAAAATGTCAACGGGCTGGATTTCTGGAATAATTCCTACGCCATCCCCGCGGAAAAAAAGCCTGGCTATGGCTGGATCAGGACGGATAGTATTATAATGGCTTCTAATATCAAGATAAAAAAAGGTGGTGATAAAGGCATATTACAATATGATGCCAGCTGGACTGATCAGAAGAAGAATGTACTTCTGCAGGAAAATACCATTTTTATTTTCACCGCTACAACGGACGAAAGGATCATCGATCGTTCCACCACACTGACGGCCATGCAGGATGTCAATTTCCCCGACGCCAAGGACGGCATGCTGGGGCTTCGTGTTACCCGGGAGCTGCAGATCCCTTCCAATGTCCCGGGCGAATTTGTCGATGACAAAGGGATCGTCACAAAGGTGGCTGCCGGCAATGCGCCGGATATCAACGGCACCTATCTCACCAGCGAAGGAAAAACGGGGGACAGCGCCTGGGGAACAAGAGGCACCTGGTGTATGTTATATGGTAAGAAGCAACAGGATACCCTCAGCGTACTTATCATCGATCATCCGAACAATCCAGGCTATCCTACCTACTGGCATGCCAGGGGATATGGTCTGTTTGCCGCCAACCCGCTGGGACAGAAGATCTTTAGCAAGGAAAAGCAGACGATGAACTTTAGGCTGGAAAAAGGGAAATCGGTGGTATTCCGTTATCGCATAGTCATCGCCGCAGGAAGGAACAGGCTGTCCACCGGCAGGATACAGGGGCTCACCGACGCTTTTACCCGGCCGGAGTAAGAATAGCCGCCGCTGGCCTAAAATAAAGAGGCTGACCCGGCAAAAACGTTAATTTTGGGATCGTTAAATTAAAAAATACAAAAATGAGCACGAAGAATCTGACCTTGATCGTAGTAGTGGTCTTTATTCTGTTACTGGGTGGTTGTGGCTGTAATGCCTACAACGGGCTTGTCCGGGTGGACCAGGGAGTAAAGACCTCCTGGAGTAATGTAGAGACCAATTATCAGCGTCGTACGGACCTGTACAACAGTGTGATAAAAGTCATCGAAGGGTCGGCGAATTTTGAAAAATCCACCTTAAAAGAAGTAATATCCGCCCGGGCCAAGGCCACGGCTATCAATGTCGATATCAATGACTCCGCATCGCTGGGCGCTTACCAACGGGCGCAGGCTCAATTGCAGGGCTCTTTCAGCAGGCTGATGGCAGTGGCGGAAGCCTATCCTGACCTGAAGACGACGGAGCAGTTCAAGAACTTCCAGACCCAGATCGAAGGGACGGAGAACAGGATCAATGTGGCGCGGCGGGATTTCAATGGCGTCGTCAATACTTACAACCTGAAAGTGAAGACTTTCCCCAATAACATTTTCGCCGGCATCTTCGGATACCACGAGAAACCCTATTACAAGGCGGATCCCGGCAGCGAAAATGCTCCTGACATCCAGTTCAACATTAAATAATGAATATCCCTTTTTTCAGGCGGAAGGAATTCTTTTCAGCAGCCGAAAAACAGCATATCGTTGAAGCCATCCAGGCAGCGGAAAAACAGACCAGCGGCGAGATACGTGTATACGTCGAAAGCCGGTGCAAGTATGTCAATCCGCTTGACAGGGCGGCAGAGGTGTTTGCTGTGTTGAAAATGGACCAGACGGCGGCGCGTAATGGCGTGCTGGTCTATATAGCCCTGAGGGATAGACAGATGGCCATTCTTGGAGACCAGGGTATCCATGAGAAAGTAGGGAATGAATTCTGGAACAAAGAGGTCCGGCAGATACTCTCCGATTTTAACAAAGCGAATTATGCGGAAGGCATCGCAAAAGTAGTAGGTGATATAGGCGAGGCATTAAGGACCTATTTCCCCTATGATGAGGAAGGTGATATCAATGAGCTGCCGGACGATATTGTATTTGGAAAATAGATCAACGTAATGAAGAAATTCCTATCGATAATTGTAATCCTTTCATGGTTACTGCCGGCCGGCTTGCGCTCCTATGGGCAGAATATCCCGGCCAAGCCTAACCCTCCCCGCCTGGTGAATGACTTCGCCCATGTAATGACAGGCGACCAGGTGGCAGCCCTGGAGAATAAGCTGGTGGCTTACGATGACAGTACATCCGTGCAAATTGCCGTCGTTACCGTGGCGACCATCGGGGATGATGCCATTGAAGATTATGCGTTGAAGATACTGAGGGACTGGGGAGTAGGAAATAAGAAAACCAACAATGGCATCGTGATCCTGGCTGCCATAAAAGAGCATAAGGTATATATTGCCACGGGCTATGGCATGGAAGGTTCCGTCCCGGATATTACTGCTAAAGAGATCGTGGACAATGAGATCATTCCTAATTTCAAGGGAGGCGATGCAGATAATTACTACCGGGGATTCAGCCATGCCGCCGATGCGATCATCAAGGCGGCTGCAGGAGAATATAAAGCGCCTGAAGGATATGACAATGGGGGCAGGAGACGCCGGAGTGGAAAGGGCGGAAATATTATCGGATTTCTCGTGATCGTGGGTATCATCATCGTTATCCTCATCAGCCGTGGCGGTGGGGGTAGGGGAGGCGGTGGTCTTTTCAGAGGGTCGGGCATCCTGCCCTTTATCATCGGCGATATGATCGGCAGCGCAGGCAGACGAGGCGGTGGCTGGTCCGGTGGTGGAGACTGGGGTGGTGGCGGTGGAGGAGGCGGCTTCGGTGGATTTGGCGGTGGCAGCGGAGGTGGCGGTGGCGCCGGAGGAAGCTGGTAAGATGTGGAGGAACAGTGGAACCGGAGGAAGCTGGTAAGATGTGGAAGGACAGTGGAGCTGGAAGCAGCGGGTAAGATATTAAAAAGAGAGGGGCGGTTCATTCGAACCGCCCCTTTTCATTATCAGAATCCCTTCTGGATCTTCGATTTTATATAATCCGCTTGTTCCTGCAGACCGGCAGCCGTCTTTCTGGCGGCAATACCGCTCAACGCGCTATTGATAAACGGGTCCGTTTGGTTACGGTAGGCTTGAGGAATAGCCTCTCTGAATTTTACGATCAGGTCCACGCCTTTTTTGACCTTATCTGTTTCAGTGACCTTGGATATCAGTTCAGCAAAGGGCTTGACGAACATGAATTTCTCCTGGTTCACAGGCATTTTATCGAAATTATCCGAGATCATATCAAAACTGCTGGCGTCTCCCGATTTGATCAGCACAGCTGAAATGGCTGCTACCAGGGCTCCCTTGGCAGGGGCTTTGATAAATTTCTTTGCCAGGTCGAGCGCTGCGGAGCTGTCGACTACAGAAAGCGCAGCCAGGGCGTTGCCAGCCACGGTATACGACGAATCAAGCGCAGCTTTGGCAAACAGCGATTTGTAAGCAGGGTTCTTATAGGTCCCCAATATCTCTACTGCAGTGCCTTTTACCCTTCTGTCGGGGTCATTTGCAGCCAGGTCGGCGATGAGGGGTTCGAATGTTTTCTTTATATCATCTCTCTTCAGGTCCAGCTTGGACAGGGTGAAATTGCGAAGTCTGTAAAACCTGTCTTTTAAAGCCGTCTTTAACAGGTCCTGCGCTTTGGGGTCGCCCTGGTTCTCTGCGGCAAAGGCAATGGCCTCGCGACGATCTACATACTTCCCGGCATATTTATACTGGTGAATAAAGTTGTCAAGCGTTTTATTGTCTTTCTTTTCGCAGAGCAGGGTCTTATCACCATCCACGTTTACCAGGTCCGGTTTGTTCTTATAGGTAAAAGTGAAGGTGTCCGTCTTATCTTCTACCCACACTTTATGCCGTTCTTTCGTGGCGCCATTATAGACATCGATGGCGATGGGCAGGCGGAAGACCTTATCCGTCTCCTGGGTTTGGTTGATGATAACCCTGACCGTATGCGCATTGTCATCATAAATATAGTCGATGTTCAATTTCGGATGTCCACTGCCATAGTACCATTGGTTCCAGTACCAGTTCAGGTCCTGGCCTGTGACCTCTTCAAAGGCAAGACGCAGGTTCTGTGCTTCGGCGGACTTGAATTTGTTGGTCGTCAGGTACAGGTTCAGGGATTTAAAGAAAGCGCTGTCCCCAACATAATTACGTAGCATATTCAGGATGCGTCCACCCTTGGGATAGCTGACCTGGTCGAATACATCTTCCTTATCGGCATAATGAAAACGTACGAGATCCTTACTGGCATTGTCCGGGTTTTGCAGATAGCTTTGGATACCCTGATAGTTTATCGCATCTCCTGCATCCTTGCCGTATTTATATTCATTCCATAAAGTTTCGCTATAATCTGCAAAAGATTCGTTCAAAGTGATGTTGCTCCAGCTTTCTGTAGTGACGTAGTCGCCAAACCACTGATGGAAAAGCTCGTGGGCAATGACATCTTCCCAACCATTGCCATCGGACAATTCGCGTGCATCCTGGTTGGCGCTTTCCCCATGCAGGGTGCTGGTGGTATTTTCCATGGCGCCGCTGACGTAATCCCGGCCGACGATCTGCGCGTATTTTGGCCAGGGATAATCCACGCCCGTGATGCGGGAGTAGAAGGCGATCATTTCCGGGGTATTGCCGAATATCCTTCGGGCGACAGGGGCGTATTCTTTCTCAACATAGTAGCTGACCTCTTTCCCTTTATAAGCGTCTTTGATGATAGAGTACTCGCCTACGCCCATAAAGAACAGGTAAGGTGCGTGGGGAAGGTCCATTTTCCAATGATCAGTGCGGGTACCGTTGCCATTGACCTTTTGATCCACGAGCTTTCCGTTGGAAAGGGTGACATATTTTGCAGGTACCGTCATGGTGATCTCTTCCGTGGTCTTCTGGTTGGGCTTGTCGATGGTGGGAAACCAGGCGGAATTGGCTTCCGTTTCCCCCTGTGTCCATATCTGGGTGGGTTTGTCTTTTTCCTCGCCTTTGGGGTTGATGAAATAAAGGCCTTTGGCATCTGTGATCGCTGCGCTGCCCTTTACTTTCAGTTCGTTGGGTTTGGAGGTATAATCGACAAAGACCGTGTATTTGTCAGTATATTTATAAGTTTTGCCCAGGTGGATATTGAGGACCATGCCATCATAATCATATTTGAGGGGCTCCGTTTTGCCGTCTTTCACGATGGCTACCTGGTGGATATCCATTCCTTTTGCATCCAGGGCCAGTGAATCCGTAGGATAAAAATGAGGCTTCAGCGTGATCCATGCCTTGCCATACAGATAGGATTTATCGTAATCGAATTTTACGTCCAACCGGGTATCCACCAGGTCATTGATCTTAGTAGCCGTGGATCTATAGACCTTCTTCCAGGAATCATCTTTATCTTCCGTGGGTTGTTGCGCCCATAACAGCGTTCCCGACAAGAGGCCCATCAAGACAAAAAGGGGTCGTTTACGTATTTGCATATTTGTTGATAAATTTTAAAGGCGGTAAAGATAATAGATTTATCATGGGGTAAGGTTTCCCTTCATCCTTTCCAGGAGCATCCTGTGTATTCGATGAAACCGAGCGAGAGCGAGGTTCCATCCGACCATTGAAAAGACGTTATATCTGGATGAATATCAGATAATCACCCATTATGGATAACAATCAACCCGTCCATTGCGTTTTTAGCAAATTAATGTAGGTTTGCTTTGAATGGTCCTTTATGCTAAGAAATGCCCTGTTCTTCTTATTGATCCTGCTGATGGGTAAGAGCTATGCCCAACAAAGTTTCTTTGTATTGATACAGGCCGAGAATAATCAGCCCTTTTATGTTAAGATGGGCGATAAATCTCTCAGTTCCAGTGCGAAAGGACACCTCATCCTCTCCCAGCTAAAAAGCGGCAGCCAGCATATCGCCATCGGATTTCCCAAACAATCGTTCCCCGAGCAGCAGTATACTTTCAATATTGATGAGAAGGATCTCGAATTCCAGCTGAAAGATCTTGGCGAGAAAGGATGGGGGCTGTTCAATCCCCAGACATTGGAGTTAAAAACGGCCGATCAGGCGCCGCCCGTGAGTGCCCGTAATGAAGGGGTCAAAAAGGACGATGCCTTTTCCCGGCTTATGGCGGGTGTAGTGGGTGATACGGCAGTGATGTATAATACGTATACGATGGAAGAGGCGCTGAAAGACAGTCCTGTCGTTCAATCTACGGTCCGGCCGGATTCCGCCGTTGCTAAGACAGATTCAGCGGTGAGAGGTTCTGCTGTTCCGCCGGCCCCGGTTTCCCCGAAGGATTCGGCGATGGCCGGCACGCTGGTATCCGTACCGCCTGCCAATCCTGTGCATCCGTCAACCACTTCACATCCTGTCCGCCCAGTTCGCCCCCCTCTTTCTTCTACCGCGTACCCGGCAGGCACTATCGACAAATTGAGTGAGCGAAAGACGCCCAAGGGGTTAAGGATTGCATTTGCAGACCGGCCGACGGGGCGGAAAGCGGATACTGTCATCATCATTATACCCCAGGATACAGCCGTTGCGAGGGAAGTCGCTTTGAGCAAAGTGGATTCCGGAAAGGGCCGACCGGCTCCCGGGGACTCAGTCCGGGTGCAATCCGGCGGAGCCGAAGTCCTTTTTCGCAGCAAGCCCGATTCAACCTCATCTGCCAGCGTCAAGCCGGATAGTGTGGTTGCTTCCCCCACCGAGACAGTCGTACGGAATAACCCGGATACGATCCATGTTTATATAAGCTCGGGGAAGAAGGAGGGGCAGGGGAAGACCGATTCGATGGTTGCCGGGCAGGGGGAGGTTGACCATAAAGTGGAAGTTGACCATAAGGTTGTCCGGAGTAAGCCTGACTCTGCCCAGAAAAGCGCTAGTTCCAGGCTGGTAGTAGTTAACTCCGATTGCCGCAACTTCGCTTCCGACTATGATGTGGATAAACTGAGGATCAAGATGTTGGAGAGCAGCAAAGATGAGGACAGAGTACAGACGGCCCGGAAGATATTTAAAACTAAGTGCTTCACAACCAAACAGATAAAGGCATTAAGCGAAGTGTTTACCACCGATGCAGGGAAATACCGGTTCTTTGAGGCCGCCTATCCCTTTGTTTCAGATGATCATTTCCGGGAATTGACCGATCTGCTGGCTGACCCCGTATACAATGGTAAGTTCAGGGCGATGACTGGTCAGCAGTAAGACCGGTGTCCTATCTTTGGTCTTTAACAGCGCCCTCTCATGCCCAGATATTTCCTAGAAGTAGCGTATAAAGGAGCGAATTACAGTGGATTTCAGATCCAGGAGAATGCCCATTCAGTACAGGCAGAGGTAGAAAAGGCATTGGCCATCTTCTTCCGGGAGAAGGTGAGCCTGACAGGGTCTTCCCGCACCGATACCGGGGTCCATGCTTTACAGAACTATTTTCACTTTGATTTTGAGGGGGTTATAGATCCTCGCAGGTTATATAACATCAATGCCATCCTTCCGCGGGATGTGGTATTGAAAAGTGTTTTTCCGGTGGGGGACGAGGCGCATTGCAGATTTGATGCCGTGAGCAGGGAATACAGATACTATATCTACCGGAAAAAGGATCCGTTCCTGGATGACAGGGCGTATTTCTTCCCGTATAAGCTGGATAGGGTGCAATTGGAGGCTGCGGCAGCCATTATTCCCCGGTTCAAGGACTTTACCTCTTTTTCCAAGCGGAATACCCAGGTGAAGAGCTTTATTTGCGATATCCGGGAGAGCCGGTGGGAGGTGGAAAACGACTGTCTGGTTTACCATGTTGCGGCCAATCGGTTCCTAAGGGGTATGGTGAGGGGATTGGTGGGTACGATGCTGCAGGTGGGGAGGGGTAAGTTGTCGGTTGCCGAATTTGAGGAGATCCTGCACCGGAGGGATAACAGGCATGCGGATTTTTCAGTACCCGGACATGGGCTTTTCCTTTTTCGTGTATCCTTCTCCGATAGTATCCTTCAGTCTTCCAAATAGCACAGCTTTCGTGGATGGGAATACGAAGTTGATATGACACTCGTCTTCCGACATCCGGGGAAGACGTCCGACAACTCGCAAAAGTTTTTTTGTCGCTGGAACCCTTGCTGGTACTGCATTTCAAGAGACAGGTCAAAAAAAGATTTAAAAACATTTGGCAGTGATTCAGAACTTTCTATCTTTGCAACCCGATTTGAAACAAACGCCTCTGAAAACGAGGTAGTGAGAGAGAAAAAAAGCGGATGTAGGTAAGGGTTTACAAAACGGAATAGTTCTTTGCAGACGGTTTAACAGATAGTGAGTAAGTGAATAAAGTTGTTGATAAAGTGTGAGTGAAAAACGAAGAAAAAATTTGCTGATAAAAATACTCCTCGTATCTTTGCCGTCCGCTTGTAAAAAAAGCGATTAGTTCTTCAAAAATTCTGGTTAACGAACGAAGAAAAAAAACTTCAAAAATCGGCAGAAAAATTTGGTAGAAATGATAAAGGTTGTAACTTTGCAACCCGCTTCGAAAAAAGCGACAGTTCTTCAAATAATCTGATCTGGTTCTGAGGTGAAAAGTGAGAGAGAAAGAGAGAAAAAATCTTCGGAAAATAACAGAAAAATTTGGTTGAAATAATAAAGGCTCTTACCTTTGCAACCCGATCGAAAAAATCGGGCGGCGAAAAAGGCCGAAAGTTCTTTGAAAGTTTGGAAGCAATAGCACATAAATCAAGTATTTATGGTAAGGTCACATTAGCGAAAAATATCGATAATATGACGTCAAATTTCGAGAGAAATTAGATAGTCAGTATCAAAACTTCTTTACAATGGAGAGTTTGATCCTGGCTCAGGATGAACGCTAGCGGCAGGCTTAATACATGCAAGTCGTGGGGCAGCGCGGGTAGCAATACCTGGCGGCGACCGGCAAACGGGTGCGGAAC
>Ga0105240_10004433_pt1 | contig 21404 bp, 24 predicted proteins | sample KBSC54metaG_FD_80426 | JGI IMG/M metagenome (GOLD analysis project Ga0105240, IMG submission 80426) | Corn rhizosphere microbial communities from Kellogg Biological Station, Michigan, USA - KBS C5-4 metaG | ecosystem: Host-associated > Plants > Roots > Rhizosphere > Soil | place: Michigan, USA... | reverse complement strand
TTTCATCTGCGTACTTCTTGCGTGCCGCTGCCAGCGCTTCCTGCCGCCGTCCTTCCTCGGTGATCAAATCGAGATGGCGTGTCTCGATATCGAAGATTTCGTTCGCGGCCGCGATGCGCGCCTGGTAGTTCTCGTCCGACACCTGGCCCGGACTCTTGATAGCGCCGTCACCATTGCCCCGCGCGTTGGACCTTGTGAAGCCTGTGACCGCTTTGCGTACAGCGTCCGCGTCCGACTGGTCGTAATCCGAAATCGACTTCAGAATGCCCGCAAGGTCTTTTTCATCCTGCGCAATGGTCTTTCGCAGCTTAGCGATGACGGGGCCAAGGTCGAACTTGTCACTGCGCGCGCTCTGCTTTTCGGACTCTTCCAGGTCCCGCGCTGCTGACCTGCGCGCTTCCGGCACCACGCGTTCCAGAAGCCTTTCCGTTCCCACACGGGCTTCGGCAATAGCGATCTGATTAAGCAGGTCCAGGTTCTTCTTGTTGAGTTCACCTTCCGCGCGCAGCTTGGCAATCTTTTCATCCCGGCGCGCGTTGATCGCGGCCAAGCCTAGTACCTCTTTGGCTTCGATACCAGCCAGTTCTGCGCGCAGCAGAATGGTCTGTTGCGCGGCGCGCTTTGCCGCTTCCAGCCCCGCTTTACGGTCTTCCTTGTCTGCTTCCGCGCGGTCCTTTGAGGACTGGCGTTCGTCCACCCCCACCTTGGCCTGAAGAAACTGCTGGCGTTCCTCAAGGGCCGCTATCCTGTCGCGCGCGGCCTGTTCAGAGCGTTGTGTCAATAGTTGGCCCAGCAGCCCAGGCGCAGCGCTGGCTTCCCGCCCCGAATTCAGCTTCTGCCGCGCCAGGTCAATCTGTCGCGACAAGTCTTTGATTCGGGCCTTGTCTTCGGCCACGTCTGTATCTGAATAGAAGGCGGCCAGCCGTTGGCCAGCCGCCTTTCCGAATCGCGCCGTCAACTGTTCGATATTTAGACGTTCGAGACGTTTTCCAAGCTGGGCGTAATCACCGTCCAGTTCTTTTGTGACCTTACCCAGTTCCTCTTCGGCCTTCTTTAACGGATCGATCTTCTCCCAGACCCGGTAAATCGCTTCACCGGCCGCCACCGCCCCCACGATTGGAAAAGCGGCCTGGAGCAACGGCCCCAAGCCAAGCACGCTCGTTGAGAACTTCTCAATCGCACGTATCGGCAGATTGCCTTCAAAGACTCTGATCGCGCTGCCCGCTGCCGTGACATCGGACACCAGACCGCGATGTGCGCCGCTCAGTGCCTTGACCGTCTCAACTGCGCGTGACGCCTTGATTTCCGCAGCCGCTACTTTGTCCAGTGCTTCGAGTTGCGCCAGCGCAGCTTTACCTGCCGCAGTTTCCAGACTCTTCATCGTGGAAATCTGTTCTTTGATCGCCTCAACCACAGCCTTTTGGCCTTCGGCAATTTTCCGCGAAGCTTCCGTGGTTGTGGCCGCCAAAGACTTTGTGTCGCCTTCAAGCTGTTTGATAGCGGCCTGGTTTTCGGTCTTAACCCGAAGCCGCAGTTCCAAATCGTTTCCCATGAGGGGCCTTTGTCCTGTGGATCTTCGTTAGACGGGCAGTCCGCACTTGCGGAGCGTGTCCAGCGTGATGTTCAGGCAATGCTGCGCGCGGTCAGCATCGTCTTCCGCTTCCTGTGCGGCGCGCTCCAAAATGTCAACGGCTGCAGCGCCCTGCAGGTGTGCATCGTCCCAGGCCTTCCCTTCAACCTGAATAAGATGATCGAAGACGGCCAGCCGGACACTGTCCCGCACCAGTTCGCAGGTGTGCCGCTTTACGGTCGCGCTGGCCAATCTGCACTGCTGTTCAGCGTGAGGAATCAACACGGTCACCAACTTGACCAGCGCCCGTTCGAGCACTTCACGTTCATGCTGCTGAAACTTGAATCGACCGGCAGCTTTACGCGCGGCCCGCGTGCCTGGCATTACATCGTTAACGGCATCGTCCCCGAATGTGTTCAGGGCCGTGCGTTCGGCCAGGATTGCGTCAGCCCGCTCCTGAAGCTGGCGCAGGAAGCCAGCGCTCGTTTCGGTCTTCGCCACAGATTGGGCCAGGGCCGCAGCCGTGGCTTCAACCCTGATTTCATAACTCTGTCTGGTTTCCGGCTGGAATCCGTCCCTGTTCACCTGGTTGATTAACGCTTCCAGGGCTGTTTCAAATTGCTGCATTCGAGTAACTTCTTTGCGGGTGGCGCTGAGTGATGGAACTTAAAACGTGGACTTCGGGTCCGTTAACTCTTTCGGAAGGGAAAGAGGTTCCTGGGATGTTTCGATGTTCGCGGCCGGTAGAATCCAGAGGTTCACTGTCTGGCCCCGGAGTTTCTTAGCTTGGTGTTTCCCGCCGCGTCTTCGAAGACTGGCCGCGATCTCCTGGACAGGGGGAGCTTTGAATCGCTTCGTGTTCAGGTACGAGACGATATCGGCAATTCGAAGGTAGAAAAAACCTTCGTCTTTGAACGCTTTGCCTAACGAGACTTCGGCCAGTTCCGTGGCAAAGGCGCGGTTGTTGCAAAACTCTTTCACCAGTTCCCACAGCTGGCCGTCCGGGCTGGCGTCTTCGGGCATCGGAATCGTTTCCATCGTCTTCAATGCTTCGCGCAGCATCTCCTGCCACTTGTCAGTCTTCATGGGTGGCAAGACAAGATTCAGGCGCATAAAGACAGCGCGCGCGAACGCTTGGCGCGACAGCATTTCGTCAACAGACAGTGGCACTGGTTTTCCTTCAATCTCCCAGGTGTAGCTGGGCGGCTCAGTGTCCAGTTTCTTGAGCAATCCGAACTCAGGACTAGGCATGCCACCCCCGCCGATTCCGTACTTACGCAGACGGCACAGGCCCGCGTCGCAATGGCTAACCAGGGGTTCTTCGCTACATTTGTAGCGGTACGCAACCTTGGCCAGCGATTTCTTCAGACCCACAATGTCTTCAGAGGGCAAGGGTGGATTCATGTACTTCTGGTTGTACTGTTCAAGTAACGCGCTGCAATTGTCGGGGTGCGCCTTCCGCAGGAATACGCCAATGGAATACAAGCCGTTGTTTCGGGAACCCGTGGGCCAGCCACCCGAAGCCGCAAGGGCCTGAAGACACGGTGGCCCGTCTTTGAAGTCCGGCGTGTCAGGGAGCGAACCGGCGAAGTAATCAGCCGCAACACGGCAGCCTTCGGCGTGATCCAGGAACTCATCAAGCGTGAGCGCGTGTCCATCGGCCCGCACCGCGTAGCGCTTGCCGTCCGCCGAAGACGCGTTGAAATACGGTAAGTTGATCCAGTTCGCCCCCGCTTCGGGATTTGACGCGTCTATTACCTTCTGCTTTGGGAACACTTCAGCCGTGCCGTGGCCGATTTGCGCCGCGATGCTCCGCAGCTTAGATTGCATGTCGGCGGCAGCCACGGGTTTGCGGCTGAACAGGTAAAGGTGCGCGCCGCCCGATTTGCTTCGGCAGACCACCAGGGGCAACTTCGTCCCTTCTAGCCCTGCGGCCAGTATCGTGTGGTCAAGGTCCGCGTAAACGTCAATGTCGATGGCCCCGAAGACACAGGTGTTCTCGTCCGTAATCGGTGCGATTCCTAGGCCGTAGGACCCGGCCAGATGCCTTTCGTACAAAGCACAGGTGACCGGTTCAAACAGCGTTCGCGCGGTTCCTTCGCGCTTTCCGTCATCACGTTGCCGGTTGATGTTCTGATAGGTTCCGTGCAGCCTAACGTTGCCAGCGAACAGCGCGGCAAAGCGGGCTGCGGTTTGTTTTTCCACCGCTGTGAATCCAATTTGGGCAGGTCTAAGTGAAAAGAAAGGGCGGCTGTGCGGCCGCCCAAGGTGTCGCTACTCAGGCAAGTGGGGTGGCGTTTCACATTCGACTACGGCACGCAGGCATTCCTGACATGTCTTCAGGTGCAGGTTGTGCGGCCTGCCTTCGTCAATCAGTTGATCCCGCCGCTTGATCCGCAGCCGCTGGACGCGCCCTTTCTCTTCCTCGGTACTGGCCGCTTCCTGCTGCCGCCAGCGCGCGTGAAGCTGGGTTATGGTTTCGTCTGTGCTCATCTACCGTGGCCCGGCCAAGACGGCTTGGCACTCAGCACGTATGTCGTCCCGATCCTGCTGGGACCAAAGATTGCTTGGAATTTCGGTGTAAAGGTACGATACCCATCCCGATAAGGCGAGTGATCGGGCTGTGCCGACCGGACCATCGATTTCGGCTGGACGTGTGGGCTTTCCTGCGGGTCTTGAGATCATTTATTCTGACTACTTTTAGGTGTTGCTGTGTGAGGTGCTTTACTGCAAAAACTTTGCTGCGTGTTCCGCGTGCCTTACTTCCATGTCGCGGAGCGTTCCCGCCAGGGTAGCGTACTTTGCCCTGGCGTTGATCCAGTCCGTTACAATTTGAGCGCTTAGTCCGCCGCTTGTCACGAGCGAACTGCCTTCGGCTTCGGCAAGGGGTTTCATTAACAAGAGTTTGCGTGCGACGAATACTCTGGCAATGGATTCGGCTAATACTGCTTCGGCCCGCAGGTGATCGACCTGGGCCCTGAGCCTCTCAAGTGCGGCCCGTGGCATGAGGACTTCGCACACGCGGGAGACTGCAGCCACGGCCAAGTTGTATTTCCATCGCAGTGCCTCACGGCGCGCGGGAAGCGTCTTGTATAGGGACTGAGTATCCCCCGTGATGAATTCATCAAGCAGATCACTTTCAGCCTGGCGGTGTTCTTTGGCGGCCTTTGAGGCCATGGCGTTCAGGAGCGAATGCCGGGCTTGTAGTGCCCTGATTGCCTCTTCGTGATCCTGTTCCACCTGTGCAGTGTGCAGTCGGGCTTTATCATCCTCTATAGCCTGCTGTTCGAGTGAGGTAATACCTTCGGCTGTTGCTTGTGGCGCACAACTTCGGTAAAAATCGCAAATTTCTTCGGTCAAACGGGAGTCCCGTAGGTGATGCTTAGTTAGGTCGTGCGTGTTTAAACGGCCTGCCCGGCCTGGGACACTAAAGTTTCGACTTCGGCGGCATCGTACCTGATTAGCTTCCCGCCGAACAGGCGGATAGGCTTGGGACCTGTGCCACGTGTTCGCCAGTTACGAACCGTGCTCTTAGAGCATCCGAAGAGTTTGGCCAGGTCCTCGGTCGAGATCATGCGGCGCTGAATAAGTTCCATTTTGATTTACCTCGCTGGTTACTATGTACCACGATGCACGGGAAATTCGAGTTGCTTTAGGTTGAAGCGCGTTGCGCGAAACGGCTTCGGGCAGGGGGTTGTGAAGGTGGTGCTCCTATATACGCACACGTGGGAGAAAACGTTTTTTTTAATTTCATGGTGCCCCCCCATATCTAAGATCACAACTTCCACAACCTCCAACGCTAACCAGCTAATCCCTCGCCCGAATGTCATAACGAACTTGCTGAATCGCATTTGTTCCCTGCGTGCGCATATAAGGGCTGCCCCCTGTCACAAGAGTTCTGTTGACACAAGACCTGGCCAGTTTAAGTCGGCGCGCGCCCTTGGCTGAGCACCATAAAATTTCTAAGTGCGCCGATTGACCAATGATCCCCCTGTATTCATTGGGCTATGACGTGTTTCGCAGGCCAGCTTTTCTGCGTCACGTGCAAAGCTGGAGGCAGGACGTAGTGCGCTCACAGGGCTTGGGCCACTACGCCCTGTGCGCTGCGCGGGCATGAAGGCGATGGGATTGTCATAGATTCCCCCAGGACGCTACGGCCCGTGCAGCGCACATAAATACTCACAACGATTCGCCCTGAAGGACGCGCGGCCGTGGCCGATGAAGTTTCCATCAATCCCCCTGCACTGCGCAGGCGAGTAATAGGTATTCCCTTCGCGAAAGGGAAAGACGCACGCCGTGGTGTCCGAAAGCGAAAGGACAGCACGATAGCATCCGCCCTTGAAACGGCGCGCCGCGAAGGTTTCAACGCTATCGAAGTCGGCATCCTCATCGTTCGCAGTGGCTATATCACTGAACCGGATGGGACGCAAACCGCCGTTGACGTTCGCAGCCGCCTCAAGCTGTTGCGGGAACTCACCGGGTACATCCACAGCAAGGCCCCGCAGGCCATCACCGCGAAGGTGGAACACAAGCACCAGCATGTGGACATGACCGCGATTATGATGAACCCGGAACTGGCCGCCGCAGCCCAAACGCTGGCCCTGGCAATTGAGGACCAGGAATCGAAAGAGCGGGGGTTACCCCCTGCGAAGCCGTTTTATGGGGATTACCCTGATTGAAAAGCACAAAGCTAAGCACGTTCCGGCACCAAAGCTCTATAAGACTCTGATTCAGCGGGCCTTCGGCCATGATGTCAACAGACTGCTAATCTGTTGCGGATTGTGACGGTTATCAAGGCTCTGTTGACACTAAATGCAAGCGGAGTTAAGGTGTAAGTGACCACAACATGTTGTGGTCGAGTAACAGCCAAACTTACTTGCATCACGGTTTTGCGGTAAGTGGTTTTGAATCAACGCGCCTAAAAATCCACGAGTTTACATAATGGCGTTTATCGGAAGTTACCGGCACCAGCTCAGGGTCCAATTCTTTCGTCCACGGTGCGTTTAAACAGCAGCATTCACAGCGTGGTCCGGCCACGTACGTTACACACATCCAGAAGGGCGCACAATGTCCCGCCTCAGCGACTATTACCATGCAGTCCGCGCCAAGCGCGAAGAGCTTTCCACAAGATTCCCGGAAGGGTATCTGTTCATTTCAGACCTTGAGCACAAGCGCGCCTCACAGGTCAGCGTAGATAACGGGGCCGCCCGTTTAACAGATGGTTCGCATCGCGAATCCACCCCCTGCGAAATCGCGGAACTGGAATCGATCATGAACGAACAACGCGCCGTGATCGCGTCCACAGAGTTACGCCACGCGGGCCAATGGAACCGGCTCACGGGTGTAGGGTCGCCTAGCGGGCTGCCTGCACTCTCCGTATCAGTCACAACGAAGTAACCGAAGGACCAAAGACCAATGGCAACTATCGATAGATCACCGGCACTTACGGCCGCCGTTCTCAATACGATCATGGCCAAGACCGTGGCCAACGCAACCCCTGCAGAACTGCGCACGATTCTGGATGCGCTCAGCCGTGGCGTCTGTACCGAAACCGCTACGGTAACCAGTCAGTTACCCTGATGTTCGCGAAGTATGCGCGGCTGTGACGCGGGACCATGGTCGATGGCATCAGCCCCTGAAGTCATTGGCCGGGACTCACTTCGACAACGCTGTTGTCACGCGCCTCTAAGCCCCTGCGGATGGCCGCGTGAGGCTGGCATGTCGTTCCGAATAAAGGGATGCTGATTCACCGTGCATCACTTCGCGAAGGTTAGGTCGTGTAGTATCTGCTTCCCGGTACGAGGTTCCTCTTCAAGCCAATCCGTTGCCCGGTGAATAAACAGCGTCCCTGTTTGAGTGTCTAACAGCATCACCCCACATCCAGGTGGGGCAAGCGCACTGGGCGGGATGGCAGGACACAGAACGGAAGGCGGAGTAAGAATTTGTTGATAGCGCCCCGAAAGTCCACTGGAAGGTTTGATCTCAACTGCGCCCGGAATTTCAGAAATATTTTGAGGCTTAGGCGAATCTTTGTTACATGAAAGCAACATCGAAGGGAGTATCAACAGCACGGGGGCAATGCGCATATCGCATGATGGTAACCCACAGCGTCTCTTCATTGTCCTGCAGGGGGAACATTAGTCTTATGGTAGTAAGCTCTGCATGATATGTTCAAGAGCATTGTTCGCCACGCTGTATGAACGAGACGCGCACAATGCTGTGCCGCTCTGCCATATTCATGACTTCATATCGCCTTTGTGCCGCCACCAGTCCGCAATAAGAAATGCGCTAAGGCCCACGATGATGCGAACCAAGATGTTGATGGTGAGCGACCCGGTTCTTGGCGGATGATAAAGCAAACTCGCCAGCGACGCCGCACACCAACCCGCTAATCGCCAATGGTTGCGCGCGGGACGCGAACCTAGTTGACCCGGATCGGCCTGTCCCGTGATGGTAGGTCCGACGCTGAACCTATGTCCGCAGTCACATCGTCCAGAATTGGCGGGATTCACCAACCGACAAAGCGGACATATGATGCTCGGCATATAAGACCTTCGTCAACGATAGCAAGAACGTAGGCTGGTTACTCAGATGCCTGCCCGCGCCACTCCGCAGGCAGTTAGCGAACCGCCGTGGCTTATCGGTACAACCGACTTTGACCCGTCGCAACTAAACGCACAAGGCGTGTCCGGTTTCCCCCTCACCCCTGCCCTTTCGCCTTCGCCCATCGCGCTGCAACCGCCTTCCGGGCGATTTCGGAGCGCTGTTCGGGTGTGAGCTTGGCCATTCGGGCCGGGCCGCTGAGTTTGCCACCCTTGGCCCCTTCCTTACGGAAATACTCTGCGATGTCGGCTGGAAGCTTCTTGCTCACTGGTGAAAGCTTAACGGGGTTCGGCATCTTTTACAAGAGTCTTGACACTTAAGGGGGTTCAGTATAATCTAAAGGGGGTTCAGTATAACCCTGGACACTCTTTAGAATCGGGCAGGAATAGAAAGATGAAACAGCAAAACAGCCGTACCGTCGTAGTGAATGGAAAGCAGCGCCGCTTGGTCAATCTCTATCGCAACCAGTCCGGGCTTGCCCTGGTCCTGGACGGCTTCGACATGATGGAACTAACCACCGGGGTTTCCGGCCATGATGTGGACGAAGCGGACGAAATGATTGCGTTCGTGCGAAGTACCTTCCCCCAGGTACCCTGTCGCACCTGGCTGAAAGGGGAGTGGCGCAGAGAGCTTGCTGCACAACGTACGGAGCTTAAAGACCTGACCGGCACCCTGCCCGCGCTCCAGGGGAGACGGATTCGGGCCACCGTGCGCGAAGGATGGGGAACGAACGCCGCAGGCCTACTTGCCAGCCTGGTGAGACTAACGGCCGGTAATCTGAACCGGCAACAGTGCCGCCGCGTGCGGGATCTTATGTGGGATATCCGCGCGCTTGAACTCAGGCTTGCGTCCCCTATCCAGGTGTTCGACCTGGATAGTCCCCTGCCGATGGCCGCGTGACCGGTTTATCACCCCGTTCCAAGATTTATTTTCGAGTGGTAACAGACTAAACATCTGTTGCCACTTCAGACAACAACTTGCAACGATTGAGCGCTTCGGAAGTGGCAAAGAGATTGGGATTATTTGGGATTATTTCCGGCCGGTTTGCTGTCTTTTCATTTCGACTACCTTGGGTTACCGTGGATTTCGGAACGGAAGGAAATATGGAAAACATAGCCGAAGCTTACATGGACGAACTGGCCAAACGGGTGGCCGCCAAGGTGCTGGCCGAACTGCGCCGCGCCCCTGTCGTGCGCCCGCTCCTGGTGGGCGTTAAGGAAGCCGCCCAGATGCTGGGCCGCACGGAACGCGCGGTACGCGCCCTGCTTCTTAACGGTTCCCTGCGGAACTCCAGCCCGGATGGGCGGGTGCAGATAGCGGTCAAGGACATCGAACGGTGGATTCAGAACAACCAGCGGTAACGAAAGGACGAGCTTTACCAAACGGAAAACGGCTTCAATTGAAGGCTGTGCTCACGAGCCACGGCATCCAGGGTATTGATAACGCGCAGATAATCCGACCGGTGCTTAATACGCGAGAATTGAGAAGCTATTTGCTTTGCTTGATCTTTATCTAAAAATGGATCGCAGATTGCAAGAGATTGGTAGAAGTGATTTGTCGCGTCAGCTTCATACCCTGTCTTGATACCTTCGAAAGCCATACTGCCGATCATCATTAAAAAGGAAGCGATAAGGCCGACGTTCATTATCCGCATAATTCGGACTAGCCGCTGCATCCGTGTTTTCATCACATTTTCGTCCACCTCACTCTGCTTCGCGTGGGGCTTATCCAACCCGAACGTGCGTCTCACCATTCGTTCCAATTCACGCTGCTCACTGACATTAGACAGCGTAACGGCCATAACCGCGCCCACGGTAAGTATTAGCAGGCAGGAGTGATTCGTCAACCCCCACCTGTCAATCTGGCCGAGCGCAATGTTCTCGTAAATTGAATCCTTCGCGGCCTCTAGATTAAAGGTTAAAACCTCAAAAATCTGTTTGCCAACGGCCACCAGCGCGGGTTTCACCAACCAGTCCCACAGTCCACTTCCAAACGCACCCAGAGCTAACGCCCCAATCATCGAACCAGTTTTAATCCGTAGGGTAGTAATACTGTTCACAAAGAAGAGTGTACTTGGCCGACAGCGTGTGTGCACCTCGAAGTTCAAGGTTTAAGGTGTTCTCTCAGGTACATGTAAGTTCTACGTAAGACGAGGTAGCGAATCCCGCGTATTCTGCGAATTTGGCGAATCACAGAATCAATAACTTACGCCTTTCTAATACCGGCCTCCAGCCCGACTCCCCCCGCCTCCACCATATTAGAATCAATAAATTGCGGTCACCCGACCTTCGGGACCGTGACAAATCGTGACAGCTCACTTAGAATGGGGTATAGAAAGCTTTACCCCGGATGCTGAACGTGCAACGCCGCCACCAGGCACCCTGCACCCGGCCGGAATGGGACCAGCGTGCCTGCGCCGGCAAAGGTGCAAAGTGCCCGGTCCTGATCATCGGCACACTGAACGGTTCACGCGTTCGCCTTTCCACAGCCAAGTTTCTGCCGCCTGAGAAAGCGCGCGATCTCGAAGCAGCCCGAGCGCTCGCCCTCGAATGGGAGCGAACCGGGGTTGTCGCCCGTCCTGCGGAGTACGCACCCATCTCCGCTCCCCCGCCGGACGTTCCGGACGATTCCAGCGGTGTCACCGTCGAAAGAGCAGTTGCCGCGTTCATGGCCGACTCGCGGGACCGGGGAAATTCGGATTCCACCCTACAGAAAAAAGCTACCATCTTTGAGCGTCGGACTGCGCGCGATCCGAAGAACCGCGAGGGTTTGGTTCCGTCTCGAGGGACGAGTCTGCTTCGCTTCTGCGATCAGAAGGGCATTCGCTTTCTGGAAGAGCTGGATTTGAATACCGTCCGCGACTGGCGTGCGACGTGGAAAGTGAATTCTCTGGTTCGCCACAAGCGTCAAGGCCAGGTGATCGGGTTCCTGTGGTTCTGCGAGCGCGCGGGATGGCTACCGCGGAACTACGCTTCCGACATCACTCGAGGCCTAGGACGTATCCAAGTGAAGGTCACTCAGACGGGATATTTTCAACCTAACGAATACAAGGCTGTGATCGATGCCACGTATCTGTACAGCGACCGGCCGAACATCGATAAGCACAATTCGGTCCGTCCTGGCGGGGATCGCATCCGCACACTCACCGAGTTGATGCGCTGGACTGGGCTGCGGATCCGGGATGCAGTAACTCTCGAACGGAATCATCTTTCGCATGATCCCGCGACTGGCATCTGGTCGGTCATGGTCTACCAGAAGAAGACCGGCGACCCGGTTTATTGTCCGATTCCCCCGGATGTAGCTGAAGCGTTACGCACGGTCCCCGCCAGCCAGAAAGGCAACACGAACGATAAATATTTTTTCTGGACGGGATCGGGGCTGCCCAAAACGGTCGTGTCTAACTGGCAACGCAGTTACGGAAAGCTCTTCAAGCTCGTGGCGCTCAAGGAATCGGGAGGGCAGCCAAAGCGCTGCCACCCGCATATGTTCCGCGATACATTCGCCGTTGAATCCCTTCTGGCCGGTATGCGCCTTGAAGATGTATCCATAATCCTGGGCCATTCGTCTGTGCGCATAACGGAAAAACATTACATGCCGTGGGTTCGGGCGCGCCAGGCGAGCTTGAACCAATCTGTGATGGAATCCTGGGCTAAACAGGGGAAAGTTCCTCTCGACAAATCGACAGTGGTTCGGATGCGGCGACCTGGTACCGCCTAAGCTTTCTGTTGCATTGTTCTGCTTACCGGCCTGAGTGGTGGGAGCCTCCACATAGCGCCGGGATGAATGGCATGACGGCCTGACGGGCGCAACTCGTAACGGCGCTGATGCAGGTCAGGTCAACACGCTAACCCCTGTGCGCTTCAGTGGTGGCCGGCTTCACTGGCAAGTGCTATCTCGGATCGGCGGGACTCAACAAGGCCAATTTTCGCGGCGCGTCATCTAAGGAGTCCTGGCCCCCAATGGCGCCTGCGCAGATGACTCCTTCTCATTTCCGCTGCTGTGGGAACGGTACAACCTCCACTGAACACCGGATCAATATGGCGCTATCGAGCGAAGTGCTGGTTATCAGGCGGTTCGGTGAGTCGCATGAAGGCGATTGCGGGAGAGTGTCTGATTGCGATGGCGCTGGGGTCCGGGCGTCCCTCCTGGCCGCAAAGGAAGGCCGGGCGTGGGATGTGCCCGTGCTCGTGCTGACGGAGCATGAAGACCTGCCGCGGACGCCGGAGGGTGCGTTGTTCGCGGTGGGGCTGGCCCTCAAGATTCGCGGCTCAGCAACGGATGCGTATGTTCCCTCGGGCCGGATCGGGAAGCTGAACATGAGGGACGGCGTGTAGACGGTATATTACGTTTTCCGGTTGGCAGCGCGGGGACTTGCATCGAAGGGTTTGGCGCGTGCGGTTGCGGCGTAATTGCGGGCCGGGCGTCAGACGCTGCGGGAGATCCTGACGGACCGGCACGAATGAGCATCGGCCCGCATCAGTACTTCACGCCACGAGGCCGGACGCCCGATCAGGTGGATGTCTCAAACTTCCTCCGCGTGTTTTGCGGAGGGCGATTGGCACCGCTCGGCGCACGGCTTCGCAGCGTAGTGAGAGTCCACGTTGCTCTCTGTTGGGGCGGGCGTGCCGTCATCCCAAAAGAATCCATGTTCAGATGCGCTGACCGGCCGCGGCACGATACATCTCAGGATTCGTGCAACGCCGGATAATACGTTGAAGAACGCTCTCGGGTATCCTATACATCGTCCGCGTCCGTTTCGCAGCGCCTCGCTTGCTCGTCTGAAATCTCAGTACGCCCGGCTCGTCTTTCACTAGAGTCGTACCGTGCTGAAGCTCATCTTCAACAGATCGCAGAGCTCGCTGATTGTATAGTGTTTTTCGATCGTTAATACAATCTCAGCCATTTCATGCACCAAGCCGCTTTAACTGAATGATTGCGGTGCAGCCAGTCGAAGGGCCGGCTATTAACATAAGGCCATTTCACTCGTTTTGTGGTCAAGCAACGCTCGTCTCACGCTCCGCTTTTCCTCGTTGACCATTTCCCGGATTGAGCGCGCCAGCAACGGCGGAAAGTGATTCTGGACTCGTTACTGAACGGACCTGAAAGCGCCGGTCGAGCGTCTCAAGTCTTTGGAGGGCATCGAGTAACTGCAAACCGATTTGGCGGATCGCGTCCGACGTTGGGGCGAAGTTTTCGATGTGCTTAATGGCGAACCGAATTCGATCCATGGCGACCCGAGCCTGGTAAGCCATTTCGAACTCGATTGAGGAGGGCTTCGAATCTGCTCGGTCCTGAATTATCTGCATAATCTGTTGCCGGATTTCTGGGCTCATCTCGCAAGGCTCCACTGGTTTGTCGTCCCACGGCCACCGTCACCTTGGTTTCCGGTGTGGTTCATTGTTAGCGGGCCTACTGTCTGCTGTTGGAGACGCCGCCCGCGGACGAAGCTGCCCCGGTGGTCCGACAGGTAGGGGACTTGCCTGAAGAGGCTCATACGGAGCTTCGAACAGAATGTCACGGTTGACGCGAACCGTGAATTTGTAGCCGACCGGCACCTTAATGGTCTGTTGGACATTGAGATTGCGCCGAGTGATCGATGCGCCGGTCTCGCTGATGTCCCTGCCGACCGAGGCCGCAGCCGTGTTCGTGACACTCGGATAAGCAAGGGCGCTCTGCGTATTTCGTTGCGAGAGATCGAAAGCAGCGGAGAACGCGCTGGTCAACGCGGTGAAACCGAGCAACCGTTTGTAGTGATGATCGACGTCATATCGCAGACCCGAGTTACCGTGCGTGTCCAGCCCGGCCATTCCATCGATATCGACTGAAGAAGCGTCCGGGAAAATGATTCGGTTCCAAACGACCTGCACGCCGTCCTGACCATATGAAATCCGCGAGTCGTATTTACCAACTAACCGCGCTCCCTGGGGGATGAGAAGATACCGGCCGCTTGCGGTATCGAAAATGTTCGAGGTGATGAGAGCTTTGATTTCGCCTGGAAGATCGGAGTTGAGGCTCTGTTCCAGCACGGCCGGAATCTCCCAACCAGCCTTGATCTCGTAAGCACTAATCGGCGGGGTTCGTGTGGACTTCAGATAATCGTCTGATTTCTGCTGCTGCGCGGAAGAGAGAAATGCAGCCTTTGACGTTTGGCCGTTCTGGGCCTCGTAATCAGGGTCATTGGGAGACGCGCCACCGGGAAGCGTGGCCACACGGCTAAGGGCAGTGGGAGTAACGGCGGAATCGCGGCCAGCGATAGTCTGAGTCAGCGCAGCGATTCGCGCGATGTCATCGCCCCCCGCCGTTGGCGAGGTGTTCGGGAATGCCGGAAAGGAGCCTGCACCGGTACTCGATCTGATGCCTGTGGGAGCCGTCCTCGCCTCTTGCTCTCGTTTGTAGGCTGCCGCGATCCTGCGTTCTTCGGGAGTGGGTTCAGCAGCGGTCGGTGGTGCCGCTGGACTGGAATATGCCGGTTGGCGGACAACGAGGCGATCCTGCCCGGTTCCCGCGCAGGCTTGCCCCGTATCGGGACTAAACCGGTAAGGCTGGCCGGTGCGCGGGTCAAAGCCGCAGTTCGGAATTGGCTGTTGTCCGGGAGTTGGCGAATGGGCATCCGCTGGCGGTTGGAGCTGGTTCAGGTCATTGCGCACCAGAGGCGCGTTGCCCACCGGAACGTCTTTTTCAACTTCCCTCGCGGACGCGGTAGCGGGTGTGACCCCCTTGGGCGTGCCGGCATCGCGCGCCTGGGCCTGATTACGCATCTGGCGGCGATATCCGCCGTATCCCAACGCGAGGAAAATCCCCACGACGACAACACCGATCGCGACGCCCACGCGCTTACTGATGTGGAGCGAGATGCGTGGAGTCGGATGTAGGTCGAGCCCCTTCGGGGCTTCCATCGGTTTCACATCCGGCGCTTTGTTGTCGGCGTTATCCTTTGGGCTGCTGTTCACGGGTGATCTCCACTTTCTGAGCCTTCTTTCCGGCCCCGAGAATCAGTTGTGCGCGCTCAAACAGGCGATCCACAATGTACGTCTGCTGCTGGACGCGGTAGTTCGTCATCTCGCCCTTGCCATCCGAACCCAGCACCATGAGGACGGGGGTCTCGCGATTCTTAACCTCCGGCGGCATTTGTATGTACGTCTTGGCGCCGTCATCGAAAATGCGGACGGGGCGCATCTGTTCGTTCCCGCCTCTGACTTTGTAGCTGAAGTTCAGCTTTTCGACCGTCATGATCGCGGGCATCGTTTGAGCTTCTCGTTTGATATCCCGCGCCTGGCTCTGCTGCTGGGCAAGCAAATGTTGCTGCCACTTCTGATTGTTTTCCTCCTCGGGATAACTAAAGGCCACACGGGCGATATAGTCTTGCGGTTTCGAAACGAGCCTCAAATAGTAGGCCCGCCTATCCGTAGTGATGTGGAGGTTCGTGTCGAGTCCGGGTTCCTGCGGTTTGAGGACGATCACTGATGTACTCTCCTCGCCTTGCCCGTACATGGCCGGCGAAATGTTCCATCGGACGGAATCGCCGACCTGCGGTTCGCCGGTTATCTTTTCGCCGGACTGCAATTCGATGATGCAGACTCGAAGCGGGGCGCAGACAACGACAGGCAGACCCGCGGCATATGAAAACAGGACGCGGCCATCTGCCCCGGCGGCCGGAGCGTTCTCGCCACCTCGCCACTTTTCGCTGACTCGGACTGCCTCAAGCGCAGTCGGGTTCAGGGGGACATCCGTGCGCGGCTGATAGTCTTTCGGGACCCTTCCGTCAGGATCAGCGGAGGCGGACTTCGTGGCACTAGTCGCGGTGGCCCTTGATTCAGTGCTGTCGGGTCCTGCAGGACTCGAAGCTGGCCGCCGAAATCGTAATTCTGCACCGGCAAAGGCGAAGCGTTTTGAATTTGTGGTGAGACTTTACCGGCCGGAATACGTTTGACGGGCAATGGCTGAGCCGAAGAACCGGGCGCATTTGCGGATGTCTGTCCACATAAAAGCGAAGCCGATACGGCGAGCCAAAACGCTGCTGAATGAATGCGTGTATTCATGACGTAGTCCCTCCTCACAAAACCTTTGCCCAATTCGCGGCGGTAACGTAAAGGCCCAGGGGATTAACGCGCGCCTGCCGTTCCTCGGTCGGAACGTTTATCGCGACAGAGAATGATCCCTTCCAGTGGTCGGTGGATTTCACACTTCCGTAGAGATCGCGCGCCGTCTCGATCCAATCGACTTCGAAGGTGTGGTCGCTCATAGGCAAGACAGAGTTGACCTCAATCGTGACAGTCTCCGTCTGGGCGCGCTTGAACGGTGGGTCGTTTCGATAAAAGTCGCTGATGAATGCCTGAGCGTTCGTGCCATTCGCAATGTGAGCGTACACACGATCAATGGCCCGGCGCTGCGAGATTCCGTAGGTGGTCACGGTGCGAACGTTAGCGATCCAGTCCTCGATAACAGCACGGCGGAGCCGATCATCGCCGACAGATGTCTGTTCGGCGAGACCTGATGCAACAGTTCGTCCGAGACTATCGACGAGCACCACGAAGGGAACAATGCGTGAATGCGCGGAGAGCCAGACAAACCCACCGGTGGCGAGCAAGGCAGTGAGGCCTGAAATCGCCGCGATTGTCCGCCAGTTCCTGGCTCGGGTGATGAGATCCCCGTAACGCTCGTCCCATTCGCGCCGCGCGGCAAGATACGGATTGTGCAGTTCAATGGCTTTAGGCGCACCCGATGTGCGGTTTAAACGCAAGGCAAATCCCATAAGCGAATCTCCTATGACTTCATTCCTCGTGATCGACCGGCATTCTCGGTGGCTGGGCGTGTGTAGCGAGATCGCTTGGCACGATATTGAACCGCCGCTGGCGTGTGGCGGGCCGCAGGTTGCCGATGCTCGACGCAATGCCCGCCCGCGGCACCGAAGCTGGCACCTGTGATCCAGTTGAAGGGGGGGATGGAGTCTGATGGCCGTCACACAAAGCGCCGGTGGCGTTCCCAGTTTCGCGGGCACCGGTCTCTGCGCCCGTGACTGGAAGTGACGATGTACTGAAACCCGACGCCGATCGCTCGCGTTCGAATCCCGAGCCTGCCAGATGCTCACCGCCTACCGAGGCTAAGGCCGCATCGATCGGTGGCTGTACGTTCCGACCCCCTGCGGCAGTTCCTCCCGAATTCGTGCCAAGCCCCGACCCGCCAGGGCGGGTTGGGTTGCCTCGGTTGGCCATTCGGCCTCCACGGGAAGGCGAATTCGGCGGAGGAGGATTGCCGGTGCCGCCCGAGCCGAAAGAACTGCCCACCCCTGCAAGAGTTGTGGTCGCGCCTCCGTTTGCACCGGTGCCCGCGCCCAGCGCATGGGAAACAGCGGATACGCCGCTTCCAACTGCCCGAGACGAATCGCCTATGAATGAGCCAACCATAGCGGCTCCCGACGCCACTCCTGTCGCTGTGGCAAGTAGGTCGCCACCGGAAAGCGCCGGAGACCCGCCGAGGACCGCAGCAAAGAGCTTTGGAATCTGCCAGCACAGCATCAGGAAAATGAGGGCGGCGCCCATGATTTCGAACGCGCTCATTGCAGGGTTGAGTGAGAGACTCACCTTCTCGGCGTCTGTCATCCAGTCGTTGGACAAATTCATGCCGGTACCGATTAGCAGATACAGCAGCATGATTTTCAGTCCGATCGAGAACGCAAGGCCGATATACCGCTCTGTATACGGAACCGTCCAGCGTGAGCCGCCGAATCCGAGAAATATGAAACCGGCCGCGACGATGATGTAGCTTTCGACCATGGCCACGATGAACTGAATCGCGATTCCGGTGAATGCCAGCGCGACGAGAGCTGTGGCAACGACCATCGCGAGGGAAGTCCCGAGATTTTGGAAGAACGCCGCCGTGCTGGAGCTCGCCATGAGCGCTCCCGCGATATCTATTCCCTGGGAAAAAATGTCGCTCGGTGCGATCTGATTGAAGCCCGAGGCAGTCTGACCGATCTTTTCGAAGCTGTCGATTATCGTCGGAATCCAAACACGGCCGTTTAGCAGCAACGCATAGAAGGCACCGATCCACATGATTTTTCGAACGAGGGCGGATGTCCACGATTGAAGATCCGTCTTCTCAAGCAGCATCACAGCGGCGCTCCACGCGAACTCGATCGTCGCGAGAATTCCGAACAGGGTGTTCGCATACGGCCAAATGTTCGTGGTCCAGGTGATGCGCTGCGTGCGATATTGATCCAGAAGCGCGCTTGGTTTTGGCGTCTGCGCGGCCGCTACACCGGCGATGGCAATCATAGCCAGAACGAGAAATGCGAGTCTCGAAATCGATCTGCGGTTATTCAGGCCGCGCATTTACACACGTCTCCTGTTCCACCTCGCCGTACTCAGCACAGCGATGTCTTTTACAAAATCTCTTCAAGCCCTATTGATTCGGGTGGTAGCCTTTTCCGTCACGCGGGGATCGATACGTGCTCATGGCAGCGTTGCGGGCCGCCAGACAAACCTTGCCCTCCGTGGTATCCCCCCACTCTGCGTTTCCGTTTTGCCGCGCAGGCGCACACATTGCGTTCACCTGCACGGCAACATCCTGGTGTTTGCGCAACCAATCCTCAATTCCCGGCTCGGAAGCAGCCGTAACGTCACCGGCACCTGCTTCACGCACGCTGTCCACAATGGCGCTGGGCGGCTCCGCTTTCCGGCACGCCGACCCAAACAGAAGCAATGTCAGAACCGGCAGGATTGCGCGCAACGAAAGCGGAGGAAAACGCATATCCTTCATTTAATTCCATCCAGCGTGGTATCCGCGACCGTCCGCGGGCGCAGGAGCGTAATTAAAGAAACGTTCTGTCGCCGCCTCCCCAGCCGCCTGCCGCTGGATTACTGCCGCCTGATATGCCTGTTTACTGGACATGTCGGCGATCATTAATTCCCGCAACTTCATCATCTGTTCGACCTGATGCTCGGAGATATCCCCGAGGGCCTGCAAAGCCTCTTGGCGGCCGCCCGCACTCTGAAGGGACGCCTTCAACGAGTTCAGAATTGCTTGTTCGCTTTGTAGCTGCTGCCCCTGCAATCCCGCAGCGCGTAGCGTTCCGAGCGTGGTGTCCAGAGACGTTTGCGACCAGTTCCGGTATCGCATGTAATACGCGCCTGCGTTGTACCCGTAACCCGGATATGTCTGACGAAATAACTGATCGATATTTCCCAGGGAGTACGCGAGGGCCTGCCCTCCCTGCACGATGTTCGCGAGGGCGGTTAAATCGTTGGTGATCGCGCCGAAGGTCTGAGCGGACAGGGGCTGGCTGTTGCGCACCATGTTGGCGTACATGTTCAACTCGTTGGTAAGCTGTGTGCCCTGTCGGATGTATTGCATGACGAGTTGGGCATGATTTACCAGTTGCGTTACCTCGGTCGCGAATGCTCCCGCTTGTATCCTCGGCGGACTCTGCATTGCCATCGCCAGTATCCCGATCGCGATTATGCGTTTACGCATATTGGGACCTCGTCTTCCTGCTCCTTTTCCGCGAGAGCATCTTCGAGCGATTGGAAATAATCAGCCCATTGCGGGAGACCTTTCAGGCGGAGCCATTCGGCGCGCCAGGAGCGGGGATAGTGATCCATAACGCTCTCGACGAGCTTGCGTTCCTCCGCGCCGTTCACTCCAACCCACGCCAGCGCCACCTTTCCCAGACCGAGGTTCACCAGACGGCGACCCAATGGGCTCACGACGTAATAATGCTGCTTCGGCACGCTGGCCTGTAGGATTTCCAATTCGCGTTCGTTCAGCCCCACGCGGTTGTAAAACCCGCGCGAAGCCGGATTCTTGGATTCCGCATTCGGTAGCAAAACCTTGGTCGGGCAATTTTCGAGGACAACATCAGCGATCTGAGAATTTGCTATGTCGCTGATTTGCTGCGTGGCCATGACCACAACGGCATTTCTGCACCGCATCGTCTTCAGCCAATCGCGCAAGCGCTCGCGGAACATTTCATGCTGGAGATATGCCCACGCTTCGTCCAGCAGGATCAATGTAGGCGAACCGTCGAGCCTCTGCTCGATTCGCCGGAAGAGGTAGAGCAACACGGGAATTACGGCCTTCTGATCGAGAGCCAGCAGATTTTCAGTCTCGAATGCGAGCATTCGACCGTGACTCAGACTGTCGTGCTCGGCGTCGAGCATAGGCCCAAGAGGACCCATCACGGTGAAATGCTGGAGGGCCTCTCGAGTTTCCATATCCTGTACATTGGCGGAAAGCTCTGTCAGTGTCCGTGTCGGAGAGAGCCGAAGTTGCGCGACAGCATTGGACACTGCATTCCGATGTTTCGGCCCAAACTTCAGGCCATTCAGCTCGCAGAGAACCTCGACCCAGCCGACAGCCCAAGCGACACCCGCTTCATTGTCGATGTTGCGCAATGGGCAAAAGGCCAGATCCGATTTCGGACCGGCGAGGTCATAGAACTCGCCGCCCGCAGCCTTAGTCAGCATCCAGATGGAATAGCCGCGGTCGAAAGCAAAAACCTGAGCTCTCGGGTAACGGAACCATTGCGCCGCAATGAGGCCGAGGGCTGTTGACTTGCCCGCGCCCGAAGGGCCGACGATCAGAGAGTGCCCGAGGTCCGACACATGAAGGTTGAATCGGAACGGCGTGGCCCCGCTCGTGGCGGCGTAGAGTAGCGCCGGGCTCTCGTCTGGCATCAATGGACTGGGATTGTCACGCAGACCTTGCCCAGACGGACGTTATCGGCATCATATCCGCGAGATTCAGCGTATGCAGGAGTACCCGCCGCACGTTCGAATACCCGTCGCCGGGCAGTGAACCACGCCACGCCTCGACAGCGTTCACGTCCTCGATACGGCATGAGAAGCCAAGATTCTGGACCGTTTTCATCACCAGGCGGGTGTTTTCGTATAGATGTTCGGGGTCCTCGTCGAGGCAGATAATGTTCGCACTGTACTGGCAGAACTGGACATCAGCCGCGGCGGCGACGCCCATCGCCTCTTCCGCATCCCTTGCCATCTTCTGCGCGTGGACATCGACCGCGCCGCTTTGTGTTCGGAGAATCTGATCCTTCCAGCCGCGAATCCTCGAGCGCCATTTCTTACGGTGCTTGTCGAGAATGCTCCGGGCTTCCTCAGGGTCGATCAGGATTGCACGGGTGTTCCAGCGATATTCAATCGGAAGCTGATCGAGTTCCCTCAGGATTCCCGGCGAACTCATGCACGGAAAACCATCGAGGGTCACGACACGAATG
>Ga0105240_10004432_pt1 | contig 21405 bp, 17 predicted proteins | sample KBSC54metaG_FD_80426 | JGI IMG/M metagenome (GOLD analysis project Ga0105240, IMG submission 80426) | Corn rhizosphere microbial communities from Kellogg Biological Station, Michigan, USA - KBS C5-4 metaG | ecosystem: Host-associated > Plants > Roots > Rhizosphere > Soil | place: Michigan, USA... | reverse complement strand
GGCGAGGTGCGCGTCTTTGGCCAGAGCCGCTGGTCTGTGTCGGAACTGCGCAGCCTCATCGGCATCGTCTCGCCCGCTCTCCAGAGCGACTTCACGAGCAATGAGCCGCTGCGGGTTTTCGAGGCCGTTGCTTCGGGCTTCTTTTCCGCTCGCGGATTATGGCGCAATCACTCGCTTACGGAAGAAATGCGTGCCCGAAGCAACGAAGCGCTGGAAAGGATGGGGGCCGCCCATCTCGCGCAGCGCGACATGGCTACTCTCTCCACCGGAGAGGCGAGGCGGGTACTGATCGCGCGTGCGCTGGTCCATCGACCGAAGGCCCTGCTCCTCGATGAACCTTGTACCGGGCTCGACCCTGTCAGCCGAGATGGGTTTCTCAGCGGCCTTCGTTATCTCGCGCGGGGCGGCACCACCATCCTGATGGTGACTCACCATGTCGAAGAGATCCTGCCTGAAATCGAGACACTGGTTCTGCTCCGAAATGGGCGCCTTCTTGCGAAGGGCGCCAAAGACGCGCTGCTCACGGGCGAGAACCTCAGCGCCCTCTTCGAGGGCGCAATGCATGTGGAGAGGCATGGGAGTGCCTATTATGCGCGAGCAGTAGGCTCGGCCTCGGAGCAAAGCTGACGAAACTGTCATTGGCATTTCAGCATTACCGATCATAGGCAGTCACGATGGTTGAACGGCCGATCTTTTATGATCCATCGGGCCAGCGCCGGAAACGGTTCAAGCTGGCGATTGCGCTGTTCGCGCTGCTGGTCATTCTTGCCGCGACCGCATTGTTCGCGACGATCCGGGTGGTGCCGACGGAGGCGCCGCTGCCGGTTGCGCTCGAGCATGGGGGGCCGCTGCCGCCGCCGCGGACCACCCTGATCGCGCGGGCCGGCAAGCAAATCAATCATGCAATTGCCAGCCTGCTGGGGACCAAGCCGCCGAGCCCGCGCAAGGCTAGCACCATCAAGGCTTTTGCAGCGGCCGGACAAAGCCAGCCGCTTACGGTTGGATTTTACGTTCCCTGGGACGAAAGTTCGACCGCCTCATTGCAAAGGCACATCGGCGATCTCGACTGGCTGGCCCCCATGTGGGTAACGGTGGTCGGTCCTCAGCACCAGTTCAACGTCACGCCAGACCCCGATGCTCGAGCGGTCATCGATTCCGCCCCTAATCGCCCCCTGCTCCTCCCCGTGGTCCAGAATTATGCCAACGGACAGGCCGATCCGGCGGGAGCCGAGGCGCTCTTGGCGGATCCGCGGCTGCGGAAGGCCTTCCTCGATCGCTTCGAAACATTTCTGCTTTCGGTCCATGCATCGGGCGCAGTGTTCGATTTCGAAGAGCTCGATCCTGCCGGGCGAGCCCATTACCTGCAGTTGTTGCAGGAAGCGCGGAAGCGTTTTGCTCCCCGCAAGTGGCTCGTCACCGTAGCTGCGCCTGTCGGCGAAAATTGGAATTTGCCAGCCTTCGCAGCCGTGTCGGACAAATTGTTCCTGATGGCCTATGACGAGCATTCAAACGACGGCCCGCCCGGACCGATCGCTTCGCAGGCTTGGTGGGCCGGAAACCTGGCCGCTGCGCTTCGTCAGATTCCGGCGGGCAAAGCGATCGTGACCATCGGCAACTATGCCTATGACTGGCACGATGGGTCCGGCGAACCGCTTAACGTCGAAGAAGCGTGGCAGCGGGCCAACGATAATGATGTCAAACCGTCATTCGATCGGGCAAGCGGCAACAGCAGCTTTGCCTATACGGATGACAGCGGCAAGCCGCACACCGTCTGGCTGCTGGATGCAGCGAGCGCCTATAACGAGCTGTCGCTGCTCGATCGCGCCGGCATTCATCAAGTAGCGCTCTGGCGTCTCGGCGCCGAAGATCCAAGTCTTTGGTCCATCTTCGGACGCTCAGTGAAACCTTCGCGGCAGCTTGGTGGCTTGGAACAACCTCCAATCGGAACCGATCCTGATATCGAAGGAAACGGGGAAATCCTTCGAATCACAGCGGTTCCAGCCGAAGGAATCAGGCACGTTCAGCGAGGTGCTAATGGGCTCATCACCAATGTCGATTTTGCCCAGCTGCCACGGTCGTTCATCGTCACTCGCACCGGTTACCGCCCGGGCGTGGTCGCTCTGACCTTCGACGACGGACCCGATCCGCGCTGGACACCGCAAATCCTCTCGATCCTGGAAGCGAAACACGTTCCCGCCACCTTCTTTGTGGTTGGCGAGAATGCGCTCATGAATCGCGGGCTTCTCCAGCGGGAAGTCAGCGACGGCGACGAAGTCGGGAGTCACACTTATACTCACCCCAATCTTGCCAATGTGAGCAAGACTCAGGTGCTGTTCGAACTGAATACGACCCAGCGCCTATTCCAGGCTTTCACCGGCCGAACGCTGAAGCTGTTCCGAGCGCCTTTTTTCGGCGACGCGGAGCCGACCACCAATGATGAGATCAAACCTGTCCTGGATGCCCAGAACCGTGGCTACATCTCTGTCGGACTTCACGTCGACAGTGAAGATTGGCAACGCCCCGGGGTCCCCACGATCATCAATAATGTGCTGTCGAGAATCTTCTCGGCGCCCGCCAATTGCGACAACAGTTCCGACCCGCAATGCAGCCGGAATATCGTGCTGCTCCACGATTCCGGCGGCGACCGCTCGGAGACAATCGCAGCGCTACCGATCATCATCGATCAGCTTCGTGCGCGCGGTTACACGTTCGTCCCGGTATCGGAGTTAGCCGGCCTTTCGCGCGATCAGGCGATGCCGGTACTCTCACCTTCCGATCGCCTCGCGGCCCGTACTGACCTAGCGGTTTTCGAACTGCTGAGTTTCACGATCGAAGCGTTGAAGATTCTCTTCTCTGTCGCGCTCACGTTGGGAATTGCACGCGCAATTGCGCTCACTGCGCTTGCGCTGCTGTCCGCAAAACGAGAAGCCTCGCGACGGGTTCCACCAAGCGATCCGCTGACATTCGTAAGTGTCCTGATCCCCGCTTTTAATGAGGAGCGGGTGATCGAGCGGTCCGTTCGCCAGGTACTCGAAAGCTATAAAGTCCAGCTCGAAGTCATCGTCATTGACGACGGTTCGAAGGACCGAACAGGCGAGATCGTCCGTGAGGCCTTCGGCAAGGATCCGCGAGTGCGGCTGATCCAACTCGAGAATGGCGGCAAAGCACGCGCCCTCAATCATGGTCTCGAGCTCGCGAGGGGCGACCTCGTGATCGCACTGGATGCCGACACACAGTTCGAGCCGGATACGATCGCGCGGCTCGCTCGCTGGCTGGTCGCGGACGAGACGCTCGGCGCGGTCGCCGGCAACGCGAAAGTCGGCAACCGCGTCAATCTCGTCACCAAGTGGCAGGCGCTGGAATATGTAACGGCGCAAAATCTCGAACGGCGGGCATTGGCCCGGCTCGGCGGGATGACCGTTGTTCCCGGCGCAGTCGGCGCGTGGCGCAAAAAAGCCATCCTTGAGGTCGGCGGCTATCCGCCGGATACGCTCGCCGAGGATCAGGACCTCACGATCGCAATCCAGAGGGCAGGGTGGAAAGTCGCTTACGATCAGAGCGCCATCGCCTGGACTGAAGCGCCGCAATCGCTTCACCAGTTGGCACGCCAGCGCTTCCGCTGGGCGTTCGGAACAATCCAGTGCGTGTGGAAGCACCGGCAGATCCTGCTGACCGACAGGCCGCGTGGCCTCGCCTGGATCGGCTTGCCGCAGACGATCCTGTTCCAGCTCATGTTTGCAGCGATCTCGCCGGTGATCGATCTCGCTCTGATCGTCAGCATTTTCAGCACCGTCACCTCAATCCACGAACATGGCTACAGCGCCGTCAAAGGCGATCTCGCCCATGTCGCCTTCTTCTGGATCCTGTTCGCGGCGATCGACCTGACCGCGGGACTCATCGCCTTCGCGCTGGAGCGGCGCGAGCAGTGGCGGCTGATGGTATGGCTTCTGCCGCAGCGCATCGGATACCGCCAGGTTATGTATTACGTGGTGATCAAGGCGCTGGTCCAGGCGCTTCGCGGACCGCGGGTCGGCTGGACCTCAATCAAGCGGTCGGGTGAAGTGAAGGTCGCCGGGCGCGGCTCAGCCGTGCAGGAGCAGCTTCAGGGCCGCGTGCGTGGTCAGTCCGACAAGGCAGAGGCTGCCGAATAGGAATAAGGGGAACCGGATCGCGACCTTGTTCACCGTCGCCTGAACGAGGCTGTGCAGTACTCGAAAGCCGACATAGCCCCACGCCAGCCACACGTTGATCGGGGCATCGAAGCCCATCAGGATCAGCGCGAAGACGATCGCGTAGAAGATCGTCGGCTGCTCCATCAGATGATTGTAGTTGTGGCACGGCCAGTGCGCCGGCCCAGGCGCTTCCCGTTCGAGATAATCGCCCCTGGCGCCATCTGGAATGTCGCGCCCCTTCACGATCCGGTAGCGCGCGGCAGCCATCCAGAAGAGCATCACGATGGTCCAGGCGACCAAGGCGATCACCGGTCCAAGTAGCGGGCTCGGGTGCATGGAATTATCTCCCCAAAGCGAGGAAGCAGACTGCGTCAGCGCTTCGGGCTTGGCAAGATTAGCGGCTGAGTGAGTAGAGCGCGCCTGCATCCCGCTTGAATGCCGCGGCACTTGTCGCGCGGGCGTAGAACATGTGGCCTCCCGGATAGATATGCAGCTGGATGTTTTGGAACGGCCCTTCAGGAGGCATCTGGTCGAGAATCAATCTCGAACCGAAATAGGGGCAGGAGAGATCGTCCCAGCCGTGGGCGATCATCACCGTCATCCTGGGATCATTTGCAACAGCCTTGCGGAGGTCGGTGACCGGCGAATCGCTGTTGTCGCGCTTCCACGCCTTGTTCACATCATAGGATAGTGCTTCGTAATGCGCGTCATCTTTCCAGCCAACCTGGTTGGTGATGAAGTCGACGGCGGCGCTGGTCGTCGGCGCAATGATCCCATCGAGCAGCGGGTCATTATAATCCGGCTCGGCCGAAGCGGGGAAGGGATCATAGGCCGTCACGTTGGAATCGTAGACGCTTCCGATCTGACCGGTGTCGCGGCGAATCTCACGAAGGTAGGTCTCGCGATCGATGCGGCCGTCCAGCCGACGGACGAATTTCGGGTCTAGGCCCGTATAATCGGCCACTCTTGCCGACAGGCGGTCGGTCGCGGCGTGGTCCTTCGGGCCGGCAAGAAAGTCGGTCACGAATTGCGTCCGGGTGTAATTCTCAACTTCGGCCATGTGCTGCGGAGTGAGATCGCCCTCGCGCTCGAAGTGACCGGCGGCCATCCCCGGCAAATTGATCATCCACGGAAGCGGCGACAGCGCTGTCTCGTCACCGATGGCCGCGGGATCGAGGTAGGGCGAGACCAGGAACAGTCCCGAAACGCCCACGCCCATCCGGCTCTGAAGCTCGTACGCCAGCTTCGGCACCCGAAACCCGCCGTAGCTCTCGCCGATCAGATATTTGCGGCTGGTGAGACGCCCGTTCTTGACCAGCCAATCGTAGACGACGCGGCTCAGATACTGGATGTCGGTTTTCGCGTCGTAGAAATCCTTTGCAGTCTTGTCGGGATCTTCGAGACTTCGTGAGAAGCCGGTGCCGACCGGGTCGACGAAGACGAGATCGGTCATATCCAGCCAGGTGTACGGATTGTCGTGGAGCACCGCGGACCCCGACGGCGTGTCACCCGCAACGCCGAAGTCGACCTTTTTCGGACCTATCGCGCCCATGTTCAGGAAGACCGAGGAAGCGCCGGGACCGCCGTTGAATGCGAAAGTCACCGGGCGAGCCGTTGCCGGCCCAGGAACGGTGTAGGCCGCATAGACGACCTGGCCGATCACCTTCCCCTTGTCGTCGCGAACGTCGATATGGCCAACCGTAGCTTTATAGCGGAGCGCGCGCCCATTCACCTCGACCGTCTGATCGATGCTTTTGTCGGGGTACAGCGGCGGGAGTTCGATCTTCGGCTTGGCGTCACCGTCTTTTGACGGTGCATCTTGCGCGAGAACCGTCGTGGACATGGCGAAAGCCAGGGCGATCGAGATCGAAGCAAGAAGACGGCGCATGGGCTTCCCCCCCAAGGGAACAAATTCAGCCGATCTCTAAACCATCCTCCTCCCCGGAAAAACGGTTCCCTTACCGTCCGCAGAGGGCAGAAGCGGTTTAGTCGAACAGCTTTGCTGAATTCACCTGCTACCGAGAACGAAGCTGTTTCCGTCGGGATCGCGGAAGATCGCGAAGGTGCCCCACGGCTGCTTTTGCGGCGGTTTGTCGAATTCGACGCCGCGTTCCTTCAGCTGGCGATAACTGTATTCGACATCGTCACAGCCGAATGAGCCGTTGAAGAAGGTGCCGATCCGATCCTCGTGACCTTCGGGAGTGAACAGCACGATCCCGGTTTCGGCACCCGGAATCGAAAGTTCAATCCACCGCTTGCCTTCGCCCATCGGTTGATCGGTAGTTACGCTGAAGCCCACCTTTTCGGTCCAGAACGCGAGTGCGCGGTCCTGGTCGGAAGTGGGAACGCCCGCAAACTTCAGTTTCCTGATCATCCTGTCCTCCGCCCCCGGGTGCCTAGCAACGTTGCGGACGGCCGGGCGAGTATGGCAAGTAATGCTATGGCATCGATTACCACAGTGGAACTCGATCGATACGTGATCACCGTTCTGATGCGCGACCTGGTCGGCCACGACCGAAGCCCGTCAGCTTTTCTCGTGTACCTTGCTATCGAGGCGGAGGTACAGGGCGGCAAAGCGCTTCTCAGTCATTCCGCACTTGCGGAGAGGACAGGGCTTTCGAAGCGCGCCTGCCAGAACGCGATCGCGCTACTTGCCCGCCGGAAACTCATCGAGGTGGTTCGGCGGCGCGACACCGAGCCTGCGCACTATCGCCCCTTGCGGCCGTGGGTGCGCAGTTCGCCCGCTTAGTCAAACAACTTTGCGAATCGTCGCTTCTCGCGGTTGCGCCAGGCGCCGCGGTGCCAGGCGTCGCTGGCGAGCAGCGGGAGGACGGAGGTCGCTTCGGCGAAGACCATCTGCTCCATCGCCGTCGAGACCTTGCCCCAGCTCGCCGCCTCCTGGAGTGTCGAGGAGGAACAGGCGCCGTCGCGCACGTCGGCGACGGTGATCTGGACCGCATATTTGTGCACCTCGACATCCTCGTGACCGAGGATTTCCGCACAAACCACAGTGTCTTGCGTGAAGTTCTTCGGAACACCGCCGCCGATCATCAACAGGCCGGTGGTGCCCGCCTTGATCTTGATGTCGGTGAGCTCGCGGAAGTCGGCGATGCTGTCGAGAGTCATGTAATGGCCGCCGCGCTTCATCGCGTCGACCTGGTGCTTGACGAGGCCGAAGCCTGCGGAGCTGTCGGTGAAGGCCGGGCAGAAGATCGGCACGTCATTCTCGTAAGCGAGCTGAACGAGGCTGCCCTGTTTCTTGGCATTGCCATCGCTCAGCCATTTGCCCATCTCGCGGATGAAGGCGCGGCTCGAATAGGGGCGGGGCTCCAGGCTGTCGGCGATCAGTCCGATCGTATGGTCGCAATCCTGCAGCTGCTCTTCGTCGATGTAGGTGTCGTAGATGCGATCGATGTAGAGCGACCTCAATGTATCATCGTCAGGGATTTCATTGGCTTGGTAGTGTTTGTGGCCAAGGGCTTCGAAGAAATCCATGTCGACGATGCTGGCTCCGGTGGCGACGATCGCATCGACCATGTTCGACCGCACGAGCTCTGCGTAAAGATCCATGCAGCCGCCGGCCGAGGTCGAGCCCGCGATCACCAGGATGATCGAGCAGCTCTGATCCTCCAGCATCGTATTGTAGATCTTCGTCGCGCGCGCGAGGTCGCGGCTGGTGAAGCTCATGTGACCCATCGCGTCGACGATCGGGCGCGCATCGAACTTGGTGATGTCGATATGCTCGACCGGGCTCGAGAGGAGCTCCGCCTTGCGCGTGTCGTTGATCTTCGCTTCCTGGTTCATTTCATGCTCCATTGCGCCGCACCATCGGTTGCGACTGCGATAAAGGCATGTCGTTTCATGCGGGGGACAGCCTCACCCCATACCGCAAAGCGGCGAAGCCCCTCCCGAAACCGGGAGGGGAATTGTTATAGCGTCACGACGTTGTTCGTCCGAACGTCGCGTGCCGTGGCGTACAAAGTCGCCATCGGCTCGTCGTCGACGATTTCGGAGCTTCCGGCCCCGAAACCGTTGAAGCCGGTCCGCATTGCGCAACCGTAGGCGCCCAGCATCCCTACCTCGATATAATCGCCGGCCTTGATGTCTGCGGGCAGCTCGAATGGGCCTGTCATGTGATCGAGATCGTCACAGGTCGGACCGTAGAAGCTAAACGCCACATCCTTCGCCTTCGAGCGCTTCTCGCGAAGCAGCCGCACCGGATACCGCCAGCCGATGTGGGCCGCATCGAACAGCGCTCCGTAGGCGCCATCGTTGATGTACAGCTCGCTTCCGCGGCGCTTTTCGACGCGCACGATGAGGCTCGCATATTCGGCGCACAGCGCGCGGCCGGGCTCACACCAAAGCTCCGCCGAGTAGCTGATAGGCAGGCTTTCGAATGCGCGGTGGATGACATCGAAATAGGCTTCGAGAGGCGGCGGCTCCATGCCGGGGTAGGAGGAGGGGAACCCACCGCCCACATCGACGATATCGACCGTCACCGACGCTTCGACGATTGCGTCGCGAACCCGCTGCATCGCCTCGGCGTAAGCAGCCGGAGTCATCGCCTGACTTCCGACATGGAAGCAGACACCGAGCGCATCGGCCGCTTGGCGCGCGGCTATCAGAAGCGGCTTTAGCTCTGCCGGCTCCGCACCGAATTTTGATGCGAGGCTAAGCTTCGCATGCTCGGAGCTGACGCGGATCCGGACCAGCAGGTTCAGATCCTGCGCGCCATTGGTCGCACGGACGATCTTTTCCAGTTCCTCGATCGTGTCGAGGCTGAATGTCTTCACTCCATGCTGGAAATAGGCTTCGGCAATTGCTTCCTCAGCCTTCACCGGGTGCATGAAGCACTGGGTGGCGTTCGGGAGTACCTCCGAAACGAGCCGGATCTCGCCGATCGAGGCGACGTCGTAATGGGTTATGCCCTCATCCCACAGCAGGTGGAGAAAGTCCGGAGACGGATTCGCCTTGACCGCATAGAGCGAGCGGCCCGGAGACTCCCCGACAAAGAATCGGGCGGCTCGCCTCGCGGCGTGCGGACGCAACAAGGTCACCGGCTGAACCGGATTTTGCCTTGCGATATCGACACCCCCCCGGGCGCCTGTCGGGATCGAAGCTAGCCCCAGCGGGCGATGATGCTTGTGCAACTCAAGGGACCTCCAACGGGTAGTTTTCGACAAAGCTGCCTTGCGGTTGGAAGTCCCATGGGGCAGCGGACGCGCGATATATGGAGGGGGTACCCCTAAGTAAAGATTTTTTGCAATCAATTTTGGATGCCACCGAACGGCTGATCGACACTGACGCACGGCTCGGCCAAGCCTTTGAGGATGAAGGAGAATAGTTGGTGGGTCTGATAACCCGAAATGATGTTGTGGCGGCGGCGGATTGGATCGCCGGATTGGTAGAAAAGACTCCGCTCCTCGAGACGAGGATTTCGGGTCACACCATCTGGCTCAAATGCGAGTGTCTGCAGACCGGTCACGCATTCAAGCTCAGGGGCGCGACGAATCGGCTGCTGCAGCTTTCGGGGGACGAGCGGAAGCGCGGTGTCGTCGCCTTCTCCTCCGGGAATCACGCCCAGGGCGTGGCGATCGCGGCCAAGAGGCTGGGTATCCGCGCGATCATCGTGATGCCCGCCGACGCCCCGGCGGTGAAGGTGGAAGCTACGCGTAGCCAAGGCGCCGAGATTATCTTCTATGACCGCCGCACCGAAAGCCGCGAAGCAATCGCTCAGAAGCTGGCGGATGAAACAGGCGCTACCGTCGTTCCGAGCTTCGACGATCCGGCAATTGTCGCAGGGCAGGGCACCGTCGGCCTCGAAATCCTCGAGCAAATGCCGGTGCCGCCGCGCCGAATTGTGGTCCCGTGCGGGGACGGCGGGCTCGCGTCGGGAATCGCGCTCGTCTGTCCAGATGCAGAAATCGTCATCGTCGAGCCTGAAGGATGGGACGACATGCGCCGCTCTCTTCAGCTGGGGGAGATTGTGCCAGTAGCGGCGGACGCCCCAGCGACGTTCTGTGACGCTCTGCAGACTCCCCGCGTGTCGTCGATCACCTTCGACATCCTGCGGCAGCGCGGTGCTGAAGCGCTCGCTGTGACTGATTCGGAGGTAAAGGAAGCGGTCCGCTTCGCTTGGCGCGATCATCGATTGGTTGTCGAGCCAGGCGGTGCGGTGGCCCTGGCGGCGCTGCTCGTGGGCAAGGTCCAACTCGCGGAGGGAACCGTCGCAGTCGTCTCAGGAGGTAACGTCGATCCGGAACTCCATGCCCGGATTGTCGGTGAAACGGCCTAGGCTGCGCTCTTCGCCTTGTATTCGCCGGGGTCGAGATGGACCGGGCTCGATCGCTCGACCGCTTTAGTCAGCTCCTCGAGCTCGGCGGCAAGCGTCTGAAGCTCGCCGACGAGGAAGCGGCGCTCCTGCTCCGGAACCGATTCGGACGCGTCCATCAGCGTTTCCAGCATCATAGCGATGCACGGAAGGATCGTTTCCTCGATGCGATCGAACGCTTCCTGGAGCCGAGCTTGCTGTTGGTTCAGGGGCATTCCACCATTTTGGCTCCATTTGCGTTAAGTATTGGTGAAAGCGTTTGCCGTTTCCGCCGGGTTTGCCGGTGGCTCTACCGCGGGCTGCGCCTGATTCTCCTGTGCCGGCGCCGGCTGCGGCGCGTAGGAAGGCTCGGGCGGAAGTGGCTTGGCGTTTTCATATTCCACTCCCGGTAGCGGCCGTGGCGCCTTGGTGACCGGTGGCGGAGCCTTCTTCTGCGGCGCTGCATAGCCCTTGTAGATGCATGAGTCGTAGCCACCGGCCGCGATTCCCGGCTCACGGGCGAGGATGATGTTCCCATACCGGCGGGTGAAACCCTTGGGCGCGATTGCCCCGCGTTCCTTCGGCAGCGGCAGGACCGCCGCGATCCGGGCAGCCTCAGTCGCAGTCATCGCGCTTGCGTCATGGCCGAAGTAGCGAAGCGATCCGGCGTTCACGCCATAGGTGCCGATGCCCGTCTCCGCGACGTTCAGATAGACCTCCATGATCCGGCGCTTGCCCCAGATATGCTCGATCAGGAAGGTAAACCAGGCTTCGAATCCTTTGCGCACATAACCGCCGCCGTTCCACAGGAAGACGTTCTTCGCCGTTTGCTGACTGATGGTCGATCCGCCCCGGATCCGGCCGCCGGATGCGTTGTTTTTCATCGCATTTTCAATCGCCTGGAAATCGAATCCGTGATGGGAGCAGAATTTTCCATCCTCGCCCGCAATCGCTGCGTCGACCATGTCGTGATCGAGCTTGGTAATTGGCATCCAATCACGCGTCGCGCCGCGGCCGCCAATAATATCGACCAGCATATTCGCGGTGATCGGTGGGTTCACATATTTATAGGCGAATACCCACAGGACGGATATCACGACAAATCCAACGATCGCCTTGACGATCCAGCTGAAAATTCGCGTGACGAGTGGCCGGTGCCGCTTGCGCTTGTAGTGCGGGATCTTCGGTTTGGATCGCTTGGCCATCTTGCCCAACTAGCGTGATCCTTGCCGCAGTGCAGCAGCGCATTTACATCGCGCTCATATGACCTCGACCAACGACGTTCGCCGCTCCTTCCTCGATTACTTCGAGAAGAACGGTCACGCGCGTGTGCCATCGGCGCCGCTCGTCCCGCACAACGACCCGACGCTGATGTTTACCAACGCAGGGATGGTACCGTTCAAGAATGTCTTTACCGGTCTCGAGAAGCGGCCCTATTCGACCGCCACCAGTTCGCAGAAGTGCGTCCGGGCCGGCGGCAAGCACAATGATCTCGACAATGTCGGCTATACCGCACGGCACCATACTTTCTTCGAAATGCTCGGCAATTTCTCGTTCGGCGATTATTTCAAGGATCGCGCGATCGAACTTGCGTGGAACCTGGTCACCAAGGAATGGGGGATCAGCCCGGACCGGCTGACCGCCACCGTCTACCATACCGACGACGAAGCGTTCGATCTCTGGAAGCGAATCTCGGGCCTTCCCGAAAGCCGGATCATCCGGATCCCGACGAAGGACAATTTCTGGGCGATGGGGGACGATGGCCCGTGCGGTCCCTGCTCGGAAATCTTCTTCGATCACGGCGATCATATCCCCGGCGGCCCTCCCGGCTCGCCCGACGAGGACGGCGACCGCTTTGTCGAGATCTGGAACCTCGTTTTCATGCAATATGAGCAGGCGGCGGCCGAGATCGTCTCGGAGCTTCCGAAGAAGAGCATCGACACCGGGATGGGCCTCGAGCGAGTCGCGGCCGTGCTCCAGGGCGTCACGGACAATTACGACACCGATGTCTTCCGCGCTCTAATCGCCGCGAGCGAAGAGCTGACCAAAACTCGCGCCGAAGATGACACACACGCCAGCCATCGGGTGATCGCCGACCACCTTCGCGCGTCAGGCTTCCTCGTTGCGGACGGAGTGCTGCCGGCGAATGAGGGCAGGGGCTATGTCCTCCGCCGGATCATGAGGCGGGCGATGCGCCACGCGCACCTGCTCGGGAGCAAGGAGCCGCTGATGTGGCGGCTGGTTCCGGCACTGGTTGCCGAAATGGGTGCGGCCTACCCCGAGCTGGTCCGGGCGCAGCCGCTGATCGAGGCGACCCTGCTTCAGGAGGAGACCCGCTTCCGGCAGACGCTCTCGACCGGTCTCAGGCTTCTCGACGAAGCGACAGCCAATCTGGCCGACGGCGGCACTCTGGCAGGCGAGACGGCTTTCAAGCTCTACGATACCTACGGCTTCCCGTACGATCTCACCGAGGACGCGCTCCGCGCCCGCGGACTCAAGGTCGACCGCGGCGGCTTCGACCAGGCGATGGCCGCGCAGAAGGCGGCCGCTCGCGCCGCGTGGAAAGGTTCTGGCGAAAAAGCTTCGGACGAACTCTGGTTCGATCTCGCCGAAGAGTTCGGAGCGACCGAATTCACCGGTTATTCGGGCGACGAGGGCGAGGGGATCGTGCTCGCCATCGTCAAGGAGGGGACGCGAGTCGAAAACGCCGTTGAGGGCGACACGGTGCAGGTGCTGCTTAACCAAACGCCTTTCTACGGTGAAAGCGGCGGCCAGATCGGTGACAGCGGAAAGCTGAGCTCGCTCAAAGGTTTCGAAGGCGACGTTGAGGACACGAGCAAGCCGCTCGGCAAGCTTCACGTGCTTCGCACCAAAGTCGTTTCCGGCGAAGTCTCGGTCGGCGACGTCGTTCACCAGAAGGTCGATTCCGAACGCCGCGACCGGATCCGCGCCAACCACAGCGCGACGCACCTGCTTCATGCCGCGCTTCGCAACCGGCTCGGCACCCATGTCACGCAAAAGGGCAGCTTGGTCGCGGAAGACCGGCTCCGTTTCGATTTCTCTCACCCGCAGGCGCTCACCGCCGAAGACGTTACGGCGATCGAGGCCGAAGTGAACGCGCAGATTCGCGGCAACGAGCCGGTGACGACGCGGCTGATGACCCCTGACGACGCCATTGCGGCGGGGGCCATGGCCTTGTTCGGCGAGAAATATGGCGATGAGGTGCGTGTGCTCTCGATGGGCCGTGCGATAGATGCAGATTATTCAGTCGAACTGTGCGGTGGTACCCACGTCCGCGCGCTCGGCGACATCCAGCTGTTCAAGATCGTCTCCGAAAGTGCCGTTTCCTCCGGCGTTCGCCGGATCGAGGCGCTGACAGGCGAGGCTGCGCGCCAGTGGTTGACCGGCCGCGAAACCAAGTTGCGAGAGGTTGCGGCGACCTTGAAAGCCTCTCCCGACGAGGTTCCGGCGCGGATTGCAAGTCTCATCGAGGATCGCCGCCGCCTCGAGCGCGAGCTTGCCGACGCGAAGAAAGCCCTCGCGATGGGTGGCGGATCGGCCAAAACGGAAGGCCCGGCGCCTGAGCAGGTCAACGGTCATAATTTCCTCGGTCAAGTGTTGGAAGGCTTCGATCCCAAGGGCTTGCGTGCCGCTGTTGACGAGATGAAGCAGAAGCTGGGCTCCGGCATCGGCGCGCTCGTCGCGATCAATGAGGGCCGCGCCAGCGTCGCGGTCGGCGTCACGGACGATCTTGTCGCCCAGGTCAGCGCGGTCGATCTGGTCAAGGCCGCGGTCGCCACTCTCGGCGGGCAGGGCGGCGGCGGCCGCCCCGACATGGCGCAGGGCGGTGGTCCCGACGGCTCCAAGGCCAGGGAAGCACTTGCTGCCGTCAGGGACGCGCTCGAGAAGGTGGCGGCGTGATCGACACTGCCTCCTCCGACCCGATCACCCTCAACGGCTCCTGCCATTGCGGCGCGGTGAAGTTCACCACGACCCTTATCCAGGGCTTCGCGTCGGCGCGGCGATGCAATTGCAGCATCTGCCGAATGCGCGGAGCCGTCGCGGTCAGTTCGACGGCCGAGCACTTCCGCATCACCCAGGGCGAGGACAAGCTCGCGACCTATCGCTTCAACACCAATACTGCCGAGCATCACTTCTGCACCGTCTGCGGCATCTACACGCACCACAAGCGGCGCTCGATCCCCGACCAACTCGGCGTCAATGTCGCCTGCCTGGAGGGCGTGTCACCCTTCGATTTTGCTGAGGTCGTCGTTTACGATGGCGCCAACCGTCACCCGCAGGACGTTCGCGACGGCAAGATTCACGTTGCCGGTGTCCTCCGGTTCGATCCCGTCGACTAAGAATCTCTCGCCCGCCTCCGCCCGAGCCGCGGAATCTCCTCCATCTCCGCCTCGGCCTTGATTTGCGCGCGAAGCTCGTCGCGCTTTTCGTGGATCGAGGCGATCACCGGACCCATCGCGACACCGAGATCGACCAGGGCCGCCTCCGATAGCTGGAGGGATGCCTCCAGCGTCTCCGGCACGGCGTCGGTCACTCCCGCCATGTAGAGTTTCGCCGCGTGTGCCGTGTCGCGGGCGCGCGCGACGATCGGCAGATCCGGGAACGCCTGCCGCAACCGCTTCGCCAGCCGGGCTACCAGCACCGGATTGTCCATCGTCAGGATGAAAGCCGAAGGCTTGCCGCGTTGAAAGCGGCCGATCAGCTCGGGATGCGCAACATCCCCGAACAGGACCGGAAATCCGCTGGCCGAGGCGGCGGCTACGGCGTCGGCATCCGAGTCCACCGCCACATAGTCCATTGAATGCGCGCCGAGCATCTCGGCAACCATTTGGCCGACGCGCCCGAAGCCGAGAACCACCACCTTGGAATTGCTGGCCTCTTCAAGGGCATCGGCCACGCGCCTGGAGGCATTCCGATCCACTTGCCGGGCCAGGCGGCGGCCGAGCTTCGCAAGGAGTGGAGTGACGGTGAGACCGATCGCCGTGACAACCTGCCAGAAGCCCGCGGCTTCGCGTGTGATCAGGCCGCCCGCCGTCGCAGTCGCAAGCACGATCAGTGTCGTTTCCGAAGGCGATCCCATCAGGAAAGCTGTCTCGATGGCGGTCGCCCGGCGCGCGCCCTCAATCCGAAGCAGGATGGCAGTGACAGCGGTTTTTGCGACCAGGACCCCCACTACGGCAAGAAGCAGCGCCTGCCACCGTTCCGCGATCAGCTTTATGTCCAAGCTCATTCCGACTGTAATGAGGAAGATGCCGAGGCCGAGCCCGCGAATCGGCGCTGTCATCACCTCGACTTCGCCGCGATAGTCGGTCTCTGCGATCAGGATTCCGGCGATCAGGGCTCCGAGAATGGCCGATAGGCCGATCGCGGACGTGATCAGGCTCGCGGCAATCACGACCACCAGGCTGGCTGCGAGGAAAATCTCCGGGCTTTTGGTGCGCGCCGCCTGCGCGAACAACCGAGGAAGCAGGAAGCGCCCGACGACCAGCATTGCCGCGACCGCGACGATGCCGAGGCCGACGGTAGCTAGCAGCCGGTCAAAGCCCCCATTGTTCGTGTAAGGTGCCATCGCCTCGATCGCGAAGATGATTGGCACCAGCGCCAGGTCTTCGAAAAGCAGCATTGAGAGAGCAGAGCGACCGACCGGCCCTTGCGTGCCCGTCAGGGGCAAGACGAGCGCGGTCGACGAGAGGGAGAGGGCAAGGCCGATACCTGCTGACGCGGCCGGGCTCGATCCCAACAGCCAGAGCGCAATGCCGATGACGGCTGCACCGCCCAGCAATTCAGCAGCGCCGACTCCGAAGACCAGCCGCCGCAGGCCCCACAATCGCTGGAAAGAAAGCTCCAATCCGGCTGAGAACAGCAGCAGGATAATCCCAAGCTCGGCGAAGGGAGCGACGGATTCGCGATTGGAGATGGTGACGTAGGCGAGCCACGAATCGCTTGTGGAAAGGCTGCCGAGAACAGCAGGTCCGACAAGTAGCCCGATCAGGATGAAACCGATCACGGGACTGATCCGGAAGCGGGCAAAGGCCGGGATCACGATTCCTGCCGCGCCGAGGATCACCAGGGCGTCAGTCAGACCGCGTCCACCGAGTTCGCTTGGCATACCTCCACCTACTGTCATTTCCGCGAAACCGGGAATCGCGGCGGAACATCTGCGTCAGGTTTTCAAATAGGAACCAGTCTGGCATCCCCTGCCGCCATGGCGTCACGGCGATTCGGGACTGTCGTTGGACTCAGCCGAGAGCTGCCAAATGCATTTCGGTGGTCGTCAGTGCGAACTTTGGGAACATTCGCGAAGCGGACCGTCAAAGGGCGCGCTTGATCTGGTCGTAGCCGGCGGCGGCCCCGCGGGCATGATGGCCGGGCTCTTGTTTGCTCGTGCTGGTTGCGAAGTTGTGGTGCTGGAGAAGCACGCGGATTTCTTCCGGGATTTTCGCGGCGACACGATTCATCCATCGACGCTGGAGTTGCTCCGCGAACTTGGATTGCTTGATGAGTTCCTGAAACGCCCTCATGATGAGGTCCGCAAGCTGACGGGCAGGGTCGCCAATGAGAAAATCACCATTGCCGACATGAGCCACCTGCCCGTGAAGAGCCGATTCGTCGCCTTGATGCCGCAGTGGGATTTCCTGGATTTTCTCGCGCAGGAAGCGCGGCACTACCCGACATTCTCTCTCAGGATGGAGGCTGAAGCTGTTGATTTGCTTCGTGACCGAGATCGAGTTGTCGGTGTCCGCCTCGCCTCTGGCGAGGAAATCCAGGCTCGGCTGACCATCGTCGCCGACGGACGGACGTCGATTCTACGGGCCAAGGCCGACCTTCCCCGTGAAGACCTCAGCGCCTCGATCGATGTGCTGTGGTTCCGTCTGCCGAAGGACAAGACGCCGACCAACGAGACCGGCGGCACATTCGGTGCGGGGGCGATGATCGTCGAAATCGACCGCGGCGATTACTGGCAGTGCGCCTACGTTGTCGCGAAGGGCGCGGCTGACGAAATCAAGGCGGCCGGGATCGAGGCATTCCGCAAGGAGGTTGCGCATGCCGCTCCGGAGCTCGCACCCGTGGTTGGGACGCTGAAGGATTGGGACCAGGTGAAGCTGCTGTCGGTCTCGCTCGACCGGCTGACGCGCTGGTGGGAGCCAGGGCTGCTGGCGATCGGGGATGCCGCGCATGCCATGTCACCGGTCGGCGGAGTGGGAATCAATCTCGCAATCCAGGATGCGGTGGCGGCGGCGAACATCCTCGCTGGGCCGCTCGCAGCCGGGGAGAACGTCGATCCGCTGTTGAAGAAGGTTCAGGAGCGGCGCTTATTCCCCACTCGTATCGTGCAGGGCATCCAAAAGGCGATCCACGAGCGAGTCCTTACCCCGCTCGTGATTCGCAAGGTGGTGCTCGACAAGCTCCCGTGGCCGCTGCGTCTCTTCAAGGCGCTGCCGTTCCTCAGCCGGATTCCGGCGAGGCTGGTTGGTCTCGGGGTGCGGCGCGAGCACATCCGCTCGCCCGATGCCGGACTCAGGCGGGCTGAACCTGCTCCGCCATAGCCGCTTCGAGATTGTGGACGATCGCCTCGAAGAATTGCTCGGTTGTCATCCACGGCTGATCGGGCCCGACCAGGATCGCGAGATCCTTGGTCATCTGGCCCTTCTCCACCGTCTCGATGCAGACTCGCTCCAAGGTCTCGGCGAAGCGCACCACATCGGGCGTGTCGTCGAACTGCCCGCGATACTTGAGGCCGCCGGTCCAGGCGAAGATCGACGCGATCGGGTTGGTCGAGGTCGCCTTGCCCTGCTGGTGCATCCGGTAATGGCGGGTGACGGTGCCATGTGCTGCTTCGGCTTCGACCGTTTTGCCGTCCGGAGTCATCAGAACCGAAGTCATAAGACCAAGGCTGCCGAAGCCCTGCGCAACCTGGTCGGACTGCACGTCGCCGTCGTAATTCTTGCAGGCCCAGACGAAACCGCCGCTCCACTTGAGCGCCGAGGCGACCATGTCGTCGATCAGGCGGTGCTGGTACTCGATGCCAGCAGCCTCGAACTTGGCCTTGTATTCGCTGTCGTAAATCTCCTGGAAGATATCCTTGAAGCGGCCGTCATAAGCCTTAAGGATCGTGTTCTTGGTGGAGAGATACAACGGCCATTTGCGGTTCAGGCTGTAGTTGAAGCACGCGTGGGCGAAGTCGCGGATCGACTGATCGAGATTGTACATGCCCATCGCGACCCCGGAGCCCGGGAAGTCGAACACGTCGAACTCGAGTGTGTCGCCATTCTCGCCTTGCCACTTCATCGTCAGCTTGCCGGCGCCGGGGACGACGAAATCGGTGGCGCGATATTGGTCACCGAAAGCATGGCGGCCGACGACGATCGGCTGCGTCCAGCCGGGGATAAGCCGCGGCACGTTGGAGATGACGATCGGTTCGCGGAAGATGCAGCCGCCGAGGATGTTGCGGATCGTGCCGTTGGGCGATTTCCACATCTTCTTGAGGTCGAATTCCTCGACGCGCGCTTCGTCCGGCGTGATGGTCGCGCATTTGACTCCGACGCCGTGCTTCTTGATCGCCTCGGCGGCTTCGACCGTTACCTTGTCGTCGGTCGCGTCGCGGTTCTGAACCGAGAGATCGTAGTAGAGCAGATCCACGTCGAGATAGGGCTGGATCAACCGTTCCCGAATCCACTGCCAGATGATTCGGGTCATCTCGTCGCCGTCGAGCTCGACGACCGGGTTTTTCACCTTGATCTTGGCCATGGATTTCCTGCTTCTTGGGCTGAATGTGAGCGGCCGCATAGGCGAAGGCTCGGCGGTCATGCAACCGCGCCGATTGTGAACAGGGCCGAGCGCCATTAAGGGACCGTCGGATGCCATCGCTCGACAAATCGGACAGCCCGCTTCCAACCACCACGGTCAAGTGGCGCTGGCCGTCGGTTCATCCTGAAGGGCGGAAGTTCGTCCTGGCAGCTGGGGCGATTACCCTTCTCGCTTTCGTAATCCACATTCACATTGTCGACTGGCTGCTGCTGGGCCTGACGATTTGGGTTGCGGCGTTCTTTCGCGATCCGGTTCGGACGACTCCGCTGAACCCCAAGCTCGTGATCGCACCGGCCGACGGCCTCGTCACCATGATCGCGAAAGTGCCGCGGCCGCCTGAGCTGGCTGGACCCGACGGGCTGGCCGATTTCGAAATGACCCGCGTGTCGATTTTCATGAGCGTGTTCGATGTGCACATAAATCGCGCACCCGTGACGGGTCGGGTCCGGAAAATGGCCTACGTGCCCGGCAAGTTCGTCAATGCCGATCTCGACAAGGCGAGCGAGGACAATGAGCGTCAGCACTTCCTGATCGAGACCGAAGACGGTGTTCGCCTCGGCGTGACGCAGATCGCCGGGTTGGTCGCTCGCCGCATTCTGGCGTTCGTTCACGAGGGCGACGTGGTCGGCGTCGGCGAGCGGATCGGAATGATTCGCTTCGGAAGCCGGGTCGACGTCTATCTGCCGGCGGGGACCGGGCCTCGGATCCTGCTTGGCCAGCGCGCAATCGCCGGGGAAACGGTGATCGCCGAACTGGGCGTCGATCAAGCGGTGGCCGGCTCGGCGCAATGAGCGTTCCGCCCCAGCCGAGGCAGCCGATCCCGTTTCGAGCCATGGTTCCGAATGCGGTGACGGCGCTTGCCTTGTGCTTCGGCCTGACTGGTGTCCGCTTCGCGATCTCCGCCTTTCAGGGCAACGGCGCGCATTGGGAAATCGCCCTTGCCTGCGTGATCGGGGCAGGTGTGCTCGACGGCATGGATGGACGGATCGCGCGCCTGCTGCGTGCCCAGAGCCGATTCGGCGCCGAACTGGACAGCCTTTCGGACGTCTGCGCGTTTGGAGTGGCGCCGGCGCTGATCATGTTCCTATGGTCGCTTCATACAGCGCCGCAGTTCGGGTGGACCGCGTCGCTGGCGCTGGCCGTGTGCTGCGCGCTGCGCCTTGCGCGATTCAATTCGCGGATGGACGCGGACGTTCAGCCGCACAAGTCCGCGGGCTTCCTGACCGGAGTGCCCGCGCCAGCCGGGGCAGGTCTCGCTTTCCTCCCGCTGTTCCTCTGGCTGGTTGCGAGAAGCAGCGACATCCCCTGGCTTGTTGCCAGAAGTGACTGGGTTCGCAGTTGGTATGTTACGATGCCGTGGGTGCTGTTCGTCGCGCTGCTGATGATCTCAAGCGTCGCGACCTACAGCTGGTCGTCCCTCAGGATCCGACGTTCGTCGCGGCTCTTTGTAATTGCCGGCATCGGACTGCTCGGCGCCGCCGTGGTGACGGCACCCTGGATCACGCTGCTGGCCATCGCGGTGATCTATCTTGCGATGATCCCCTTCAGCATGGCGAGTTATTCCCGAGCCAAAAGGCGAGCTGCTACGCTTGCTTGAGACCGCCGTCGCCCGAGAGGGCCCGGAGGATGCGGTCGCGATTGTCGTAAAGCTCTTGCGCAGCAAGGCTTCCGGCAATCCAAAAGGACAGCAGAAAGAAGAGGCTGAAAAGCATTGCAAGCATGTCGAGTCATCCCTGTTTGAATAGCGCGCCGGTCGCACTGCAACGCTGCTGGGATGGACCAATGTTCCTGATTTGTTCTCGCTTGTCAAGCGACCGATTGCGCCCACATGCAAGTGGTTGAAACGGCGGCGCTGTTCGGCTAGGGCGCCCGTCATCCCACAGGTGGAACGCACATACCGGTGCCGGCCGAAAGGCCGGTTACTTGTTCCACCGAGGCAAAACCGGAAGGAGAAGACCTATGGCGGCTAACGTCGTCACCATGCAGCAATTGCTCGAGGCCGGAGCGCATTTCGGCCACCAGACCCATCGTTGGAACCCGCGGATGAAGCCGTACATCTTCGGCGACCGCAACGGTGTTCACATCATCGACCTG
>Ga0105240_10004427_pt1 | contig 21416 bp, 19 predicted proteins | sample KBSC54metaG_FD_80426 | JGI IMG/M metagenome (GOLD analysis project Ga0105240, IMG submission 80426) | Corn rhizosphere microbial communities from Kellogg Biological Station, Michigan, USA - KBS C5-4 metaG | ecosystem: Host-associated > Plants > Roots > Rhizosphere > Soil | place: Michigan, USA... | reverse complement strand
GTCCGCCCAGACTACGCAAATCGGCGGGCTGTTAACCAAAGGGCAGGGAATTGGAGAGCCGCAGAGAATAAGTGCCGTCGAGGGGCATTTGGGTACCGAGGAGCCAAAGGGCCGATTCCAGAGGCGCAGCAGAGAGTTTCGGGTAACCTCGGTATTGCGCGAAACGGCGTGACTTCCGAAGAATAGTGGCAGCCAAGGCGTTAACCAGCAGGCAGAGACAGTTCGCAGGTAAGTTTTTGGCTCCTCAGGTAGGATTCGAACCTACAACCCTTCGGTTAACAGCCGAATGCTCTACCATTGAGCTACTGAGGAGCAACAGGTGGGTCTCATCTATTACAACAAAGGCCGCCCGCTGTGTCAATTTTTCGCAGGGAGATCGGAAGGCATACCAAACAAAAATCGCGAACCAAGCGTGATCGCGTGGAGTTCAGCGGTGTCATCGCCGACAGCGGGACGAGGCTGGAGATTTCCTCGCGAAGATGCGGCGGAACGCCCTAAGCAGAAGCGATCTTACGGAGTCTGATCGTGAGCCTGCTCTTATAGCGGGCAGCCGTATTCTTCTTAATGATGCCCCACTTGGCGGCACGATCGATCAGGGAATAAGTCTTGGGGACCAGTTCGGTCGCACCCCTGACATCCTTGGTTTCCAGCAGGCGCCGCATCGCACGGATGCCATGACGCAAGCGGGTCTTACGAGTCCGGTTTATTAAGGTACGGCGTTCGGTTACGCGCACACGTTTCAGCGCAGATACAGTATTTGCCATTCGATTCTTTAGAATAGCGCAGTAGGGAGCGAGCGGTCAAACTAGGGGTACCCGGCCTCTAGGCCCTTGCGATGGCGAAACTGAGCGCCGACGAACACCCTAGCGTCGAGTCGCGTTTTACGAAGGTCTCTGGAAAGCGCGTATGCCCTGTGGCGCGCTTCGTTAACGGCGTTAATTACTCAATCCGCCTCTTCACCCTGATTCCGGTAGCGATCCCTTCGGGGAGCGCCAGCACCAGCGTCCCTCCAGTATCGGTTTCCTCCTCGCGCAATTCCTGATCGTCGATCTCCACGTCGTAGCGTGAGCGCGGTGCCAGATTCAGCACGAACACCGCCTCTGCGTCGGCGCGAAAGCGAGTCGTATCCTTTGCGCGGGCACTCAATATTACGGCCTCGCCAACATGCACCGGATCGGTGACGGCACCGGCCTTCAGCGTCTCGATCTTGCCATCGCGGAACAGCTGGAGATGACCCTCGAAGTACCCCACCCAAGTGGCATTCTCATCCCAACTGGTGCGCGCAAACAGGTGACCGGTGAAGGAATCGTGATACACCAAAGGCATTTGAAAATAACTCAGACCCGGCTGGTAAGGGTTAGCCCACAGAAATTCATAAACGATGCCGAAGCCGCTGCGCATCAGGAAACGATCCTGCATCAGCCATCCCTGTAGGTACTGGTTTTCGGCGGCGTTCGAATCGTAAGCCACCATGGCCAGTTCGGCCGCGCGCGAAAGGGCCGCTTCATTAAGGTCGGGCTCGCCGTCGCGCACGTAGATGGGAACTCGGTATTCGTTTTCGGGTGCCGCGAAGGGTGCAGGGTAATGGCTTACCAGGTGGTCAGTCGGCAGCGTCTTGAAATATTCGGGAGCATCCTCGCGCAGATCGATCTTGAGGTTGTCGCGCACCACATGCAACAACTCCATTAGGGCATACATCTGATCCCGCGGAATGGCGGGCGCGCCCGCGTCGAGCTTTTTGACGATATCGCCGCGCCACCACTGCTCGATCATGGGTTTCAACACGGATTCGCCATGATCCGGAAGCCGGTCCGCCAACGCGATCGCGGCGAATGCGCGCGCACTCTGCTCGTGAACCCCGTAGGCGCCGCCCGCGCTGGAGGAACGGGTGTCCAACGCGCGCTGCAGCTTTGCGCCCAACTGCTCACTCTGCGCGGCGGTCATCGCGGGACCGCACCAATCGAAGACTAGCGCGAGCTGCCGCAGATCCTTGGCATCGTCGCTCAAGGCCCAAGCCACCGCCTTCGTGCCCCATGCAATTTGTCCACTCACCCGGTAGTACAGGGCCCAGGCGAAGCCCGGCTCCGGCATGGCGGCGCCGCCCGAGATCAGCGCATTAAAGGGTTGCCAGCGTAATGAGTCGCGCTCGCGTTCGCGCTGGAGCAATCTCAGGTGTTGTGGGTTGAGCAGCAACCGGGGGGAATCCGTATACACCCGGAACTCGTCGCTTTGGGCGAACAGGGGGGCTGCCAACAGGAGAAGGGCCAGGGAACTCCGCACCTGAGCCATTGTGTCACAGCGACACACCTCCGGGGCAGGCGCACGCACTCCGGAGCCCTCAGCGTACCCCATCTGCTTGAAAACAGAAGGTCACTGGGGTGGCCTGGGGCGTGCTATTCTACTAGCGAATTGATGCAGTAACTCTTGAACACCTGCCCTCTGCTTGCAACGGGCGCGGACGAGAGGAATAAGCGGATTTTGCAGTCGTGCTTGCGGGAAGTCGTGTCCGAAAGTTTCCGCCGCTTGTTCGATCGTTCGGGCAAGTTGCAACAGAGGGGTTTTTTGCTTTAAAGCCGTTGCTCCTCTTGAGTCCTAACACCCCGTACTAAAACTTTTCCCATCAGTACCCCTTAAATCCGAAGCCCTAGCCTATTGGTCCTAAGGCCCGTTCTAAGGCACAGTAAGACGTGCCTATGAACGATGTCGCCCTGATTTTCCGCTACACTCGTCGTTGGATTCATTACGGCCTATTCGCCCACATCATCATCTGCACTGTGATCGGCGCGTTTGAAGGCCTGGTCGGCCGCTGATCTGCGATCCTGAGGGCAGATGTCCCTCGTCGAACTCCTGGGCTTCCTCACCGGCGCCGTCAATGTGTGGCTGCTGGCGCGGCAGAACATCTGGAACTGGCCCATCGGGCTGGCCAACAATGCCCTCTATGTTGCTGTATTCCTCACCGCGGGTCTCTACGGCGATGCCGGACTGCAATTGGTGTACATCACGCTCGGGATCTACGGCTGGTGGATTTGGGCTCATCCCGGCGCACGCGGCGAGTTGAGCGTCACGCGCACTCCGCACAGCACCTGGATGTGGCTGACGCCCGTGACCGCCGCCGCGGCGATCGGCCTCGCGCTCTTTCTGCGCGGCTTCACCGATTCGACGGTGCCTCTCTGGGACGGACTCACCACCGCGCTGTCCCTCGCCGCCACCTACGGGCAGTGCGAAAAATATCTGGAATCCTGGTGGATCTGGATCCTGGCCGATGTGATCTACATCCCACTCTACATCTATAAACATCTACGACTGACATCGGGCTTATACTTCGTATTCCTGCTGCTGTGTGTGATGGGATTGTGGGAGTGGAGCAGGGTACTGCTAGCACGGGAAGATCGATTCAAGAAATATGACGGCGGGTTGGGAACGCTTACGGGAGGCAAGGAAGAGACCAACGCGTGGGTGCACGAGATTCGCGAAGATTAACTCGATGACGGCCTAGTTTGGCTACGATCGGACTCATGGAAATCGCGGTGCAAATTCAGGTCGAGCTATTGCCGGAGGGAACTCTGCGGGCCATTTTGCGGCAAGCGGGCATTGAGCCCGAATCAATTTCTAGACTGCTAGTAGAATTCAGGAATCGCGTGAGCTGCCGAGCGAATTCCGTGTGCGAATCAGATTCTAGTCAGATGGCTCCGCAAGCATCCACGGGAGCCGCCCGGCAGGTGTCGCAACCGCATCGGTCGGCGTCGCCGCTACCCAGTAAAGCATAGGCAGCTTCGGTTGCAGCCCTGTCGAAACGCGCTATTTGATCTCCGAGCCTGAATTCTTCCTGCACCTGCGGGCTTAGTGAATCGTCCGCGTCTTGCGATTCATGTAGTCCATCAATAAGTACTGCCCGAGCGTGTATGGCGTCGTGAAATACGCTTTGCCGCGACACAGTTCGGTCACCTTCTGGATGAAGTTTACCAAGCCGTAATCGCTGGCCAGCATGAAGGTGTTGATCAAGATTCCCTGGCGCTTGCAGCGGCTCACTTCTTCAAGCGTACGGCTGATCACCAGCGGGTCGAGACCAAACGCATTCTTATAGATGCGCCCGTCCTCCAGCGTTAGCGCGCTGGGCTTGCCGTCGGTGATCATGATGATCTGCTTCATGTCCTTCTTCTCTTGCCCCAGTAGCCGTTGCGCCAGAATCAGGCCTTCACGCGTGTTCGTATAATAAGGCCCCACCTGGACCCGCGCCAGGTCCTCAATGCGCAGTTCCTCGGCCGAATCGTGGAACAGCACGCAGCGCAGCGAATCGCCGGGATATTGGGTGCGGATCAGGTGCGCCAGCGCCATCGCCACCTTCTTCGCCGGAGTGAATCGATCTTCGCCGTAAAGGATCATGCTGTGGCTGCAATCGAGCATCAGCACTGTCGCGCAGGAGCTTTGATATTCAGACTGATGGACGTGAAGATCGCGGTACTCCAGATTAATCGGCAGCTTCAACCCCTCGCGGCTGAGCGCCGAGAATAACGTCGTGTTGACGTCCAGGTTCATCGAATCGCCGAACTCGTAGATTTTCGAGGCGCCGCTGGCTTCGACGCCGGTCGCCATATCGCGCGTATCGTGCGCGCCGAAACTTGAGCGCCCCAGCGATCCCAGCAGATCCTTCAGCGTCTTGTAGCCCAGAAAGTCAACGCTCTTGTCGGTGATCTGGACTTCTACGTTTCCATCGCCTTCGCCGCCGCGGCCGCCATTTTGCGGCTCGGTGTTGATATAGCCCTCGTCCACCAGCTTCTGCACTAAACGGTTCAGCAGCTGATCGATCTCCTCGCCCGACATGCTCTCCAATTGCTGGCGGATCTGCTCCGCGAGCTCGGGATCGAACATTTCGCCGTTCAGGATGGCGTCTTCAAGCGCGCGTTTCAGGTCCTCAAGCGTGTGCTGATTAAACTCGCTGAAACGCATGTACGGATTGTCGAACCCGCTGTTGAGAAAGAAGTCCGCGAGGGCCTTGAGCAGATCTTCGGTACTAAGACCAAAGTCCTCTCCGGTGTAGCGCCCATAGCGAATCGACTTCACTGATATTGCCTCTTGGGTTTTACCTTGCCCTCGTCAGGCGCCTCGCGGCGACGCTCGCCCGCGGTGAAGCCGGACTCCTCGTTGCGGCTGATGCGCTTGTGCGCGTACAAGCCTTCGAGAATAAATTCTCCTGCGCCTGCCCGCACGGCATCGGGTTCACTGACCCCTAATCCTAAGCGCCTGGTTTTCTCCATCAGGCCCTGAATTCCCGTCAACTGCTTAAGCATTTGTGCCGACGACACTCCCTCATCAAGTTTGAGAGTTCCGCCCAGTTCGAACCACTGCACCACGTTATTGAGGTTCTCACCTTCAAAATACGTCGTGAAGACTTTACCGACGGCCAGCCGGATCAATTCCCTCGCTACCGCATCGCCGCCCTTGAGTTCACCTTCGTATTCGAGCTCCAGCTTTCCGGTGATCGATGGCAGTCCGGCATATACATCCAGGACCCGTGGCACCGCGAACGTCTCGCCCGTCATCAGCGCCCGGCGCTCGGAATTTGAGGTCACGTTTTCGAGCACGGATATCGGCAGCCGCTGGCTGACACCCGAGCGTTTATCCACCCGCTTGTCTTCTCGCGCCGAGAACGCGATCTGTTCGATGACTTCGCGAATGTAGTCGGGGATGCGCAGCTCCGCCGGCGAAGTTCGCTCCGTCCAGGCCTCCTGTTCCGTAATTTCGATACCGTGATCGAGCGTGACCGGATAGTGGGTGCGGATCTCGCTGCCGATGCGGTCCTTGAGTGGCGTGATGATCTTGCCGCGCGCCGTGTAATCTTCCGGGTTTGCGGTGAATGCCAGCATGAGGTCGAGCGGCAGTCGTACGGGATAACCTTTAATCTGTACGTCGCCTTCCTGCATGATGTTGAACAGGCCCACCTGGATCTTGCCTGCCAGATCGGGCAGCTCGTTGATGGCAAAAATGCCGCGGTTAGCGCGCGGCAGCAGTCCGTAGTGCACTGTCAATTCACTGCCGATGGTTTCGCCGGTGCGCGCAGCCTTGATCGGATCGATGTCGCCGATCATATCGGCAATAGTCACGTCCGGAGTCGCCAGTTTTTCCACGTAGCGTTCTTCGCGCCCGAGCCACGCTATGGGCGTGGAATCGCCTCGCTCATGCACCAAAGTCCGGCACGCCTTACAGATGGGCGCGAAGGGATGGTCGTGAATCTCACACCCTGCAATGTAAGGGACATACTCGTCAAGCAGCATTGTCAGCATGCGAATCAGGCGCGTCTTCGCTTGTCCGCGCAAACCCAACAATATGAAATTGTGCTTCGAGAGAACTGCGTTCACCACTTGTGGCGCCACGGTGTCTTCATACCCTACGATTCCGGGGAAGAGCGTTTCTTTCTTTTCAAGCTTGCAGATCAGATTCTCGCGCAGCTCATCCTTAACGCTGCGTACATTCTGGTACTTTTCGGATGCCCGAAGACTGCCGAGAGTATGAGGGAGACCGGAAGGTGAAGTCATGAGGCCGTACGTCCTAACCGGATTGTATCAGGCAGAATAGGGACAGTACACTAAATTACCAACGCCGCCACCTTGACGGCGCACTGCGAACATCGATGATTGAGTGGACTGTCCCTACTCTGCCCTTTTTTCCGGCGGCGGCAGAGCATAGCGCGCGCGGTCGCGCTCCAGAAAGTCTTCCCAGGAGGTGAAGATCTCCGCATGCATACCGGTAGCGCGTGCGCCTTCGACGTTTTCCGGACGGTCGTCGAGGAAGAGTGCGCGCCCAGGCTCGACCCCGAGACCTTCGATCGCGTGGTGGTAAATCTCGGCTTCTGGTTTGATGACGCCTAATTCGTAGGAGAAAGTTACCTGATCGAAGTGGCCCAGAAAGCCGGTATCGCCGCGCAATTTTTCTCCCAGTGTTCGGGGCAGATTGGAAAGGATACCGGTGCGCAGTCCGGCCGACCGCAGTTCTTGGACCCAACCCAGCACGCGACCGTCAAAATGGCTCCAGAAATCGACTTCGCGCCGCATCATCTCGGCTACCAGCGCCGCATCGAACACACGCCCCGTCGAAGCCGCGATATCCTGCCAGTAAGCTTGCGCATCGGTGCCGCGATCGTACTCGCGCCGCTTGCGCCAGAAAGCTTGCAGAAATTCTTCGACTGTGAGCCCGCACAGTGCCGCCGCCTCGCTTAACTGCTGTTGGGTGGGCGGCCGGCAGATCACGTTGCCGAAGTCAAAAATGACCGCACGCAACTTCATCCGCGACTGCCGTGTGCTCCCTGCGCCCCATCCGGCGCCTGTGCCTCGCGTTTGCTGCGGATTTCGCGCACCGCATAGATACGGCGTCCCTGGCTCTCATAGTAGGTTCGCGTGAGCACTTCACCCAGCAATCCCGTGCAGAACAGAATCACGCCGGTGATCAGGGCCAACGCCCCGGCCACCATCAGCGGACCATGCTGCTCGATAATATCGCCGCCGGTCCACAGTTTCTTGCAGGCCAAAAACGCCAGAACGCCGCCGCCCAAGCCCGCCGACATCACACCCCACTTGCCGAAGAAATGCATCGGGCGCGTGAAATACTTCAACAGAAACCAGATGGTGAAGATGTCGAACATCACCCTGAAAGTCCGGCTGAGGCCGTAATGAGAGCCCCCCGCGGGGCGGGGAATGTTCTTGATGGGAACCTCGGCAATGCGCGCGCCATAGAGCGAAGCCAGCGCCGGAATAAAGCGGTGCAGTTCTCCGTAGAGGTTCACATCCTTGATGATTTCGGTCCGGTACGCCTTAAAAGTCGTGCCGAAATCGCGCAACTCCACGCCGGACGCCTTGGCCATTAGCCAATTGGCAATACGCGATGGAATTTTGCGGGTGACCGCATTATCCACGCGATTCTTGCGCCAGCCGCTGGCAATGTCGTAGCCTTCTTCGATCTTTTCAAGCAGTGCCGGGATGTCTTCGGGCGCATGTTGCAAATCGCCGTCGAGCGAAATGATGACACTGCCCTCGGCCTCGTCGAATCCGGCGGCCAAAGCAGCGGTTTGTCCGAAGTTACGCCGCAACCGGATCACCTTCAGGCGGCCGTCGGTTTCGACCAGATTCGCCAGCAGATCGAAACTGCGATCGGTCGAAGCGTCGTCGACAAAGATGATCTCGTAGGGTTTTCGAAGTTTTTCGAGAACCAGCGTCAGCCGGTCGTAGAGCGGCAGAATAGACGGCTCCTCGTTGTGTATTGGAATGACGATCGAAAGCTGCACTGTTTTTCAGTCTACCAGCCCATGCGGCGGCGCGTGGCCAGAATCTGCGCGACGTGATGCCGGCAATGCCATCCGTACCCGGCCAGCAGGCTCTTCAGTTTAAGAACGCCAAGCTCGGGATGGCGGATGGATTTCTCGAAGTCCGCGTCGGTCATGTTATTCAATAACAGACTCCAGCGGCGGTGCAGCCCGTCCGCCAGATCCAGAGAAATCTCCACGGGCGCAGTGCGGGCGTCGGGTAACTCCGCCCACAGTTGTTCGTCGTAAGGCTTGATTATGGGCTGGTCCTCAGTCAACGCCAGCTTGAAGCGCACATAGCTGTTCAGATGGCTGTCGGGGACGTGATGCACGATCTGGCGAATCGTCCAGCCGCCTTCGCGATAGGGAATGTCGAGATGTTGCAGCGCCAGGCCCGCTACGGCTTCGCGTAGGTTCGCCGGCAGTTCGGAAATGTCGCGAACATGTTGCCGCTTCTCTTCCGCGGTCAATTGCTCGGACCATACGCAGGGTCCCACGGGGTAGCGCAGTTCGTCATTCATGTTGCGATTCCTTCCCGGATTCCTTGCGGCGCGGATCTTTTCCGGGCAGATTTTCCGGATTTTCATGCACTCTGGCACGGAACGCCGCTGTCAGGCCGGAAGCCAGCGAAACCGTGGTGTCGCCGTACTTCTCGCGCATCTTGTCCACCGCGGCCAGCGTTTTGCGCCAGCGCTCGGTTTTGGCTTCATCGAGCAGGCTGGTCTGCCCCTCGCCGCTTTCCAGCGACTGCGCGTAGACGCCCAACAGGCGAATCGGCTTGCCGGTCCAGTTCTTATGAAACAGATCGCGCACAGCCGCAGCAAATTCGGTATCGATTTGAGTAGCGTGATCGAGTGTGCGCGCGCGTGTGAAGGTGGAAAAGTCCGAATAGCGCAGCTTGATTTGTACCGTGCGCGCATGCAGGTGGTGGTCACGCAGCCGGCGCGAAACCATCTCGGAAAGCCGCACCAGCATGGCCTCGAGTGCACCCGCATCCGCGGTGTCTACTGAAAACGTATGTTCGTGGCTGATGGATTTGGGATCGTCGCCTTCACCGATCTCACCCTCAAACCACCCGCCGGCATCCTCGCCGCGCGCCTTGCCGGCTAGCGCGAGTCCCCACTTTCCATATCGATCTTCGAGAGAAGATGCCTCAATCCGCGCCAGGTCGCCGATCTTGCGGATTCCGCTCTCGTGCAGATTGCGCTCAGTGACCTTGCCGACGCCAGGAATTTTGCGCACGTCGAGCGGGGCCAGGAAACGCGCCTCGCATCCCGGCGGAATCCACAGAATGCCATGTGGTTTGGCCTGATCCGACGCGATCTTGGCGACTAACCGCGACGAGGCCGCACCGATCGAGCAGTTCAGATTGGTAGCGCCGCGCACCGCATCGTGCAGCGCATGCGCGGCCGCCAGCGGAGGACCCAGCAGCCGCTCCGTGCCGGTCAAGTCGAGATACGCCTCGTCGATCGAAGCCATCTCCACGCGCGGCGAAAACTTTTGCAGCACCTGATAAACCTGCCGCGAACATTCAACGTAGCGTTCACGATGCCCATCGACGAAGATCGCCTGCGGGCACAATTTGTACGCCGTTCGTAGCGGCATGGCCGAGTGCACGCCGAATTTACGCGCCGCATAAGATGCAGCCGAGACCACCCCGCGCTGGTTGTGCCGCCCACCCACTACCACCGGCTTGCCTTTGAGCGACGGGTCGAACAGTTCTTCCACCGAGACAAAGAATGCGTCCATGTCGAGGTGAAAATAGCTTCTCATGGCCTTCGCGCGATGATCACCCGCGGTATCCCCGCCAGGTCATTCACAATCTCGACGCCGCGCCAACTCAGGCACATTTCACGCACCGCCTTCGCGTCGCCGAGTTCCATCATAAGCCACCCGCCTGGCCGCAGCAGCCGGGCCGCTTCAGGGATCAGTCGCCGATAGACCGCCAGGCCGTCCTCGCCCCCGAAGAGCGCCAGCGCCGGCTCGTGGTCGCGAACCTCTGCTTGCAACGAGGTACGATCTCGCGCCGGAATATACGGTGGATTCGAAACCAGCAAATCGAACGATTGATCGGCGAGCGCCGTGCCTAGATCGCAAGCCACGAAGGAGACCCGCGCCGAGAGCGCCTGCGCATTCCTGCGGGCAATCCCTAGTGCCGCGGGCGAAACGTCGGTGGCCGTCACTCGCGCCTCAGTCTCAAGCGCCAGTGTCACCGCAAGCGCGCCCGAGCCCGTGCCGACGTCCAGTATGGTCGCCGCGTGGGCGTACGCCAGCGCGGTTTCTATGAGATGTTCCGTCTCCGGGCGGGGAATCAGCACATCCGGCGTGACCCGGAACTCGCGGCCGTAAAACTCCTGGCGTCCGGTGATGTGTTGCGTGGGCACGCCCTTGATCCGCTGGTGCAGGTAGCGCCCGTAGTGGATCCACCAGACCTCGATCAGTTCGTCGCTGCCGTGCGCATACAACCACGCCCGGTCCCGACCCGTCGCGTGCATCAACAGCACTTCCGCCGTCAGGCGCGCTTCATTCACGCCAGCTTGTTCGAGGAGTTGTTGCCCTTGGCGAAGAGCCGTGCGGACGGTCATTACCGTTCGACGATCATCGCCGTCAGGCGGCCTGCTCAGCGCCTTGTTCTTTGAGTTTTTCAGCCTGGAAGTGAGTGGTAAGCGCCTCGACGAACGGCTCGAGCTTCCCCTCCATCACTTGATCCAGTTGATGCAGCGTGAAGCCAATGCGGTGATCGGTCACGCGATTCTGCGGGAAGTTGTAAGTGCGAATTTTCTCGCTGCGGTCACCTGACCCCACCATGGTGCGCCGCTCAGCCCCGATCTTTTCGTGCTGCTTTTCGAGCTCCATCTCATACAGGCGCGAGCGCAACACTCGCATCGCCTGGGCGCGATTCTTGATCTGCGATTTTTCGTCCTGGCAGGAAACAATGGTGCCGGTCGGCAGATGCGTCAGGCGCACCGCCGACTTGGTGGTGTTCACACTCTGTCCGCCCGGTCCTGAAGAGCAAAACGTGTCGATACGGATGTCCTTCGCTTCCACGCTGATTTCCACTTCGTCGGCTTCCGGGAGCACCGCCACCGTGACCGCTGAAGTGTGCACTCGACCCTGGGTTTCCGTTGCCGGCACGCGCTGCACGCGGTGCACACCGGCTTCGTACTTGAGCTGGCTATAAACCTTGTTGCCGCTGATCAGCGCCGTTACTTCCTTCAGCCCACCCACTGCCGATTCGCTGGTTGACGTGACTTCCACTTTCCACCCGCGCGTCTCGGCAAAGCGCGAATACATGCGGAAAATCTCGTCGGCAAACAGGGTAGCCTCGTCGCCGCCGGTGCCGGCGCGGATTTCGAGCACTACGTCTTTCTCGTCGAGCGGGTCCTTCGGCAAGAGTAGAACCTTCAGATCGTCTTCAATGCGCGCGATCTCGGGCTCCAGCCGGGCTACTTCTTCCTCCGCCATGCCGCGCAATTCGGCGTCGGATTCCGCTAGCATGGGCCGTGCTTCCTGCAAATTCCGCGTTGCGGTCTTCCAGTCGCGGTATTTTGCGACGATCTCGGCCAGTTCGTTATGCGCCTTGCTCACCTTGCGGTATTGCGCGGAATCGCTGATAACCGCCGGATCCGCCATCTGCCGATTGAGATCGTCGAACTTGCGTTCGATATCGTCAAGTTTTTGCTGGTATTGCATCCGTCCACTCCGCCTTACGCGATGACCAGCTGGCCGCCCTGCTTGGCTTCGAGCGTCATGGCGCCTTCCAGCGCCTGAATCGCCACGGCGACTTCAGTATCGTCGGGTGGCTTGGTGGTAATGCGTTGCAGCCATAGTCCCGGGGCGGTCAGCAGGCCCATCACGGTCCCTTGGCGCTTGGCCGCGAAGCGGATCAATTCATAGCTCAATCCGGTGATCAGCGGCAGCAGAGCGATCCGTCCCAGCAACTTCGCGCCGAAGCTGTCAAACGGCAGTAGGGCGTAGACGATCATGGCGATCACCATCACGATCAGCAGAAAACTGGTTCCGCAGCGCGGATGAAAAGTCACGAACTCCTGGGCAGTATCGATGCTCAAAGGCTTGCGTGATTCGAAATTGAACACCACCTTGTGTTCCGCGCCATGGTATTCGAACACGCGCCGGATATCCTTCAATCGCGAAATGAGAAACAGAAACGTCAGGAAAATTACCATACGGATGACGCCGTCGGCCATATTGGTAGCGAAGCGTCCGGACATCGAAGGCACGGCCTTACCGAGGCTAGTGGCCAAAAATAGCGGCACGAATTTGTAAAGAAAGATGAAGAACCCCAGGGAGAACATCAGGTTCGCGGTCATCAGCCAGGAGGAAAATTCGACTTTCTCCCCGTCCTTCGCCGTCCCGTCGTCTACAGCCGCATTGGCTGAGAACTTGAGCGCGCGATAGCCCAGAGCCATGGCCTGACCTAGCATTCCAACGCCGCGCAGCACCGGCAGCTTTAGCCACGGATATCTTTCGGAGACACGCTCGATAGCCCGTTCCTCGGTAGCGATCTCGCCTGAAGGCTTACGCACCGCGACGCAGTAGCTGTGCGGCGCGCGCATCATCACGCCTTCCATCACGGCCTGGCCGCCCACCAGCGTTTCTTCGCCGCTCTCTAACACCGGCAGGAGCTGCAAGTGCGCTGACATCCGGAGGAATCGGGCAATGGTCATAGTATTCCCAACCATATTATAGCGTGAGCGCCGGACGCCGCCCCGGGGACGTATTTACCGACGAAACATCCCCATCAACGACTTCTTCTGCACCTCCACCCCGGTAAGCATTCTCGAAAACGCAAGGTATGCTTTGCCGAGATCCGAACGCTTGTCGATGAAACCGCCATCGGCCGCGCGGCGTACGGCCTTATGGTCATTCGGAAAGGTAATGGCAACGGGACAATCCAGAATACGCTCGGCGTCGGGAGCGCCGATATCGTCCTTGTGTCCGCGATTGAGCAGGACCTGGATCCGGCCGCGGTCAACGTCCCAATGATCCAGTTCCAGGCAGCGCTGCTTGGTTAGTTCCAGCGAGGCGAATTCCGGCGTGCTGACGACATAAATAGCGCGTGCTCGTTGGACGATTTCCGCGGTCGCCGTATTGACTACTTCCGGCAGGTCCACCAGTACCAAGTCGTATTTTGGTGCAGCGAAGCGCAACACTTGAAAATAGTGCGCCCACGACGGAATCGGTTCTTTGACAACGGTGTTGGTAAGCAGGAAATCCACTCCACCCGACCGCGTAACGTAGCGCTGCCAGCTCAAATCGTCCATCCGCGGCGCTTCGGCCAATACTTCGCGAATAGAAAATTTCGGCTCGACCTGCAACATAGCGGCTAGCAAGCCTGAATGCAAGTCCCCTTCCAAAACCAGCACGCGGCGCTTTAGCTCCTGCGCAACCATTCGCGCCGTATGCAGGACCACCGTGCTCGCGCCGCTTCCGGCTTTGCCTGGCAGAAACACCACCAGATTTTCGTGAATTCCACTATGGGCTTTATGTACTGCAGTGCTGATCGCCTGTTCCAACTGGCCCACTGTAAAGGGCCACACGGCAATCGCAGCGAAATCGGAATTGGGATTGCGGCCGAGCGACTGCTCGAGTTCGGGCGACGCCAAACCCACCAGCGGAACTTCGGGAAACTGCTTGCGGATCGCGGCCGCCTGAGGCAAATCCCGGTCCGATTGGGTCAGCTCCAATAGCATCACATCCGGCCGCGTCGTGCCCGCCGTTCGCGCCAGCGAGTAGCCCATGCGGCCCAATTCAACAATGGATTCGATGGTGAAGTCGTTGGCTTGGCCGGCTATATTCCGCAGCAGGCTCGCCATTTGCGGGTCGGCAATGAACAGAACGGCGTTAAGCACTTGGTTCCCACATCATACACTCTTTGTTTGCATCCATATCTTCAACTCAATCTGTCCCGAAGTCCTTTGATAGCTCGAGACCACCAGCACTTCCGCAACTGGCGACACCGTTAATGCGGCGCTTCTGAAAGGCCGGCGATCGGGCGTGTTCCTAATTTTCGCCGCCGCTAATCTACGCTGGCTATACAATCGATCTCGACCGCAACATCCCTCGGCAGCCGCGCGGCTTCCACCGTAGCTCGCGCCGGAGGATTACTGGCGAAATAACGCGCATAAACCTCGTTCATTTTCGTGAACTCGCCCATGTCTTTGAGGTAAACAGTGGTTTTGACCACCCGCTCAAGCGACGATCCTGCGGCTTCCAGCACGCCTTTCAAGTTTTCGAGCACGCGTTCGGTCTGCGCCGCGATGTCGCCGACGACGATCTGGTTGGTCACGGGATCGAGCGGTATCTGTCCACTCAAAAATGCCCAGCCATTTGAGATCACGGCCTGCGAATAAGGGCCGATGGCTCGGGGCGCCCGCTCCGTCGAAATGATGGTTTTCATAAGGTCTTTTAGAATCGTAGCGTCCCCGGCAGATCGGCTGCGCGCGCGATTTTCTCCTCTACCAGAAACGCATCCAACTCGCGGGCAATTCGCAGCGGCGCCTGCGGGTCCCAGAAACTCGCCGTGCCCACTTCAACGGCGCTGGCGCCGGCGATCAGGAACTCCGCCGCGTCGGTTCCGGTGGCGATTCCGCCTAATCCCACAATCGGAATCTTCACCGCCTGGGCCGTTTCATACACCATGCGCAAAGCGATGGGCTTGATCGCCGGGCCTGATAGCCCGCCGAAGCCATTCCCCAGACGGGGCCGCCGCGTCCGCGCATCGATGGCCAGCGCCACAAAAGTATTCACCAGCGAAAGTGCATCCGCCCCGGCGTCCATCGCGGCCAGCGCCATCTCCTGAATCCGAGCGACATTCGGTGACAACTTCACAATCAGCGGCCGCGCGCTACCCGCCGAAATCGCCCTCCGCGCCGCTGCTACCACCTCGCTCAAGAGTCCCGGATCGCTCGCAAACACCATTCCACCGTGTTTGGTATTGGGGCAGGAGACGTTCAACTCGTAGCCTGCTATGCCTTCAGCGTCCTCGAGCACCCGCACTACTTCGACGTAATCCTCCACCGCATATCCGAACACATTGGCAAAAACCGGAGTCGGAATCGCGCGGAGTCCGGGCAGCTTCTCGTTCACGAACGCGCGCACTCCAATGTTCTGCAACCCCACCGAGTTCATCATCCCGGCTTCCGTCTCAAACAGTCGCGGCGCGGGGTTGCCGTCCATCGGCTCGCGCGACAAACCTTTAGTAATGATGCCGCCGAGCTGCACTAAGTCGACTACGTCCCCTAGCTCGATGCCGTAAGCGTAGGTGCCCGAGGCCGCCAACACCGGGGTCCGGAGGGGAATTCCGCACAACGAAGTCGCCAGGCGCGAAGACACTTTGTCACAGCATAGCAGCGCTTACGGCTCGGATTCCACGAAGTCATACTCATGACGCCGAGCTTCAAAACGCGCGCTTGAAAACCACGCCCGAAGTCCCGGCCATCAAACCAGGGCCTCCAGCAGTCTAATAGGGAACCCTAGCGGTACTAAGGTGAATCTCCGATAGTGCTTAGGCACGGAAAAGGGCACCATGAATACGTGGGCGAGTCCAAGCCGGCCAATTTCCGTTCATTGTCGTCCAAGTTCTCTCGCTTCACGGTTTTGCTGTTTATGTGGGTGATGATGCTGATTGTCCTCTGGGACGTCCGCACGCACTCTTTCGACGTGGTCAAAGCGGGGCTTATGGGCGCCATACTGGCGATCATCGGCGGACTGATTTCGCGCTTTACCATGCGAGCTCTGGGACGCCCGCTTTCGCTTCTGCAACAGGGTATTACGTCCGTCCGCGAAGGGAAATTCGAGCCGGTCCAGGTCAGCTCCACCAACGACGAGATCCAATATCTGGGCGAAAGCTTCAACCAGATGATCGCGGAAATTAACGCTTCGCAGAAAGAAATCCGCCAGCACCGCGATCTGCTCGAAGAGCGTATCCATCAGCGCACCGAAGACCTCGAAAAAGCCATGCGCACCGCGCTCGCCGCGAGCCAGGCCAAGAGCGAGTTTCTCGCTAACATGTCGCATGAGCTACGCACACCGATGAATGGGCTTCTCGGCATGCTGGAAGTGGTTCTCGACAGCCCTCTCAACAGCGACCAGCGCGATGAGCTCGAAATTGCCCAGCGCTCGGCCTACGCCTTGCTGGCCTTGCTGAACGACATCCTGGATCTCTCGAAGATCGAGGCCGGCAAAATGATGATCGAGAACATTCCGTATGAAGTGCGGACGGTTCTCGAGGACTGCGTAAAATCCTTCCAGGCGCGCGCCGCGCAGAAGAAGATTGCTCTGCATTTCGTAGTCGATCCGGAAGCCCCCTCCAAGGTGATTGGAGACCCGCTGCGCGTACGTCAAATCGCCGCGAATCTCTTGTCTAACGCCCTCAAATTCACCGAGCGCGGAGCCGTGAGTCTGCGCTTATCCGGCATTGCAGCCGGCCCGGGTCCGGCGCAGATGTCGATCGCCGTTAGTGACACCGGTGCCGGAATCGAAGCTGATAAGCTCACTGCGATTTTCGAGAAATTCACCCAAGCCGATGGCAGTATTACTCGCAAGTACGGAGGCACCGGACTAGGTCTCGCGATCACCAAGCGACTGGTCGAAATGCAGAATGGTCGAGTGCAGGTCGCAAGCCAGGTGGGCCAAGGCAGCACCTTCACCATTACGCTGCCGTGGGAGCCTGTGATCGAGGCCGCACCGCTGTCCTCGGCGCCCAGCACCATGCGGCAACTGGCGGCGGTAGTGCCTGGGCAAGTACGCGTGCTGCTAGTCGAGGACAATCTGATCAATCAGAAAGTGGTTCTGGCGATTCTGCGCAAGAAGGGTTACCAGATCGACGTCGCAAATGACGGCCGCGAGGCGCTGAACCGGCTCGAAGCCGCCCCAGATCCCTACGGCATCGTGCTGATGGACGTGCAGATGCCGGTCCTCGATGGTCTCGAGACCACGCGTATTATTCGCAAGAACCAACTTTGGGACCGGCTGCCCATTGTCGCTATGACAGCCCATGCGATGAATGGCGATCGCGAACGGTGCCTGCAGGCGGGCATGAATTCCTACGTGTCAAAGCCAGTGCAACCCGCACATTTGGTTTCCGTCATTGAAAAGCTTCTGCAGGAATCCACCCCGGTTACTCTACCGCCAGCCAGTGAACCGGGTCGCGGTTTGACCGAGCGGTTGATGTTCGAACATTCCGAAATGGCTAATGATCTGCTCGAAGTCTTCCTGCAACTCGCGCCGGAGCGCTTGCAACAAATGGAGACCGCCGCGGCCGAAGGCGATGGAGCGAGGCTTGCGGCCGAGGCTAGCAAGATAGCCGCCGCTGCCAAACAATTCGCCTCGCAGACCGTAGGCGCGTGTGCGCAACGAATCGAGGCGGCGGCGGCCAAACGTGACTTTACTTGCGCTGCCCAGGAACTGACCACGCTGCGCCGCGAAATCCGCGATCTTTCCGCGCTGGCGGCCTGATCAGAACACCCGCCGCTTCAGGCGGTCCACCGTAAATTTCGCCGTATCGGCCACTGCCATCACCGTCATCACGCCGGCCTGCACCGGATCAGTGACCACTAGGTCGGCTGCGTCGGGAACGCTGCCCGCCATGTTGAGGCTTACAACTAGTAGACCCTGCGCCCGCACTTCACGCACCGCGTGCTCGATTTCGCCGCCCATCAGCGATCCCGCCATCACGATAGCCTTCACCCGCGGTAGCCGCCCGGCGGCGCGCACGGCGGCGGCCAGCGGTTCCTCACCCACCAGCGGGATGGTATCGATAGAAATATGCTCGCCGCGAATGTTGTGGCGGTCGGCTTCGAGAATCGCTCCCAATGCCACCTGTCCTACTTGCGCCCCGCCGCCCACAATTATGATTCGCTTCCCATAGATCTTCTCCATGGTGGCCACCTGCGCCGCTTGCCGGACCATCGGTAATTTCCGCAGTGCCTCTACCATCGGACCGGGGTCGCCAGGGGCCTCGATTTCGAAATACACATGATCGGTACCGGTCGCGCCGCCCTCAATGATCTCGACGCTAGTGATATTTCCGCGCTGCCCGGCGATCACGCCGGTGACTGCATGTAGAATCCCCGGGCCCGAGTCGGAAAGAATCTCGATGCCAATCTTCGGAATAGCCACTCACTCCACCTCGTATTTCTGCAGCAGTCCATTCCAGTAACCCTGCGCCTGCAGCAAAATTTCCACCATCTCGCGCACCGCACCGGCGCCGCCCGCCGCAGCCGTCACATGATGCGCGCACCGCTTTACCTCCGGCCGCGCGTTGGCGGGAGCGAACGCCAGCCCCACTCGCCGCAGGATCGGGACATCCGTCAAGTCGTCGCCCGCGTAAGCGACTGCACCCAGTTCAAAGCCGCTCTGCTTCATAATTTCATCCAATATCGGCACCTTCTCGATGTGCCCTTGATAGACGTACGTCATGCCCACCTGAGCGGCGCGCACCTCCAGCGCCTTCGAGACGCGCCCGCTGATTACACCGGTCTGGATGCCGTTCCACGCCAGCCATTGCAGAGAGATTCCGTCCTGCGCATGAAAACCTTTGGTCTCAATGTAGTCGCCTTCCAACCCCGGGATGTTATATAAGAGGCCATCCGTGAGCACCCCATCGACGTCCATAAGCAGCAGACGAATTTTCGCGGCTCGTTGCTGAAGCTCCTGATCCATCATTCAGGCAGCCGCCACTACAATAAGGAAAGAGTTTGCCGTGCTCGAGCGGGTCAGAAAAACCATTACTCGTTATAACATGCTGCCTCATCGTGGCCGCGTCGCGGTCGCGGTCTCGGGCGGACCAGATTCGGTCTGCCTGCTGCATGTTCTGCTCGAACTGGCACCGTCGTTGGAAGTCTCGCTCGCTGTCGCCCACCTCAATCATCAGCTCCGAGGCGCTGAGTCCGATGCGGATGAAAGTTTCGTGGCCCAGCTTGCCTTTAACCTTGGCCTCCCGTTCTATCGCGCTTCCGTCGATCTCACCGCCGGCAACGACAATCTGGAGCAAGCCGGCCGCCGCGCGCGCCGCGCTTTCTTCGCTCAATTGGCCGCCGATCGCGTCGCTCTAGGTCATACCCGTGACGATCAAGCCGAGACCGTTCTGTTTCGTCTTCTGCGCGGTTCCGGTCTGCGCGGCCTGGCGGGCATTCATCCGGTCACAGCCAGCGGCTATGTCCGTCCGCTCATCGAGGTAACCCGCGCGGAAGTTGTCGCATTTCTGCGCGCCCGCAACCTTCCCTGGCGCGAAGACTCGAGCAACCTCGATCCGCGCTTCGCCCGCAACCGCATCCGCGCCTCCCTGCTGCCGCAACTCGCCCGCGAGTGGAATCCGCGTATCGCCGAATCTCTCGCGCATCTGGCCCAGCTAGCGCAAGACGAAGAGTCCTGGTGGCGGACCCACCTCGACCAGATCGCCCCGTCGATCCTGGTCGCTCGCGCCGGCGGAGTCGAACTACCCGCATCCGCCCTCGCCCAACTCCCTCCCGCCGTTGGCCGCCGACTCATCCGCTGCGCCATCGCGCACGTGAAAGGCGACCTGCGGCGTTTCGAATACGCCCACGTCGAAGGCGTGCTTGAACTCGCCGTGCAGACTGAAGGCGACGGCCGCCTGCGCCTCCCCGGACTCGACGTCCGCCGCTCCTTCGATTGGATTCGCCTCGCGCCCCCCGCCCAGCGCCCTGAACTTGCGGCCACCCGTCTCGCTATCCCGGGAGTCTTTCCTCTATCCTGCGGCGCTTGTCTCCATCTCGCGATCGCGCCGCATTCTTCCGCGTCACCCGTAGCAAAAAAGGATGCTACGCTAAAGGCAGCCGAGTTGAGTCTGCGGCGCCTCCCCCCTGTGTTGGAATTGCGGGGGTGGAAACCAGGAGACCACTACCGTCCAAATGGGCAAGCCCGAGATCAAAAGATCAAGGAAATGTTCCAAATGGAGCGGGTGCCCTCCTGGCTAAGGTCGTCGTGGCCGATTGTCAGTAGTGGAGACACAATCTTGTGGTCCAGAACCTTCGGAGCCGCCGCGGAGTTTGCCGCGATCCGCGAACCCGGCCCCGTGTTACGGGTTTGGGAAGAAGAACCGCCGAACAGGTGAACCTTTTGGGACGGTTTCCTCGTCTGTAGAATAGAGGCATTTTTGTGCCGGGATCTTTTGGGGAGAACGCATGAATTCGAGCGTGAGAAATCTGGTGTTGTGGGTAGTGGTGCTGGGCCTAGTTGGCTTGGTCTTTGCAGTGATCAAAAATACCAAACCGACCGGTGCGCATCCGGACTTTTCGGTTTTGGTCCGCGACGTCAAGGACGGCAAGGTCGAAAAAATCACGCTTAATAGCGTAACCGGCGACGTCCATGGCAAGTATAAGAACGGCGATGAGTTCACTTCCACTGTTCCGCACACCTATAACGACTTCACCACCCTGCTGATCGACAAAGGCGTCGCCGTCAACGTCGAAAAGGACGCCGGTGGCAACTGGGTTTCGCTGCTGATGAACGCCATCCCCTTCGTGCTGCTGGTGGGCTTCTGGATATTCATGATGCGCCAGATGCAGAGCGGCGGCAACAAGGCCTTGAGCTTTGGGAAGTCCCGCGCGCGCCTGCATTCCTCGCAGCAGAAAAAGGTGACTTTTAAGGACGTGGCCGGCGTCGAGGAAGCCAAGGAAGAGCTTCAGGAGATCATCGAATTCCTGCGTGAGCCGCAAAAGTTTCAGAAGCTGGGCGGACGCATCCCCAAGGGTGTGCTGCTGGTCGGCTCTCCTGGCACCGGCAAAACGCTGCTCGCCCGCGCCATCGCCGGCGAAGCCAACGTGCCGTTCTTCTCGATCTCCGGTTCCGACTTCGTCGAAATGTTCGTCGGCGTCGGCGCCAGCCGCGTGCGCGATCTTTTCGAGCAAGGCAAAAAGAACGCCCCCTGCATTATTTTTATCGATGAAATCGACGCCGTTGGACGCCATCGTGGCGCCGGTTTGGGCGGCGGACATGACGAACGTGAACAGACCCTCAATCAGCTGCTAGTCGAAATGGATGGTTTTGAATCCAACGAAGGCGTCATTTTAGTCGCCGCCACCAACCGCCCCGACGTGCTTGATCCGGCCCTGCTGCGCCCCGGCTGTGTTGACCGCCG
>Ga0105240_10004426_pt1 | contig 21422 bp, 20 predicted proteins | sample KBSC54metaG_FD_80426 | JGI IMG/M metagenome (GOLD analysis project Ga0105240, IMG submission 80426) | Corn rhizosphere microbial communities from Kellogg Biological Station, Michigan, USA - KBS C5-4 metaG | ecosystem: Host-associated > Plants > Roots > Rhizosphere > Soil | place: Michigan, USA... | reverse complement strand
GCGCCGACGGAACCGTGTATTTGTTAAAACTACAGCCCTAAGCTTTGACGGTCCGGCTTGGTGTGGGTGAAACCGCGGCTCAACATACTTCATTTCAGCGAGTCGCCGAGTTCCCGTCAACCAGGATGAGCGGAAGCTAGCGCGTTTACCTGTCTTTGGTCATATCCAAATCGAGGTTGATGAGCGCATGTTGTCGTCAGTATAGAACTCCTCGCTCTGAGCAGCCCCCTCTTCTTAACGTACATTTTCAATAAGCCCTTTCAATTCCTGTTGACATCCGACCCAAGATAATGCCAAAGTTAGGTCGGATGCCGTCCCAAGACAATCCCGACGATCGCATCGCCCTCTTGCAGGGCACGCTCGACTTGCTTATTCTCAAAACCCTCGTGCTCGGCCCGTGTCACGGGCAAGGCATAGCGCGCTCCATACAACGTCAGTCGGAAGAGGTCTTTTTCGTTGATCATGGTTCGCTCTATCTTGCTCTCCAGCGCCTTGAAGAAAAGAAGTGGATCAGCGCCAAGTGGGGCGTCAGCGCGAACAACCGCAAGGCGCGCTTCTATTCGCTGACTGCTAAAGGACGTCAGCAGCTCGTAGAAAAGACCAGCGAATGGCAGCGGCTGACCAGAGCGATGGGATTGATTCTGGATGGTCGGCCGAGCAGCGAGGAGGTCTAGCCATGTTCAGGCGCAGAAGAGGCCCGGACGATTTTGCCGAGGAGATCAAATCGCATTGCGAGCTCGAAGCCGATGAGTTACAGAGCGAAGGCTTGAGCGAAGAAGAGGCGCGTCGCAGGGCAAATGTCGAGTTCGGCAACGCGCAGACAGCACAGGAACGCTTTTATCTCAGAAGCCGCATCGTATGGTTCGATAATCTGCTCCGCGATATTAAATTCGCGATTCGTCAACTGATAAGAAATCCGAGCTTTGCCTCCGTCGCAATCGTCACCCTTGCGCTGGGCATCGCCGCCAACAGCACGATCTTCAGTTGGATCAACTCGACTCTACTCGACCCCATTCCCGCGATCGCGCACACGAGCGACATGATCACGATCATGCGGGGCGAAAGAAGCGAGCATCCAACGCCTCCATTTTCGTACCTGGACTTCGCGGACCTTCGCGATAGCACGCGGACCTTCACCGGGTTGCTCGCTTACCACGACGACTTCATGGCGATCACGGGATCGGGCAAGCCCGAGCGCATTTATGGAGCACTGGTGTCGTCGAATTACTTTGAGGTACTCGGCGTGCGCCCGATCCTGGGCCGATCGCTTGAATCGACTGCGCCGAATGAGCGGCTGGGTACAGCGGAAGCGGTGATCGGTTACGGCTTATGGCAGAACCATTTTGGCGGGGATCCTTCGATCATCGGAAAGATCGTTCATATCAACCTGCATCCGTACACAATTGTTGGTGTCGCCCCTGAGGGCTTCCAGGGCTGCAAGAGCGGATTGCGGTCCGATCTATGGATACCGGTTGGCATGGATTCGCAGGTTTGGGGCTCTGATCGACGAATCAAGAATCGCGACACCCCATGGCTCAATGTACTCGGCAAGCTCAAGCCGGGAGTCGATCATCGCCGGGCTGAAAACGAGCTGAACATCCTGATGCAGCGCCTCGTGGAGCGGTTTCCGGATGCGCACAAGGGACCGAACACGATCTCTTCCGATCCGCTGTGGCGGTCGCCCTTTGGTGTGAATGTCTATCTTTATGGAACGCTGCCCATTCTATTCGCGCTGGCATTGGTGCTCTTACTACTGACCTGTGCGAACCTGGCGAATCTTCTGCTGGTGCGCTCGGTGGCGCGCCGGCGCGAATTTGCCATTCGCCTGTCAATAGGGGCAAGCCGCTGGAGGCTGGTGCTTCAGTTGATGGTGGAGAATACGTTGATCGCTGTGGCAGGAGCCGGGCTCGCCCTGTTGGTGACTAAATGGACGGCACACGGATTGTCTGCGTTTCTGCCGCTCACGACGCTTCCTCTTACGCTGAATGGACGCGTTGACCGAACGGTGCTGGTGGCGGCCATCACGATTTCGCTTCTCGCCGCCGCGGTGTCCGGCGTTTTACCGGCGCTTCGAGCTTCCCGCCTCGCCCTCGCTCCAGCGTCTGCCCTGAAGGATGAAGCACTCAATACCTCCGGAGGAATCCACAAGTCGCGCCTGGCAGGAGCACTGGTGGTCGGGCAGATTGCGCTGTCGCTGCTGCTACTGGTCTGTGCCGGACTATTCGTCCGCAGCCTGCAGAATGCACAGGATTTCTATCCGGGGTTCGATCCCCGCCACGTGTTTCTTGCCAGCTTTGATCTGGAACCCACGGGCTATTCCAGAGCGCAAGGCCTTGAGTTTGATAAACAAATGCTCTTGCGCCTGAAATCGCTGCCTGGCGTCCAGTCGGTCACGCTGGGAGATTTCTCGCCGCTGAGCTACACCATTCATACGGATTTTATCCAGCCCGAAGGCTATGTGCCCCGGAAGAACGAGTCCATGGAAGTCGACAGGGGTGTGGCGGGGCCGGAGTACCTGCGGACGGTACGAACAGCCTTGCTGGCGGGACGGGACTTTACCGACAGGGATAATGACAGCGCGCCGCCGGTCTCGATTATCAACAAGGCATTGGCCGACCGCTATTGGCAGGGACAGGACCCGATCGGCAAACGGCTGCAGGTTGGCCGACAGTGGACGACAGTGGTTGGTGTGGCCGCCAATGGGAAGTACCGGCGCCTGGTTTACAATACTGCGCCGCTGGTGCTGATTCCGATGATGCAGAGTTACCACCGGGCGGATCAGGTTATTGTATACATTCGTGTAGCCGGTGATCCTATGGCGATTGCTTCTGCTGTAGAACGAACAGTTCACGGACTCAATACCGATTTGCCGCTCTTCAACGAGACCACGCTCGCCGCGAACATGCGGCTGGGGAATTCCTTTGAGCGCATCGCAGCAGCCTTCGCAGGTTCATTCGGGCTGTTGGCTCTTATCCTCGCTGCCATCGGAGTTTATGGTGTGGTTGCCTATGCCACCAGGCAACGCACTCATGAAATCGGCATTCGCATGGCGCTCGGTGCAGGCAAGCGAGACATTTTTCGCCAGGTCCTGGGACGAGGCTTGCACTTTACGGGCTTGGGGCTGATTCTCGGTCTGATGATCTCATTTGCGCTTACCCGCTATCTACGTGGAATGCTCTATGGGGTGGGGACTGCGGATTGGCTGACATTCGCTATAGTCGCCATTCTTCTCTGCGTCGCTACACTGATTGCCTGTTTTGTTCCTGCCCGCCGCGCAGCATCTATAGATCCCATGCAGGCCTTGCGGACAGAATGACCAAGGTAAAGCGACATCGGACTTACGGCATGACACCGGGACGGCGCATCATCGCCAAGTCACTCATCGAACCCGGAATGGGAACGGGAAGGCCGCTTCTCAACTGTGACCTTCGCAAGCCTGTCAGGTTGACGAGAAACGCCCGTTGCTGACAAGTGGCAGCGAAGCCGACGCGAATAAGCCCATCGGATCCTGCACTCAAAGCCATGCGACTTGCGAGAGCCTGTTGAGGCCCTACGATCAAAAGCATTTGTAGTACACCTGCGGCCAGCCGATGCTTCCATACCCGGGCAAAGGGATGAATCAGTCACCTGCGCGTCTGTGAAAACGAATCGAAAGTCTCGAAATATGCCGAGTTGCTGGTTGCGCTTCATTCCAATCCTCACTGCCGGTCGACTCTCTCTGGATTCTTTGCGAACGACTTTTCGGCGACAAAGGTCAGGTTGGGCAACTGCGGCACCCCGCATCCGGTTTTGACCTGCACACGTTGCTTGAGCCGGTCACGGAGATAGGCCTCTATGTGGTCGGCGCTCAGGTCCGTGAGTCTGGTCTTCTCGAACACGGCTCTCAAATGCGTTATCACCCGTATTGCGTCGCATGCTGAACGTGGCGGTGCGAAAATTTGTTTTGGCGCAAACCCGTGTTCGGGCGTCGAGTTTCCCGCACGGTTGATGGCATTGTTCCGACCGCACTACATGGGTTGGTCCGAACAACAGAAGATCGAGTTCAACGCCCCCGTAGAAGGGGTGGAGGCGGTGTATCGGTCGCGAATGCGCCCTGGGTTCCGGATCGATGCCGCGTATGTTCCGGCCAGCGAAGTCGGTGGCCGACTTCTACCAACTCCTGCCCGCGGACGACGGTTCGTTGCTGGTGGTTGTCGGCGAGGTGAGCGGCAAGGGGCTGGAGCCGGCAATGCTGGTTGCGGTGATCGTGGGCGCGTTGGGCGACCTCACTTCCCGTGTCCCTGCCGAGGTGTTGATTCATCTGAACCAGGTGGTTATGGGCAAGACTCGCGGCGGGTTCGTGACCTGCTGCTGCGCGATGTTCCGTCTGGACGGCACCGTCGAGATTGCGAACGCCGGACACATCGCGCCTTATGTGCAGGGGCGCGAACTGGAAATTGCGCCCGGCCTTCCGGTGGGAATCTTCTCGGACGCGGAATATGAATCGGCCACGTTCTCGTTGAAATCGGGCGCGATCACTTTTTTCTCAGTGGTGTGGTTGAGGCGCCCAACGGCACTGGCGAGCTGTTGGGTTTCGAACGGCTGGCGGGTTTGAGTGTAAAGCCCGCACGAGAGTTTGCGAAGGAAGCGGAGCGCTGGGGACAGGAAGACGACATCACGGTGGTGCAGGTGGCTTATGCGTAGAGGAGTGATCGCCGATACGGCCAATGCCCCAGGCCAAAACGACGACACTACCGTGGTCACAGTTCGGAGGACGGCATGACTTCGAGATCCAGCGCCGCAGCCAAAGCGCTGTCCAGTTCAGCCAGTCTGGCGCCGCCCACGCTGCCTACGAATCTAGTGAGCATCGTCTTGGGCAGACTGACCAACTCGTCGCAATGCACGCTGCTTTCGTGCTTCAGGCCTTCCTCGACTCCAACCGCAACCTGGGTGCTCAGACCATCGTGTCTGGTGTAAACAGGAGCGCAGATAGCGGTTGAGAACCTCGAATCGAGCAGAACCTGGCGGCTCACAACGGCGAACACTCGTTGCTTCTTCGGATCCGTCTGCCCGGGTTTCCGCACCAGATACAAATCGCCTCGGCGCATCTATTCAGGCAGTCCCTGGTATTCGAGAACGTCGGCTGCTTCCCGGTTCAGGCGATCCGTATGGCGGTTGAGTATGTCCGCATCGCGCGCATTGCGTTCTTCCCGTGCGATCCGAGCCAGATATGCGAGCGCGGCCCTCTCCAGAAAGGCTGATCGATTTGTGTCCACTCGGTCGATCTTCTCCAGCAATGCGCTGGACAGTGTTACCGAGGTCTTCAGTTTCATACCACTAATATACCCCGGACGTGTTTCAATACGCATGGCCGGCCTAAGTGTAAGATCCGCCGGCGAAATCGCGGAAGAGGCCGAGCGATGGGGACAAGAGATGACATCACGGTGCAGGTGGCTTATGCGTAACGGACTGATTCTTCTCTTCTTCTGCGCATCAGCTTTTGCGCAGGTATACGAAGCGAAGAACTGCGTTTTTCACGAAGGTGATGACCAGGTACGGGCGCGCAACGATTATGACGATAGTTCCTGGTTGACCGCATCCCCCAATCCACCGTCCGGAAATCCGTACCTTTGGGAGCGGTGTCGTATCCGGATTGCACACCCTCCCACCGACAACCCTCTCTACATTCAGGGCCCGACGATAAGCGCCTGGATTCTGTATGTGAACGGCGCGCGGGCAGGATCTTACGGGAATCCTGAAAACGGGTACCGTACGGACCCCAACCCGCCCGCCACTCGCCGATATGGCAATCGTGGCTCGGCGCGTGCCCGTGATGGCGGGATCGAAGACAGACCTGGAAGCCATGGGTCTTCGAGAGAATCTTCATCGACCAGACTCATCCGCACACCGACCACGTTTCCGGTTTTCTGGACGCCGCGAACGATTCGTTCGACCGCCAGCCTTTTGTTTTCAGAGAGTGAATTGGTCGGGGCGGCGAGATTCGAACTCACGACCCCCTGCGCCCAAGGGAGAATCATGGCTTCCAAAGGCTCCATCGCTTACACCTTATTTCTAATATTTACAACAACTTGGGGAATCTGCTTTTCGCTCAAAAGACAACCCAAGTGGAATCAACAGATCGGGTTTTGACACAGTTCTGACACAGCAAAGCAGGGTGTCAGCCGTGGTGGTCAAAGCTCGCAGCTGTAATTTCGAGGAATCAAGGCGTGCATCACAGATCGCAAGACTATTCGATTGGTCGCAGTCCGGGCAATTCGCTTGATAACGGGTTACGGCGAGCCGGCCACGTTCTGCGACAGCGCCATCCCGAACTGCTTGTCTCGAAACGGAAACTTCGTCAAAGCGAGACAATTCAGCTCGTTCGGGAGAAGCGGGAAACAGAAACACAGAACCTGGGGTTCTCATCGCGGCCGTTTGTCCTCTGCGGTCTGCCGGTGAAGCGACCGGATGCGGGGTGTCTGCTCCACGAACGCCGTAACGGTCAGTTCGTCCTGCAGGTCACCGGACGTCCAAGCTATGGACTCCCGTGGGGTCAGGATCGCCTCGTCCCGATATTTCTCGCGACGCTCGCGATCCGACAGCGTACCCCGCGGATCACGTTCGAGAGCGCCGCGCAGATGCTCGACACATTCGCCATGCAGCAGGGTGGTACCCAATGCCGACGTTTAGTTGGAGCCTTCCAGCGGATCTTCGGGGCCACCATCTTCTTCGGCACCGATTCGCAACGCGAGCGGGCCACCGTTGTTCAGCGCGCCCGCTTCAATTTCATGAGCGAAGCCCGGATCTGGTATTCCAGAGATCCCGATCAGAAGATGCTTCCAGGGGATTGTCAGAACGTGATCGTCCTGAGCGACGAGTTCTATCGCGAGGTTCTCAATCACCCGATCCCGACCGATCTGGAAGCGGCCAAGGCCCTCTCATCCAGCCCGGCCGCTCTCGATCTGTTCATGTGGCTTTCGTTTCGATGCTTTACCGCGCGGGGACGGGAACGCGTTCCACTCTTCGGAGATTTTGGTCTCATCAGCCAACTGGGAAGTGCCGGCTATGCGCGCCCTCGAAAATTCCGCGAAAAACTGGAGGGCTGGCTCAGTCTGGTTCGCACGATGTGGCCGGAGTGTCCTGCTTCGATTGACAACGACGGCGCGGGGTTGTTTGTTGACCGGGCGAATGCAGTCCTGCCGACAGGAGGACACGATGCGCTCGGTTGAGCAACAAACTGGAATTTGGCGTCTGTCGCTCGAACAAATCGAAGCGACGGTCGCCGATCATCTCGGAGAAGGCCGGGTACCGGGGAATCAGTCCGGCCCTTGTTTCAGTCGACAGATTTCTATGTATCTGGCGAAGAACGTAGCAGGCTGGAGCACGACCCGGATTGGCCGGTTCTACAACGGTCGCCACCATACCACCGTTCTTCACGCGATTGGAAAAATCGAACGCCTTCGAAGAACTGATGAATCAATTGACGCGTTGATCGAAGTACTGACTGCCACGCTGAGCCCAGGTATGGAAGGTCGCGTCAGTCAGCGCTGTGAGCCGGGATGGAGCACCGCATTGATCGATGCCGTTGCGACCAGAGTGATGGACAGAATTGCCGGCCGATTCCGAGAGGCTACATGACGTCGCTCGTTGCCCAGCGAACTAGATAACAGGAACACCCCGTTGTGACAGCCCAATGTTAATCTCCACTGCAGCACGTTCCAGCCAATGCAGGCAAGGCTTTCAGCCCCCAAACACGGTTCCTTCGGCGCGAGGGAGCCATGGCCCAGTCTTAATGAGCGTTCCGAATCCAGGATATCGCCGATTCATTTCCGTGGAAATGAGGAAGCAGGCCGCTTAGTCGTGTTGTCTCGAGGAGACGAACAATATGCGGTGAAGGATTCAGCAGGGCCAGACGGCACTGACTCTGACCGGCGGCGGTATAGAGGATCACCAACTCTCCGAGTCCGGCGCTATCGATCGCTTCCACTCCGGACATATCAAGAAGAATGGCGCTGGAACGGTGAGACTGGATGGCCGCAAGCGCGACCTTGCTGAATTCAAGCAGGTGCGGCCCGAGCGTCATTCGTCCGGTGAGTCTCCCGTTAAGTACGGCACGATCGTCCGATTTTCGGTCGATTGCAAAGTGAAACGCCACCTATTTTTTTACCGCCTCTCGTATTCCGAGATTGCGGACCAGTCGCAGCAGGTACGTGGGGTTTAAACCCAGTAGCTTCGCGGCGGCCTTGTAATCGCCACCGGCCTGTCGATAGGCGCGAAGAATACTCTCGCGCTTTGCGTCCGAGACGGAATTCTGAAACGCTCCGAGGTCAACCGGGGGAGCGACTTCCCAGACGGGTTCCGGAAGATCGGCGACGGTGACCGCCCCCGAATCGCCCATGATGGCCGCATGCTCCATGGCATTCGCGAGTTCCCGAACGTTACCCGGCCAGTCATAAGCTTCGAGACAGCGGGCGGCTTCCGGGGTGAGTTCCTTTGCCTCGCCATGGCTTGCCAAAAAATGCTTCGCGAGCAGAGAGATGTCTTCCCTGCGCTCTCTCAGCGGTGGAGTGCGAAGCGCAATGACGTTGAGCCTGTGATAGAGGTCGCCGCGAAAAGTGCCGTGCTCCACCATTTCGGCCAGATCGCGATTGGTGGCGGCGACCAGGCGAATATCCACGCGCACGGGACGTGAGCCGCCAATACGCTCTACTTCGCGCTCCTGAAGAACGCGCAGCATCTTTGCCTGCATCGGCAGGGCAAGCTCGCCAATTTCGTCGAGAAACAGAGTTCCTTTATCGGCGGCTTCGAATTTGCCCCGCTTGAGCGCGGAGGCTCCGGTAAAAGCGCCTTTTTCGTGTCCGAACAGTTCGCTTTCCAGCAAGGAATCGGCAATAGCCGCGCAATTGATCGCAACGAAAGGGGCTGATGACCGCGGGCTCCGCTGATGCAGCAGGCGGGCTACTAATTCTTTGCCCGTGCCGCTCTCGCCCTGAATCAGGACTGTGGTGTCGCGAACGGCGAGTCGTTCGATCTGGTTCAGGAGCTTCAAAATGGCGGGGCCGTGTCCCAGAATTCCGCCATTGCCGAAGATGCGGCTCTCGAGCGCCGCGCAATTCTCACGGAGCCGCTCGACTTCGCGAACGCTTTCCACCGCAACCGACGCAAGGCTTGCAACGGCGCTCATGACTGGCAGCGCGTCGTTCTTACTTCCCTGCAGAATCAGTGCCCCGTTGAGAACACCGGCGGCGTAAACGGGGACAGCAGCAATCTCGCCATCGTGGCAGGCCCCTTCCGATCTCAGCCGGTCATAAATGCCGCGATCCCAGCCACTCTCAACCAAGGCGGTCTCGAGTTCTTCAGGTGAGCCCGCAACTATCACCCCACCGGTATCGAACGAAAGAAAATCGGAGAGCAGATTCAATAACTGCGCGGAGACTGCGCGCGACTGTTCAGACGTTCCCGCACCCGCCAATGCGCGAAAGAGAAACACCAGGACCGAGGCGTTGACCAGCAGTTCGTGGGCGGAAGCGGTCTGAGGCGCGGTCATTATCTTTTTGGTTGCACCCATTATCCATTTGGTCGTGCAGAAAGAGCAATAGCACTGAAAAGAAAGCTACTTGCACTTGGCATCCCAAGTGCAATCCACGGGATCCAATAGCGGCGCTTTCAATATGAATGTAATGAGCGGTACAATTGCCAAACCCGTGAAGAATCGAGTCCAATCCGAAACCATCGAGCTGCAGCAAAAACTTGCGCGGGTGCAAAGTCTGCTGGAAGCGTCGCGGCGGGTGCATTCGACGATCCGTCTGGACGACGTTCTCGGCGAAGTTCTGGAGATAGCGGCGAAGGAACTCGAGGCCGACGGCGCGTTTTTCGTTTCGCCGTCCGCGCAAATTCAATCGCGGACCAGCATTTACGGCGAGGTGCCGGACGACTGGTCGCGCTGGAGTGACGCCGCCGAACTACCGGGATACTCAAGCGCGGTATTGCCTGGAGAAAGAGGCGAGCCACTCGCGCATCTGGTGGTGTATCGCGGTGAACCGCTTTCGCTGGAAGAAGCGGATTTTCTCGAAGGGCTCGCGCTGCAGTCGTCGCTGGCGATTGGAAACGCACAGCACCACGAGAGAGTCCTCGAATGGGAGCGAGTCAAGGCCGATCTCGACGCGGCGCGAGCTATTCAGCGAAGCCTGCTCCCGCAAAGCGTCCCGGACCTGCCCGGCTATTTCCTGACTTTTCGATCGACTACGTGTTACGAAGTTGGCGGCGATTACGTGGATGCCGTTCGTCTGCCGAATGGGCGATTGATGGTCGTATTGGCCGATGTTGCGGGTAAGGGTCTCGCGTCGGCGATGATCAGCACAACTTTCCGATCGAGCTTCCGGGCGATCGCGGGCGCCGGTCTAATTCTGCATGAAATGGCGGGACGCCTCAACCAGCTTCATTGGGAAGAGGGTCTCGAAGCGAGGCGCCGTTATGTTACGGCGATCGTGATGTCGCTCGACCCTGCAACTCACCAGGTTGATCTCGTGAACTGCGGGCATAACCCCGCATTCATTGTGATCGGCGAGAACCGGCTTCGCATTGGCGCCAGCGGTACTCCGCTGGGAATGTTGCCGAACCAAAGCTACGAGACGGAAACCTTCGAGATTGGAGAAGGCGGACAGGTTCTTTTGTACACCGATGGCTTAACCGAAGTTTTCAGCGGTGATGACGAATTTGGAGAGGGCCGGCTGATGGATTTAATCGAAGACTCGCCTACGCCCGATCTGCTCGACCGGGTCTGGCATACCTTGCACCGATTCACAGGCGGCGCGCGCCAGACCGACGACATGACCGCGCTATATCTCTGCCGCTCCCAAACCACGGAGGGAAAATCATGATTACCGAGCCGATTGTTACCGAACTGCGATTGCCTACACGGCTCGGTTTCGAGAAGGTGGCAATGGATACCGCCGCGAGCGTGGCGCAGATCATGGGCTTCTCGGACGACCGAGTGGACGATCTGAAAACCGCGGTGGCGGAAGCGTGTATTAACGCGATTGAGCACGGAAATCAACTGAACAATTTGCTGGGCGTGGTGGTCACGATGTCCATGGGCGAGGCATCGCTGGAAGTTCGGATTCGCGATCAGGGACCCGGCGTGAGCGAGGAAATGCACACGCCCGATATCGACCGCAAGATGCTGGGCGAGGAGACGCCGCGCGGCATGGGCATGTTTCTTATACAAGCGCTGGTCGACGAAGTGGAGTACGTAAGCGGTCAGCCAACAGGCGGCAATTATGCGCGCCTGACAATTCATCTGCATGCCCCCAAAACAGACAGGGGAGAAGGACAGTAATGGTTACGCCAACGAAAACTAACGTGGAACAAACGGGTGATGTCGCGGTGATGCGCTTCGAGGGGGATATTACGAGCGCGTCGGAAGAAGCGGTGCTGGGAAAGTACAAGAGTCTGGCCTCGACGACGAAGACGATCCTGCTCGATTTCGCCAAGGTGCCCTATCTGAATTCGAGCGGCATCGCTCTCGTGATTCAGCTGATGATGGCGGCGAGTAAGGCATCTCAGAAAGTGCTGTGCTTCGGTCTTTCGGCCCACTTCAATAAAGTCTTCACGATGCTCGGGCTGGCGAAGTACACGACTTTGCACGCCGACGAAAAAGCGGCGCGCGCGGCAGCAGCGTAGAGGCCGGTATGAATCCGGGGGCGTTCCCTGCGGGAATTTTGTTTCTGCCGCTGTTCGCCTTGCCGGTTGCGGGGCCGATGGTTGAGTTGAGGCTGGTTGATGCGTAGGGGACTGCTCCTCGTGTTCTTCTGCGCATCGGCGTTTGGGCAGGCGTACGAAGCGAAGAGCTGCGTTTATCGGGAGGGCGACGATCCGCGCTGGGCGCAAGCCGATTACGACGACAGCGGTTGGTCAAAACCGGCGCGCGCGTCTCGCGACGTGAAGCCGCCGGGGCCATATCTGTGGATGCGATGCCGGATCACTGCCGAGCCGCTCGATCCCGCTACTCCGCTATTCGTCCAGGATAGGAATTCGGGCGCTCGCCAGGTATTTGTGAACGGAATCGAGGCCGGCTCGTTTGGAAACCTGGTTACCGGCCGATACCGACTCGATACCGACCAGAGTTGGCCCATTCCCCCGCAGGCGCGCGGGCGTTCGATGCTGGTTGCGGTGCGAATCGTGCGGCGACGGCCGGGCAACCTCGCGTCGCCTGCCGTCGGAAGTGGACCCCTGCTCGAGTTGCGCTCGATCCATCGCCGCGAACGCGATTTTCTGCGGAGCCCTATTGCTTACGCGATGGGCCCGGTAAACCTGGTTTTGGGTCTGCTCTTGATTGTCATGGCGTGGCGTGACACCCGGAGTGACACATTGTTCTTCGGCATCTGGTTGTTAGGACAAGGCCTCTTCGTTGCCAATGGTGTCCTGGGTCTGATCCAGGCACCCCTGCCCGGAGATGGGAGCTTCTGCTCAACACCCTCGCAAATATTGGCAGCTCATTCAGTGCTTTTTTCTTCTATTCCCTGCGCGGACAGCGGCTGCCTCTCTTTTACCGGGTCTGCGTTGCTTGCTTCCTCCTGCCCATTGCCTGCCATTTGTTTAGTTTTGTGAGTTCCCCCGATTTTGCATTCCGGTGGTCCACGCTCGGCATTTATGGCTTCTCGGGATTCCTGACCATGGCTGCGGCTGTCGTTCTGAACACCTCCTGGTTGGCGGCATTCCTGCCTTTGCGCTCGCTGCGGAAAAGCGACGCGCCGTTTCTGACTCTGACACTGATCATGTTCGCAGTTGAAGAAGGGGCAGACATATCGCAACTTCCATGGATCGGCAAATTGTCGGATCTTGATGCATTGGGCAATTTCGAGTCGGTGATTATGATTCCCGTTACCCTTTGTTTCGTCATCCTCCTCACCGTAAGGACCCGGCGGACTGAGCAGCGGCAGACCGCGCTTCAGCTCGATATGGACGCGGCACGCGAGATGCAAAGAAGGCTGGTGCCGGAACGAATCGAAGAGATTCCCGGGTTTCGCATCGAGACCGCCTATTTGCCGGCCAAAGAGGTCGGCGGCGATTTCTATCAGTTCCTTCCTGCGAATGATGGATCGCTGCTGGTTGTGGTGGGCGACGTCAGCGGCAAGGGTTTGGATGCGGCCATGCTGGTTGCGGTCATCATCGGGGCTCTGGGAGACGGCGATCGGCGCGAACCCGCCGCAGTGTTGTCGCGGCTGAACGGCAGACTGATCGGTAAGACACGCGGCGGATTCGTTACCTGTTGTTGCGCCCTGTTCCGTGCGGACGGGACGGTTGAAATCGCGAACGCCGGGCACATCCCGCCTTACATGCAGGGGTGCGAACTGGAACTCGCCGCGGGACCTCCTTTGGGAATCATCGAAGATGCTTGCTACGAATCGACGACGCTTCCGTCGGGAACGGGCGCGATCACGTTTTTCTCGGATGGCGTGGTTGAGGCGACCAGCGGAACGGGCGAACTGCTGGGGTTTGAGCGACTGGCGGGTCTGAGTGTGAAGCCCGCGCGAGAGATCGCGGGAGAAGCGGAACGTTGGGGCCAGGAAGACGACATCACGGTGGTGCAGGTGGCCTATGCGTAGATGGATACGCCGGGCGGAAGCCCGGCGGCAGGGCGGAAGCCGTGGCCCCACATTGCTTTTGCGGTTGTTCTGGCTGATTCCTGCGGCTCCAATTGCCGGGCAGACTACAAAGTATCAACCCGGCGACAATCCGGCATGGTCTGACCCGGCGTTTGACGATTCGGCGTGGAAGAGCCTCAAGGCGGAAGAGGATATCGAAATCCCGATCACGGCAGGCGGATTCGTGTGGGTGCGCGGAAGGTTCGTTGCGCCCTCCGCTGCGGAGCCCCTTTCGGTCTGCGCGACCGGGTACATCGCGCAGGTATGGGTCAACGGCCGGCTGTTGACGGAACGGGGGAAATTCCCGCCGCACTGGGAGGCAAGGGCAGCGGACGCTTATGGCCCACTTTGTACGCCGATTCCACCGGGGTGGATAGCGCCGGGTCAGGCAGTTCTGCTTGCCAAACGCGTTTGGTATCAGCAAGCGGCGCTGTCCGCCACAAGAACAGCTGACGTCGGAAATATCGAACTGAAGAACAGCGAGCTGGCCAAAGCAGAACGCGGGCGGGACAGAGCCCTCGGCCGGGCGCAAACCGTCTTCGACCTTGGGCAGGGTGTGATCCAGCTGCTTTTTGGCATATTTCTGATCTTGTTCTGGCGGAGGACGAGAAGCGAAGTCGACATTCTGTTGTTCGGTCAACTCCTGATCGTTTGGGCGCTCTTCCCCGTTGTCCAGGCGTCACGATGGCTGCCGATCGTGTCCGCGAGCGCCTATCGGGTCGCCAACTTAACCGTTAGTCTCTGGTTTGGCCAGGCGATCGCTCTTTTTGCGTGTGAGGTCTTAGGTCTGCGGCGCTGGCGCATCGCTATTTGCCTGGCCTTTCTGCTCGGAAGTCTCGCCCTTTTCCCTTTAGCGGTCGCCGCCGAACGGTCGTGGCTTGTCGAGATTGTGAATCTGGGCCCTCCACTGGAGGCGATCCTGCTACTGGCTTTGACAGGGATCGGATGCAGACGAATTTGGCGTGAGCGGTTTTCGCAGGCAATCACCATTTCTCTGACGCTTCTTTTTGCTTCCGGCTGGTTGCCCTACGCGGGCATGCCGTTCTCGATTCACATCATCGGGTTTCGGATGATTGTGGATCGGATTTTCTTCTGGATCTTCGCCGTCTGCATGTCATGGTTTCTTCTCATTCGTGCCTGGGGCGCCTGGAAGGCCGAGCGCGCGCGCGACACCGAATTCCGAGCCGCACGAGAGGTGCAGGCGTCGCTGTTGAAGGTCGCGGATGCGCCCGGGTTCCGGATCGATGCCGCTTATGTTCCGGCGAGCGAAGTGGGCGGCGACTTCTACCAGTTCCTGCCCGCGGACGACGGTTCGTTGCTGGTGGTTGTCGGCGATGTGAGCGGTAAAGGTCTGGAGGCGGCAATGCTGGTTGCGGTGATGGTGGGCGCGCTGGGCGACCTCGCTTCCCGTTCACCTGCCCAGGTGTTGGGTCATCTGAACCAGGTGGTGATGGGCAAGACCCGCGGCGGCTTCGTGACCTGCGGCGCCGCTCTGTTCCGTTCGGGCGGGACGGTGCAGATCGCAAACGCCGGGCACATTCCGCCTTACATGGAAGGACGTGAACTGGAGCTTGTGCCGGGACCTCCGCTGGGAATCATCGCAGACGTTTTATACGAATCGACGACGCTTTCATCCGGAGCAGGCGCGATCACTTTCTTCTCAGATGGCGTCGTCGAGGCGACCAACGGCTCAGGCGAACTGCTGGGCTTTGATCGTCTGGCGGGTCTGAGTGTGAAGCCCGCGCGCGAGATCGCGAAGGAAGCCGAGCTGTGGGGACAGGAAGATGACATCACGGTGGTGCAAGTGGCTTATGCGTAGAGGACTGCTGCTGATGTTCTTCTGTGCGTCCGCTTTTGGGCAGGTGTACAAGGCGAAAGACTGCGTTTATCGAGAGGGCGACGACCCGCGGTGGGCGCGACCGGATTACGACGACAGCGGATGGGCGAATGTTGCCCCTTTTTCGGTCAATGCGACGCCACCGGGTCCGTATCTTTGGATGCGGTGCCGCATCGTTGGTGTGCCGTCGAATCCCGGAATAACTCTGTTCGTCCGGGAATCAAGCTCGGCCGCCAAACAGGTCTTTGTTAACGGATTCGAGGCCGGTTCATTTGGCGACCTGACTACCGGCCGGCAAAGGTTGGATATCGACCAGAACTGGCCGATTCCATCTCAGGCGGGCGGGCAAACTCTGTTGGTCGCCGTCCGAATGGTCGTGAGGCATGCGCCGAATTTCGGGCGGCCCGCCGTAGGAATCCGGTCCCAACTCGAGTGGCGCTCAAGCGATCGTCTCTACCGAACCTTTCTGACAGGTTTCATAGCTTACGTGACGTGGCCGATGTACCTGGCTTTGGGTTTGATTTTCATCATCTTGTCACAGGGTGAAACCCGTCACGACACGTTATTCTTCGGCATCTATTTGTTAGGACAGGGCATTCTCGGCTTCAATCAAGCCCTGCCTCTGATCCAGGCGCCCCTCCCCAACGACCTGAGGGTTGTGCTCAATTCTCTCGGAAACATCGGCCTGACATTCGGTCCTGTTTCGTTCTACAGCATACGGGGACGACGCCTGCCGCTTTTCTACCGGGCATGCTGGTTCTGCTGGGTCTTGGTCTATCTCTGCAGGCCTCTCGAGATCGTGGGGTCCGCTGGATTTGCCTTCCGGTATTACACGTTCTACCAGACTGGATTACCGGGTTTCCTGCATGTTGGCGCAGGGATGCTGTTGACAACAGCCTTGATTGGGGCATTTTGGCCCCTGAGTTCGCTGAGAAAAGGTGAACTACCACTGATGGTGCTGACCGTAATCCTGGCTGCAGCCTCAGAAGCCGTATTGATACCCCAATTGCCCTGGATTGGCGACCGGTCGGCTCTTCGCGCCTTGCGGAGTTTTCAGCCAGCGGCATTCCTCCCCGTTACTCTTTGCCTCGCAGTCCTGTTGGCCATACGGATCCGGCGGACCGCGGAGAGGCGGACCGCGCTCCAGCGAGATATGGATGCAGCGCGCGAGATGCAACGAAGGCTGGTGCCCGAGCGCATCGAAGAGATCCCCGGATTTCACATCGAGACCGCCTATTTACCGTCCAAAGAAGTCGGCGGGGACTTTTATCAGTTCCTTCCTGCGAATGACGGATCGTTGCTGGTCGTCGTAGGGGATGTGAGCGGCAAAGGGCTCGATGCGGCGATGCTGGTCGCGGTCGTTATCGGAGCGCTGGGAAAAGACGATCCACGCGAACCGGCCGTGGTGTTGTCGCGGCTGAACGGCAGACTCATAGGAAAAACTCGCGGCGGCTTCGTGACCTGCTGCTGCGCTTTGTTCCGTCCGGATGGAACGGTTGAGATCGCCAACGCCGGGCATATCCCGCCTTACCTGCAGGGGCGCGAACTGGAGCTTGCCGCGGGACCTCCGCTGGGAATCATTGAAGACGCTTGCTATGAATCGGCGACGCTTGCGTCGGGAGCGGGCGCGATCACTTTCTTCTCAGATGGCGTGGTTGAGGCGACCAGCGGCACCGGCGAACTGCTCGGTTTCGATCGGCTGGCGGGTCTCAGTGTGAAGCCCGCGCGCGAGATCGCCACCGAAGCCGAGCGCTGGGGCCAGGAAGATGACATCACGGTGGTGCAGGTGGCCTATGCGTAGGGGACTGCTTCTGTTATTTTCCTGCGCATCAGCTTTTGGGCAATTGTACGAGGCGAAGAGCTGCCTATACCGCGAAGGCGATGACCCACGCTGGGCGCAGCCCGATTACGACGACAGCGGATGGGCGAAAGTGGCCGACCGCTTTTCACGCGATGTGACGCCACCGGGTCCGTATCTTTGGATGCGGTGCCGCATCGTTGGTGTGCCGTTGGATCCCGGAATAACTCTGTCCATCCAAGAATCAAGCCTGGGCGCCAAACAGGTATTCGTTAACGGAATCGAGACGGGCTCGTTCGGCGACCTCATTACTGGACGGCACCGGCTGGATACCGACCAGAACTGGCCGATTCCACCCGAGGCGCGGGGCCGAACTCTTCTGGTCGCGGTGCGAATAGTCGTGAGGCAGACGCCGTCTCTTGTGCCGCCAACGGTCGGGAGCCGATCCCAGCTCGAGTGGCGCAAGGGAGATCGCCTCCACCGAACCTTTCTGAGTAACTTTATAGCCGATGTGACGTGGCCGATGTACCTGGCATTAGGTTTGACCTTTATCATCCTGTCGCGGGGTGAAACACGGAATGACACGTTGTTCTTCGGCATTTTTTTGTTAGGGCAAGGCATATTCGCCTTTGAGCAATTCCTGCCTCTGATCGAGGCGCCCCTCCCGGCAGATCTGAAAATTGCGCTAAATGCTCTGGGAAACATCGGCACGGCGTTCGGCGGTCTTTCCTTCTACAGCCTGCGCGGACGCCGCATGCCACTCTTCTACTGGGCATGCTTTAGCTGGTGGGTCGTGGTCTTTCTCGCCAGAATACTCGAAATCCCGGCACCCCTTGAAGTTGCATTCCGGTCATACACGTTTACCCTAACTGGATTGCCAGGCTTCCTGCATCTCAGTATGGCGATGCTTTTGACAACAGCCCTGATGGGCGCATTTTGGCCTCTGCGCTCGGTGCGAAAAAGCGAATTACCACTCATGGCTGTGACAGTAATCCTGGCTGTCTCCTTCGAAGCAGCATTGACGGCCCAACTACCCTGGATCGGCGATCGGCGGATCGTTCCTGCGCTGCGGAGTTTTCAGTCAGGGGCTTTTTTCCCAGTCGCTCTTTGCCTGGTCATCACCCTGACGTTACGGATGCGGCGTACTGCGCAGCGGCAGAGCGCGCTGCAACGGGATATGGATGCAGCGCGCGAGATGCAAAGAAAGCTGGTACCTGAGCGCATTGAAGAGATTCCCGGGTTTCACATCGAAACCGCTTATTCACCGGCCAAAGAAGTCGGCGGGGATTTTTATCAGTTCCTTCCTGCGAATGACGGATCGTTGCTTGTCGTTGTAGGGGATGTGAGCGGCAAAGGGCTCGATGCGGCGATGCTGGTCGCGGTCGTTATCGGAGCGCTGGGAAAAGACGATCCGCGCGAACCGGCCGTGGTGCTGTCGCGACTGAACGGCAGACTGATCGGAAAAACTCGTGGCGGCTTCGTGACCTGCTGCTGCGCTTTGTTCCGTGCGGATGGAACGGTTGAGATCGCCAACGCCGGGCATATCCCGCCTTACTTGCAGGGACGCGAACTGGAACTCGCCGCGGGACCTCCGTTGGGAATCATTGAAGACGCTTGCTACGAATCTGCGACGCTTTCGTCGGGAGCGGGCGCGATCACTTTCTTCTCAGATGGCGTGGTCGAGGCGACCAGCGGCACGGGCGAACTGCTGGGTTTCGATCGGCTGGCGGGTCTAAGCGTGAAGCCCGCGCGCGAAATCGCGAGCGAAGCCGAGCGATGGGGCCAGGAGGACGACATCACGGTAGTGCAGGTGGCGTATGCGTAGCGATTTCATGCGGCTTAGCCTCGCATTGTTCCTCTTGACCTCAGGCGCTCTCGCCGCCGACGTACAGTGGCGCGTTAAGGCCGGTGACGATCCGTCATGGGCAAGGCCGGATTTCGATGACAGCGGGTGGACTCCCGGCAAAGGGCCGAGCGCTGAGGCCACGACCGCGGGATGGGAACCGGGTGTGCGCTGGTACCGCACAGTATTTGCGGTGCCGGATTCGTGGGCTGGTCAACCGCTATCGCTCGCTGTCGGGCCACTGGATGATGTCTACGAGGTTTACGTGGAAGGAGCACGGGTGGGCCAATTTGGTTCGCCACCTCCGAACTGGGTGCTTTGGGTGCCCCGGCATAAAACGTTCGATATTCCGGCGGCCGCAGCTTCAGCACGGGCGATTCACGTCGCGATCCGGCGGTTCACGCGGCAGTCGATGTCGATCCAGTCAAACCATTCCACCTCGGGCAGCAAAGTAAACCGGCACCCTCCGGTGCTAGGCATCCAAGCCGCGATACAGGATCAGGAGAAGCTGCACAGTTATGCAGGCATTCTCGCCCTCTCTCTGGACGACATCCTTACGCTGTTCATGACGCTTTCCGGCGTGATCTGTCTCGGGTTGTTTCGAAACCAGCGCCGCAGGCGAGAATACCTAATGCTGGGCCTGGCGATGGCGGGAGCCGGATTGTGCCGGTTCTGTGGAATTCCTCTGGGGCTCACAGAATTCGCACCGCAGAATGGAGTGCTCGGTACCGCTGTGCGCTTCATGAGTTACGCGGGGGGTGTGCAGTTCCTCGAAATCCTGTTTCTGGCGGAACTGGTGCCCTCGGATTTCGTTTGGCTCCGTCGATACCTGCGCGCGGCAGGCGTGATTCTGGTCATACCGGTGTGGAGTGGGCAGATCGCCGCGGTAGCGGATTTGACTTCGTCGAGAGGCACGGGAATTAATATTTGGACCTCCGGAGCCGCCATTCCCATCGCACTCGGATTAGCCGTGTGGTTCTGGCACAGAAGGGAGCCGGATTCGGGGGCATTGGCGTTCGCAGTGAGCCTGCAGATTGCATCGGTTTGGTTTGCGGCGGTGTTCGTCCAGTCGGGCGGGAGATTCGGAAACAATTCCGTAACGCGGACAGGCGTTATCGTCGACTTTCGTACGGTGACCGCCTTTCTTGTCTCCGCAACCATGCTGCGAATCCTTTGGGGCCGCTACCGACGTGAGCAGTCTCGTCTGATGGGGATGGAACTGGAACTGGAGGCGGCGCGCACCGTTCAACAGCTCTTATTTACCGGCAACGTGGACGGTATCGAGGCCGTTTATCGCCCGGCCCAGGAAGTAGGGGGAGATTTCTATCAGGTTCTGCCGCTGGAGGGCGGAGCCCGGCTGATTGTGGTGGGAGATGTGAGCGGCAAAGGGCTGAAGGCAGCCATGGCGGTGTCAATGGTGGTGGGTCTTTTGCGGCGCGACCGCGAGCTTTCCCCCGCCGCTCTGCTGGCCCAAATGAACCGGAATCTCATAGGGACCCTGAATGGCGGGTTTGTGACCTGCGTGGCCGTTCGACAGGAGACCGATGGCCGCACGGTTCTGGCGAATGCGGGCCACCTCATGCCGTACGCCGCGGGTGCGGAGGTCACTCTGGAGGCGGGTTTGCCGCTGGGGATCGTGGACACAGAGTACACGGAGACCACAGGGCGTTTCGGATCCCTGCTGCTGCTTTCCGACGGAGTGGTGGAGGCGGCAACGCCGAATGGTGAGTTGTTCGGCTTTGAGCGCACTCGGGAGATGAGTGCGAGCTCCGCGGAGGAGATCGCGGAAGCCGCCTGCGCCTGGGGACAGACGGATGACATCACGGTTGTGACAGTTCACATCGGCTCAGGGAATGCGGCGCTTGCGGTGAGGGCAGGAAGATGACATTACGGTGTTGCCGGAAGCTTATGCGTAGCGCTCTGCTGCTGTTGTTCCTGTGCGCATCCGCGTTTGCTCAGGTGATCGAGGCGAATAACTGCGTTTATCACGAGGGCGACGACCCGTCGTGGGCGCGCCCCGATTATGATGACAGCGCGTGGATGAAAAGCACCCGCGTACGATTTGGCGATCAGGCAAAGGGAAAGATGTACCGGACCGGATTTTGGATGCGGTGCCGGGTGGACACAGAGCCTTTACCGGCGACCGCACCGGTGTTTTTTCAGTTGCGGTCGGGCTTCGCCTGGCGAGCCTGGGTGAACGGTATTCCCGCAGGCGAATTCGGCAATCCGGATACGGGAGACCATACTACCGCTTATATTCAGCGGCGCCCGATTCCGGCCGCAATCCCAGATTTGAGCACACTGACGATCGCGGTTCGT
>Ga0105240_10004425_pt1 | contig 21425 bp, 20 predicted proteins | sample KBSC54metaG_FD_80426 | JGI IMG/M metagenome (GOLD analysis project Ga0105240, IMG submission 80426) | Corn rhizosphere microbial communities from Kellogg Biological Station, Michigan, USA - KBS C5-4 metaG | ecosystem: Host-associated > Plants > Roots > Rhizosphere > Soil | place: Michigan, USA... | reverse complement strand
GCGGTGGCGGCGGAGGCGGTGCAGCACGCGCCCCGGCGGCAGCGCGCCCGGCGCCTAACTTCTCGGATATGGATGACGATATTCCGTTCTAATCGATACCTGCCCAATTCTGCAAACAAACGGCTCAGATACATAGTATCTGGGCCGTTTGTCCGTCTGCGGATCGAACTACGGCGCGAAAATACATCGAAGCTGTCAGTTCATTTCAGAATTGACGCTCTGCAATTAAACCGCTTTTCGGACATACGTCCCCGGAGTTCTCTGAGGAGGCGCTTTCACTCCCGCCAGGTTGTGCCAGTAACGCTGCCAAATCGGGCAAACGGTATCGAACGATAAACAACTTCGGTTGGAATTGGGCACCTTGGAATGTGAAAAATCATCTGATCGCACCACAGTCCTTGCAGGACACTGAAACTGACAATTTTGTCATTTAAATGTCATGCAGATGTCTCCTCCATCTGCGCAGAATCATGTTCTCCCCACTCTCCGGTATCGAATCCATGAACGCTCCCATTCAGAAGCTTATTCGTAACACCGTTGTCTCGGCCATTCTCGCAAGTGGCTTCATCGGCTCTGCTGTCCTCGCGCAGACGCCAAAGGCGCCGGCTTTGATCGGTATCCGCGGCGCCATCGTCTCCGTTAGCGGCGACAAGCTGGTCGTCAAAAGCAATCGTGGCGCGGAGCAGTCCGTTGCGCTCGACAAAGATACGCGGGTAGCCGCAATCTCCATCGCGAAGATCGAGGACATCAAACCTGGCAGCTATATCGGCACGGCCGCGATTCCGCAACCCGATGGCTCGCAGAAGGCGCTTGAAGTGCATGTGTTCCCTCCTGCCATGGCCGGTACCGGCGACGGCCACCGGCCTTTTGACCTCGCGCCCAACAGCACCATGACCAACGGTACCGTCGGCGATATGGTCGCCAGCAACGGCCGTACGCTCACTCTGAAATACAAGGGTGGCGAAAAGAAGATCATCGTTCCCGAAGACGTACCTATCGTCAATATTGAAGCGGGTGAACGCTCCATGCTGGTCGCAGGTGCCAAGATCGTGCTGCGCGCCCGCAAGAATCCGGATGAAAGCCTGACGGCCGTCTCGGTCAGCGTGGGCAAGAACGGCATCACGCCGCCGATGTAAAAAGGTTCGCCAATGCCCAAGAAGATTCTTCTCCATCCGCTGGCTGTTCGCATTGCCCATTGGATCAATGCTTTGGCCATCGGCGTCATGCTGATGAGCGGTTGGGCCATCTACAACGCTTCGCCGATTTTTGGTTTCAGATTTCCTGTCTGGGCGACGTTGGGCGGATGGTTGGGCGGCGCTATTGCATGGCATTTCGCAGCAATGTGGCTGGTGGTGGTCAATGGCTTTTTCTATCTGATTTATGGCGTGGCCAGCGGCCATTTTCGCCGGCATTTCTTGCCCTTGCGTGCGCGCGATGTAGTGTCTGATGCGTCTCAAGCCTTACGTTTTCGGTTGCCTCATCAGCCAGGCATCTATAACGCCGTGCAAAAACTGTTGTACTGGGGTGTGATGTTCCTCGGTGTCATCGTTGTGCTGTCCGGATTGTCGATCTGGAAGCCGGTGCAGTTGGACTGGCTAAGCGACTTGTTCGGCGGGTTTGATTTCTCGCGCAAGGTACATTTCGCCGCCATGGCCGGCATCGCTGCGTTTGTCGTGGTGCATCTGTTGTTGGTCGCCATCGTTCCAAAAACCTTATTGCCCATGGTGACCGGGCGGGGAAATGCGAAAGAGAGCGCATCATGAGTGAGCAAGACGAAACACCTGTCCGCAAGCCGGAGAAAATCAAGCTGGCAGATCACCGCACTGCGCTGGTCAACGTCGAGCGGCGACTTGTGTTGCGCTCGGCACTATCGCTAGGAGCGTTGTCGATGCTTGCCGGTTGCGATCTGCAAGACAATGACAGCGTCGATAAAGTACTGTGGTCCATGTCACGTTGGAACGACCGGGTGCAGGCTCTCCTGTTCCGAGGAGACAAGCTTGCGCCAAGCTATGCGGCGAGCCAGATCACCAACCCATTTCCTTTCAACGCCTTCTATGATGAGGTCAATGCCCCGGACATCGATGTCAGCGATTGGCGTCTTGAAGTATCGGGTTTGGTGCGAGACAAGCAGCCGTGGACACTCGAACGCTTGCGTGCATTGCCTCAGGCCGAGCAGATTACCAGGCACATTTGTATTGAGGGCTGGAGTGCGATCGGACAATGGTCTGGCGTCCCTCTGAAAAAATTCCTTCAAGCCGTCGGTGCTGACACATCCGCGAAGTACGTCGGCTTCAAATGTGCAGACCGTTATTACTCCAGCCTGGACATGCCGACGGCACTGCATCCTCAGACGATTCTGGCGCTGGACTTTCGCAAGGAACCGCTGCCGACGGCTTACGGTTTTCCGCTCAAGGTTCGGGTGCCGACCAAGCTCGGATTCAAGAATCCCAAGCACGTCGTGGCCATCTACGTGACCAATCAAAATCCGGGTGGATATTGGGAAGATCAGGGCTACAACTGGTTCAGCGGTGTTTGATTTAATTGTGGGACTGATCTCCGCTCAGAGTCAGCACGTGTCGGTATCACGGATGTTCATCAATCACCTGTAACTCACCGTCGTCTCTGTCCGCCCGGTCGCCGATGAGCAAGAGAAGCCGCTGAAGATAGCGGACGTCTTCTTGCTCACTTCTCTCTTCTTCATATTCCATCAGCGCCAGATGCCTGCGGATCATCCAGCATGCCCATAGCATGAGCATGTCGAGAAAAATGAGGCCGACGCCGGCAAAACTTATTTCGTATTCCATGACGGGCCTCACCTTCTGTTTAGTTGCGATGCAAATGCCGGAGAACCGGTATCAAGGCGTCGGTGTTTTCCAGCCGCCACCAAGTACCTTGTAGAGCGTGATCCGATTTTGCAGCTCGGCGAGTTGTACCTGGATGGATTGCTGCTGCACCGAGAACAAGGAGCGCTGCGCATCCAGATATTCCAGATAGCTGGAATAGCCGGCTTCGTAGCGGCTCTTGGCAAAGCCGTAGCGGGCGGTCTCGGCGTTCTCCTGTGCCTTCACGGAACTGACTTCTTCCGCCAGCGTGGCGCGCCCGGCCAGCGCATCGGCAACTTCACGGAAAGCAACTTGCACCGTTTTGTCGTACTGGGCGATGGCGATCTTCTTGTCGGTTTCCGCGACTTTCAGATTGGCGACATTTCTCCCGCCTTCAAAGATCGGAATGGAAATTTGCGGGATGAATGCCCACGAGCGCGAACCGGAATCGAAGAGTCCCGACAGCTCGTTGCTTGCAGATCCAAAGTTTCCCGTCAGCGAAATACGTGGGAAGAAAGCCGCCCGCGCCGCGCCGATGTTGGCGTTCTGAGCTCGTAGGATGGCTTCCTGTTGGAGAATGTCCGGTCGGGCGGTGATGAGTTCCGACGGCAGACCTGTCGGCAGATCCGGCAAGCTGCGCGCGCCGGAGGTCGAGCCCGATACACCGATGCCGGACGGCAGCGGTTGGCCCACCAGTACCGTCAACGCATTTTCATCCTGCGCTTTGCGTCGCTCTTGCTGCGCACGCGCTGCCCTGGCCGCTTCAAAAAGAGACTCCGATTGCCTGAGATCGTATTCGGAGCTGGCGCCTTCGGCATACAGCTTCTTCTGCCGGTCATGGGAATCGGCACGGCTGGCCAGCGTCTGTTCGGTGAGGCGCAGCAGGCGCTGATCTGCGACCAGTGTTTCGTAGGTGATGGCGACCGCGGCAATCAGGCTGATCTGAGCGCTGCGCTGTGCCTGCTCGGTGGCGAGATAGCGTTGCAGCGCAGCTTCGCTCAGGTTTCTGACGCGGCCGAACAGATCGATTTCAAAGGCGGCCATGCCGACACCGGCGAAGTAGCTGGTGTTGATACCGGTCTTGCCGGTCGGATTGACATCTGCCGGCAGGCGTTGGCGCGAACCGTTGCCGACGGCCGCGATGTTGGGCACCTGATCGGCAGTCTGGATGTTGTACATCGCCCGCGCACGTTCGATGTTGAGCGTGGCCATGCGCAGGTCGCGGTTGTTGTCCAGTGCGGTTGCGATCAGCGATTTCAGCTGTGGATCCTGAAAGAAGTCGTTCCAGGAAATGGATGCCGCACGTGGCGCATTGGCTTGTTCATCGGCATTGCCGCCCGCATTCCAGTGCGCGGCAACCGGCAGTGCCGGCTGCTCGTAAGATGGTGCCAGAGAACAAGCGGACAACAATGCGCTGATCACGGAGATGCCGGCCAGTGTCCGCAGGGATGAGAAAGTCGTTTTCATTTTCTTTTCCTCAGATAGGAGAGTGGCTGATCGCAACCGACGCTGCTGGTGCCGCAGGCGTCGTCGGACGCTTCACCTTGAACCAGATGGCATACAGCGCCGGCAGGAACAGTAGCGTGAGCACGGTACCGACACCGACGCCGCCGATGAGTACGTAAGCGAGCGGGCCCCAGAAAGCAGAGTGGGTCAGTGGAATGAACGCCAGCATTGCCGCCACTGCCGTCAGGATGACCGGGCGTGCACGTCGCACGGTCGACTCAATAACAGCTTGATACGGCGTCAGTCCGGATTGCAGATCGCTGCGAATCTGATCAACAAGGATCAGCGTGTTGCGGATCAGGATGCCGGCCAGACCGATCAGGCCGAGGATGGCGTTGAAGCCGAACGGCTGGTTAAAGATCAGCAGCGTCGGCACTGCGCCGACCAGACCCAGTGGCGCAGTAGCGAACACCATCCACATCGTCGCGAAGGAACGTACCTGGAACATGATCACGGCCAGCATCAGGATGATCATCAGCGGGAACATCGCCGCCAGCGCAACGTCGGCCTTGGCGCTTTCTTCCACCGAACCGCCGGTGTCGATGTGATAGCCGGCTGGCAAGGCGGCCTTGAGCGTCTCAAGTTTCGGCAGCAGCGCATGCGTGACATCCGGTGGCTGAACACCGTCACGCACATCGCCTTGAACCGCAATATAGAGTTCGCGGTTGTAGCGTTTCAGCACCGCATCTTCCACATTGGCCGACAGCTTGCTGACTTGCGACAGCGGAATGGCGACGCCATCTTGCGTAGTTAGTGTCAGGTTGCCAATATCAGCCAGGCTCTTGCGGTCATGCTTCACGCCGCGGACGATGACGTCCACCACACGCAGGCCTTCGCGGACTTGTGTTGTTGAGGCACCGTTCAGCATGGTCTGCAATTGCAAGGCGGCATCCTTCGGATTGAGACCGACCTGGCGCAAGCGTTCCTGATCCAGCTCGAGGCGCATCGTCGGCGTTCTGTCGCCCCAGTCCAGATGTACGTCGCGCATGTTCGGATTGGCTTGCATCACGTCCCTGACCTTGAAGGCAATGTCGCGTGCGGTGTTGAGGTCAGGACCGACCACGCGGAACAGCACAGGGAAAGGCACCGGCGGGCCAAACAGGAACTGGCTGACGCGTACGCGTGCATTGGCAAACTTGCCGTTCTCGATCATCTTGCTGACCTTGATCTTGAGGGCGTCACGGTCTTTGGAATTGTTGGTGAGGACAATCAGCTGGCCGAATGCCGGGTTGGGCAACTCAGGATTGACCGAGAGGAAGAAGCGCGGTGCGCCCTGGCCGATGTAGCTCGAGACGATCTTGGCTTCCGGTTCCTTGCGCAATGCCTCTTCGATCGTCTTGATGGTGGCGTCGGTGGTGCTGAAGGCGCTGCCCGGCGGCAGGTTGACTTCAATGGTCAGCTCGGGACGTTCGGAGTTGGGGAAGAACTGCTTCTGCACGAAGCCCATGCCAAAGATCGACAAGGCAAACATGCCGATCGTGACGGCCGCGGTAATCCACCTGCGGTCGACGCACCAGCGCACCAGTGCACGGAAGCGTTGATAGTTTTTGGTCGAATAGATGGCATCCTGGCCGCCGGCATGCACTGGGATATTCGGCAGCATCTTGACGCCGAGATAAGGGATGAACAGTACCGCCACGAACCACGAAGTGATGAGCGAAAAAGCGACGACCCAGAAGATGTTGCCGGCATATTCACCCGCGGTGGAACGGGCGAAACCGACCGGTAAGAAGCCGATGATGGTCACCAGCGTGCCGGAAGCCATGGGCGCGGCGGTGGCGCCCCAGGCGAAGGTGGCGGCCGAGATGCGGTCCATGCCTTCTTCCATCTTCACCACCATCATTTCAATCGCAATGATGGCGTCATCGACCAGCAAGCCTAGCGAGAGGATGAGCGCGCCGAGGGTAATACGGTCGAAGTCGCGGCCGGTCGCCATCATGATGAGGAAGACGGCAGAGAGCGTCAGCGGCACCGCAGCCGCGACGACGATACCGACGCGAAAACCCAGTGTCAGCAGACTCACCACAATCACCACAGCCAGTGCCATGACGAACTTGATCATGAATTCATCGATCGCTGCTTCAATCGCTTCCGCCTGATCCGATACCTTGGTCAGCGCCATGCCCAGCGGTAGCGACTTTTGGATGTTTTCCCGTTCTGCTGCCAGCGACTTGCCCAGTGTCAGACCGTTGAAGCCTTTTTTCATGACGACCGCCAGCATCAACGAGGGCTCGCCTTGGGTGCGGATCAGGAAGGATTTAGGATCCTCGTAGCCGCGCTTGATATCGGCGATGTCGCCCAGCTTGAAGCTGCGGCCGCCGGCGGCGATCGGGATCGCCTTGACGACGTCGATGTTGTCGATGGCGCCATCCAGTCGCAGGTAGACACGTGGACCGGCGGTTTCGATGAAGCCCGATGGCGTGACGTCGTTCTGACGATTCAGCGCGTCGAAAATGGTCTGCGCCTTTACGCCCAATGTCGCCAGGCGTTGGTGGGAGATTTCAACGAAGATTTTTTGCTGTTGTTCGCCGAGAATGTTGATCTTCTGTACACCGTTGACATGCAGCAAGCGTTGGCGCAGGTTTTCTGCTTCGGCGACCAGTGTTCGGTGCGGCAGGCCCGGTGCGTTGAGTGCCAGCAGGCTGAAGTAAACGTCAGCGTATTCATCATTGATGACCGGGCCGATGACGCCGCGTGGAAGATTGATGACTTCGTCTCCCAGCCTCTTGCGGACCTGATAGAACTGTTCCGGCACGAGTTCAGGTGGAGTGGAGTCCTTGAAGAACAGCTTCATCGTGATCAGCCCGGGGCGGGCTGCGGTTTCAACCCGGTCGTAGTACTCGAGTTCCTGCAGGCGCTTTTCCAGGCGATCGCCGACTTGCTGTTGCATTTCCTTTGCTGTCGCGCCCGGCCACAGCGCGGTGACGGTCATGATTTTCACTGTGAAGCTGGGATCTTCTGCACGTCCCAGTTTGAAAAAGGCAAAGACACCGGCCACCGCAATCGCGATGATCAGGAACAGCGTTACTGCGCGTTCCCTCACGCTAAAGGCGGAAAGGTTAAAGCCGCTCATGATGCACCGCCGGCTTCGGTAGCAGATACGAGAGAAACCTTGTCGCCGGCCTTGAGCAGATGCACGCCGTAAGCGACGATGACATCGCCGGCTTTCAAGCCTGCACTGATCGTTGCGAACTCTTCACCCAACTGAGAGACCGTGACGGGGACGAGCCTGACGGTCTGGTTTTGTTTTTCGATCATCCAGACGCTGGCGCCATGTCCCTTGTCGATTAAGGCGCCTACGGGAACCTGTGTTTGTGAGGAGGCCGCATCGCCGGTGAGTCTGACGGTGACCGTTGCCCCGAGCGGTGCCTGCTCGCCCTTGCCGGACAAGACATAGCGCGCCTGATAAGTGCGGGTCAGCGGATCGGCCATGGCGGACAGTTCGCGCAATTTGGCCGAGAATTTTTCGCTGTCGTCGGTATAGAGATTGGCCGTGGCCTGGCGGCGCGCCTGATTCAGCGCATTTTCAGGGATGCTCACCACGGCTTCGCGAGCGCCTTTTTGCGCGAGTCGCACAATGGTTTGTCCGGCATTGACGACTTGTCCGGCATCGGCAAGCACGTCCATGACGACGCCGTCGGCATCGGCGCGCAGCATGGAGTAGTCGGCTTGATGTTCAACCTGATTGGCGCGGGCGCGTTCTGCGTCGAGTTGTGCTTTGGAAGAGTCGGCAAGTGCCTTGCTTTGTTCGTAGGCTTGTTTGGAGACCGCGCCCGAGCTCAGCAGATTGCGCAGGCGAACTTCGTCCGCGCGCGCCTGAACATCGCGTGCCTCGGCAGCGATCACGGCGGCGCGTGCGGCATTTTGCGCCAGGGTGTAGTCGATGGCATCGAGCTTGAACAGCGGCTGCCCGCGTTTTACGTTCTGACCGGGATCGACCAGTCTTTCCACGATCTTGCCCGGCACCCGGAAACCCAGATTGCTTTCCGTACGCGCATGTACCACGCCGGTGTAGCTGGCAGAATCGTGCTCTGCGGTTCGGACGGTAAAGGATGCGACCTTCGGTGTGACGGATGGCGTCGGTGCCGGCTTGCTGCACGCCGTCAGTGCTGTCAGTGCGGCAAGAGCAGCACCGGACAGTGCGACTCTCAGGTATTTCTTGTTCAAGCCCATGATAACCCCCTCGTTAAAATATAGTTAAAACATATTGTGCATATGCACTATTTGAGTTTTAAAAATAGCGAGGAATGAGCCTCGCTACGAAAAAATAAACTCTCTAAAAATCAGCGCTGTGTAATCGCCATCAGCTCGTGCCGCAACATCCTGGCGCGTTCTTCGCCGACCATGGATTCATATTCTTTCTGCGCTGCATCCCAGTGTGGGAGCGCATCGCGATACTTCTGTGTGCCGGACTTCGATAAATACAAGGTGATCTTCTTGGATCCAGGCTCCGACTTCTGAAGCACATATCCATCCCGGTTCAAGGGCTGGATGGCGCGGACAAGGCTGGTTCTCTCCATCACAACCGCTTTCGCCAGCTCCGTCATGGTGATGCCGGGCAGATTGTCAATCACTGCAAAAATCGTCACTTGCGAGCTGGTGACATTGACTGCCGCCAGATGACGCTCATAGAGCTGCGTGACAAACCGCGCAGCTTGTTTGGTCGCGAATAAATTGCAATCCACAAGTTTTGGAATAGTGTCCATGGATTGAACCTTATCATGTGCATATGCACTCGTCAAGAAATTTGACGGGATAAATTTGACGGAAAGAGAGCAGGAGTGGCTGGTATGCCCTTTAGTGCGAGATCAGATTGTGTCTCATGGGACGATTTCGTTGCTGTATGAGAGGGGGGCATACACCGATTGATGAGCACAGGCACGTATTTGACGTCGGATGTTGCGGCGCATGCAGGGTTGCCTGCCTGCATGCGTTATTCATTGTTGAGTGGAGCCCATCGCGTTCAGACAGGCTCATGCCGCAGGTGCAAAGCCATCAAATGAGACCTGCAGCATGTGGCGCACGATATCGTCGCTCTTCATCTTGCTGAACTGCTGCAAATACTCTACCGCCGGGTCGCAGGTGCGCGCATAGTAGCTGAACAGGATGACATCGCTCGGCAGAGAGTTGTTGAGTTCACCGTTCTTTTGTGCGGCCAGTACCAGCTTCTCAATCTGGCCGTTGAGCTTGAGTACACGCGTGACGTACTTGAGATTGCGCATCAGCATCTCGCGCACATGTGCGCTGGTTGACGGCAGGAAAGGCAGGCCTCCATCCAGGCGCACACGCAAGGCCCATTCCAGCAAGGTCATCAGTTTTCCCTTGGGCGTCAGATTCTCATCGAGTTGTGCCAGATAGTCGACGGCGCCATCAATCAGGCGGATCAACGCCTCGCCGACCAACTCTTCCTTCGATTTGAAATGTTTGTACAGGCTCGGCTTGGAAATACCGACCGCCCCAGCGACATCGTCCATCGTCATCAAGTCATAACCCTTGCTGCCCAGCACGGAGGTCGCAGCATCCAGGATTGCATTCTCGCGCAGCTTGAAGGCCTGGTCCTTGAAGCTTAGTTTGCCAAAGATACTCATTGGTAGCTTTCGTTACTAATTAGTAGATTTTATTTTATATTGGTAGTAATCTTAGCACCGAAGCGGCAAAATCGACAGAAAATTGATGGCAAATCGATAGCAACCCGGCAGTAACTCAGAGCAATGCAGAGCAACGCAAAGCAATAACTGACCGACGGTGAAGCCAAAAAAAGAATCAACCGCAGAGACAACAGATGCACTTATGCGCGGACAGCGCTTACCCTGGGATGGCAGACAATGACGCAACAACGGCAAAAAATAGCGGTAATCGGAGCGGGCATCTCAGGCCTGGCCAGCGCCTATTTTCTTGCGCGAGCACACGACGTTGTCCTGTTCGAAGCGGGCTCCTACGCAGGCGGGCACACCAACACGGTGGATATCACGCTCGAAGGCAAAACGTTTCCGGTCGACACCGGATTCCTGGTGTTCAATGAAGCAACGTATCCCAACCTGATCGCCTTGTTGGACGAACTTGCCGTTGCCAGCTACGCGACGGACATGTCGTTTGGCGTGTCCATCGACGATGGCCGATTTGAATGGGCCGGCACGAATCTGGATACCGTCTTCGCGCAGCGCGGGCGATTGATGTCGCCTTCCTTTTTAGGCATGCTGAAAGATATCTTGCGGTTCAATCGAGCGGCGCAGAGCAATCTGAAGGCCAGTCTTGCAACGCCGACGACATTGGGAAAGTTGCTGGCTGTCGGCGGCTATGGCGCCATGTTTCGCGATGCCTATCTGTTACCCATGGCTGCGGCGATCTGGTCGAGTTCTCCCGCAGACATCCTGCAATTTCCGGCAAGTACTTTTCTGCGGTTTTGCCTCAATCACGGTCTGCTGCAAATCGCCAATCGCCCCAAGTGGCGAACGGTGCAAGGCGGCGCGCGCGAGTACGTGAAGAAGATTCTCCTCACCTTGCCCGAGGTTCGTCTTCATAGCTGCGTTCAACAGGTATTCAAGCGCGGTAAAACACTCTGCGTGCGCACGGAGAAAGGTGAAGAGGAATATGACGCCGTCGTCTTCGCTACGCACGCCCCACAAACCTTGCGCATGCTGGCCGATGCGACCTTTGAAGAGCGACGCTTGCTCAGCGCCGCGCGCTATCAGGCCAATACCGCCTACTTGCATACAGACCTTCAGTTGATGCCGCGTCAACGCAAGGTATGGTCTTCCTGGAATTATCTGGGTGGCGTCTCAGCCGGCGGCCAGCGTTCCGTATGCGTGAGCTACTGGCTCAATCAATTGCAGGCGCTGCCATGCCGCACAGATGTGATGGTGACGCTCAACCCCACTACACCGCCGGCTGCAGGGAGCGTGATCGCGGAGTTCGACTACGAACATCCGGTATTTGACCAAGCGGCGATCTCTGCCCAGCAAATGCTTAAGGATATGCAAGGTAAGCGCGGTATCTGGTTTGCCGGTGCATGGACCGGTTATGGATTTCATGAAGACGGCCTGAAGTCGGCTTTGCGCGTGGCCGCTGATTTCAATGTCGCTCCTGCATGGGCCAAGGTGACGACGTGAACATGCCGGCGTATCTGATCCGGGGTCAGGTCATGCATGAACGCGTGCGTCCCGTGCATCATCGCTTTGTGTACCCGGTGTTTTGTCTTCGCTTGAATCTGGCACGCCTGCGTGAAACCGGTAATTTCTGGTTCGGTGTAAATCGATTTCGTCTGATGTCGTTGCGTACGCGCGACTATGGTCCGCGTGATGGCAGTGACCTGGACAGCTGGATGCGGGCGCAACTCAAGGCTGCCGATTTACCGCACGACGGCGAGATCTGGTTACAAACATTTCCACGCCTGTTCGGGTTCGTGTTCAATCCGGTGAGCTTCTGGTATTGCCATGACAGCAGCGGTGCGCTGCGGGCGGTGATGGCCGAGGTCAACAATACCTTCGGCGAAACGCATCGGTATTTATTGGCTGAACACAGCGGCAAGGAAATCACTGCCGATTCCCGTCTTGTATGCGCCAAGGCCATGCATGTCTCCCCGTTTTGCGAGGTCAGGGGCAGCTACCGTTTTCGGTTTCGCGACACGAATCTGACGACGCTGGTCGGCATCGACTATCACGATGCACCTGCATCCGGAAATACAAAAGTGGAGAAAGACGGTGTCTTGATGCATACCACCGTCGGGGGCCGCTTACAGGCGCTGACTGCGCGCACGGCTTTGCGTGCCTTGCTGACGCAGCCGCTGCTGACCTTCGGCATCGTCGCAAAAATTCACTGGCAAGCCTGGAAGCTTTGGCGTAAGCGCGTGCCGTTCTTTCGCAAACCTGATCGTGCAACGGATAGCGCGGCCGCGACCGCCAATTTCAAGAAGGAGATTTCATCGTGAACCAGTCCGAGATGAACCATTCGTCCGGAGCGTCCGCTACGGCGTCGCCCCCAACCGGCGCACCGCCTGCGACACGCCTGTTTCTGCGTCTGCTCAATTGCCTGGCTCACGGGCATCTGCAACTGACGACGCCGCATGGCAACACGCTGACTTTCGGCGACTTGCATCAGCCGCCGAGCGCGCAAATCCACATCAACGACTGGCGAGCCTGCGCGCGCATCCTGCAAGCCGGTGACATCGGCTTTGCTGAAAGCTATGCCGCGGGATGGATCGACACGCCGGATCTGGCCGCGCTGCTGCGCCTGTGCCTGCGCAATCAGGCTGAGCTGGATCGCGTGATGTTCGGTGGCAAGCTGGTCGGACTGTGGTACCGCCTGCGTCACTGGATGCGTTCCAACACACGCGAGGGCAGCCGCAAGAATATCCATGCGCACTACGACATCGGCAATGATTTCTATCGACTGTGGCTGGACAACAGTTGGACCTACTCAAGTGCGATCTTCGCCGGCGACCATGCGCAAAGCCTGGAAGCAGCGCAAGCGCGCAAGTATCAACGTATCGTCGATCAACTGGGGCTGAAAGCCGGTGATCGCGTGCTCGAGATCGGTTGTGGTTGGGGCGGTTTCGCCGAACACGCGGCGCAGCAGGGTATCCACGTACACGGCGTGACGATCTCGCCGTCGCAACTGCAGATTGCACAACAGCGCGTCGCCGGACGCGGGCTCGGCCAGCTCGCAACATTGGAATTGTGCGACTACCGTGATCTCGGCGGCAGTTATGACGCGGTGGTCTCGATCGAAATGTTCGAGGCCGTCGGCGAACGCTACTGGCCGGAGTATTTCAATACCGTTTCGGCACGGCTCAAGCGCGGCGGCAAAGCGCTGATTCAGTCGATCACGATTGCCGAGCAGTATTTTGAGCGCTACCGCAGCAGCTCGGATTTCATCCGTCAATACATTTTCCCCGGAGGCATGCTGCCGAGTCCGGAACGTTTCTGCGATAAAGCGTCCAAGGCCGGTCTTGTGACGCTGGATCAGTATCGCTTCGGTGCCGATTATGCTGAAACGCTGCGGCGCTGGAACAGCGCCTTCCAGCAGCAGCGCGAGGCAGTCACCGCGCAAGGATTCGACGAGCGCTTCATGCGTTTGTGGCAGTTGTATTTCGCCTATTGTGAAGTCGGCTTCGATGAGGAGCGTACTGATGTCATCCAGTTCCTGCTGCGGAAAGACTAAGAAGGCAAGATATGCGCATGTGCTGCGCGTCTCGGTTGGAGTCTGCTGCCTGCTGGCCGGTCTGTCGCTGACGCAATTCGCCGCCGCAGCAGGATGGCGCGCGGATGTGCCGCAGGCGCGTCTGCAGGGCGAGGCCGACTTTCGCTGGTTCGGGTTCAAGGTTTATCACGCGGCGTTATGGAGCCCAGGCGCATCCTTCGATCCGGCTCAGCCATTTGCGCTGGAGTTGACTTATCAGCGCAGTATCGGCCGCGCGCGCATTGCCCGCACCAGCATCGACGAAATACGCCGTCTGTTTGGCGATCGTTACAGCGAGCAGCAATTGCAGCGCTGGGAAGCCGAGATGAATGCCGCTTTCACCGATGTGGAAGAAGGTGATCAGCTCACGGGTGTGTATCTGCCCGGCATCGGTTGCCGTTTCTACAACAGCAAACAATTGCTGGCCGAAGTGCGTGATGTCGAATTTGCACAGGCATTTTTTGCCATCTGGCTTGATCCGCGCAGCAGGGATGCGCAGCTGCGTCGACGCTTGCTTGGCGCATCGCCATGAGCGGCACAATGCGTGGCGCCAACCGCCTGAGTTATGCGGCATACGGCTTGCTGGGTTTGCCGCTGGCGATGTCGGCGTTGCCGATTTACATACAGGCGCCGGCCTATTACACCGGTCATCTTGGACTGGCGTTGGCAGGTACTGGTTGGGTGCTGTTTCTCTCGCGCCTGGTCGACACGCTGCAGGATCCGTGGCTGGGACGCTGCATTGATCGTCTGCATGGCATGCGTCTGAAGGTGTGGCTGATGGCTGCGGCGCTATTGCTGGCGCTGGCGTTCTTTGGACTGTGGTTGCCGCCGACAGCGGTGCGCGGCTCGTCCGCCGTTTTGCTGGCTTGGCTCGGGGCGATGCTGATTGTGACTTATACGGCGCACAGCATGCTTAACATTGCTTACCTGGCATGGGGTGCTCGGTTGTCGCAACGTGACGAGGGCTTGCTTGGTGCCTCGGCGCTGCGTGAGTTGGCCGGGCTGGCCGGTGCTGTGGTCGCCAGCGTTGCGCCCGCTTATATCTTCGCCGGGGGTGGTTCGGTGGAATCCCCGCTGAGTATGTATGCGCTCGGATTTGCGATCTGCCTGGCCATCGCATTGGCGGCACTGCTGTTGCTGGCGCCACCGTGGAACAGGGAAGGCGAAGTCACGCTCGGATGGCGTGAGGTGTTGACGCGGATGCAATCGAACCGAAGCTTTCGCCGCTTGCTGCTGCCGTATTTCTTCAATGCAGTTTCGGTGGCGATTCCGGCCACGCTGGCGCTGTTTTTCATTAACGACCGCTTGCAGGCATCGCAATACGCCGGCGCTTTTCTGGCGTTGTACTTTCTGTCGACGGCCTTCGGCCTGCCGCTCTGGGTAGCGCTTGCAAAACGATTGGGTGTGCTGCAAGCGTGGCGTTTGGGCATGCTGCTGGCGATTGTGGCATTCGGCGGAGCGGCGTTGCTGCAGGCCGGTGATGTCTGGCTGTACGCAAGCATCTGTATCGCCGCCGGCCTGGCGCTTGGTGCTGACCTGGCTCTGCCGCCCGTATTGCTTGCCGGCGTGATCGGCAAGAACGAAAGTCCGGCGGCTTACTACGGCGTGTGGACTTTGCTGGCCAAGCTGGCGCTGGCGGTCTCTGGTCTTGCTTTACCGCTGCTGGCGGTGCTCGGTTACCAGCCAGGCATGGGTGGCATTGGTGGCATCACTGCGCTGGGCTGGGTATATGCCGCTGTGCCTTGCCTTTTCAAATTGCTCGCGTTGCTGCTGCTGAGGTCGATGCCGACTTTCGCACCGGATCATTCTTTGTTGGAGACCCCGTCATGAAATCGCTTGTCACGCTTTTATTTTTTGCTTTACTGGCTGCCTGTTCCTCGCCGGATGTATCGCGCTATGCCGCGAATCAGCCGGTGTTCGATCCGGCACAATTTTTCCTCGGCAAGACTGACGCATGGGGCATGTTTCAGAAGCGTGGAGGCGAAGTGGTCAAACGCTTTCATGTGGAAATCACCGGCAGCAATCGCGACGGCAAACTGATTCTCGACGAACGTTTTCGTTACGACGACGGCACCACCCAGCAACGGGTATGGACGCTGGTGCGGCAAGCTGACGGCAGCTGGCGCGGTACAGCCGGGGACGTTGTAGGAGAGGCCGTCGGCGAGGCGGCGGGCAATGCGCTGAACTGGCGCTACACCTTGCTGTTGCCCGTCGACGGCAAGACCTATGAAATGACAATGGACGATTGGATGTACCAGATGGACGACCGCACCATGATCAATCGGACTGCCATGAGCAAGTTCGGATTTGAAGTCGGACAGGTGACGCTGTTCTTTCGCAAGCGGGACTAACGTAGCAAATGGAGCACGGAGAATCATCATGTTCGGTCCAATGAATACCCCGGTAGGCAGCTGGAAAGGCAAGCGCATCTGGCTTATCGGCGCCTCCAGCGGCATCGGTGCTGCGTTGGCGAAACAGGCGCTGGCGATGGGTGCCAACGTAGCCTTGTCGGCACGCCGGCTCGACGCCCTGGAGGAGGTTGCCGGCGTGGCGAGCAATGCGTTGATCGTGCCGTTCGATGTGCTCGATCATGCGGCATGGCGTACCCGCCACGCGGAGATCTGCGCTGCATTTGGCGGCGTCGATCTGCTGTTGTTCTGCGCTGCCGACTACCGTCCGGAACGTAGCTGGGAAGTCAGCGACGACGTGGCGGAACAGACCTTGAAGACCAACCTCGTCAGCGTTTACTCCGCCTTGTCCAGCGTGCTGCCTGCTATGCTGGCAGAAGGCAGTGGCGGCATCGCGCTGGTCGCCAGCGTGGCCGGCTACATGGGCTTGCCCAACGCCAGCGTCTACGGTCCCGGCAAGGCGGCATTGATCAATCTGGCGGAGATTCTCTACAGCGACCTCCATGCCAAAGGACTCAGCGTCTACCTGATCAATCCCGGCTTCGTCAAAACCGGGCTTACCGCCAAGAACGACTTCGCCATGCCTGGTTTGCAGACACCGGACGCTGCCGCGGAAAAGATCTGGAAAGGCATCGCCGAAGGCAAGTTCGAGATCCACTTTCCTTACCACTTTACGCGTATCCTCAAGCTGATTCAGATGTTGCCTTATCGTTGGCGCTTTGCGCTGTTTCAACGCTTTCTCCGCCCCACATGACAACAACTGCTCAGACCAAAGAACGACTCGATTTGCTGATGGACTGGTATTGCACGCTGACGCGACAGAGCGTGCGCCACATCGGCCAATTTTATGCCCCGGAGGTGTGCTTCAAGGATCCCTTCAACGACGTGCAGGGTGTTCCCGCGATGATGGCCATTTACGAGCATATGTTCGATACCACCGATGACCCGCGGTTTGTCATTGATGATCGCGTAGTCGACGGCGATCAGGCTTTCATTACCTGGGCATTTCAGTTCGGGCTCAAGGGCAAGCCCTATGTGATTATCGGTAGCACGCATCTGAAGTTCAACGCCGACGGACTGGTCGTCCTGCACCGTGATTACTGGGATGCTGCCGAAGAGCTTCTGCAAAAGCTGCCCGTGGTCGGAGGATTGATTCGTTGGTTATGCAGCCTCTTTAAAACGCAGATCTAGGGAAGATCGCGAATGATGTTGTAGTTCTTGTCCATGGCAGGAACGAATTCCTGGGCATGAATGGCGCTCAGCGTGCTTTGCACGTTGGCGCTTTTTTTATTGAAAAACACCGCGCGGATCTTCTTCTTGATATCGTCGCACAGCTGCCCCCGATAGACGAAGGGATCAAAAGGAATCGGCGCCGATTTCCACAGCACGCGGATATCGGAGCGTTTGACCTTACCCGCAGCGATCAGTGATCCGAGATTGGCGCTGGCGATAAAGGCCGCGTCAACTTCTTTGTTCAATACTGCGGTGACCGACTGTTCATGGTTGCCGGAGTAGCCAATGCGCGAGAAATACTTATCCAGCGATGTGCCGAGCTGGCGTGAGAATACGTGCAATGGAATCAGCGCGCCGGAGGTGCTGTCAGGATCCGCCAGCGCAAGGCGCTTTCCTTTCAATCCGGAGATCGAGGTGATTGGTCCGTGTTGACGGACGATCAGCATGGAGTAATACGCAGCAGTGCTGCCGTCGCTGAAGCCGTCGGCCATGCGCAGCAAGGTGGCGAACGGCGTAATTTGCGGGTCGTTCTTGCGCGCAGAAACATACGTCGCAGGGCCAAGGCGGGCGACGTCCAGCGCACCTGCCAACAAACCTTCCGTCACCGCGCCGTAAGAGGCCGGGGTGATGATTTCCACGGGCATGCGCAAGGCGCGCTCCAGATCGTCGAACAATGGTTTCATGGCTGCGCCGTCGTCCTGCAACTCACCTTGAGGGACAAATGCCATGCGCAGTCGCGCAGGGCGTTCACATTCAGCTGCTGCCGCTGCAGGCGTGCTGGAGATGACGGCGATGGACGCGATTGCGAACGATATCGCGGCTGCGGAAAACAGTCGCAGCAACCTGCGTTTCTCGTATCCGGCTTTTTCCCATTTTTCATTGGCTGTCATAGCGGATCGAATTTTCCTTTTTGGAGTATCGGCTCGATCTGTTCCGCCGAGACGGGGCGTTGCAGATAAAAGCCTTGTACTTGGTCGCAGCCGATGACCTTCAGATGCATCAATTGCTCTTTACTCTCCACACCTTCAGCGATGACCTTCAGTCCCAGGTTGCGTGCCAGCGAGACAGTGGAAGCAACGATCATGGCGTCGCTGTTGTCGTTGCGGATATCACGGATGAATGAACGGTCAATCTTGAGCGCGTAGACCGGCAAGGTCTTGATATGGCTCAGGCTGGAATAGCCGGTGCCGTAATCGTCGAGTGAAATGCGCAGGCCTTCATCGCGCAGTTTTTCAAGTACGCTCTTGGCGCTGTCGATATCGCCGATGAAGCAGCTTTCCGTGACTTCGATTTCCAGCAGGAATGGCGGCAGTTTGTATTTCTTGAGTGCGCCGAGTAGGGTTTCCAGCAGCAATTCGTCTTGCAATTGCTTGACCGAGACGTTGATCGCGACGGGCACCGGAGTGATGCCGCGTCTGCGCCATTCAGCCAGTTGGCGGCACACTTCCTTGATGATCCAATGGCCGAGCGGGATGATCAGGTCGTGATCTTCCGCCAGCGGGATGAAGTCATTCGGGAAGATCAGGCCGTGCTCGGGATGTTCCCACCGAATGAGCGCTTCGAGACCGACGATGTCAAAATTCTGCATTTCCACCTTGGGCTGGTAATGCAGGCGGAACTCGTCCGCCTTGATCGCTTGCCGGAACCGCGCCAGCAATTCCAGCCCGCGCGCCGCGGAGGCGTTCAACGACGCATCGTAGAAACGATAGGTGCCGCTGCCGGCCTTTTTGGCGGTGTACATCGCCGCATCGGCGCTGGTCAGCAATTCATCGACGCTCTGGCCATCGCGTGGATACAGCGCAATGCCGATGCTGGGGGTGGCCTGGACTTCATGCCCTTCGAGATCGGGATACGGCTCGCTGATCGCCGTGAGCAGCGTGCGGGCGATCTCTGCGATGCGTTCTTCAGCGGCAATCTCGGAAACCAGTACGACGAATTCATCGCCGCCCAGCCGTGCCACCAGATCGTATTCACGCAGCACGCTGCGCAGGCGTTTGGCGACATTTTGCAGTAGAGCGTCACCGACGGCGTGGCCGAGCGTGTCGTTGATCACCTTGAATTTGTCGAGGTCGAGGAAGAACAGGGCATACAGTTTGCGGCTGCGGCGCGCACGCGACAATTCGGTTGCTGCGATCTCGTGAAACAGCATGCGGTTGGGGATGCCGGTCAGGTAGTCGTGCGAGGCCAGTTGGTAGGCGCGTGACTTTTCCATCTCCAGCTGATCGATGAGACCGCTCTTCTCGCGTTCGGAATAGAGCAGCTTTTCATACAAACGCTTGCGTCGATGTGCGATGTTGACGAGCGCGTAGCAGAACAGCAGCACGATGACGGAGATGATGACGGCCTGGTAGCGGTATTCGCGATGGGGTTCCGTCAATTTGCCGAGTACGTAATCCGGATCGCGGCTGACAATCACAGCCAGTGGATAGCGATCCAATTTGCGCTGCACACCGATCTGTTGTTCCCGCTCGCCGGGGCGCACGGCACGAATTTCTCCATCGGTTTTATTGTCGACGAGGAAGAGCGCGTATTCTTCGCCGGCAAAATTACTGCCACCCGACAAGGTGCTGCCGCTCAGTTCGGCCAGCTGAAAGCCGGTGGCGTTGAGGATCTCGATCCGGCTGCCGCTGCTGATGCTGACGTCTTTGTAGGTGCGTAAAAAATAGCCAAGGTCGAGGATGGCCGTGAAGAAGCCCTGCAATTCATCTTTCTTGTTCTTGAGGGGGATCAGCAAGGGGACGCGCCAGGTGTAGCCATCTTTCTTGAGTGGCGGACTGATGATCATGCCACCCTGGCGCTGGGAATACATCAGTGACGACACATAGGCCGCATTGATGAGTTGGGAGAATTCGGGTTCGTCCTTCTGGCGCGCGGAGGAATACACCAGTCTGGCGTTGGCGTCGAAGATGGCGACGCGCAGATAGGCGGAGTCGCCCAGAAATAATGGCGACAGATAGTTGGAAGCATGGGCGTCGCCATCCAGCACCGATTGGCCGATACGGGAATACAGCAAAGCCTAGCTGAGCACTTCTTCGAGATTGGAGGAGATGATGGCGGCGACGTTCTTGCTGTCGGCAACCGAACTTTCTACGGCGAGCGCCTTTTCATTGTGGATGCGTGTGAAGGTGATGGTCCAGATCACGATCAGTAAAAAACATGACAACAACACGTAGGCCAGCGACAGCCCCCGGCCATTTTGAAATGCCGTATTCAGCCAGCTCGGCCGCATCGATAATCGTAACTGCAACTTAGTGCCTCAATTCGGGATGTCTCTGCGCTGTTCGCAAAGCTTTTTTGAAGAGTAAGCGGAAAATGTGTCGAATTGATGACAAGCCGGTATTTGTCGCGGCTGTGTTGCATCGGGGGCAAGGCATTGCGCCGGCACGATGGCCGGCGCAATGGAGAGGGAGTAGAGATGGCGCAGAGCCGGCGCCGGCTTTTCGGGACGTAACGAAGCGCGTTGCTCTGTCAGTAGACGTTGCGAGTCTTGAATGGCTGGTATTGATAAAGCCAGGTTTCCGACAGCGTCTGGTTCTTGTGGCGCAGATAGAGGCGCAGGTCGACCGGATCGTCACCGTCGACGGTCAGATCGAACTGGGCTCGCCAGTGGCCTGCAACGCCGTTCGGCACTGCCTCGGTGAATACATACGAGAAAGTCCCGCGCGTACTCGACAGCACCGCTTCAGGCAACTCGCCAAAGGCCAGCTTTTCCAGCGGAGCACCTTTGAACTCGACCATGAACTTACGCACATTGGGAGGGCGTGGCTGACCAGGTTGGCCGCCGTTGCCAAGACGCGTGGCGACGCAGCGCGCCAGCGGTGAGGGGTAAGGCTCATCCTTGAGCCAATGCAAGCGATAACGCAGGCGATAGCTGCTGCCTGCGGCGGCCTTGGCTTTTGGAACCCACATCGCGACGATGTTGTCGTGGATTTCATCATCGGTCGGGATTTCGATCAGTTGCACCGATCCCTCGCCCCAGCCTTCCAATGGCTCGACCCAAAGACTTGGGCGGCGCTCGTAATGCACGCCGTCCTGATAATGGTCAAAGTTACGGTCACGCTGCAACAGGCCGAAGCCGCGTGGATTGTTATCGCCGAAAGCCGAGGCGGTGATGCGCGCCGGGTTGTTGAGCGGGCGCCAGATGTGTTCGCCGTTGCCGTTCCAGATTGCCAGACCGTCGGAGTCGTGGACTTCCGGACGCCAGTCGGCGCCGGTGCCTTTGACCGCTTCGGAGAACCACAGCATCGAGGTCGCCGGCGCAATGCCGAGGCGGCCTACG
>Ga0105240_10004424_pt1 | contig 21427 bp, 11 predicted proteins | sample KBSC54metaG_FD_80426 | JGI IMG/M metagenome (GOLD analysis project Ga0105240, IMG submission 80426) | Corn rhizosphere microbial communities from Kellogg Biological Station, Michigan, USA - KBS C5-4 metaG | ecosystem: Host-associated > Plants > Roots > Rhizosphere > Soil | place: Michigan, USA... | reverse complement strand
CGAGGTTTGATCGCACCACAATGCGAACAATGCGCCGGGCGATCGGGAAAGTACGTACAATATTGGGGCTCTGCGCAGCATTTACGCTATCCGCCTGCACATTCTCCGATTCGCTGCTCAACGGCGACATCCGCTCGCTTTGGGCGGGGCCAACGGTGGCACATCCGGTCGTGATATTCGCGACCGACCGCGAGCCCGACGACAGCAAATTCGGTTTCGGTCTTCATTGGGACGCAGCGACCCACTGCGGCGTGGCGCAGCTTTCGATCCCTTCCGCGTTCGTCGCCGGCAGAGCGCCCGACTGGCCGGGCGTCGACACGCGCGACGACGTCGCGTGCGGTGGCCGCTCCGAAATGGCGGGGTTTGCTGTCGCACTCGCCCACCAGGCAGCACTGCACAACTGTCATGCCGCTCTGATGTTCGTGCATGGCTACAACCAGACGTTCCGCTCCGCCCTGCTTCGCGCCGGGCAACTCGCCACCGACACGCGATGGCCGTGCGCCAGCGCGCTCATGAGCTGGAGCAGCGAAGGCAAGTTCGACCGCTATGCGGCGGACATCGAGCGCAGCGGTTACTCCGTGCCGATCCTGATCGAGCTGCTGCGGGCGACGTCGGCAACCGGCATCGCGATGAACATCGTCGCCCACAGCATGGGCGCGCGCATCACGCTCAGCGCTTTGTCGGCGCTCGGCGGTACTTGCCGCACGCTCGGCAAACCGATCGTCGACGAACTGATCCTTGCCGCGCCTGATGTCAGTTCGGAGCTCTATAACGACGATTTCGGCCACTTCCTGGAACGCTCGGCCCCTTGCGTGCATCGCGTCACCATCTATGCCTCGGCCGGCGACATGGTGCTGATCGCATCGGAAAGCGCACATGGCGGTATTCCGCGTGCCGGCCGCGAGCCGCTCAGCGATCTGACTTATGCCAGCCGAGCGGAGGGACATATTGTCGACGTGGTGGACGCGACATTGGCGCCCGGCGACAGAATAGGCCACGGCTATTTCGTGCAGTCCTACGAGATGATGGCGGACATGATGTGGGTGCTGGCCGGCGAGCCCATTGAGTCGCGCGCAACAAAGACAGCGCAACATGCGCCGACCGTCTTTTGCTACGCAAAAAAGGAACCGCGATGCGAGGGCGCGACCGGCACATTTGCCCTTCACGTTTCGCCGGAGCGTCGGCCAGATTGGCTGCTGCGCGCCATGCGCAGTCTGGTTCCGATCACATCGCCCTTTCAATGACTTCGACTTTGCGCGGATGCGCGATGATGAGCGTCGTCGCGACACCGATGAAGAGGCCGTGCTCGACCACGCCCGGCACGTCCGAGAGAGCGGCCGCGAGTTTCGGCGCCGCGCTGATCGCCCCCAGAGCGCAGTCGTAGATCAGGTTTCCGGAGTCGCTGACAAAAGTCAGGCCGTCGCGGCTGCGCAGCGTCACCGGTACGTCGGTGTAACCGAATTTCGCAAGCGCTTGCCGGATGCGCTCCGCCGTCGTCTTTTGTCCGAACTCGAGGACCTCGATCGGCAGGAGAAATTTTCCGAGGCGCGACACGAGCTTGGACTTGTCGGCGATCACCATCATGCGCTTGGACGACGACGCGACGATTTTTTCGCGCAGCAAGGCGCCGCCTGCGCCCTTGATCAGGTTGAGCTTGCGATCGGCTTCGTCGGCGCCGTCGATGGTCAGATCGAGCGGCGCCAGATCATCGAGTGCGGCCAGCGGAATGCCGAGCGAACGCGCTTTTTCGGCCGTGCGCTCGGAGGTCGGTACGCCGATGACGTTGAGGCCGCCGCGCACGCGCGCCGCCAGGAGTTCGAGAAAAATCTCGGCCGTCGAGCCCGTGCCCAGGCCCAGTTTCATGCCGTCCGTGAGGTATTCGAGCGCTTTGGCGGCGGCCATCCGCTTCATTGCGTCTTGATCGATTGCCATTGGTCGAATCTATAGAGAGTCGACCCCGGCTGTCATCTTGTGCGCGATCACTCGACCGTGACGGATTTCGCCAGATTGCGCGGCTGGTCGACATCGGTACCCTTGGCGACGGCAGCATAATAGGCGAGGAGCTGTATCGGCACGGAATAAAGGATCGGCGCGATCAGGGGATCGGCGTTGGGAACCTCGATGGCGTGCCAGACTTTTCCGGCTCTCGCGATGCCCTGGGCGTCCGAGATCAGCAAGACCTTGCCGCCGCGCGCGATGCTTTCCTGCATGTTGGAGATCGTCTTCTCGAACAAGGCGTCGGAGGGGGCCACGACGATGATCGGCACGTCTTCGTCGATCAGCGCGATGGGTCCGTGCTTCATTTCGCCGGCCGCATAGCCTTCGGCGTGAATATAGGAAATCTCCTTGAGCTTGAGCGCGCCTTCCAGCGCGATCGGATAGGTCGAGCCGCGGCCGAGATAGAGCACGTCGCGCGCCTTGGCGATTTCCTGACCAAGCTCTTCGAGCGTCGGCTCGAGTTTCAACATCTCGACGATGTGGCGCGGCGCTTCCAGAAGCGCGGAGCACAGCCGCCTTTCCTCCGCCCCTGAGAGCTTGCCGCGCGCCCGGCCGGCTGCGATCGCGAGCGATGCCAGCGCCGAAAGCTGGCACGTGAAGGCCTTTGTCGAAGCGACGCCGATTTCCGGGCCGGCCAATGTCGGCATGACGATGTCGGCCTCGCGCGCGATCGAGCTTTCGGACACGTTGACCAGTGCGATGGTGGTTTGGCCATGCTCCTTCGCGTGACGAAGGGCGGCCAGCGTGTCCGCGGTCTCGCCCGACTGCGAAATGAACAACGCCACACCGTTCGTCTCATAGACCGGTTCGCGGTAGCGCAACTCCGATGCGACATCGACTTCGACTGCGAGCCGCGCGAATTTCTCGAACCAGTACTTCCCGACGAGACCGGCATAGTAGGTCGTGCCGCACGCCGAGATCAAAAGGCGCGAGGCTTTAGCCAACGCCTCGACCACGCCTTTTTCGGCGATGCTCACATTGGGGCCGGCAGGATCGATGTAGTGCGCCAGTGTGTGCGCGACGACTTCCGGCTGCTCCGCAATCTCCTTGGCCATGAAGTGGCGCTTGCCGCCCTTGTCCACGATCGAGGCCGAAGCCGTGGTGATCTTGACCTCGCGATTGGCGGGCCGGCCCTCGGCATCGTAGATCGCGACATGGGGACCCTCGATCACCGCGACGTCGCCATCCTCGAGGTACGAGACGCGATTGGTGAAGGGCGCCAGCGCGAACGCATCCGAACCGAGAAAGCCCTCGGTGTCGCCATATCCGACCGCGAGAGGCGCACCCTTGCGCGCGCCGATCAGAAGCCCCTCGTGGCCGGTGAAGATCATCGCCAGCGAATAGGCGCCGGTCAGACGGCGCACCGCTTCGCTCGCGGCTTCCTTCGGCGTTTTTCCCTGATCGAGATAATCGGTGACAAGATGAACGGCGACTTCGCTGTCGGTCTCGGACTGAAACTTGTGACCCTTCGCAATCAGTTCGTCGCGCAACTCGCGAAAATTCTCGATGATGCCGTTGTGGACGATGGCGACGCGCGCGGAGGCGTGCGGATGGGCGTTCGTCTCGGTCGGCGCGCCGTGCGTCGCCCAACGCGTATGGCCAATTCCGGTGTGTCCGTTGAGCGGACGGCTGCGCAACACATCGTTCAACTTCGCAAGCTTGCCCGGCGAGCGGCGACGATCGATGGAACCGCCGACCAGCGTGGCAATGCCGGCAGAGTCGTAGCCGCGATACTCCAGGCGCTGCAGCGCTTCCAGGATGATCGGCGCGACGTCGCGCGTACCGGCTATTCCAACGATTCCACACATCTTAAAGACCTTCCTCCACCCTCATCCTTCGGCAAGCTCAGGACGAGGACCGAGATAAATTCCTCATGCTGAGCTTGTCGAAGCATGGATGGCATACTCATTTCTTCTTTGCGGCTTTCTCCGCGCGCTTGCGGCTGCGAAACTTTTCTGCCCAGCCGGAAATTTCCTTCTGCTCCGCGCGCGTCACCGCAAGCGAGTCCTTCGACATTTCCTTGGTGATGACCGAACCTGCCCCGACATAGACGCCGTCCGCGATCTTCACCGGGGCGACGAGGGCAGCATTGGAGCCGATGAATGCACCCGCGCCGATATCGGTGTGATGCTTGTCGAACCCGTCATAATTGCAGGTGATCGTGCCGGCGCCGATGTTCGCGCCGGCGCCGACGCGTGCATCGCCGAGATAGGTGAGATGGTTTGCCTTTGCGCCCTTTTCGACGTTGGCATTCTTCACTTCGACGAAATTGCCGATATGCGCGTCTTCGCCAATTGTCGCGCCGGGCCGAAGCCGGGCGTAAGGTCCGACGAGTGCGCCGCGCTCCACCGTTGCGCCTTCAAGATGCGAGAAAGCCTTGATCTCGGCGCCGCTGCGCACGACCACGCCGGGAGCGAACACGACATAGGGACCGATCTGTACGTCGGCTTCCAGAACCGTGTCGTGGGAGAGAAACACCGTTTCCGGCGCGAGCATGCCGACGCCCGCCGCGAGCGCGCGCTGGCGCAGCCTCGCCTGCATGGCCGCTTCGGCGGTGGCAAGCTCGGCGCGGCTGTTCACGCCCATCGTTTCGGCCTCGTCGACGGTGACGACGGCACAGTTAATGCCTTCCGAATCCGCGATCGACGGAATGTCGGTGAGGTAATATTCCTTTTGCGAATTGCTGTTCTTGAGTTCGCCCGCCCAGCGGAAGAATTTCCTGGCATCGGCCGCGAGAATTCCGGCGTTGCAAAGCTCGATCTTTCGTTCGCCGTCATTCGCATCGCGATATTCGACGATGCGATCGAGCAAGCCCCCTTCGCGCGTGATGACGCGGCCGTACGCCGTGCTCTTGGAATGGAATGCGACGATCGCCATGCCGACAAGCGCCTGCGCCGCAAATGACGCTTCGAAGGTGTGCGAAGTGACGAGCGGATGATCGCCATAGGTGACGATGACGGTTCCGTCGAAATCGCCCAGCACCGAACGGGCGCAACCGGCTGCGTGTCCGGTGCCGAGCTGCTTATCCTGCACGACGGTCTCGGCGCCATGGCGCAGCGCAAAGCCTTCGACCTCGACTGCGCCCGGCGCGACCACCACGACGATGCGCTCGACGCCGGCACCGCGCGCGGCGGCGATGACGTGACCCAGGATCGGCAGGCCAGCGACGGTGTGCATCACCTTCGCCTTCAGGGACTTCATCCGCGTACCTTGCCCCGCCGCGAGGATGACTGCCGCTCTTGCCATGCCGTTCACCTAAACCGCCGAAGAAAAAGGACAAAGTGACGATTTGCGACGCTATATTGCCTCACAGGTCGCAGCGGATTCGTTAATGCCACAACCTGCCTTGATTTTCGACCTGGACGGCACCCTCGTCGACACGGCGCCCGATCTTCTGGGCGCCACCAACGCGGTCCTGAAAAGCCAAGGCCGCCCGCCCGTCGATCCGGGAACCTTGCGCCACATGGTCGGCTTCGGTGCGCGCTCCCTCATCGAACAGGCGATGGCGGCTACGGGAACGCCCGTCCCGCCGTCGGAGTTGCCGGCACTGGTCGAAATATTCCTTGCCTACTACCGCACACACATCGCCGATGAGAGCGTTGTGTTTCCCGGCGTCGTGGAGACGCTCCAAGAGCTGATGGACGAAGGCGAACGGCTGGCCGTGCTCACCAACAAGCCACAGGAAATGGCCGACCTCCTGCTCGGCGCACTCAAGCTCGATCGATTCTTTGGCGTGATTTACGGCGCCGGGCGCATGCGTTACGTGAAACCGGATGCGCGCAACTTCCATGACGTGGTGCGCGAACTTGGCGGGGTGCCCGGCATCATGATCGGCGACAGCATCACCGATGTTGCGACCGCGCGTGCGGCCAAGGCGCCTGTGATCCTCGTCTCCTATGGCTATACGCCGGAGCCGGCGCATAAACTGGGCGCGGATGCCGTGGTGGACAGCTTCACCGAGATTCCGCGGCTCGTTCGCTCGTTCGAAATCTAGCAATTACGTTGGGGAGAGATCATGAGGCTTATCGCAACCATTTGGGCCTCTGCGCTCGCGATCGCGCTCTGCGGCTGTGGCGAGAAGGCCAAGCTCCCAGAAGACGCCGGCTATGGGCCTCATCCCGTCCTGACGGATCCCAATCCGACATTCCTTCCGACCATCAATTTTGCGAAAGCCGTTGGCTGGCCCAAGAACGGCAAGCCGAAAGCGGCGCCGGGGCTTGCCGTTTCGGCGTTTGCCGAAGGTCTCACCCATCCGCGCTGGCTCTATGTTCTTCCGAACGGCGATGTCCTGGCCGCCGAAACCACGGCGCCGCCACAGCCCGACGATCAAAAAGGAATTCGCGGCTTCGTGGCCAAGTATGTATTCAACCTTGTCGGCGCCAGCGCGCCCAGCCCCAATCGCATCGTCCTGCTGCGCGACAGCGATGGCGATGGCGTCGCCGACAAGCGTTTCATCTTCATCAAAGGACTGAACACGCCGTTCGGCATGACGCTGGTCGGCGACACGCTCTATGTCGCCGATACCGATGCGGTGCTGGCTTTCCCGTATCACGAAGGCGACACGCGGATCACCGTCGCGGGACGCAAGATCGTCGATCTGCCCGCCGGCACGATCAACCACCACTGGACCAAGAATGTCATCGCGAGCCGCGATGGCCGAAAGCTTTATGTGACGATCGGTTCCAACAGCAATGTCGGCGACAACGGCATCGCTGCCGAGGAAGGCCGCGCCGACATCTGGGAGATCGATCCCGCGACAGGCACGCATCGCGTCTTCGCCTCGGGTATTCGCAACGGCAACGGCATGGACTGGGCAGCGACACGCTATGGGTCGCCGTCAACGAGCGCGACGAGATCGGCAGCGACCTGGTGCCGGACTATATGACGGCGGTGAAAGACGGCGGCTTCTATGGCTGGCCCTATAGTTATTATGGCCAGCATGTCGACGTTCGCATGCAGCCGCAGCGCCCCGACCTCGTGGCGAAAGCGATCGTGCCGGACTATGCGCTCGGCTCGCATACCGCGGCGCTCGGGCTTTGCTTTTCGGACGGCGCCGATCTCGGCGAGCGCTACGCACACGGCGTCTTCATCGGCCAGCATGGTTCGTGGAACCGCGATCCGCGCGCCGGCTATCGCGTGATCTTCGTGCCGTTCGTGGACGCGAAACCAAGCGGCATGCCGATCGAGGTGCTCAGTGGATTTCTCTCCGCTGCGGGCGAAGCGCAGGGCCGGCCCGTCGGCGTGGTGATCGACAAGAAAGGCGCGCTTCTCGTCGCCGACGATGTGGGCAATGCGGTATGGCGCGTGACGAAGCGTTAAGGGAAGTACTCAGCCGCCGATAACGACGTGGAGAACGAGATCGGCGCCGAAATGCGACGCCATCGCCCACTCCAATCCGAAGCGCTTGTAGAGCCAGCCGAACACAAGTCCGGCTGCGCCGTTCAGGACCACGGCGCGCACCACGAGAGGCGCCGTCAGAGGCACGATGGCCGCTGTCGCCGGCAAATGTCCCAAACCGAACAGCAACGCCGTCACGATGTTGGCCGCCCAGAACACGCCTGAAGGGAGTACTGCGGTGGCATCGGAACTCCCCCATCTCGCGATGGTGCGAAAGAGCAGTGCGAGCAGCGAGAGCAATCCGAGCCGCATCAGAATTTCCTCGTCGAACGCGCCATAGAAGGAAGCCAGAAGTCCGCGCCAACGGACGGGATGAACCGCGCCGGACTGTGCCCGTTCGATGAGCAGGGAAACCGAGGCGAAATTCTGGAACACGAAACGGTCGAGGGCGGCAATGCCAAGCGCGGTCAAAATGCCCAAGGCAAAAGCCAGGAGCAGCGTCTGGCGCGTTCTCTCGGGAACCGGCGCCGAGGAGAAGAGCGCTGTGAACAACGGCGTGCGAAGATCGAGCTGGCGCGACGCCCAGAGACCGGCGAACACCGCGACACCCAGAAGCACGACAGATTGCGCGACCGATACCGCCAGCGCCTGCCAAACTTCGACGTGGGCGCGCGCGGCGGCAAGCGCGAGCGCCTTCGCTTCCAGCGCGGCCACATAGGGCAAGACCAGCACGGCACCGCAGACGCTGAGCGCGAAAAGCGAAAGACCGATTTTGGCAAACTGGTTCTTCTTCGGTGTCGCCTCGTCCACGCGCCCCTCCCCGCCTTGCCGCCATACGTCGGATATCAAACGTCAGCTTGAGCGGTCGCGCAATTGGCGCGGCTTTGCGCGACGCTTGACGCCTTGGGCGGCGCCACCCTATAGGTCCGCTCCTCCGTCTCGGACGGGCGCGTAGCTCAGCGGGAGAGCACTCCCTTCACACGGGAGGGGTCATAGGTTCAATCCCTATCGCGCCCACCAGCCTTCGCTCGCTTCGCGTGCGACAAGCGTCGACAGGAAGCCGGACTAAGCACCAGCCGTCGGACGGAAATCGAAATCGCACCAGCCGTCCGCATCGGGATCGTAGAGCTTGCATTCGCGCGTCAACCGCATGTGATAGGCGGGCGTCCAATGCACATTGATGACTTTGTCCGGATGGCTCTCGTCCAGGCTCCGTTGCGCCGCCTTGAGCGAATAGAGCGGAATGATCGGGTTCAAGTGATGCGCGGTGTGCTGCATCAAGCGGTGAAACAGAAGATCGATCGGTTCCGGGAAACGGATTCGGACCGTGCCGTGCATCTTCTGCGCGGGCGTCGAGGGCCGTCCCGTCGGCACCGACCATTTCACGTCGGGACCGGTGTGCTGAATGACCGTCACGAACGAGATGAAGAGATTCCACACCAGGAACGGTACGAGGAGTCCGAAGATCGCCGCGTTTGCAAACGCGGCGCCGAGACTGGACGTCGCGCCCGTGCGAAGTGAAAGCCAGGTCAATCCGCCCAAGAGCGCGACGAGCCAGACATACACGAACGCCATGTCCCAATAATCGCGGGCGCGGAACGTGCGGCGCTCGCTCGCACCCGGCGCGAAGATCTTCGGCGCCCAGATGTCGATCAGATAGAAAAGCGGCTGGCCGAAGACGCTGCGCTGAAACCGGTAATAAGCCTGACGCGGCGGCGACGCCGCGCGATAATCTGCGACCGTCATCGGTGAATAGGCGTTGTCGACGCCGATTTGCGCGGTGTAGCGGTGATGGACCTGGTTGTGATGATGCGCCCAGCGGCTTAAGGGGTGAAGCGCGGGGAGAAAGCCGAGCGTCCCGATGAGCCGGTTCAGCCAGGAGTAACGCGTCCCGCCTCGATGCGCACAGTCATGCCCGATGATCGCAAGCGTTGCGGTCAAGACTCCGGCGAGGAAGGCAAAGCCGAACTTGGCGAGCAGCGGCGTGCTGATGACCGCGGCCACCACAGCAAAGGCGTAAAGCGCGAGCTCGACGCACAGAAGCGCGATCGGGCGGAAGAGATGCCGGGTGACGAAGCGCACGAGATTGAGATCGCTGCCGTGCCAGTCCGTGACAGTCGAAACATTCATGAAAAGCGCGTGCCCCAAAGCCGCAAGTCACAAGCTAACTAACTATATTTTAACCATAATTTCAATCCTGCGGCAGGCGTTTGGGCGATCAGCCGCACACGGATTATTCGGCGAGAACCGGCCGGGAAATGGCGCGAACCGGCGCACTTTCGATGATCGCCATGGCGGCGGCTGTGCCGATTGTCGCAGCGATGAGCCAGTAATAGGCGGGCGCCATCGGATTGCCGGTGACGTGGATCAGCCAGGTGACGACCAGCTGAGTCGTTCCGCCGAAGAGTGCGATGGAAAATGCGTAGATCGTCGCAAACGCGCCGCCGCGGATGCGCTTGGGCAGGCTCTCGGTCAGTGCGGCATAGAAAGCGCCGCCGCCGACCGAACTCAGCAACGACAAGATCACCGAACCGACGATCAATGCCGTGGCGCTGCGCGCCTCGACGATCCAATAAAATGCGGGGAGAAGGAGAATGAGGAAGAGAAAGCGCGGATAGATCATCACGGGTCTGCGCCCGATACGGTCCGATAGCCAGCCGCCGAAGAGAACCGCGAAAAGCGAGATCACATTCTGCGCAAACGTGCCTGCGAACGCGACCGTGGGCGTCATCTTGAGCGTGCTCTGCGCGAAGGTCGTCAGATAGTTGAAGAGATAGGTTCCGATCGTGCCGCTGGCGAGCACGATGAGGCCAAGAACGATAACGCGGGCATTCTGGCGAAAGGTCGCATACACATTGGCCGTCTTGGTCGCCGGCGCGACGGTGTGATGCTCAGGCTCGTGCAGCGTCTCCGGCAGTCCGCGGCGCATCCAAAGCCCGACCGGAAGCGTGACCGCGCCGAGCAGAAACGCGATGCGCCAGCCATAGTCGGTGAGCGCGGATGCCGACAGCGTCGACGCAAGGATAAGCCCAACGAGGCCCGCCAACGTCGCCGCGATCGCCTGGCTCGCAGCCTGCCACGCCACCACGAAGCCGCGACGGTGCAGCGGTGCGGACTCCAGAAGATACGCGGTCGTCGGTCCAACCTCTCCGCCCAGCGAAAAACCCTGCACCATGCGCGCAAGAACGGCCAGGATAGGTGCCGCGATTCCGATTCTCGCGTAGGAAGGAATGAGCGCCATCGCGATGATGGCGACGCCCATCAGCGTGAAACTCAGGATCATGGCGGGGCGCCGACCGACGCGATCGGCATAGGAACCGATGATGATGCCGCCGATCGGACGCGTGATGAAGCCTGCGCCGAACGTCGCGAGCGACAGCATCAGGTTGGCGTAGGCATTGGTGTTGGGAAAAAAGCAGCGGCCGATCTGGATGGCGAAGAAGGCGTACGTGATGAAGTCGTAGAATTCGAGCGCATTGCCGACGGTTGCGGCCGTGATGTTGCGAACGGCAAGGCGCTTCGGATCGGCGGCTTGTTCATCCCCAGCCATTGACTGCCGTCCGTTCGTTGTACGCCGTCACCTAACCAGCGTTACGCAATTGGACAGGCAAGTCCAGTGGACGAGGTTCGCGGCAACCGGCTCAGAAGTGGTAATTCACTTCCGCGCCATAGGTGCGCGGCTGTCCGAAGATCCCCTGATAGAAGCCGACAAAGCTCAAGTCGAAGATGTCCAGGAAATATTTCTGACCCGAAAGATTGCGCACGAAGCCCGCGACTTCCCACTGATTGTCGTCGAAGGTGTAGCCGATGCGCGCATTCTCGAGCCAATAGGCGCGTTGCGTGAGGAACGGACTGTTCGCAACGTCGAAGAACTGATGGCTCTTGAAGTTGGCGGAGAATTGCAGATCGAGCGCGCCGTCCCATACCGGTGTCTTATAGTCGGCATACAAAGATGCCGTGACATGCGGCGAGAGCGGCAATTGATGGTTCGGGAATTCGCTCGAATCGATCTTCGAATCCAGCAATCCCAACGTGGCCGACAGCGTCAGCTCGTCGAGCGGTTTTCCGATGATTTCGAGATCGGCACCCTGCATGTGCGCCTTCTTGGCGTTGGTCAGGATATTGATGGCGACGAGCGGCGCAATGGGTTCGAGGATGAACACCTGCTCGTTGCGATAGTCGCTGTAGAACAGCGCGCCGTTGATGATGAGGCGGCCGTCATAGAGGCTGGCCTTCTCGCCGATTTCATAAGCCGTGACCTGCTCGGGCTTGATCGGCTGCAGCTGTGCTTCGACCTGGACTGGGTCCGGCGTGGCGCCGATGAAACTGCCGTTGAAGCCGCCGCTCTTGAAGCCGGTGCTCACGCTGGCATAGGCCATGATGTCGTCGGTGAAGTGATAATTGGCCGAGGCGAGCCAGTTGAACGAGGTGTTCGAAAGCCGCTTGTTGAAGGATTGGCCTGGCGGCGGAAGAATGGGCGTCACCGGCGGGAAATGATCGATACCGCCCGACTGGAACGTGGTACCGCCGGAATATTGAAAGCTTTTGCTCTCGCCGGTGAAGCGCCCGCCGAGCGTCAGCTTCAATTGATCGGTCACGCTGTAGGTATCGTGGACAAATGCTGCGTACGAATCGGTGATCTGCCGGCTCTGATCCGTCGCAATCTCGGCGATCCCGTCCCCCGACCCGGGCCCGCCGAAGAAATTGTCCGCGTCGAGCAGGATGAACAATGGCTGGTTCTGATGCAGATTCTCGTCGAGGTAATAGAGCCCGCCGATCAGATCATTGTTCGCCGTGTTCCAATCGGCACGGAATTCCTGCGTAAAGGTGGCGCTGCGGACGCCGAAATCGATTTCCAAAAGACGGTTCGGCGACGCATCGCTGTCTTCGGGATGCAGCTTGTCGATATGCTCGAAGGCGGAGAGTGATGTCAGCGTGATATCGCCGAGCGTGTAATCGCCGCGCAGAGATGCGCCGAAGCTGTGAACCTGCAGATGCTGCTGGCGATTGAAGGCGCCGCCGTAGAAGTTCTTGGGTGTGCCATAGCCGAAGATGTCGACGCAGTCGCTATTGTTGGAGAACACGCGCGTCACACTGCAGGGGCTGAAATCCACCGGATCCAACGAACCGAGATGGCGATATTCTGCCGGACGATTGGCCACCGTTCCGCCGTGCACATTGAGCAGCACGGTTAAATCCGCAATCGGCCGCCACTGCAGTTGCGCGCGGCCGGCATAGTTGTTGGCGCCGTTTTCGCGCCGGCCGGTCAAGGCGTTCAGCGTGTAGCCGCCGGAGCCGTTGTGCACGACCGCGATGCGGCCATCGAGACCGTCGACGATCTGTCCGCCGATCGCGCCTTCGAGCTGGTAGGTACCATATGCGCCATATTCGCCATGGAAATTGCCGGTGAATTCGTCCGTCGGCTTGGCGCTGATGAAGTTGATCGCGCCGCCGCTGGTGTTGCGCCCGTAGAGCGTGCCTTGCGGCCCCTTCAGCACCTCGATGCGATCGAGATCGAAGGTCTGGAAGGTCTGCGAGGCCGGCGAACTCAGATAGACTTCGTCGACATAGACGCCGTTGGGGCCGGCATTGTTCGTGTCGTAGTCGTTCAAGCCGACCCCGCGGATCGTGATGATCGGCTGGTTGCCGTTACCGGCCACCAAAGCAATGTCGACGTTCGGCGTGAACTGGCTGATGTCGATCGACGACTTGATGCCGAGGTCGGTGATCTGCTTGGCGGTAAACGCCTGGATCGAGATCGGAACCGCCTGAATATCTTCGGAGCGTTTCTCCGCAGTCACCACGACTGTCTCGATCGCGCCTTGCGCAGAGCCCGACGCAAACACTGCCGCGGCACCGGCCAACAACATGGCTTTTCTGGAAATAGTCATGGACGCCCCCGACGCAACGCTACGATGAAAATCATAGTCGCAAGTGCGGGGTACGCAAGACGGGGCCGCCTCAATCGGCGGGCGGGGCTTCCGATTCTATCAGGGCCGCGGGACGGCCGCTGAGCTTGAGCGTCAAGAGAATCACCACACCGGCCGCGAGCCACGCCACGCCGGCGATCTGGGCGTTCGCTTGAGCGTTGATGAGGACATAGGCGATGATGGCAAATCCGATGGCAGGCGCGAGAAGAAAACGCAGCCAGTGACGCAACTGACCGGTGCGGGCGCCATGCGCAATCACCGAACAGTGGAGCAGCAAGAAGCCAAGAAGCGCGCCGAAACTCACCATCGAGGTCAGGAGTTCGAGCTGGCTGACGAGCACGAGGCCGAGCGCCAACGTGACGAGCGCCACCGCGGCGATCGCATAGTCCGGCACCTTGCGCGTCGCCTGCACATGGCTGAGAAACTTCGGTAGCTTGCGGTCGCGCGCCATGCCGTAGAGCAGACGTGCCGTCGCGGCCTGCGCCGTCAGCGCGGCGGGTATGCCGGAGACCAGCACGCCGAGGATGGACACGATGGTCTTGAACCAAACACCGCCAACCTGGGTCATGATTCCGTAGAACGCCGTTTCGGTCTCGTTGCCGGGCGCGAACTGCGTGCGGCCGAGCACGAACAGCGATGCGAGATAGGTCTGCACCACGAAGAGAAAGGCTGCGAGACAAAGAGACAGGATCGTCGCCCGGCCGACGAGATGTGGCCCGCCGACCGTCTCCTCTGCGAGCGTCGAGACCGCATCAAAACCGAGAAAGCTCAGGACGGCCAGCGACAGCGCGCCGAATATGACGTGCGGCGTGATCACCTTGGCGTTGTACAGCGGCGCGATTGAAAGGTGCGCGCCCGCCACGCCATGCAGCAGCGCAATCACGGCAAGGACCAGGAAGACGGCAAGGAGTACGAGCTGCAAAGCCAAAAGCGCGATATTCACCCGCGTCGCCGTCTCGATGCCGAAGAAATTCACCGCTGTGCTGAAGGCGAGCAGCAGCACGACCCACACGCCCTTCGGCACGTCCGGAACGACCGTGTGGACCGCGATGGCGCAGACCACATAGATGAGCGTCGGCGTAAGCAGATAATCGAGCAGGATGCCCCAGCCGGCGAAAAAACCCGCAACCTCGCCGAGGCTGCGGCTGGCATAGGTGTACACCGAGCCGGCCACCGGAAACGCCAGCGACATCGTCATGTAACTCCAGGCCGTGAAGACCATGGCGACGAGCCCGACGGCATAGACCAGCGGAACCATGCCCTTGCTTGCGTTGAACACGATGCCGAACACGGGAAAAGGCGCGGTGGGAACGATGAAAACGAGGCCGTAGATCAGAAGATCGAACAGGCCCAGCGAACGCTTCAATTCCTGCCGGTAGCCGAAGGCCTCGACGCCGGACGGCGAAACAGCGACGGCTGGCGCTGCTGCTGACCTGTTATCCACCAACGCTCCCAAATCGAGAATGGCGACCGTGCCGCCTGCCGCGCGGGCGGCAGCATGCAGGAAAAGCCGTACCTGGCAAGCCTCAGGCGCCGCAACCAGGTGTCGTGCGGATCCAGGGAGCGCGCGGTCAGAAGCTCCAGCTCAAGCCGGCATGGAGCGTGTTGAGGCGCACGCGGCTGGAGAGCAGACCCTCATAGCCGATGGCGAGGTTGGCATTGTCGCCGATCTTCGCGTCCAGCCCGACATCGACATTCGCCATGTCGGCATCGATGGCCGTGCCGAGCACGAGGAAGCTTTTCTGCGTATCCTCGAAGCTGACGACCTGCTGCGGCCGCAGATTGCCGAACGCATGTTGCCACGCCACCGATGCTCGCGGCGTGATCGCAAAGCTCTCGCCGCCGAAGGCGTCGGTGGCCAATCTCAAACCGAGGCTTGAGTAGGCGAGCGAAGAGTCGCCGCCCCTGCCCGACAGCGCGGCCGAGCCGCCCGTTTCGGAGAAGGCCGCGGTCGACGCATCCGTCCACGTGATGCCCACGAATGGCTCGAACGCGAGCTCCGACAGTTTGCCGGCGTACCCCGCCTCGCCGAAGACTTGCGACGCGTGCTCGTCCTCTTTGCTGGTCAAGGTCTCGGCAAAGCTGGGGAACGAGACGTGCCGGACCGTGTCGCGTGTTCCCCAGGCGTAGCTGCCACCGGCGCGAACGGCCAGCGGCCCATCCGACCAGCCGGCAGACAGGATGACATAGTCGTCGCCGCCCCTCGAACTGCTGCTGCGCTGGTTGAGGTGCGAGTGGGTGTAGCCGCCGCCGATGCCGAGGGTGAGGTTTCGGTCGAGTGCCGCATCGATCCCGGCGAGGATTCCGGACTGGTTTTGCCGGATCTCCGCCGCGTTGCCATCGCTATCCACCGAACCCGTCTCGGCAAAGACATGCGTCCACATGCTGAGGCCATCGACGATCATGCGCGACTGCGCCGCCGAAGGCGTCAGCAGACCCGAAGCGTCGCCGGTGGTCGATTGGCGCAAGTGATCCAGAACCGACTGGCGTACCACCTGTGTGTCCTCCAGCTCGGCCGTCTGCAGGCTGGGATGGACTTCGCCGGAGAGCTGATCGAGCGCGCCGGTGATGAACGCCGTATCGGGTTGCAAGGCCAGGAAGTCGCCGAAGATCGTGCTTGTCGGTCCGCCCGCTTTGACCGCCGCGGCGGTTGCGACTTCGTTTGGCGTGTGGGTGAACGGCGCCAGATCGATGTCGGCTTGCGACAGCACCAGGTCGACAAAGTCTGCGCCATAGACCAGCTGCCCCATCACGGCCGCCGTATTGAGCGAGAAGCTCCCGAAGGTGCCGCTCACGCCGCCGGCTGCGGAGATGATCTGGAAAGTCGTTCCGGTCTTGTAGGCGCCAGGCGCCGCGATCACCTGCACGGTTGCGCCCTGCGCGATCGTCACGCTGCCCGTTGCGTCGAGGAGATCGGACATGCCGGCCGGGTCCACTTCGACCTGGAAGGCGGAGCCCGACGCAAAACTGACATTGCCGGCGACATGGAGCGTGCCGATGGAATTGCCCGGCGCAATCGTGCTGCCGCTGGCCAGCGTCAGTCCGCCGACCGTGCCGCTGCCCTTCAACGTGGCACCGCTGTTCACGGTGACGGCGGAATTGGCAATCGAGCCATTGACGTCGAGCGTGCCGGCGCTGACCGTCGTCGGGCCCGTATACGTGCTCGTTCCGGTCAGAACCGTGGTGCCGGACCCGATCTGGCTGACGCTGCCGCTGCCGGAGATCGCGCCGGCGAAGGTGATGCTGTCCGAACGGTCGAAGACGAGCGCGCCGTCGTCGACGACGTCGCCTGTGATGGAACCGGAGGTGGCGCCGTTGCCAACTTGCAGCGTGCCGGCGGATATCGTTGCGCCGCCATTGAAGGTGTCGGCACCGGACAGGATCGTCGTCCCCGTTCCGATCTGGCTGACGCTGCCGGTGCCGGAAATGGCGCCATTCAAGATGACGGAATCCGAGTGATCGACTGCGAGCGTGCCGTTGTCGACGACATCGCCGATGATCGAACCCGTCGTACCGCCATTGCCGATCTGCAGCGTACCGGCCGAGATCGTTGTGCCGCCGCTAAAGCTGTTGGCGCCGGTCAGGATCGTCGTGCCGGTTCCGAGCTGGGCGAAGCGGCCGTTCCCGGAGATCACGTGGTCGATGAGAACCGTGTCCGAGCGGTCGATGGCAGCGGTGCCATTGTCGAGGACATCGCCCTCAATCGAACCCGTCGTGCCGCCATTGCCGATCTGCAGCGTGCCGGCCGAGATGGTCGTACCGCCGGTGTAGCTGCTCGCTCCCGTCAGGATCGTGGTGCCGGTGCCGACCTGATGCAGGTTGCCTGTACCGGAAATCACGCCGGCGACGGTGACGGTATCCGAGCGATCGAAAGCGAGCGTTCCATTGTCGACGACATCGCTCGTGATCGATCCCGACGTTCCACCCTTGCCGATCTGCAACGTGCCTGCAGAAATCGTCGTCCCGCCGCTAAACGTGTTTGTACCGCTGAGGATCGTGGTGAGGGAGCCGTTTTGAATGACGGCGCCCGACCCGGACACGTTGCGCGACAGGGTTAGCGTGCCCGAGCCGGTGAACATCAGAGTTCCATTATCGACGACATCGCCGCTCAGCATGTTGCCGCCCAACGTCGTACTGCCGACAAGCACGACCGTGCCTTGCGAAATTGTCGTCGTGCCCGAGTAAGCAAGAGAGCCGTCCAGCGTCAGCGTGCCGGTTCCGAGCTTGGTCAACCCGCCGGTTCCAAGAACAAGTCCGCCGATTTCGCTGTTCGAGTTGTCGCCGCCGATGGTGAGCGTATTCGCGCCGAGAATAACGTCGCCCGCGCCGTTGATCGAAGCGATCGTCGTCCCGCCATTCGTCAGGCCGGCGAAGTTGACGTGCGTGCCGGCTGTCGTCGTGACGGTGGCAAGGCCGCCGCTCGATGTGTCGTTGAAGCCGAGATTGGCGCCGCCGCCGAGCGCGATCTGCGCCTGACCGGCCGTCGAGCTGTCGAGGAACGCGATTGCACCACCGGCCGTCGCGTCGATGTGCGCGTTTCCAGCCGTTGACGAGCCGAGGAATTCCACCACGGCTGTTGTGGAGGTTGTCGAGATCTGTGCGTGGTCCGCGCTCGCCTGGTTCTGGAATTCGAGAATGGCCTGCTGCGAAAGCGACAGCCTCGCGGTGCCCGCCGAGGTCGCCTGAATGAACGCGATCGCCGGGCCGTTCTCAGCCGCGCTGATTTGCGCATTGCCTGCTGTGGCCATGCCCTGGAACAGGACGGAACTGCCGCCGGAGACGCTGATCGTGCCGTTCGCCGCGCTCGCCATGTCCTGGAAAAGGACGAGGCCACCGTTCGTGACTCTGATGTTCGCATCGCCGGCGCTTGCTGTTTCCAGGAATGCAGCGACGCTGTTGTTGTCCGACACCGAGATCTGCGCTTGGCCGGCCGTCGCGGAGGCAGCAAACGAGAGCCCGCCGCCGCCTGTCACGCTGATCTGCGTTGCCGCGGCGCTGTTGGTTCCCTCGAAGAGCACATGACCATCGTTGACCGTGATCGTCGTCACTTGCGAGAGATCGCTGTTGAACACGTCGAGCAAAGTCGAAGCAGAAACCGTGATCGCACCGACGACGCTGCCCGCATTGAGGATATCGCCAAGCTGCACGGTGCCGCCGTTGATGACGGTGCCGCCGGTATAGGTGTTGGCAGCGGTGAGGAGGAGCGTGCCGCTGCCCGTCTTGACCAGATCGCCGGGTACGGCGCCGTCGGTGATCGGCGCATTGATCTCCACCAGGTCCGACCCTTCGACATCGAAGGTCGGATCGCCCTCAACCGTAATGGCATGCGCAACTGTGAAACTCCCGTTCAACAGAAGCGTCGAGCCGTTTTGCAGCGCGAGACCACCGGTGCCGAGATTGTCGTCGGCGGAAATCGACAACGTGCCGTCCGCGACGGTCGTGCCGCCGGAGAAACTGTTGGCGCCGCCCAGCACCGTCACGCCGCCCTTGACGCTGAGCGAGCCGCTGCCGCTGATGGCGCCGTTCAAGGTGAGCGCCGTCGCATCGCCCACCAGGACGCCGTCGTCGACGATATCGCCGCTGAGCGTGTTGGTGCCGCCGGCGAGTACCAGCGTGTTGGCGGTGCGCGCCTGCGCCCCCTTGCTGGACACCATGACAACGGCCGTCTCGATCGTCGTCTGGCCGCTATAGCTGTAGGAACCCGTCAAGGTCAGGTCGCTCGTGCCCAACAGAGTGAGACCACCCGTTCCGGAAATCGTACCGCTGAATACGACGGCGTCGGAGCGGTTGAAGGCGAGCGTGCCATTGTCGACAACACCGCCGACGATGGAACCTGTCGTGCCGCCATTGCCGAGCTGCAGCGTGCCGCTCTCGATGATCGTGCCGCCGGTGTAGGTGTTGTCCGTCGCCAGGATGGTAGTGCCGCTGCCGATCTGTTGCAGGCTGCCGCTTCCCGAAATCACCGTATTGTCGATGACGATGGTATTGGAGTGATCGATGGCGGCGACGCCATTGTCCACGACGTTGCCTGCGACGGAGCCGGACGTTCCGTTGTTTCCGAACTGCAGCGTGCCGGTCTCGATGATCGTGCCGCCGGTGAAGGTGCTGTCACCGGTCAGGATCGTCGTGCCGCTGCCGGACTGAACGAGGTTGCCGCTGCCTGAAACCGTGCCTGAGAAGACGACGACATCCGAGCGATCGAATGCGAGCGTGCGATTGTCCAAGACATCGCCCGTGATGGAACCGGTCGTGCCGCCGTCACCGATCTGCAATGTGCCGGCAGAAATGGTCGTGCCGCCGCTATAGGTGCTGTCGCCGGTCAGGATCGTCGTGCCGGCGTCACCTTGAGTGAGACTTCCGTTACCGGAAATCGCACCTGCGAGGGTGACGGTATCCGCGGGTTCGAAGACAAGCGTTCCATTGTCGACGACGTCGCCGGCGACGGAGCCGTTGTTAACGCCGTCGCCAAGTTGCAGCGTCGCGCCCGACACGATCGTCGTGCCGCCGGTGTAGGTGTTGGCGCCGGTGAGCGTTTCTATGCCGCCGTCCACCGTCAGACCGCCAGTGCCGCTGATGACGCCGCCAAAGTTCCCTGCCGCGGCCGTCAAGGTAAGCGAATTCGCACCAAGGACCACACTGCCGATGGCGCCTTCGAGCGATTGAATCGAGACGCCGCTCGTCGCGGCCGACACGTCGAACGTGCCGTTGACGGAAACGTCGCTGGAATCGGCGATGCTGCCAGAGCCGGCGAGCGCCAGCGTGCCGGAGATGATGAAGGTGCCGCTCCCGTAAGTATTGGCCGCCGTCAGGATCGTCGTGCCGGAGCCGATCTGGTTGACGTTGCCGACGCCCGAAATCGCGCCATTGAAGGTCAGGGTATCGGAGCGGTCGAAGGCGAGCGAGCCATTGTTGACGACATCGCCCGTGATCGAACCCGTGGCGGTACCGTTACCAAGCTGCAGCGTACCGCTGCTGATCGTCGTGCCACCGGTGTAGGTGTTGTCGGCGGTAAAGATCAGCGTGCTGTTTCCGGCGACGGTCACATTGCCTGATCCGGAGATTGCTCCGATGAAACTCGTATTGCTCCCGGGATCGAATGCGAGCGTGCCGTTGTTGGTCACATTGCCGACGATACTGCCGGTGTTGACGCCATCGCCGATCTGAAGCGTCGCGCCAGCCGAGATCGATGTGCCGCCCGAGTAGGTGTTGTTGCCGGTCAGGATTTCGCTACCGATCTGGATCGAGAGCCCGCCCGTTCCACCTATCGCTCCCGAAAACGTCCCGACCGCGGCCGTCAGCGTGAGCGTGTTGGCGCCGAGGACGACATTACCTCTGCCCTCGAGCGATACGATCGAGACGCCGCTCGTCGCGGCGGACACGTCGAACGTGCCGTTGACGGAAACGTCGCTGGAATCGGCGATGCTACCAGAGCCGGCGAGCGCCAGCGTGCCGGAGATGATGAAGGTGCCGCTCCCGTAAGTATTGACGGCCGTCAGGATCGTGGTGCCCGTGCCGATCTGGTTGACGTTGCCGACGCCGGAAATCGCGCCATTGAAGGTCAGGGTATCGGAGCGGTCGAAGGCGAGCGTTCCACTGGCGAAGACGTCGCCCTGGATGGATCCAGACGCCCCGCCATTGCCGAGCTGCAACGTGCCGCCGGAGATTGTCGTGCCGCCGGTATAGGTGCTGTCGCCGGTCAGGATTGTGGTGCCTGAGCCGATTTGGCTGAGGCTGCCGGTTCCGGAGATCGCGCCGCCGATGGTGACGGTGTCCGAACGGTTGACGGCGAGCGCGCCGTTGTCGACGACATCGCCGACGATCGAACCAGACGTTCCGCCATCGCCGACTTGCAGCGTCGCTCCCGCCGAGATCGTCGTGCCGCCGGTGTAGGTGTTTGCGCCGGAAAGCGTTTGGTTGCCGCTGCTCACGGACAGACCGCCAGTGCCGCTGATAACGCCGCCAAAGTCACCGTTCGCATTTGTCAGCGTGAGCGTATTGGCGCCAAGAACGACACTTCCGCTGCCTTGGAGCGATGCGATCGAGACGCCACCCGACGCGGCGGACACATCGAACGTGCCATCGACCGACACGTCGCTGGAACTGGCGATGCTACCTGAACCGGAGAGCGCCAGCGTGCCGGCAGAAATCGTCGTGCCGCCGGT
>Ga0105240_10004422_pt1 | contig 21430 bp, 19 predicted proteins | sample KBSC54metaG_FD_80426 | JGI IMG/M metagenome (GOLD analysis project Ga0105240, IMG submission 80426) | Corn rhizosphere microbial communities from Kellogg Biological Station, Michigan, USA - KBS C5-4 metaG | ecosystem: Host-associated > Plants > Roots > Rhizosphere > Soil | place: Michigan, USA... | reverse complement strand
CTGCTCCCCGGGGGGCTGGAACAGATGGGCGTGCGCCTGTTTACCAACATGGACGACGGTCTGAAGGACGTCGACGTGATCATCATGCTGCGCCTGCAGAACGAGCGCATGTCGGGCGCGCCTTATCTGATCGCCAAGCATCTGATCGACACCAGGCAGTCGCACGTACACGTGGTCAACGCCGGCGACGGCCGCCATGCGCATCCGACGCAGGGCTTGCTGGACATGTACACGATCCGTCACTACAAGAAGGATTTCACCAACCTGCGCGTGGCCATTGTCGGCGACATTTTGCACAGCCGCGTGGCGCGTTCCGATATCCACGGTCTGACCACGCTGGGTGTGCCGGAAGTGCGCGCCATCGGCCCGAGCACATTGCTGCCCAGCGGGCTGGAGCAGATGGGCGTGCGCGTCTTCCACAACATGGAAGAAGGCCTGAAGGACGTTGACGTCATCATCATGCTGCGCTTGCAGAACGAGCGCATGAGTGGCGCCTTGCTGCCGTCGGCGCAGGAGTTCTTCAAGAGCTACGGCCTGACGCCTGAACGTCTGGCGCTGGCCAAGCCGGACGCCATCGTGATGCATCCTGGCCCGATGAACCGCGGCGTCGAGATCGACTCGGCGGTGGCCGACGGCCCGCAAGCGGTGATCCTGCCACAGGTGACGTTTGGTATCGCGGTACGCATGGCGGTGATGAGCATCGTCGCAGGTAACTAAGCAGCCTCAAGCAACCGAGGCAAGCCAGGCAACAACGAATTCAACATAGATTCAACGCGGACAAGAGTGGAATAGAGCGCATGAAACTGCATATCAAGAACGGCCGACTGGTCGACCCTGCCAACAATATCGACGCGCAACAAGACGTATTCATCGCCGACGGCAAAGTGGTCGGTATCGGCAAGGCGCCGGCTGACTTCGCGGCCGACAAAACCATCGATGCAACCGGCTTGGCGGTTGCCCCAGGCCTGGTTGATCTGAGCGCACGCTTGCGCGAGCCGGGTTACGAGTACAAGGCCACGCTGGAATCCGAAATGCAAGCCGCCATGCAAGGCGGTGTCACCAGTCTGTTGTGCCCGCCGGACACCGATCCTGTGCTTGATGAGCCCGGTTTGGTTGAAATGCTCAAGCACCGCGCCAAGTCCCTCAATCAGGCGCACGTCTATCCGTTGGGCGCGCTGACTGTCGGTCTGAAAGGCAAAGCCCTGACCGAAATGGCCGAGTTGACCGAAGCCGGTTGCGTCGGGTTTTCGCAAGCCGATGAACCTATCCTCGACACCACCGTATTGCTGAGTTCGCTGCAATACGCCAAGACCTTCAACTACACCGTCTGGCTGCGTCCACAGGACCCGCACCTCGGCCGCCACGGCATCGCACATAGCGGCCCTGCCGCCTCGCGCCTGGGTTTGTCCGGCGTGCCGGTGATGTCGGAGACGATCGCGCTCTACACCATCTTCGAACTGGTGCGCTCGACGCGCGCCCGTGTCCATCTGTGCCGCATGTCCTCAGCTGCCGGCCTTGAGCTGGTGCGTGCCGCCAAGCGCGAAGGTTTGCCGGTGACTTGCGACGTTGGTGCGCATCACATTCATTTGTCGGACATGGACATCGGTTTCTTCGACTCCAACGCGCGCGTCAATCCGCCATTTCGCTCGCAGCGGGATCGCGATGCGATCCGCGCTGCGCTGCTGGACGGCACGATCGATGCAATCTGTTCCGATCACACGCCGGTCGATGACGACGAGAAACTGCTGCCTTTCGGCGAAGCCTCGCCAGGCGCCACCGGTCTGGAACTGTTGCTGTCGCTTTCGTTGAAATGGGCGGAAGATTCTGGCGTCAAGGAATCCGAAGTGCTGAGCAAAGCCGTCGCCAAGGTCACCACCGATGCCGCGCGCGTGGCAGGTTTGCCCGCGGGCGGGCTCAAGGTCGGCGACGTTGCAGACGTCTGTATTTTCGATCCCAAGACACGCTGGACAGTGGAAGCCAAAGTCTTGGCAAGCCAAGGCAAGCATACGCCGTTCCTCGGTTACGAACTGACCGGCCAGGTCAAGGCAACCATCGTCGCCGGGCACATCGCTTTCGAACGCTAACCTCGGAAAAAAGCGATGCTTCCTTTTCGCATACTGCGCCTGGTTGCGCATTTGTTTCTTGGCATGGCGATTTGCGCCTTCATCTTCCCTTGGATCGGCCCGGCGCGGCGCGAAGGCCATATCCGCCGCTGGTCACGCCAGTTGCTGGGCATCTGCGGCATCCGCGTCGTCATCCATCCGCTGGATGGCGTGACGGCACCGGCGCGCTCGCTGATCGTCGCCAATCACATCTCCTGGCTCGACATCTTCGTGGTGAATTCGATGCAGCCATGCCGTTTCGTGGCCAAATCCGACATTCGCAGCTGGCCCTTCATCGGTTGGCTATGCGCCAAAACCGGCACCATCTTCATCTCGCGTGGCAAAGCCAGCGACGTGCGCCGGATTTTCAAGGGATTGGTGGAAAGTATCGAAGCCGGCGACCGCGTCGCCTTCTTCCCGGAGGGAACGACCGCGGCGCAGGGCAAGCTGCTGCCGTTTCATGCGAACCTGTTTGAAGCTGCACTTGATGCGAAGGTGCCGGTGCAACCTTATGCGCTGCGCTATCTGGATGCGCAGGGGAATTACCACCCGGCCGCCGATTTTATCGGCGACACGACCATCGTGGAGAGCATTCTGGGGATTCTGAAGGCGCGTTCCATGACGGCGGAATTGAGGCAGTTGCCTTCGATTTCAACCGACGGCGCGCATCGCCGCGAACTGGCTGTTGCGGCCCGCAAGGTGGTTGCGGACGGGTTGGGTTATGTGCCGGAGGATCTCATGCAAACTGCTCTGCCCGCGAGCACTGCACCTGAAATAAGGCCCGATCCTCAAGTCGTATCGCAGTAAGCTTGCCGCCCCAGACGCAGCCTGTGTCAAGCCCGATCAGGTTGGGGCGCAGTGTTAGTCCCAGCGATGCCCAGTGGCCAAATACGCAAGTAATGTCTGCAGTTTGGCGATCAGGCATGTCAAACCAGGGTATATAGCCGGGCGGCGCAGCGCCGAGTCCTTCTTTTATGGAGAAATCGATGCCGCCGTCGGGGCGGCAGAAGCGCATGCGTGTCAATGTGTTGATGATGCAGCGCAGGCGGTCATAGCCTGCCAGCTCGTCTGACCAGATGGCCGGCTCGTTACCGTACATGTGGCGCAGGAAGTCGACCCAGTCGGGGCCGCGCAGCATGGTCTCCACCTCATGCGCCAGCGCCATGGTCTTTGCAGCATCCCACTCCGGGAATATTCCTGCGTGAAACAGCAAATGGCCTTGTTCAAACAGGGCCAGCGGACGATGGCGCACCCAGTCGATCAGTTCGTCGCGATCGGGGGCGTTGAGGATGTCGTCCAGAGTATCTGTCGCATGTTGTGAGCGGATACCTTGCGACACGGCCAGCAAGTGCAGATCGTGGTTGCCCAGTAGTGCTTTGGCGCGCGGGCCCAGTGATCGCAGCTGGCGCAACGTTCCCAGAGACTGCGGACCGCGGTTGACGAGGTCGCCAACAAACAGGAGGTTGGCGTCGGGTGAAGTTTTATCGATCAGAGCCAGCAGGTTTTGCAATTGCTGGCCGCAGCCTTGGATGTCGCCGATGGCGTAGGTGGGCATAGGTAAGATGATGTTGTTTGGCGGCAAAAGAGCGTGCAGAATAATATTTCAACGGGGCGGCACCAGAGTATCTCAGCGTTGTCGCGCTCAACACCAGAGGAGGGTTTATACTTCCGGCTCAGTTTGACTACAAAGACGATTTCAATGACGTTGCAAGCAGGGCCTTTGGTCACAATCGGGTTGCCAATTTACAATGCGGAGGCCACGCTTGCCGACGCAATAAGCTCCATTATCAATCAGTCCTATACAAATTGGGAGCTCTTGCTGCTGGATGATGGCTCCGTTGACGGTGGGGCCGAGATTGCGGCGGCCTTTCCAGATCAGAGGATTAGATGGATCTCCGACGGCAACAATCGAGGTATTTCCTATCGGTTGAATCAGGCGGTCGAGTTGGCACGCGGCGAATATTTTTGTCGTATGGATGCTGACGACATCTGTTTTCCACAGCGCCTTGAGAAACAGCTGGCATTCCTGGAAGCGAATCATGCAATCGATCTTGTTGCCGCTGCGGTGCTGACGTTCGATACCCAAGGAGCCGTCAAAGGAGTGGTAAGTGTGGCGGCGTCGCATGAGACGATTTGCCGGAAGCCATGGAATGGCTTTCATTTCCCGCATCCAACTTGGTTTGGGCGAATCAACTGGTTTCGTCAATACAAATACAACTCTGCTGCCGATGGGGCCGAGGATCAATGGCTCTTGTACAGCACATACCAATCAAGCACCTTCGCCGGTCTTTCCGATGTTCTTTTGGGCTATCGAGATGATCGCAATTCATTTAAGAAGCTATTGAACCGTCGGCTGTCTTTTTGGCGCTCAATTGGATGGGAGGCATGCCGCCGCGCCCGATTGGCCGATTTCGCCAAGGTTTCGTTGGTGCAGCCAATGAAGATCGCTGCTGACTTTTTGCACGTCAGATTCGGCATTGCCCGGCTTCGAAACCAGCAGCAAGCAGTTGACGTGGCCTTGTTAGATATTTGGGAAGAGGTATTGGTCGTTGTCAAAAAGACCAGAGAAGAAAAAATATAAAACGGCGCCACAGATGGCTTGCTCCGGTAGGGGCGCATTACCTCAATAGAGATGCACGCTGTTCGACATACTATTTGGAATGTAGGGCTAAATCTGCGATCAATTCCACTTTTTTGTCTTAAACACGGTTTCATTTCGCTTCAGTCGCAGGATTTTAGATGTTCTGCCTTTAAAATAGCGCTGGATCTGTCTCGCTCGATCATAAATGAGAATTGTTATTCTATTGATTATGCTGTGGCAAAAAAATTACATCGGGATAATACGATACAGGTTGAGTGGTGACTGATGGGGAAGTTTCTTCGTCGTTACCTGATTTGCATTGAAAGAAAATACGAGCATGACCGCAAGTCTAGACAATCCGCGTAAAGGAATCATCCTTGCAGGAGGTTCCGGAACCAGGCTGTATCCGGTAACGCAAGCGGTGTCCAAGCAACTGTTGCCAGTGCATGACAAGCCGATGATTTACTACCCGCTGACGACACTGATGCTGGCGGGTATACGTGAGTTCCTTATTATCTCGACACCGGTTGACTTGCCGCACTTCCAGCGCTTGCTGGGTGATGGCAGTCAGTGGGGCATCAATCTGTCGTATGCTGAACAACCCTCTCCAGACGGATTGGCACAGGCTTTTACCATTGGGCGCACATTTATCGATGGCCATCGTAGTGCATTGATTCTTGGCGACAATATTTTTTATGGCAACGAATTTGAGTCGCAATTGAGAGTCGCATCGACACAGCAGGAAGGGGCATATGTTTTTGCCTACTATGTCAACGACCCGGAACGTTACGGTGTCATTGAGTTCGATGATGACCGACACGCACTCAGCATAGAAGAAAAGCCAGTGCAGCCGAAATCAAACTATGCTGTCACAGGTTTGTATTTTTACGATAAGGATGTGTGCGACATAGCTAGCTCTGTCAAACCATCCGCGCGAGGAGAGTTGGAAATTACCGATGTAAATCTGGCGTATTTAAAACGCAACCAACTCAATGTGGAAGTTATGGGGCGTGGTATGGCTTGGCTTGACACGGGTACTCATGAGTCGCTTGCGGACGCCAGCCAGTTTATTTCTACAATCGAGAATCGGCAGGGGTTGAAAATTGCATGCCCTGAAGAAATCGCGTTCCGCAAAAAATACATTTCAGCGGAGCAGCTTGAGGAGCGAGCAAAACTTTATAGTAAAAACAGTTATGGACAATACTTGCTTCGCTTGCTGAATAACAAAATATTTTGACCCACGTCGGCAAGATGGCATTGCCGCGTAATGAAACCTGGGAATTGTAAATGAGTAAAGTTGCACTTATCACTGGCGTGACCGGACAGGATGGCGCGTATCTGGCAGAACTTCTATTGGCGAAAGGCTATGCCGTTCACGGCATAAAGCGCCGTACCTCCCTGCTGAATACGGATCGCATTGATCATCTCTATCAGGATCCGCATGAAAAAGACGTCCGTTTTACCTTGCATCATGGTGATCTGACCGATTCGACAAGTTTGATCCGCATTATTCAGCAAGTGCAGCCGGATGAAATTTATAACCTTGCTGCGCAGAGTCACGTCGCGGTTTCGTTTGAGGAGCCAGAATATACTGCCAACTCTGACGCATTAGGTGCACTGCGGATTCTGGAAGCAATTCGTATACTTGGCTTGGAAAAGAAGACGCGTTTTTATCAGGCATCTACATCAGAACTGTATGGCTTGGTGCAGGAAACTCCTCAAAAGGAAACTACGCCTTTCTATCCGCGCAGTCCTTACGCTGTGGCCAAACTGTATGCCTACTGGATCACCGTCAATTACCGAGAAGCCTATGGTATTTATGCCTGCAATGGCATTCTGTTTAATCACGAAAGTCCGATTCGCGGCGAGACGTTTGTGACGCGCAAAATCACTCGTGCACTGGCGCGCATCAAGCTCGGCTTACAGGATTGTGTATACCTCGGCAACCTGAACGCCAAGCGCGATTGGGGGCACGCACGCGACTACGTCGAAATGCAATGGCTGATGCTGCAGCAGGAGCAGCCTGAAGATTTCGTGATCGCCACCGGCGTGCAATATAGCGTGCGTGATTTTATCGACGCCGCTGCGAAAGAGATTGACATGCAAGTCCGCTGGGAAGGCGACGGGCTGGAAGAAAAGGGGTATGACGCCAACGGCAAGTGCATCGTCGCTGTTGATCCGCGTTATTTCCGTCCTGCCGAAGTGGAGACACTGTTGGGTGACGCCAGCAAGGCGAAACAAAAATTAGGCTGGTCGCCCAAGACGACCTTTGCCGAACTGGTGAGCGAAATGATGCGTGAAGACTTGAAATCTGCGCAGCGGGACGAGTTGGTCAAGCGTCATGGCTATACCGTCTTGAGCAACCGGGAGTGATGCCATCGTGTCCGATGTCGATAAAAGTGCAAAAATCTATGTGGCTGGTCACCGTGGTATGGTGGGCTCCGCCATCGTGCGCAGATTGCTTGCTGGCGGCTATACGAATATTGTGACGCGTACGCATGCCGAGTTGGATCTGCTCGACCAGGTGTGCGTCAAGGATTTTCTGGAAACGGAAAAGCCCGATTACGTATTTCTGGCTGCGGCCAAGGTTGGCGGGATCCAAGCTAACAACATTTATCGCGCCGATTTCATCTATCAAAACATGGTGATGCAAGCCAATGTTATTGGCGGGGCATATCAGGCTGGCGTCAACAAGCTTATGTTCTTGGGTTCGTCTTGTATTTATCCGCGGGACTGTCCTCAACCGATCCGTGAGGATTATCTTTTGACGGGGCCTCTGGAGCAGACCAATGAGCCATACGCAATCGCGAAGATTGCCGGCCTGAAGATGTGTGAGTCGTTCAATCGACAATACGGAACTTCTTACGTCACTGTCATGCCGACTAATCTCTATGGACCTAACGACAACTACGACCTGGCCAATAGTCATGTGTTGCCGGCCTTGTTGCGCAAGGCGCATGAAGCCAAGCTGCGCGGGGACGACAAGCTGCTTGTGTGGGGTTCCGGCAAGCCGATGCGAGAGTTTCTGTATGTGGACGACATGGCCGACGCATGCGTGTTTTTAATGGAGCAGGGTGTCGGCGAAGGCTCATACAATGTCGGTACCGGTACAGATGTCACCATTCGTGAACTGGCAGAAACCATTCTCAAGACGGTTGGCTTTGAAGGCCAGATTGAATTCGATGACAGCAAGCCGGACGGTACGCTGAGAAAGCTGCTGGATGTCTCGCGGCTTGCCTCCAAGGGGTGGCGCGCGAATGTGGATCTGCCTTCTGGAATCGCAAAGACCTATCAAAGTTATCTCGCGACATTGGGGCGGTAACTCGTCTTTACGCACATGAAACCCGGTCTTCGCGCTACGACACCGGGTTGAAAAAAGATCGGGCACTCGCCCTGGGAGCAGAGGCATTGAGCATAACGGCAGTAATAGGTAAAAAAACGTTTGGCGGGATGGACCAAGCCGCGTTTGCCTCATTTTCACAAGATCGTAATCCGCTGCACATGGATCCTGTGAAGGCGCGTCGTTTTCTGTCCGGAGCGCAAGTCGTACATGGCGTCAACTTGCTGTTGACGGCTCTCGATATGCTTGTCGCAGGAGACTGTCGGCTCACAGAGATCAACCGTGTCGCGTGCGAATTCAAGGTCGCAGTCAATCTCGGCGAAGAAGTTACCTATGTCCTGGAGGAGTTGAGCGCGGATCGTATCGTGATCCACGGATATCTGACAAGCGTCGTTTGCACCAAGATTACGCTCTTTTTTGGCGAACCCAGGACTATCGATGCTACGTCACCCGTCGGCAGGCAAACTATAGAAGTCGGTGGGCTGGCAGAACCATTAAATTTGTCTGAGCAAGAGTGCAGCCAGTTTTCGGCCAATCTGACGTGGAATGACCGTACTGCCGATCAAGTGTGTTCAATCTATCCAGCACTCAGCGCAGCATATGGCGTAAATTTTTGTCAGGCATTTGCTACGCTCTCGTATATCGTGGGGATGGTATGCCCGGGATTGAACTCGATGTTTCTCAGTCTCGACGTCAAGATTGCTGAATGCTGGCGTAGTACTCGACAATTGAGTTTTCATGTCAGCAAATTCGAAGATCGCATCAAGTTGATTGATATGCAGGTTGATGACGGCCCCTTGTTCGGAGTGATCAAGGCTTTTCGTCGTCCTGAACCAGTTCGCCAGCCCGGCCTCGACGAGCTCACTGCGTTTGTCGGAGAAAGCGAATTTCGCGCCATGGACAGTTTCGTCATTGGAGGTTCCCGGGGGCTGGGTGAATTGACAGGAAAGATCATCGCTACCGGAGGTGGCAAGGTAACCCTGGGATATGCAATCGGAAAAGACGATGCCGAGCGCGTGCGGGATGAGATCAACAAGCGCTTTTCCGGTGTTTGCGATATCCGACGGATCGATATCAATCAGATTGGTGACGCAGCCGCTATGCTGGCCACCAAAGATGCCGTTTTTTATTTTCCCACTCCGGTCATTTCTAAGAAGATCAACACTATTTTTAGTCAGGACGTTTTTCAGAAGTTTCTTGAGTTCTATGTCTATGCGTTTTCTGCATTGTGCTATCGGCTTGAGGCGCTGGCGACAAAAAGGATAAGGGTTTTTTATCCCTCGACAGTATTCGTGGAAGATCGTCCCAACGGCATGACGGAGTACGCCATGGCCAAGGCTGCGGCAGAGTTGATGATTGCGGACATGAATCGTGTGTTGAGCCACGTAAAAATTCATGTGGTTCGGCTTCCCCGCTTGAAATCAGATCAGACCAATTCTATTTTTCAAGTGAAGACAGAACACAACATCGACTACCTGCTATCCGCAGTCAGAGGTACAGCCGCGCTTTGAAGTCAGCTGCTGCGAAATGAATAGAATTTTTTGTTTTTTGAATCATGACAATACGCATCTCTGCTACTTCATTTTTGTTGCCCGGTAACCGCAACTGGTCATCGCTGGCAGCGCTCGATCAACTGGATTTCGGTGAATATGGCGACTGGTTTTCCGCTCTTGCCTCAAATGACGCGGAGCCGATGCTGTGCATGCTGTTCCTCGAAGATCTGGTGCCGGCGGTCACGGAGTCGATGGATGAATTGTTGTCATCCTTGCTAGTACCACTGGAGACGCGGCTGGAGAAGTCGCAAGCGCCGACGCTGATCGCATTTTCAGGATGGCGGCAAGAAAGCCCGATCAGCAGTGCCAGAAGCATGTCTGCATGGTTGCAGTTGACACGTCGGTTTGAGGCGATGTTATATGAGATCGCCGCACGTCATCCAACACTGCATGTTCTGAATATGGATCAGGTCTGGTCTAGGGATGGCATGGCTACTGCCTTCGACAGCCGTAATCTATATGCGGCCAGATGCCGCCTGTCGTCGCATGGTATTGAGTGCTTGTCAGCTTCAGCGCTTGCAGTTTTTACCCGTCTGCGCCAGGCCGCAAAAAAAGTGCTGGTGCTCGACTGCGACAACACGATCTGGGGCGGAGTGGTCGGCGAAGTCGGTCTCGAAGGTATCGTGTTGGGTAGCGATGGCATCGGTAAAGCTTTTGCTCATTTCCAGAAAGTGGCGCAAGTGTTGGCAGCAGAAGGTATATTGCTGGCGCTGTGTAGTAAGAATAACGAAGAAGAGGTCTGGTCCGTTTTCGATCACCATGCGGGAATGGTGCTCAAGCGCGAAGACATTGTTGCTGCCAGGATTAATTGGGAGGAGAAGGCCGGGAATATTCGCGCCATGGCGCAAGAACTGGATCTTGGGCTCAGTAGTTTTGTCTTCTGGGACGACAATCCGCTGGAGCGCGAGAAGATGCGTACCTTGTGTCCCGAGGTGGTGACGCCTGAAGTACCGGCAGATGTCGGTCAATGGCCAGCGCTTCTGCGTGCCGACGATATGTTTGCACGTTTCGCGATTACCCGGGACGATCAGAAAAAGGGAGACCAGTATCGCAGCCGTGCAGCATTCATCAATGAGCGAAAGAACGTTGCCGACGAACAGGGTTTTCTGAAAACCATCGACATGCGGCCCAAGACTCTGCCGATCAACGCGGGTAGCGTGGGACGGGCAGAGCAGTTGTGTGCAAAGACCAATCAGTTCAATCTGCGTACGGTCCGTCATTCGAGGGCCGATATCGAGCTGTTGGCTGCGGAGAATCCTGCGACCACCTTCATGGTCGAGCTGTCGGATCGTTTCGGTGATCATGGCATTATTGCTCTGGCTATCGCGCGGGATCTTGATGGCGTGGCCTTCCTTGATACTTTCCTGATGAGTTGTCGGGTACTGGGGCGACACCTCGAAGCATGGATTCTGGCGCAGCTAGTTGCTACCTTCAAAGCCGGCAAGACAAAGTGGATGCTGGCAGAGTTCGTCCCCAGCGGACGCAACGTGGTTGCGGAAAATGTTTTACCTGCACATGGCTTTGTGGCTCTCACTCCTGACAGTGATCCGAGTGATGGCCTGTTATCACGTCTGGCCGCGGAGCATCATCTTCAGGGCATCGTTTATTTTATTGATGTCGAACTTTTTTCCATTCCTTATCAGAACGTATTTAATCAATCATGAAACCTGCATTGACCGATCTGCTACGAGAGCAGTTTCCCTCCAGTACTATTCCGGAAAACACTGAAAACCTCGCAATAGGTAGTTTTGCCGAGTGGGACTCGATGGCCCATTTCAATTTTCTGATGCTGGTCGAAGAGAATTACGATGTGCGTTTCTCTGTTGAGCAGATGGCTGAACTCAAGAGTCTGGCGGAAATTCAGCATGCTCTTTCAGAAATGAAGGTGTTATGAGCCGATGGCTGTATGCGACCGATATTACGCGAGCTTTTCATGAGGCCGGCGTGCAGCGTGGCGATTTGTTGATGTTGCACAGCGATTCAATGGTCTTGGCACAGTTGCCGCCAATGTCAACTGATGAGCGTTGCAATCTCTTTTTCGATGCGCTTGACGAAGTGCTCGGCCCGGATGGAACGTTGATACTACCGACGTTCAGCTACAGTTTTACCAAGAACGAAAACTTCAACGTGCAGACGACGCCTAGTACGGTAGGGATGCTGACCAACCATTTTCGGCTCATGCCGGGCGTCTTGCGTTCGGAAGATCCGAATTTCAGTGTCGCCGCACGTGGTCCGCTGGCGCCGGAACTGACTGCCATCAAAAGTGATGACTGTTTTGGTTCAGCGTCATTCTTTGCTTGGCTGGAGCGGCAGGACGCGCTGTTGGCAGGGATGGGCTGCGCCATTGACCGGTTTACTTTTGTGCATTATCTGGAACAGAAGGCGAACGTCAACTATCGTTATTTCAAAAATTTTTCCGGTATGGTTCAAAACGGTGAGGATATGCGCGCGCAGCAGGTGAGCTATTTTGTTCGAGATGTCGAGCGGCAAACTGCGCTGGATTTGAGCCGATTGCGCGAAGTTATGCTTAATAAGGAAGATTTACTAGTCGTTCCCGTAGGCCGGGTTGCTCTGAGTATGACGCGTTGTAGCCAGTTCATGGCGGCGACCATGGAATTGTTGTTAGAGAATCCGTCGGCCTTGATCGTTGAAGGAAATCCAAAATGATCATTGAACCTGATCACGCTGCAATCGGTACTGAAATGCATCGCTGGGCCACGGATCTATTCCCGCTAGCACGCAGTATCACCGGTCCGGCGACGCTGGAGACATTGGAATATCTGGCCAGACTCATTCCAGGCATGAAGATTTGTTCGATTGAGTCCGGCGCGCAAGTATTCGACTGGACGGTGCCAGACGAATGGATGATTCGGGATGCCTATATCGAAGACGAGAGCGGTCGGCGCGTTGTGGACATGAAGGTCAACAACCTGCATGTCTTGAACTATTCGGTACCGGTTAACGAATGGCTATCCCTTGAGGAATTGGACAAGCATCTTTACTCCCTGCCAGACCAGCCGGATGCGATCCCTTATGTAACGTCTTACTACGCGCGGCGCTGGGGATTTTGTTTGAGCCATCGGCAACGGCAGGCGATGCCGCCGGGGCGCTATCGTGCGGTAGTCGACAGTGAGCTCAAACCGGGTTTGCTTAATTATGGCGAACTTTTGATTTCGGGCCGCGAAAAGCAGGAAATCCTGTTGTCGACCTATGTGTGCCACCCTTCGATGGCGAACAATGAATTGTCAGGGCCGGTAGTCACGACAGCGCTGGCACGCTGGCTATCTGCATGCAAGGATTTGCGCTACAGTTATCGCATCGTCTTCATTCCAGAAACCATCGGCTCTATCGTCTATCTCAGCCGACATCATCAGCAGATGAAGCAGGCGACCATTGCGGGATACGTTCTGACCTGCATCGGTGACGAGCGCACTTATTCATTTATTCCGTCACGCAAAGGCAATACCTATGCGGATCAAGCCGCAAGACATGTGTTGAAGCATGTTTTCCCAGAATACAAATCCTATTCTTTTCTAGATCGCGGCAGCGATGAACGACAATATTGCAGTCCCGGCATTGATCTGCCAGTGGCTTCAGTAACGCGCAGCAAATATGGAGAATATCCTGAATATCACACCTCCCTCGACGATCTTGCTCTGGTCACTCCAGCTGGATTGGCGGGTGGTCTTGCCGTTTATCAGCGCATCCTTGAATGTATTGAATCCGATTGCCGTCCACGTAGCACAGTGATGTGCGAGCCGCAACTTGGTAAGCGAGGGTTGTATCCAACCTTGTCTACCAAGGGGTCGGGAAAGACTGTCAAGTCCATGATGGACCTGATTGCGTATGCGGACGGACAGACCAGCTTGCTCGAGATTGCAGATCTGATCAACGTGCCTGCGTGGGAGCTGATCCCGATTGTCGAACGGTTGGCACAAGCGGGGCTGTTGTCAAAAGATTAATGATAAGACGGAACGGCGGCGGAATCTCTTGCCTGACCTTGATCGACGCACGGAAAAGTGATCAAATGCCGAATGTTCAATGACTGAACGGTCGGCATTTTTTCTTGTGGTTAGATCGTTAATTTCGTAGCCGAGAGTGATCATGTTGGATGAAAAGAATCGCTACAAAATATTGAAGAGCTTGGAAAGCAGGCCGGAGATCAGCCAGCGCGAGCTGGCCAAGGAGTTGGGAATAAGCCTTGGCAAGGTTAATTTTTGCATTAATGCCCTGGTCGCAAAGGGCTTGGTCAAAGTTAACAATTTTCAAAGCAATCCCAATAAGCGCGGCTATATCTACTTATTGACGCCACGTGGGATCGAGGCGAAAGCGAATCTCACTATGGAATTCCTGAAGATAAAAATGCAGGAATATGAGGCGCTAAGTCACGAGATCGAGTCATTGCAGTACGAAGTTGCTCAATTGCAGGAAGTGAAGAGCTGAAGAAGCGAATGACGGCATTTTGAGTAGGTAGGGCTGCTTGGATTGGCGGCGCAGATATTGAAAACACAAAGGATATCCATGTTTAACGGCAAGTCAGTATTCATCTCGGGTGGCACCGGATCATTTGGAAAACAGTACACAAAGACGATTCTGGAGCGCTACAAGCCCAAGCGTATTGTTGTGTTTTCGCGCGACGAGCTAAAGCAGTTCGATATGCAGCAAGAATTCAATGCCCCTGAAATGCGGTACTTCATTGGCGACGTCCGCGATTTGTCGAGGCTCAAGGAAGCGATGCGCGGAATTGACTACGTCATTCACGCTGCAGCTTTGAAGCAGGTGCCGGCTGCCGAATATAACCCGATGGAATGCGTCAAGACCAATATCCACGGCGCTGAAAATATCATTAAAGCAGCGCTGGAAAACCAGGTTGAAAAAGTCATTGCCTTGTCAACAGACAAGGCAGCCAATCCTATCAATCTGTATGGCGCGACTAAGCTGGCGTCGGACAAATTATTTGTCGCCGCCAATAATATGGCAGGTGGTCATCGCACGACTTTCTCTGTTGTTCGTTACGGTAATGTGGTCGGCTCGCGCGGTTCGGTAGTTCCGTTTTTTAAGAAGCTGATTGAGGACAAGGTTGATGCGTTGCCGATCACGGACGAACGCATGACCCGTTTTTGGATCACTTTGCAAGAGGGTGTCGATTTCGTGCTGAAGAATTTTGAACGCATGCATGGTGGCGAAATTTTTGTTCCTAAGATTCCCTCGGTGCGCATTGTTGACCTTGCCCGGGCGATGGCGCCGGATCTGCCGCACAAGCACGTCGGAATTCGCCCTGGTGAAAAACTCCACGAAATCATGTGTCCTATGGATGACTCTCATCTTACGCTCGAATTCAACGACCATTTTGTACTGCAACCGACTATTCGTTTTTATAACAAGAGCAACGACTACGCGGTTAATAAGCTGGGTGAGCAAGGTAAGTTGGTCGAGCAAGGCTTCGAATACAACTCCGGCAAGAATCCTCAGTTTTTGAGCGTGGCTGAAATTCTTGACTACAACAAGAGAGCCGCGGAATGATCCCGTATGGGCGGCAGGATATCAGCGATGCAGATGTCCAGGCGGTAGTCGAGGTTCTGAAATCGGATTGGCTGACTCAGGGGCCGTCGATTCCAGCTTTTGAGCAGGCTGTTGCCGACCGTTGCAATGCCGCGCATGCAGTTGCAGTATCGAATGCGACAGGTGCATTGCATATCGCCTGTCTGGCGCTGGGTGTGGGGCCAGGAGATATTGTCTGGACTGCACCGAATACCTTTGTTGCTTCCGCCAACTGCGCCTTGTATTGTGGCGCCGATGTTGATTTCGTGGACATTGATGCGCGGACTTACAACATGAGTATCAACGCGCTGCGCGAGAAACTAATAAAGGCCAAGATTGCGGGACGACTGCCTAAGGTGGTGATCCCAGTACATTTCGCAGGTCAATCGTGTGATATGCGAGAGATGCGCGAGCTCGCCGATACGTATGATTTTTCCATCATCGAAGATGCGTCTCACGCTATTGGCGGCCGCTACCTTGATGGAGCAGTCGGCAACTGCCGTTACTCCGATATCACAGTGTTTAGCTTTCATCCGGTGAAGATCATCACAACTGCAGAGGGGGGCATGGCGCTCACCAACGACGTATCTCTTGATCAGCGACTGCGACTGTTTCGCAGCCACGGAGTCACGCGGGATACTGCGCTGATGCATGGGGATAGCGAAGGCCCCTGGTACTACCAGCAAGTAGAATTGGGGTACAACTACCGGATGACGGATATCCAGGCTGCTCTCGGACTGACTCAATTGACTCGGCTGGACGAGTTCTGCGAGCGTCGTCGCCAGATCGCAGCGAGATATGATGCCGCGTTCGAAGGGGTATCGATTGTGCCGCCTTGGCAAAGCCCGGATACGTCCTCGGCGTTGCATCTGTATCCGATCTTGTGCGCGCAGGGGACGAACCGTCGGGGCATGTTCGATGCGTTGCGTGCGGCGGGTATCGGTGTAAACGTGCATTATTTTCCGGTGCACTTGCAGCCGTATTATCAAAAATTCGGTTTCAAACGAGGCGATTTCCCCGAGGCGGAAAATTACTATGCGCGAACCATCAGTTTGCCAATGTATGCATCCATGTCCGACGAATCGGTCCAACGGGTTATTGATGCCGTTGTGACAGTTGCTCAAGGTTGATGCATGAGCCGCACCCGTATTGTCATCCAGGCGAGGACATCGTCGGCTCGGTTGCCGGCAAAGGCGCTATTGCCGATTGCATCGCTTCCTGCCGCGGTATTATGCGCACTGCGAGCCGGTAATCGAGGTGGGGAGGTGGTCGTCGCCACGTCTGACGACTGTAGCGACGACGCCTTGGCGGAGACGTTGCTGCGCCATGGCGTTCAGGTGGTGCGAGGTGCATTGCACGACGTGCTGGCGCGTTTCATCGACGCCGTCGAGGATCTCGCAGATGACGATGTGGTTGTGCGCCTCACTGCAGACAACCTGTTTCCTGATGGTGCTTTTGTCGAAGCGCTATTGCGCCGTTTTGCAGCTAGCGAAGCCGACTATCTAGGAACACATTCACCAGTCGACGGACTGCCCTATGGATTAAGCGCAGAAATCTTCACTGCCGGTATTCTGCGCAAAGCGGCCCGAATGGCATCGAACGCTGCACAGCGTGAACATGTTACTCCATGGATCCGCGAATATGCTGTTTGCGAGGATGTTGACTACGCTTCCCTTGGTTTGTCGCATCGCTACGACTACTTGCGCTGCACGATGGACACATTGAACGACTATCAGCGCTTGTTCAGCTTGTTTGCGGTCAGGGAAGAAACGGCGGTAGAGGTGAGTTGGGGCGAGCTTGTACAAGCCTTGAACGACAGCGCCGAGGCACCTCGTTTCAGGATTCCCTATCAAATCAGGGAGGACGGTCGGACGGTCGGCTCGCTGACGCTGGGGACGGTACAACTCGGCCTTCCTTACGGCATTGCGAATACTCTCGGCATGCCGGATGACAGGGAGGTCAAAGAGATTTTTCGCGTGGCGCTTGCTCATGGTGTAAGTGACATCGATACCGCACGAGCCTATGGAATTGCCGAGCATCGTATTGGTCTCTTGGGAGGGGCAGACTTACAAAGTCGTGCCCGTATTGTCACGAAGCTGGATCCGTTGGCCTGGTTGCCTGCTGATGCATCCCGTGAACTGGTTCGTGCGGCAGTTGAAGCCAGTGTCTTCCGTTCTTGCCGAGACCTGCGGGTAGCTACCCTCGACGTCTTTGCTTTGCATCGATGGCAGCACCGCTCGTCTTGGAATGGTGCAATCTGGGAGCGTTTGCTGGAGCTCAAGCAGGAGGGCGTCATCAAATTGCTGGGGGCGTCGCTTTCCACGCAGGAAGAGGCCCTGGAAGCACTGGCAGATCCTGCCATCAAATACATTCAGCTGCCTTGCAATTTGCTCGATTGGCGTTGGGAGACCTCACCGTTTCTGGCGTTGCGAGCACAACGTCCGGATGTCTCCATACATGTCCGGAGTGCCTTCCTGCAAGGTCTTCTGGTCTCGGATGCTGCGATTTGGCCAGATGGCATCGTTGACGCCTCAAGTATTGTGAAGAAGCTGGATTCACTCGTGCAGGAGTTGGGACGAGTAAGCAAGCCGGACCTTTGCCTGGCTTATCTTGCCGGACTGACGTGGATTGACAGCATCGTAGTCGGTATCGATAGCGTCGCGCAGTTGCAAGATAATCTGGCGTTGGCCTGCCGCGCGCCCCTTACCGCAGACGAGCGCGATCATGTGAGAAAAATGATAGGTATGGTTCCTGAGCGCTTGTTGAATCCGGCGTCCTGGCCTGCCTGAGGTTGTATTAAAAGCCGTTATCGGATGAAGAGCATGAACAGATTCGAACTGAATGACGATGTTGTCCTGCTTACGGGAGCTACCGGACACTTGGGGCAGGCGATCGCACACGTGTTGGCACATGCCGGTGCACATGTCGTACTGTGTGGTCGGGATGAGGAAAAGCTTATCCAGCTCGAGAGAAGCTTACAAAAAGTGGGTGGTCACGTTACCCGGTTGGTGTTTGATGTCCGCGACGAGCAAGGGCGGCGCGATGCCATCGGTGTCATTGAAAAGCGGCTTGGCCGTCTGGACGGTATTGTCAACAACGCATACGCTGGAAAGACTGGCAGCATTAAATCGTCGACTGTTGCGGATTTTGAGAATGCCACAGCTTTCAACCTGTCGGCGCCGTTTGACCTTGTGCAGCGCGCCTTGCCTCTGCTGCAGGAATCGGGTTCCAGGCGTGCGGGTGGCGCGTCCGTGGTCAATGTCGCATCCATGTACGGGATGGTCAGCCCCAATCCTGATATCTACCTCGACAGCGGCGCCAACAATCCACCTTTTTATGGCGCAACTAAAGCCGGTTTGATTCAACTGACACGCTATCTGGCATGCCATTTGGCAGAGTCCAACATCAGAGTCAATTCGATTAGTCCGGGGCCGTTTCCTTCGCAAGGCATCAAGCAGACTCAGCCGGAGTTTCACGAAAGATTGAGGGCAAAGGTTCCCATGAAAAGAATCGGCATTGCCAGCGAAGTTGCCGACCCGGTTCTGTTTCTGCTCAGCGCGGGCGCTTCCTACATCACGGGAGTCAATCTGCCTGTGGATGGCGGCTGGACCGCATGGTAACGGATCCGTGAAAATGCAATCAGCACACCTGCCATTACTCGAAAGGGGCGGTCAATGAAAGTCGCCATTCGACTCGATGCTTCACCTCAAATAGGCGTCGGGCACCTCATGCGCTGTTTGACTTTAGCGGACGCGTTGCGAGACCGGGGGGCGGTGGTCTATGTGCTGGCAAGGGATTTGGCGCTGGTTTGGCAGCAACGCATAGCAGAACATGGTCATCACCATTTATCTATCGTCAGTGGTGCCGGGACGTCGTCGACCATGCTCTTGGATTGGCAATCGGATGCATACGCCACGAAGGAATGCCTGCTGTCAATCGGACGGGTTGACTGGATCATTGTCGATCACTACGAACTTGATATTCGCTGGGAGCAGATCGTGCGTGACGGCACTGTGAAAGTCATGGTGATTGATGACTTGGCGAATCGCCGTCACGATTGCGACGTCTTGCTGGATCAGAATTTTTTTGAAAATCCTCTCGCGCGCTATGACGGCCTCGTGCCAGCGCAGTGCGTGCGTCTGCTCGGTCCGTCTTATGCACTTTTGCGGAATGAGTTTGCATCAACGCGAGAACTTGGGCGTAGAGTCCGTCATGGCCCGCTCAGGGTGTTACTGTCCTTTGGCGGCTCCGACCCGACGGGGGAAACGCTGAAAGTACTAAGGGAAATGCAACAGGCAGATGTCGACGAGGTCGAATTCGACGTCGTGGTTGGTGCTTCGAATCCTGCGGCTCCGGAGATCGCAGAATTATGCTGTACTTTACCGCGCGTCAATTTCCTGTTCGATGTAAAGGATATGGCAGCCTTGATGTATAAGGCAGATGTTTTTCTTGGCGCCGGTGGTACAACGACATGGGAGCGTTGCTGTCTAGGGTTGCCCGGTATTGTGGTTGCAACCGCCAGCAATCAAATTGAAGGTGCTGAAGCGTTGGGGCGACAGGCCGTACATTTGTACTTGGGGGATTGTTCTTTTATCACCGGACAAGACATGATGGCGGCGGTAAGAATATTGAAGTTATCGCAGTCGTTGCGACAGGCTTTCGGCATCGCTAGCAAAAATATTGTCGATGGGCGAGGTGCGATGCGCGTCGTCTCTGCGCTGATTGCACCGCCTGTGTCTTTGCGACCGGCGATTGGCGATGATTGCGAACGATTGTTTGCATGGCGCAATGATCCGGCAGTGAGGCGTAGTTCTTTTAATCAGGATCCATTGGAGTGGGAGTCGCATGCTCGCTGGTTTGAAGCGACATTGAGACGCCCGGACAGGATATTACTCGTTGCCGAGATGGAGGGGGATGGAGGTGGCGTATTGCGTTATGACTTGGACGGCTATAGCGCAACGGTGTCAGTTTATTTGGCTCCGGATAGCATGGGAAAAGGTTTGGGCGCACATCTCTTGGCAACTGGCAGTAGTTGGATGGAGCAGCATCACCCTCAAATCGTTGAGTTGATTGCCGCGGTCATGCCGGACAACAAAGCATCAATATCAGCGTTTTTGAAAGCTGGATTTGACATGAAACATTTTATATTTCGGAAAGAGCAGAATCATGGCCAATAAGTCGTTGGAGCAAAGCGCTCGGATAATGATCGGCACTCAGGCTATCGGTCGAGATCATGCTCCGTTCATCATTGCAGAAATGTCTGGCAATCACAATCAATCCCTTGAACGCGCTCTGGAAATCGTCGATGCGGCAGCCAGTACTGGCGCCCATGCGTTAAAGATCCAGACTTATACCGCGGATACGATGACGCTCGATATATCCGAGGGGGAATTTTTCATTGCCGACCCTGGTAGTTTGTGGAAAGGTTCGTCTCTTTACAAGCTCTACGAGCAGGCGCACACGCCATGGGAGTGGCATAAGCCAATTTTTGACCGGTGCAAAGAACATGGCATGATCGGTTTCAGCACGCCATTTGATGACAGTGCGGTCGATTTTCTGGAAAGTCTGGATGCCCCATGTTACAAAATCGCGTCGTTTGAGAACACAGATTTGCCGCTTATCCGTAAAGTGGCTGCAACCGGCAAGCCGATGATCATTTCCACCGGGATGGCCTCTATCGCGGAACTAGACGAAACAGTTAGGGCAGCGCGCGAAGCAGGTTGCAAAGACTTGATTTTGCTGAAATGCACCAGTACTTATCCGGCTACGCCTGAAAATACCAATATTTCAACGATTCCTCACATGCGTGAGTTGTTTCAATGTGAAGTCGGACTATCCGACCATACTATGGGCATAGGTGTGTCAGTCGCGAGCGTCGCGCTGGGGGCTACCGTGATTGAAAAACACTTCACACTCAGCCGAGCCGATGGAGGTGTCGACTCCACGTTTTCGATGGAACCGGAAGAGATGAAATCGCTGGTCATCGATAGCGAGCGGGCCTGGCAGGCGTTTGGAAGTGTCAGCTACGGGGCTACCAAAAAGGAAGAGAAATCAAAGGTGTTCCGCCGGTCGTTGTATATCGTGAAGGATATGAAGGCGGGCGAGACATTCAGCAGTGAAAACTTACGGGCGATTCGCCCTGGGTATGGCCTGCCGACGAAATATCTGGATCAGGCGTTGGGGCGTGTTGCCAGGAGCGACATCAAACGCGGTACGGCGTTGTCCTGGGAATTGTTTTGAAGTCGGCGGCTCGGGAATGATAAAAAAAATATTGAAATTAACGGCGACGTTGCGAGCCTTGCGCATTGTCAAT
>Ga0105240_10004421_pt1 | contig 21431 bp, 17 predicted proteins | sample KBSC54metaG_FD_80426 | JGI IMG/M metagenome (GOLD analysis project Ga0105240, IMG submission 80426) | Corn rhizosphere microbial communities from Kellogg Biological Station, Michigan, USA - KBS C5-4 metaG | ecosystem: Host-associated > Plants > Roots > Rhizosphere > Soil | place: Michigan, USA... | reverse complement strand
TCAAACGTTACCCGGGAATGGAGTAATCGGCCGTTACTGACCTTCGATAACAGCCGTTGAAGCCGATTCGAAAAGGTTCCGCGGGTTTTGCACGATATCCACGCTATCCACAGGCTTGCACCCATATTTTTCGCTTTGCGCGACTCGGGAAACGGAGTCACTGTCCAACTGTGATCGGGGCGGCGGTCCCGGCCTCATCGGAAAGCCGGCAACGGAATGAAGATGCGGCAGGTGGCTCAAGACCCGATCTCCGCCGGCAGGCAATGGAAAGTTCCCCTCGGAGCTTTCCGGGGCCAGCCGGGAAGAGGCGCCGGAAGAGATGGTCTTTCGGTCGCGGGACGCGGCTCCCGACGGTCTTCGGACTGCCGGTGAGCGAAGCGAAACGCGAAACGAGGCCATCCCAAGAAGGGCCGCGGAACATCGGATGGCTCTGGCTTGGCCAGGCCCGGTGGGTCGAAACGGAAGCGAGGTTTTCGGACCAGCGCGCTGCGGTAGGGCTATCGGGTTCCTCCCCCGGGAGGAGGCGATCAGATGGGAAGCGACGCCTGAGCTGGTGAGCCGAAGTTCTTGGGTAAGGTTCCCCTGGGACCTGAGACAGGAGATTTGGCAGATCCTTCGCTCGGCGCAGTGGGGGCTGGCAGCGATGCCGGCCCCCATTTCTTATACGGCACGAGACGCCTGCATTTCTCCAAGCAAATTGCTACGGTTGCGCAGCAATTAATCGCCTTCCGCCTGCGATGTGCAGAGGATATTCTCCGACAAACCAGCCGTTGAGGCGCCATGACCGACGATATGGTTTATGACGAGGCGAGTCAGGTCGATGCAGACGACGGCGTGGTGATCGTGAAGGGTCCTGACGCAGTCGACGTCCGGCTCACCGCCCGAGCCGCGGAGGAGACATCGCAACGGCTGCTTGACGGCGCGATGAAGGCGCGCGGCCAGCGCTATTTCGGCGAGGACCGGCCCGACTGAGGTTTCTGTTCACAAGGATCGACTCGTCCGACGAGCCGGCCGCCGTGCCAGATTTCACAGCCGCCGGAGTGAGCGCGCGAAGTTGCCGCTTCGATCGCTTCAGCGTCGTCCGACGCTTCGATCCATTCGGCTGTCGAGAAATGACCCGACCCGTCGATGTGATAAAGCCGGTACGCTGACACAGAAATCCCCCGGACCCGGACGCGGTTTACACCTGCTGTCCCGCGCCACCCAGTGAACTTTCGATAGGCATGGGTTCTGCACCTCGACCCCTCGACGCGCTCAGGAGTGCGTTGCTAGAGGTCGGGGATGCAAGCCGAAGCCGAAAACCAGGAAATCGAAGTTCCGTTCGATGCCGCTCTGTCCGAGCGCTACCTCGTCTATGCCCTTTCGACCATCACTGCCCGCTCGCTTCCGGATGTCCGCGACGGGCTGAAACCGGTCCACCGCCGGCTGCTTTGGGCGATGCGGCTGCTCCGGCTCGATGCCACCGGCGCCTACAAGAAATCGTCGCGCGTGGTCGGCGATGTCATCGGCAAATATCACCCCCATGGCGACGCAGCCGTGTACGACGCGATGGTGCGGCTCGCGCAGGATTTCGCTCTCCGCTACCCGCTCGTCGACGGCCAGGGCAATTTTGGCAACATCGACGGCGATAATGCGGCCGCGTACCGCTACACCGAGGCGCGGCTGACCGCGGTCGCGATGCAGCTGATGGCCGGGCTCGATGAGGGCACGGTCGACTTCCGGCCCACCTACAATGGCGAAGAGGAAGAGCCGGAGGTCTTTCCGGGGCTGTTCCCCAACCTGCTGGCGAACGGCGCCAGCGGAATTGCGGTCGGCATGGCGACTTCGATCCCGCCGCACAATGTCGGTGAGCTGATCGACGCCGCCATGCACCTGATCGACAATCCGAAGGCCGAGGATTCGGCGCTGATGGACTTCGTCGGCGGCCCTGACTTCCCAACCGGCGGCGTTCTGGTCGACAGCCGCGAGAGCATCGCCGCGGCCTATGCCAGCGGCCGTGGCGCCTTCCGGCTTCGCGCCAAGGTCGAGGTCGAGCGTGAGAAAGGCGGCGGATGGCACCTTCTGGTCAGCGAAATCCCGTACGGCGTGCAGAAGGGGAAGCTGATCGAGCAGATCGCGCAGCTCATCGCCGACAAGAAGCTGCCGATCCTCGCGGACGTGAAGGATGAAAGCGCCGAGGAAGTACGCCTGATCCTGGAGCCGAGGAGCCGAACGGTCGATGCCGACCTGCTGCTCGAAAGCCTGTACCGCCTAACGGACCTCGAGGTGCGATTCCCGCTCAACCTTAACGTGCTCGACGCGTCGCGGACGCCGCTGGTGATGAGCCTGAGGGAAGCGCTGCTGGCGTGGCTGGATTTCCAGTTCCAGGTGATGGTGCGGCGCGCGACGGTCCGGATTGGCAAGATCGAGGACCGGCTGGAGCTTCTCGAAGGCTTCCTGAAGGCGTTCCTCAACCTCGACCGCGTGATCGCAATCATCCGAAGCGAGGATGAGCCGAAGCCGATCCTGATGGCGGAATTCTCGCTCACCGACCGGCAGGCCGAAGCCATCCTCAACATGCGGCTGCGTAGCTTGAGGCGGCTTGAGGAGATGGAGATCGGCCGCGAGCGCGATTCGCTTACCAAGGAGCGCGAAGAGCTTCAGAAGCTGATCGAAAGCCCGGCACGCCAGCGCACGCGGCTGAAGCGAGACCTAAGCGAGGTGAAGGCGAAGTTCGGCGACGATCGCCGCACCCGGATCGAAGAGGTCGCGGCCACGCGCGAGATCGACTGGTCGGCGATGATCGAGAAGGAGCCGATCACCGTCATCCTGTCGCAGCGCGGCTGGATCCGCGCGATGAAGGGGCATGTCGCCCTGGAGGAGATCAAGGAGCTGAAATGGCGCGAGGGCGATGGACCTTTCATCCATTTCCACGCGCAGACCACGGACAAGCTGGCGCTCTTCGCCGACAACGGCCGGGTGTACACGCTCGGCGGCGACAAGCTTCCCGGCGGCCGCGGATTCGGCGAGCCGGTGCGGTTGCAGATCGACCTCGAGCCGGAGGTGGAGATCGTCACCCTGCTGGCCGTGAAGCCGGAGATGAAGCTTTTGATCGCGTCCTCCGACGGGCGCGGATTCATCGCCACGGGCGAAGCCACCTTGGCCGAGACTCGCAAGGGCAAGCAGCTGGTGAACCTCCGGTCTGGGGCGAAGGTTGCGGTCATTCGGCCGATCCCGGCTGGCGCGGATGCGGTGGCGGTCATCGGCGACAATCGTAAGCTGCTGGTGTTCGCTCTCGCCGAACTCCCGGAGTTGGCGCGGGGCCAGGGCGTGATGCTTCAGCGCTACCGCGACGGCGGCATGTCGGACGCGATCGCATTCAAGCTGGAAGATGGACTGAGCTGGGCACTTGGCGGCGAAAGCGGACGCATACGGACGGAAACCGATCTGGGACCCTGGCGGGCGGCGCGCGGCGCGGCAGGGCGGATGCCGCCGATTGGCTTCCCGCGCTCCAATCGTTTTTGATGCGAGGGCGGTTCCGGTGAAATATTAACACGCGACTGGATTCATTGTGCACTGCACTAAATAGCTGCCCCGCGCGAATCCGGACACCGTTCGGGACGCCGATTCTCACAAGGATTTCAACTGATGTCCCGGCTGTCCGGGATCATGAGCGGGGACGACACAATGGCCGAAGCGAATGACATTCTGAAGCGCATCAAGGAAGAAGAGATCGATTGGGTCGATCTCCGCTTCACCGATCCCAAGGGCAAGTGGCAGCATCTGACGATGGCCAGCGGAGTCATCGACGAGGACAATCTCGTCGACGGCCTGATGTTCGACGGAAGCTCGATCGCCGGCTGGAAGGCGATCAACGAATCCGACATGATCCTGAAGCCGGATCTGAACGCGGCCTACACCGATCCGTTCAGCGCCACGCCGATGATGGTCCTGTTCTGCGACGTCGTCGAGCCTTCGACCGGCGAGCTCTACAGCCGCGATCCGCGTTCGACTGCTCATCGCGCCGAGGCCTACCTCAAGGCGAGCGGAATCGGCGACACCGTGTTCGTCGGACCGGAAGCCGAATTCTTCATGTTCGACGACGTGCGGTTCGAGGATGGCTACAGCTCCAGCGGTTACCGCATCGACGACATCGAGTTCCCGACCAACACCGGTCGTGAATATGACGACGGCAACCTCGGCCACCGTCCGCGCGCCAAGGGCGGCTACTTCCCGGTCGCACCGGTCGATAGCGCGCAGGACATCCGCGGCGAGATGGTTTCGACCATGCTCGAAATGGGCCTGCCCTGCGACAAGCACCACCACGAGGTGGCGGCTGCGCAGCACGAGCTCGGCCTCACCTACGGCGGCCTCGTCGAGACTGCCGACCGCATGCAGATCTACAAGTATGTCGTGCACATGGTCGCCAATGCCTATGGCAAGACCGCGACCTTCATGCCCAAGCCGATCGCCAAGGATAACGGCAGCGGCATGCACACGCACATGTCGATCTGGAAGGGCGGCAAGCCGCTGTTCGCCGGCAACGGCTATGCGGGGCTGAGCGAGACCGCGCTCTACTTCATCGGCGGCGTGATCAAGCACGCGCGGGCGCTGAACGCCTTCACCAACCCGACCACCAACAGCTACAAGCGGCTGGTCCCGGGCTTCGAGGCTCCGGTGCTGCTCGCTTACTCCAGCCGCAACCGCTCGGCCTCCTGCCGTATTCCCTACGGCGCCGGCGAGAAGGCGAAGCGCGTCGAGTTCCGCTTCCCCGACGCGATGGCCAACCCGTACCTGGCCTACTCGGCGCTGCTGATGGCCGGCCTCGACGGCATCCAGAACCGAATCCATCCGGGCGATCCGATGGACAAGAACCTGTACGACCTGCCGCCGCAGGAGCTGGTCAATGTCCCGACCGTGTGCGGAAGCCTGCGCGAGGCGCTGGTCAGCCTGCAGAACGACCGCGAGTTCCTGACGCGCGGCGACGTCTTCAGCGACGACCAGATCGACGCCTACGCCGAGCTCAAGTGGGAAGACGTTCTCCGCTGGGAGACGACCCCGAGCCCGGTCGAATTCGACATGTACTATTCGAGCTAAAGCCCTTCCCAACCGGGGGAATTGCGGGGGCGTGGTGCCAGTCACCACGCCCCTTTTTCTTTAGCCGGAGTCTAAGCTGCCTTCACCCGCGCCCGCTCCGCCGCACCATGCCCGTAGACAGCATAAAGCACCAACCCGATCACCTGCGCCGCCAGGAAGAACAATTGCGTGCGGTTCGGCAGACTGTGAAAAAGGTAGAGACAACCGAGGATTCCGATCGGGCCCACAACCCACGGCAGCGGAGTTCGGAATTTGCGCTCGGCCGCTGGCGCCCGCCGCCGCAAGGTCAGCATTGCCGCGCAGACCGCCACAAACGCCGCGAGTGTGCCCGCGTTCGCAAGCGCGGCTATCGCGGCGAGAGGGACCAGCCCGGCGAAGATCGAGGTCACGATGGCGGTAAAAACAGTGATTCGCACCGGAGTGCCGCGACGCGACACCCGCGCGAGACTGCTCGGCAGCAGGTTGTCACGCGCGACGGTGAAGAAGATGCGACTCTGGCCATAGAAGAATGCGAGGATGACCGTCGGCAGAGCGATTACGGCTGCGGCTCCCAGCACGCGCGCGGCCCACGGCTTGCCGATTTCACGAAGGATGAGCGCCAGCGGCTCGGGACTGTTTGCAAACCCGCTGTACGTAACCGCTCCGATCGCGGCCGCGGCGACAGCCATGTAGATGAGTACACACACGAGCATCGACCCGACGATGCCGATCGCCAAGTCGCGGCTCGGGTTCTTGGCCTCCTCCGCCGCGGTGGCGATCGCATCGAAACCGTAGAAGGCGAAGAAGATGATGGCTGCAGCGGCCATGACTCCAACTTCGCTTCCCGATGGCCCGCTGCGCCGAAAGCCGTAGGGCATGAACGGATGAAAGTGCGAAGCATCGAAAACCGGCAGGGCGACGGCGATGAACAAGGCAAGGGCCGCCATCTTGATCAGCACAAGAATGGCGTTGAGCGTCGCACTTTCGCGCGTTCCGGCGATCAGCAGGCCCGCGACCACCCAGATGATGAAGATCGCTGGGGCGTTCACCACTCCGCCCAGCGCCGCCCCCTGGATCAGGGCATCGGGAAGGCCGAGGTGGATCGACTGAAGGAATCCGGCCGCATAGCCTGACCAGCCGACCGCCACCGCGCTGACGACGAGCGTATATTCGAGGATCAGCGCGACGCCGATCATCCAGGCGATCATCTCCCCGAAAACGACATAGGAATAGGTATAGGCAGATCCGGACGCGGGAATCATCGTCGCCACCTCGGCGTAAGCGAGGGCGGCGCACGCGCAGATCGCGCCAGCAATGGCAAAGGACAGGATAACCGCCGGGCCGGCCTTGGCTGCACCGACTCCGATCAGCGTCAGAATGCCGGTGCCGACAATCGCGCCGACTCCGAGCGCAATGAGGTGCGGCCACGACAAGCTAGGATTCAGCCGGTGCTCGGGCGCCATCTCCTCGCGCGGGACAATCGTCTTTCGGACATTCCAGTTTTTCAATTGGGCTCCCCTTCCCTCAATAATCCTTGCTCACCCGCACATTCGCACTCGCCCGGCCAATGGTCGAGACGGTCGACAGAACAGAAAGCCAGCGCGTGATCTGATATTCGACATTGGTCGCGGAATATTGGTGACCGTCGGTGATCACTTCGACGTAGATTTTGCGGCCAATATATTTGCCCGCCGCAACCGCGGTTTTCTGGCCGGTCGAGATGTCCGCGGGGACGATCCGCAGGCGGTCTAGCCCGATGGCGCTTCGAAGCGCATTGATCGGATTGAGGTTCGGCTGACCTGACTGAAGCGCTGCGACCGCCGCCGCCAGCTGCAGCGCCTCGGGCGCCGAGAGATTGGTAATCGAGGTGCCGAACAGCAGCCGCGACAGCAACTCGTCCTGCGGAAGCGCCGGGTTGCTGGTGAACTGGATGTCCGGCTTGAGCCCGGTGCCGGTGACGGTGACGCTGGCGCTCAACCCCTGCACGTCGGCCGAAGCATGGATGTCGAGCAGCGGATCGGGCGGGCTCTCGCCGCGGAATCGGATCGTCCCACGATCCAGCCGGAAGCTCTTGCCGGCGAATTCGTAATCGCCGCGGACTAGGCTGGCGCGTCCGGTGAAGGCCGGCGAATCCGCATAGCCGCCGACCTGGAAATTGGTGGTCCAGATGCTGTCGATCCCGAGGCCGACGACCTGCATGTTTCCGCCCGCCACCTTCACGTCCAGCTTCCACGGGTGAAGTTGCTCGGGCTGGATCACATCAGCCTGATTGAGCCCGACTTCCTTCACGTTGAGCTGCGGGACTGCCGCGGCGGCGCTCGCCTTGCCGAGCGTAAAGCGGCCGCCGTTCAGGTGCAGATCACCGGAGATGGTCCCGCCGGCGCCGCCGGATTGAACCTTGATCGTTCCGGTGCCCCGCGCCGAGACGTCATCGCGGTTGAGAAGCAGCGCATTCGCGGCGTTGAAGCTAAGGTCCATCGCGGTGTGGCCTCCGGTGAACGTCACCGCGCCTGAGCCGGTGATCGAACCAATGCCGGGCGTTGTTCCGCTGATCCTGCTGAACACCAGATGCGGGCCTTCGAACCGTCCGTCGACCGCCAACTGCTGGATCACGGTGCCGGTTACCGGGCTTTCGATCCGCGCGTTCTGCGTTCGCAGAGATCCGCCGATGGAGGGGTTGGCGAGCGTACCGTGAATGTCGGCGCCGATTGCCGCGGGGCCGGTGAGGTCGAACACCTCGATCCCGGACAGGCGCCAGAGGGTGTCGGCGGGGCCCGCATAGCGGAGCTGGGCGAACAACGGCGCGTTCATCAGCGCCTCGACCACCGGGCCGGAGCCGAGCGGCGAGAACAATGCCTGCGCGCGGCCGATGGTCTGGCCGCCGGCGACGGCAACGGCGCGCATCCCTGCCTTGTCGCCGGTAAGCACCGCCGCGATGCCGACATCGATCGGTTGCGAGGCGAGAACAAGGCCCGAGCGGCTGAGTCCGCGAACGGTGAGGTTCATCCGTCCCGACCGGCCGCCCTTCCACGCATAATCCACGCTGCCACTGGCGAGGCCGCCGAGGTCGAGATCGGGCCAGACGATATTGAGCACCTGCAGAGGCATCGCTTCGAGTTGGGCGTGAACCGAGGGCGCCGAACCGCTGTTGCCGGACACTAGAGCATGGCCACCGCCGAATGAGATTCGGGTTGGAGCGAGAGCCCATCCGTCTCCGGATGCGGTCAGCACCGCTGGCTGTTCCAAAACCAGCGGTTGGTGTTCGACGCTGCCGCGCCCGCCGATCGCAATTTGCCCGGGCGCAACATTGGCGACCGCGCTGAACTGGAAAGCCGCGCCGCGCTGGCCGGCGAGGACTGCGCGAACCTGGCCCGATCCGTTGACGAGATTGGCGTTGGCTTCGAGCCTGTCGAGCTCCATCCCGGACAGCTGGACACCGCGCGCGTTGACCACGCCGTTGATCGTAGTCTGCGCGTCACCGACCAGGATACTCCCGTCGAGCCTTCCGGACCGGACGGCGAGCGCTCCAGGAAAGCTTGCGTTTGCCGCCGCCAGGTGCGCCTCGATCTTCTGCGCCCCCTCAGCCGCTGCAAAGCCGAGCGTCCCGTTCAGGCCGCCTCCGGCGAGATTGAGCGTGCCTGCAAATCCGCCTTCAACGGAAGCGAGATCGCCGCTCGCAGTGGTTCCGCCGACGTTGAGCGCCGCGATTGCGATCACGGTGGGCCCGGCATGCGGCATCTGGATCTGGCCGTTGCTTGTGAAGTCGCCGAGTTTTGACCCGCCGGCCGCTTTATAGTCGTAACCGGGCGCAACGGGGTTCAGGAGCAGATGCACATTGGTGAGCCCAAGGGTGTCGTTCGGCTTGGCGAGGAGGAGGTCGACCTTCGGACGGGCGATGTCCCCGTCGAGCGTCAGCCGAAGCGGCCCGTATTTCGCCTGCCTGCCCGAGGCGACGATGTGGAAGGTGCCGTTCACATTGCGAGCGCCTTCACCCGCAAGCCGGAGCTTGGGCGAATAGAGCTGCAGCTTGGTCAGGTGGAGCACCCCATCGGGCGTGCGCGTGAGGCCGGTCTCGATCCGGGGCAGACCGCCGGTCAGGCCGGCGAAGAAGCTGTTGTCGAGCCGCCGGACCCAGGCCTTGCCTGTCCCGGTGACGATCGACCCCCGGCCGCCGGGTCCCGGCATCACCTTGAGATCGGTCAGGACATCCACGATCCCCAGCCCCTCGATGAAATAGCGCTTGAGGCCGCCGGAGAGCAGAAGCTGGAAGTTGCCGGTTTCGAGATCGACAAGGAGCGAGAGCTTGCCGCTCAATTTGTCGCTCTTCAGCTGCAGGTCTTCGCCGCGGATCAGCTTCGGCGTCACCTCCACCATCCCGTCGAGGCTGGCGTGGCCGAGGATCGCGCTCGCGGTATCGCCAACTCCGGTGATCGCGCGCGCCTGCAGGTGCAGTGGCACTCGCATCGGCCACGGCGACAGCCGCCCTCGCCCGTCTGCCATCACGTCGACGAAGCCGGTCTGGTCGAAGGCGATGTTTGGAGAGGTGAGGCGATAAGCATAGTCGGCGCTGGCGAACGGGCCGTCGAGCATCCACAGCAGCCGCACCTTCTGCCCCGACATATTGTCGAACAGCGCCTTGGGCTGGAGCAGGTCGACTCCCACGCTGAGCCGCCGATAGCGATTCTGCCCGAGATCGATTGCGCCGGTGGCAACGGCCCTGAGCGCCGCCGAGCCGAGCATCAGCTGCCCATCGAGCACCCGGTCCTTGAGCGTCGCGGTGCCTCGAACCTTGATGACCGGCGCAGTCAGATGCTGCAGCCGGCCAGTCAGGAATTGCGACGGGCCGAGCACGCCGGAAAACCCGAACCGGCCATTGTCGGCGCTAAGCGCGAGCCGACCGGCAGCGTGGCCGGAGACGTCGAGCGCGGCTGATCCCCGCCACTTGCTCCAAGTGCCGTTTCCGGTGACCACAAGAGCGAGCGACCGTTTCATCCCGATGATCGCCGGAAGCACGCCGTCCGCGCCCGATTGCGCGCGGGTTTCGAGATCGAAGCGGTTGCCGTCCGGCTCGGCATCCAGCTTGACGAGCAGCCGGTCGGAGCCGTCGACGGCGGCTGTTAGGTTCACGATCGCTCGACCGGAGCGGACGTCGGCGCTGCCCCGAAGCCGCCCCGACCGGCGAGTGCCCGATACCTCAGGACCGACGTCGAGCCGGTCGATCGACAGCTCGCCGACATGGATGTCGAACCTGGGGAGGATCGGGCCAGCGTTGCTGGTGCCGGGCTTGAGCTTCGGAAGCCGGATCAAAGTCGCACGGTCGGCATGCACCCGATTGACGTAGAGCTTGTGATAGAGCCACGCGCCCGGCGCCCAGTCCAGGTCGATCTCCGGAGAGGTGAAGAAGGTCCCGTGCTGATCGAGGATGGCGACGTTCCGGAGCTTCGACTCTCCGAACAGCGAGCCTTCGATGCGGCCGATCCGGATCTTCAATCCTGAGGCGGTTTCCAGCTGCCCGATCTGGTCGGCGATCCAGCGATGGCCCGGGGCGGTGTCGAGGATTGCAAGCCCGATTGCGAGGAGAAACGCGATCCCGAGCAACAGGGTCGCCAACTCGTAAAGAAGTCGCCTGAACCAATTGCGTTTCGGATGGACCGGCGGAGGCGGTGGCCAGTCAGCGGTGGCGACCCCCTCAGGCATCAGAAAGCCTGACCGAGGGAGACGGCGACTGCGATCCGGCCATCGCCGGGGCGCCGGTTGAGCGGCGTCCCGATGTCGACGCGGATCGGTCCGAAATTCGAATAATAGCGGAAGCCGATGCCGGTCCCGAGCTGCCAATGCCTGAGGTCCGGCGCCGCTTTCTCGGTCAACGAGCCGCCGTCGAGGAATGGAACGACGCCGAGGTTGCCGAACCGGAACCGCGCCTCCAGGCCGAACTCCGCGAGGCTTCGGCCGCCGATCGGATCGCCCGCCGTATCGTGCGGTCCGATGCGTTGATAGCCGTAGCCCCGAACCGAACCCCCGCCGCCGGAATAGAAGCGGCGCGACGGCGCGATATCGAGGGCCGAGGCTCCGAAGATCGTGCCGAGACGGATTCGTCCGGCGAGCACGGTGCTCGAGGACACCGGTTGATAGACGCTGGCGTCGAATTGCGCCCGCGAATAGCCGAACGAGCCGCCGTGCAGCGAATATTCGGGGCTCACATGCGCCGAGAGACGGAAACCCTTGGTCGGATTCAGGAGGTCGTTGCTGCCGTCATAGGCGAGGCTGAGCGGAAGCGCGGCGACGAGGAACGTCTTGGTCTGCTTCTGTGTCGGATCGTGGAAAATCCCGCGTTCGTCTGTCGCCAGAAGCTCCGTGCCGACGCTCCACGTCCACTTCTTCAGCCAGATGATATTGCTCTGCCGCTCGAAATCGGCGGCGAAGTCGATCGTCTTTGCGGTGTAGGCGTCGTACTTGGTGTGGCTGGCGACCAGCTGGACGTTGAGCACCTGGTCGCGCTTGCGGAAATTGTTGCGGCGGAATTGCACACCCGCCAGCTGCTCGCGGGTGCCAGCGATCCCGCGAAGCGTCAGCGCGCCTTCCGGCGGGAACAGGTTGCGGTGTTCCCAGCTGCCCTGCAGGCTAACGCCTTCGCCCGTCCCGTAGCCGAGTTCGCCCGCCACCGTTCGCGGGGGCGCCGGACGCATATCGACGACCAGATCCACGGCCTTGCCGTTTGCTTCCGGCACCACGCTGACGTCGGCGGAGGCCAGCAAGCCGGTCGCGATCAGCGCCCGCCGAACATCGTCGACCTTGTCCTGGCGGAACCTGTCGCCGGGCCTGAAGCGCGCGATCTCCTGGACATGGCCGGCGTCGAAAGGCGGCTTCCCCGTGACCCGGATCGCGCCGAAGAGCGCGACGGGGCCCGGCTCTACCGGTAACGTGAGAGTGGCCAGGTGGGTCTGATGATCGACCGTGATCTGCTGGTCGCCGACCTTGGCCAACGCAAAGCCAAGCCGCCCAAGCGCGATCTTCAGAGCGATCCCGGCGGCGATCACATCTTCGGCGACGACCGGATCGCCGGCCTTCACCGCGAAGGCCTGCCGAAGCTTGTCGGCTTCGGGACCGGCCGCGGCCAGCCCCGGCAGCTCGACCGACTGGAACTGGTACTGGGTTCCGGGATCGGCGCTCAGCGTGACCAGCAGCGCCTGCCCTTGCGGCTGAATGCTCGGCTCCACATCGGCATCGTAATATCCGTGCGAGCGCAGGATTTGGCCGAGCACATCGGCGTCCGCCTGCGCCCGGCGCTGGATTTGCGCAGCGTTCGCGCGTTTCTTCCGGTCCTGATACAGCGCCGACTGCTGCTGGAACTGGGCGATGACTTCGGCGGAATTTCCGATGTGATCCAGGCCCTCCAGGCTGACCGTATAGCCGCGGTCCGTTTCTGCCTCGACAACCGGGCTTGGTGGAGCGCCCGGAATTTGCTGCTGTGGCGCCTCCTTCCCGATGGTCGGCCAATCGACTCCGATATCCGGCATCGGTGCCAGCGGGGCCGAAGGATCGATATCCGCCGACGGCGGCGGCTGCTGCTGCGCTGGCGGAATGGCCTGCTGGGCAATCGCCGCGGTCGAAAGCGCACCGGCAGCGGCCGTGCTCAACAGCCGACCGCCCAATCGCATAAACAGGTTCCGATCGCCCCCAAGCGATCGGCTTGCCTGTTTATCCCGCTCTCTCATTGGCGCCAGCCTAGAGGGGGGACATGAACCACGCCAGACTGCGAAGCTGGAAAAACCCTTCAGGATTGAGGTTTACGTGGCGGCTTCCCGCCCGGCTTTCCTCCACCGCCGCCGCCCGGACGCCCGCCCGGACGAGGGCCGCGCCCCGGTCCCCTACCCTGCCGGGGCCCGCCACCGCCGGGTCCTCCGTGTCGGCTGACCGGTGGACGCGGCGGAGCGCTTCCGCTTGGATTGACCGAATAGCCTTCCTTCAGGAGCCGGGTGAAAGCGGCTCGCACGCTGGTGGTGATCGCCTGCTGGAGCTCCGGCGGCATATCCTCGAAGGTTGTGTTGGGGTGAATCCGCTGGACTTCGCGGAGCAGGTTATTGGGTACGCCTTTTGCCACGCCCTTCAGCGCCTCCACCGCATCGAGAACGGTCGAGAACAGGATCGATTGCATCACTTCATTTGCTGCTCTCGGCATTGACCTAACCCTTGCTGCTGTAGACTTGGCTCGGGCGCGTCCTTAAGTGCCCCGCCGAGCGATGGCACTCCACTTCCACAAGATGCATGGCCTCGGCAACGATTTCGTGATTGTCGATGGGCGCTTGGCTCCGGTGACGATCACCGCCGAGCTGGCGCGCGCCATCGCCGACCGGCATCGCGGCGTCGGTTGCGACCAGCTGATCCTGATCGGCAAGTCAGACAAGGCCGACGTTTCGATGCGCATCTGGAATCATGACGGCGGCGAGGTCGAATCGTGCGGCAACGCCTCGCGCTGCGTCGTCGCCCTCACCGGCGCGAAGACGATCGAAACACCCGGCGGGATCATCGAGGGCTCGACAGCCGGGAGCGAAGTCGAGGTCACCTTGATCGAGCCTCGCTTCGGCTGGGCGGATATCCCGATTGCTTACCCGATGGACACGACCTCGCTTCCGCTTGCGTGGGGCGAGCTGAAATACGGTTTTGCGGTGAATGTCGGAAACCCGCACGTCGTCTTCTTTCTCGATAATCCCGACACGGTGGATCTCGAGACCTATGGGCCCAGCATCGAGAACGACCCCGCTTTCCCCGAGCGGATCAACGTCCACGTCGCCGCGGTGCGCGACGACGGAATCCACATGCGATCGTGGGAGCGGGGTGCAGGCCTGACTCTCGCCTGCGGCACCGGCGCCTGCGCTACCGGTGTCGCCGCAATCGCGACGAAGCGGGCGACCAGCCCGGTCGCGGTGCATATGCCGGGTGGGGACCTCACCATCTCCTGGCAACCCGGCGGTCCGGTACGGATGCGCGGAACGGCAACGCACGTGTTCGAGGGCGATCTCGACGTGGAGGCGCTGCGGTGAGCGCCGAGACGATCTCGCTCGGTTGCCGGCTCAATTTCGCCGAGGCGGAGACCATCGCAAAGGCCGCGCCGAAGGTCGAGGATTGGATCGTCGTCAACAGCTGCGCCGTCACCAACGAGGCGGTGCGCCAGACCCGGCAGGCGATCCGCCGCGCGCACCGGCAACGTCCGGACGCTCGGATTCTCGTCACCGGCTGCGCGGCGGAGTTGGATCGCGCCAGCTTCGTGGCGATGCCCGAAGTGGCGCGAGTGGTCGGGAATGCGGAGAAGCTCCACGCCTTCGATTCTATCCGTCACCCCGGCATTGAGCCGGGGTCTGCGTTTCTTTCTGATTCGCAAAACAGGCGGATCCCGGGTCAAGCCCGGGATGACGCTTTAGTCCCGGCCGGATCCCACTCTCGAGTCCGCAGTTTCGTCGCGGTTCAGAACGGCTGCGACCACCGCTGCACCTTCTGCTCGATCTGGCAGGCGAGGGGCGCGAGCGTTTCGCTTCCCTTCGAGGCGATCCGAGAAGCGGTGGCGCAAGAGTTAGACCGGGGCGCGAAGGAAATCGTGCTGACCGGGGTCGACATCACCGATTACGAAGGTGGTCTGGGCAGTTTGTGTCAAGGGCTGCTCGCGGCCGAGCCTCGGCTCCAGCGGCTGCGACTGTCGTCACTCGACAGTATCGAAATCGATGATGCTTTGTTCGAGCTGATCACGGGCGAGCCCCGTCTGATGCCGCATTTCCATCTCTCGCTTCAGGCGGGCGACGACATGATCCTGAAGCGCATGAAGCGCCGCCACAGCCGCGCGCAGGCGGTCGCGACAATCGAGCGGATCAAGGCGGCGCGGCCGGATGCAACCATCGGCGCTGATTTGATTGCGGGATTTCCAACTGAAACTGAAGAAATGGCGCTGAATTCTTTGAAGCTGCTCGATGATTGCGACATCGTCGCGGCGCATGTCTTTCCCTTCTCGCCACGCCCGAACACTCCGGCGGCGCGGATGCCGCAGCTGGACCGGGAGATCGTGAAAGCCCGCGCGGCTCGGATGCGCGAGGCGGCGGAGGAGCGGCGGATTCGCTGGCTCGACAGCCTGATCGGCTCGACCCAGCCCACGCTCATTGAAAACGACAGCAAGGGTCACACCGACGCTTTCGCGCCGGTAGCGGTTGAAGGATCAAAGCGAGGCGATTTGGGCAATGTCCGGATCACGCACCGCGACGGCGATCACCTGGTCGGGGCCTGGGCATGAGCTGGCTCGACCGCCTTCGCGGCGGGTTCGCCAAGACCGCGGAGCGTGTCGCCGACAACCTCACCGGCCTCACCAGCCGGGCGGCACTCGACACTTCGACCCTCGACGATATCGAAGAGGCGCTGATCGCTTCCGACATCGGGCCCGAGGCCGCTCATAGAATCCGCGAAGCCATTGCGCGGCAAACGTTCGAGCGGCTCGACGAGCGCGGCCTCCGCACCATCCTCGCCGAAGAGATCGAGAAGATCCTCGCTCCGGTCGCCAAGCCGCTGGAGGTCTGGGGCTTTCCCCGCCCGCACGTAATCCTGGTGATCGGAGTCAACGGCTCCGGCAAGACGACGACGATCGGCAAGCTCGGCCATTGGCTGAAGGAGCAGGATTACGGGGTGCTGCTGTGCGCGGGAGATACGTTCCGCGCCGCCGCGATCGAGCAACTGCAGATCTGGGGCGACAGGATCGGCGCGCCGGTGATCTCGGGCAAGGAAGGCGCCGACGCCGCTGGCCTGGTGTTCGATGGCGTGAAGCAAGCGACCGCTCAGGGCATCGACGTATTGGTGGTCGACACGGCAGGGCGGCTGCAGAACAAGCGCCACCTGATGGACGAGCTGGCGAAGATCCGCCGGGTCCTTGGGCGGCTCAATCCGGAATCGCCGCACGACGTGCTTCTCGTTCTCGATGCCACGACGGGACAGAACGCGATCTCGCAGGTGGAGGTGTTCCGCGAGGTAGCCAATGTCACCGGCCTTATCATGACCAAGCTCGACGGAACCGCGCGTGGCGGAATCCTCGTTGCCGTCGCGGAGAAGTTCGGACTGCCGATCCACGCGATCGGAGTCGGCGAAGGCGCGGACGATCTGCGTCCGTTCGATCCGCGGGCCGTTGCTCGCGCAATCGCTGGCCTGCCCCCAGAATGAGCGCCAAGCCAAAGCCGAGCACTGCCTGGATTATGGCGGTCGACTATGGCCCGATCGTCGTCTTCTTCGTCGCCGACAAGCTTGCCGGCGGCCGGACTCACGGCGCACTCGTCGCAACGGGCGCCTTCATGGCGGCCATCGTCATCGCATTCATTGTCGCGCTCACGGTGATCAAGCGCGTGTCGCCGATGCTGTGGGTGTCGGCGATTTTGATCCTCGGCTTTGGCGGGATCAGCCTCTATCTCGGCGACCCGAAATTCATCCAGATGAAGCCGACCGCGATCTATCTGTTATTTGCGGTCGTCCTTCTCGCCGGCGTCTTAAGACGCAGAGCAGTCTTGAAATGGCTGTTCGGACCAATATTTCCCGGTCTAACAGAAGAAGGTTGGCTAAAGCTCAGCCGCAACTGGGCGATCTTCTTCCTGGCATTGGCCGGCGCCAACGAGTTGATGCGTAACTTTCTTAGCTTCGACACCTGGCTGACGCTGAAGGTTTGGGGGGTGACCGTGGTCTCGTTATTGTTTGGAGCTGCCAACATGCCGATGCTCCTCCGGCATGGGCTCGACCCTGAGAAAAAAGCGGAAGCGATCGAGGAGACGCCCGTTGAGTGAGCCGATCCTCTCGATACGTGGGCTGCACAAGGTCTACGAAACCGGTGTCCAGGCGCTGAAAACGGTCGATCTCGACATCAACCGCGGCGAGATTTTCGCGCTTCTCGGGCCGAATGGCGCCGGAAAGACGACGCTTATCAACATCGTCTGCGGGATCGTCACTCCAAGCGGCGGCGAAGTGCTGATCGATGGGCAGAACTGGCAATCGCACTTCCGCTATGCGCGCGAGCGGATCGGGCTTGTCCCGCAGGAACTGACGACGGACGCGTTTGAAACCGTGTGGAACACCGTCAGCTTCTCGCGCGGATTGTTCGGCAAGCGAAGGGACCCGGCCAAGATCGAGGACCTGTTGAAGCGCCTGTCGCTGTGGGACAAGCGCAAGAGCATCATGATGCAGCTTTCGGGCGGAATGAAGCGGCGCGTGATGATCGCCAAGGCCCTCAGCCATGAGCCCTCGATCCTCTTCCTCGACGAGCCGACGGCGGGCGTCGATGTCGAGCTTCGCCGCGACATGTGGGAAATCGTCCGCAAGCTTCGCGCTGATGGCACCACCATCATCCTCACCACCCACTACATCGAAGAAGCCGAGGAAATGGCCGATCGCGTCGGCGTGATCAGCCGGGGCGAGCTGATCGCCATCGACGAGAAAAACGCGTTGATGGCCAAGATGGGCAAGAAGCGGCTCGACATCGTTCTCGCCGATCCGGTCGCCGCCGTGCCACCCGAGCTTTCCGAGTGGAATGTGACGCTGCAGAACGATGGCCACATCCTCAGCTACGAATTCGACAGCAAGGCCGACCGTACCGGCATCGCGTCGCTGATGCGGCGGGTTACCGACCTCGGGCTGCAGTACAAGGACCTCTCGACCCACCAGTCCAGCCTAGAGGACATTTTCGTCGAGCTCGTTCATGGTGACGGACAACAGGCGGAGGCGGCACCATGAACGGTCACGGGATCGCCGCCATCTACACCTTCGAAATGGCCCGGGCTCGACGTACCTTGTGGCAGAGCCTGATCACGCCGGTGATCAGCACAACGCTTTACTTCATCGTGTTCGGCTTCGTCGGGTCGCGCATGTCGATGATTCAGGGTGTGAGCTTCGGGAGCTTCATTGTTCCCGGGATGATCCTTCTCGCGGTCTTCATGAACTCGATCTTCAACGCCAGCTTCGGGATCTTCTTCCCGAAATTCACCGGCACGATTTACGAGCTCCTGTCGGCGCCGATCTCAAGCTTCGAAGCGGTCCTGGCCTATGTCGGCGCTGCGGTCACAAAGTCGTTGATCCTAGCCCTTGTGACTTTGGCGACGGCGACGATTTTCGTGCCCGTCCACGTCGATCACCCGCTGCTGATGCTGGTGTTCCTGATCACGATCTGCACGGCCTTTTGCATGTTCGGATTCGTGATCGGCATCTGGGCGAAGAATTTCGAGCAACTCCAGATCATTCCGATGCTGGTGATCACGCCGCTGACCTTCCTCGGCGGCGCCTTCTATTCGGTGAACATGCTCCCGCAGCCGTTCCGGACCGTCACCTTGTTCAATCCGGTCGTCTACCTGATCAGCGGCTTCCGCTGGACCTTCTACTCGGCCGCCGACGTGCCGGTGTGGGCGAGCGTCGCGATGATGGCGGGGATCATCGCCATCTGCCTCTACGCGATCACTTGGATCTTCCGGACGGGATACAGATTAAAACAGTAGCCCCGCTCGCGAACAGCCGTTCGTCCTGAGCTTGTCGAAGGGCGCTGGCACAGCGGTCGTGCAAACGCCCTTCGACTACGCCGCTTCGCGGCTCCGCTCAGGACGAGCGGAAGTTGGAGCCTCAGCCCTTCTGGTTCGCCCGTTCCGCGCCGTTCCCATCGAGGTTCTGGGCGACGAAATCCCAGTTGATGATGTTGGCGAGAACGCTCTTGAGATAGTCCGGGCGAGCGTTCTTGTAATCGATGTAATAGGCATGCTCCCACACATCGAGCGTGAGCAGCGGAGTCATTCCATGCACGACCGGTGTATCGGCATCGTGCAGCGAGGTCACCTCAAGCTTGCCGTTATTGAGGATCAGCCATCCCCAGCCGCTGGCGAAGTGGTTGGCGCTCTCGGTCTGCAGCGCGCCGAGCAGCGCGTCCTGTCCGCCAAAGTCGCTGTCGATCATCTCCTTGAGCTTGCCCGACGGCGCGCTCGATCCCTGCGGAGCGAGGCATTGCCAGAAGAAGCTGTGGTTCCAGATCTGGGCCGAATTGTTGAACAGGCCCTTGTCGCCCTTGTCCTTGCCTGCGCGAATCACCTCGATCAGAGAAGCGCCTTCGAGACCCTTCTCCGAAAGCATGCCGTTGGTCTTGTCGACATAGGCCTTGTGGTGCTTGCCGTAGTGATAATCCAATGTTTCCGACGACATGTGCGGTTGCAGCGCGTCTCTCGGGTACGGCAGCGGCGGAAGCTCGAAAGCCATCGACTAGCTCCTCTCTCTAAAGTTGGATGGGATACACTGGCAACGCAACTAGGACCGCGATGTTGCAAGTCAACCGATGCGCGGCGGACTAGCTTGCTCCGGCGTCGAGCAGCTTGTGGCGCTTCAGGGCGTGGCGGAGCTGATCGTAGCTGAGGCCGATCGCCGAAGCGGTGGCGCGCTGATTGAAACGGTTGCGGGCGAGCGCATCCTCGAGGAGCGCGCGTTCATAAGCCGTGACAGCTTCGCGGAAATCGTTCGTGGTTGCAGGCGCAACCGCAGAGGCGTGCACCTCATTGACCTCCGCTGCGGACTCTTCCGCAGAGGCCGCGGCAGGTGCCGCTACCACCGGAGCCGGCGCTTTGGATGGCGCCCATGGCGAGTGGAAGGGGTCGAACTGGATCTCGTCAATCGGCCGCTCGGGATCTTCCCAGCGGTAAACCGCGCGCTCGACGACATTCCGCAGCTCGCGGACGTTGCCGGGCCAGCGATACGCCTCCAGCGCCGCCATCGCGCGGGGGCTGAAGCCGGGCCAGTTCGGCCATTCCAGCTCGGCTGCCATCCGCCGACCGAAATGCTCGGCGAGGAGCGGCACGTCCCCTTGCCGCGATCGCAGCGGCGGAAGCGTAATCACTTCGAACGATAGCCGGTCGAGAAGGTCCGCCCGGAACCGCCCCTGCTCCACCAGGGTCGGCAAATGCTCGTTCGTGGCGGCGACGATCCGGACATCGACGCTGACCGGCTTCGACGCGCCGATCCGGGTGATTTCACCATATTCAACGGCGCGCAAAAGCCGGTCCTGCGTCGGCGACGACAGGGTCGCGAGCTCGTCGAGGAACAAAGTCCCACCGTCCGCCTCCTCAAAGCGCCCATGGCGAGTCTTGGCGGCGCCCGTGAAGCTCCCGGCCTCATGGCCGAACAGCTCGGCTTCGATCAAATTTTCCGGAAGCGCTGCGCAGTTCATCGTCACCAGCGGACCAGCCCAGCGAGGCGACAGATGGTGCAGGCGTTCGGCGACCAATTCCTTGCCGGTGCCGCGCTCGCCGATTACCAGTACGGGGCGGTTGAGCGCGGCTGCACGGCTTGCCCGCTCGATCGCATCGAGGACAGCGTTGCTTTGACCGACGAATGTTTCAGCCCGCTCCATACGCCGACAGTTGGTGACAAATACCATGAGTTGGCAAGATATTTCGCCTGGAAATCAGCGATTTTTGGAGCCGTTTCGCACTTTTCCGTACTATCTGGAATTCTGGCATGACCGTTGCTTTGTCATTTAGCACAGGGCCCTGAATGCATTGCGGAGTTAAGCAATGAGTATATTTTCCCGAGCTCGCGATATCTTCGCGGCCAACATGACGGAGATGCTGGACCGGGCGGAAGACCCGGCCCGCATGATTCGAATGATCATCCTCGAGATGGAGGAAACTCTTGTCGAGGTGCGCGCCACGGCGGCCAAGGCAATCGCCGACGGCAAGGACATGCGCCGGACGCTCGGCCGGCTTGAAGATATGCAATCCAGCTGGACCGAGAAGGCCGAGCTGGCGCTGAGCAAAGGCCGCGAGGACCTCGCCAAGGCGGCGCTGATCGAGCGCCAGAAGGCGGCCGATATGGCCGGCGGGCTGCGGCAGGAGATCGCGGCTATCGACGAAACTTTGAAAGGCTATGAGGCCGACATCGCCCGTTTGCAGGGCAAGCTGCGCGAGGCTCGCGCGCGCCAGAATGCCATTTCGCACCGGATGGAAAGCGCGATCACCCGCGCTCGCGCCCGCGAGCTCCTGAACGGCAATCGAACCGAGGACGCGTTCAGCAAGTTCGATGTTCTGGAGCGCCGCGCCGACTTCGCCGAGGGACGCGCCGACGCGCTGGGCATGACCGGGCCGAAGAGTCTGGAAGAGGAAATCGCCGAGCTAAAGGCCTCCGAGAAGGTCGATGCCGAGCTGGAAGCCATGAAGGCCGCGATGGCGGCAAAGGGGAGTAAGTAATGGACGACGTGTTCCTGCCGATCGTCATCGTCGGCATATTGTTCATCGGACTTCCGTGGATCATCTTTCATTACGTTACCCAGTGGAAGCAGGCGAAGACCCTCACTGGCGAGGACGAAAGGCTCCTCGATGATCTCTACGACATGGCGCGGC